>Ga0210040_10007564_pt1 | contig 13121 bp, 8 predicted proteins | sample CryGeyCG12114_NA_FD_185462 | JGI IMG/M metagenome (GOLD analysis project Ga0210040, IMG submission 185462) | Groundwater microbial communities from aquifer - Crystal Geyser CG19_WC_8/21/14_NA (SPAdes) (version 2) | ecosystem: Environmental > Aquatic > Deep subsurface > Groundwater | place: USA... | reverse complement strand
CAACAAAGGTGCCGACCGCCTGCTGCACACCGTTATGCTGTATAAAACCGGGCATTTAAATAAAATTCTGGTAACAGGTGGCTCGGGCTCTTTGCGGCAAACGTATGCTTCGGAAGCAGAAGAAGTAAAGAGCTTGTTACTTTTATCCGGCGTGCCCGCCGCTGATATCATTTTAGAAGATAAAAGCCATAACACGTACGAAAATGCCCAATTTACCAAAAAGTTATTAGTCAGTTATCCGGAATTAAAAAGCTTTATTATTATAACTTCTGCTTTTCACATGCGGCGCTCTACCGCTTGTTTCAAAAAAGCGGGCATTCTGCACGCCGTGTTTCCCACCGATTTTAACTCTGCCGACCGCTTGTTTCGTTTCGAAAGTTTTATATCAAACGAAAGTGCGCTTGCCGGTTGGCACAATCTTTTTCATGAAATAAGTGGATTTATTATCTACAAGCTGATGGGTTATTGTTAGGGTAAAAGGGTATCAACAAGTTCTAATTACCGAATCTCATAGAAAGAAGAGAAACTTTTCCAATGTTTTAGGTTAAGGACAGAAATCTCCGTTGTTAATGTTAGCCCTGCAGACTTCCTGCTTACACCTATAAACGTAGATACCGCGTAACCTTAGCCAAAGTTTTTTTTCAATCGGTATCTGAAGCTAGGTTATTTTCAGGAATAAAACTCTGAATTTAAAAACTAGAATTACGCGATAGGCCTGTGCCTTGAAACCCAAAATACCCTTTCCTATATAAAGCTCCATATATTAAAGATTTCTAAAAGTGTTTTGCAGGTGAAGCATACTTAAGAGCAAAACACATTACTTTAATTAATAAAACTATTCTTCTATTAATTAAATTGCATCTTTTTAACAAATTATCATTATATTAATTATTATCAGTATTTATCTTATAAGTATTAAATAACAAGGATTTTTAGATTTAATTTTGAATATTCAAAAGTAAAATACATAATTATAAAATTTTATAAATGGTTAGAAAAGTATAATATTTTATTTATCTTATATAATAATGTAAATATTATTTTATATTTAATTAATAAAATAACTGCATTATTGTTTGTGTCTTATAAAATAATTGTATACGTTTATTTAAAATTAAATCGGGGTTCATTATTTGTTGTTTTAGATTATATTAAATACCCGATTGAATTTTTTTAAATATTTTAAATTTATATTTAAGTACACCGACCTCTTTCTTTACCTCGGCAAGTAATACTGCCTTGTAACCAACTAAAAGTAAGTAATAAACGATTTTTTGACACCCCACAGTCTTAATAGTTACGCATGCTTAATGGTTTTTAAACTAATTGGTGGATAAAATTCTATTGTTCAGTTTCGAATTGCCAATTAAAATTTAGTTTATCTCCTCCTGTTGCTGCTTTCTTATTAAGGAGTTTGCCTGTCTGCTTTATTATTTTCTTTTTATTCCTAAAACCCTTTCTCAAAAAACAACCATGCAACAGCTATTATTCCATTCCAAATCCTTCTACGGACCCGATGTTGGGCGTTTTAAGACATTGCATAGCTTTTTGCTTTATAGTCAGAATATTAAACTAATTAAAACGCAATTAAAATCATGAACAATATTTACAATTATCCAAATCGCAGGCTAGGTACCTGTAAATGGCTATTAAATTATTGCCGAGTCTTGTTATATCAACTTATTAAAAATTCCTCAATTTCTGTGGGAGCATTTATAATGCTGTTTATGGCCCTATTTAATAATCCGGCCTTTGCTCAGACGCCGCAACAAATGGCGGAATATTGCAATGGGGTTCCCGATGCTTATACCAGTCCTTTAAGTTATTATATTGTAGACCCGGCTAATTCCAGTACAGATAATCAATTTACTGAAGGCTCGAAAGATGGGAATCAGGTCTCGGCAAATCATTGGAGCCCTGGGAACGCAAATGATAAAGGGGATATAACTAATGCCAGTGCCTCCTTGGTACAAAATTCTAGTGGTAATTACTGCATTTTACGTTTTACAGGAGATCGTACTGCCAATAACGGTGATGCCGCTATTGGCTTTTGGTTTTACAAAGACCCTACTGTAAGCGCTAATCCGGATGGTAGTTTTAGTGGCACACACCTTAACGGCGATATTTTAATTTTAAGCCACTTTACCAAGGGTGGTGGTGTTTCTACTCCCCTGGCCTATGAATGGCAAAATGGTCAGTTGGTGCCGTTAACCTCTGTCACTGGTTGCAGTAAAACCAATACAACTGAAGTAAATGCACCTGCCAATTATACAGGGAAGTTTGGACCAGCTGGAAAATATCAGCCTGGTACTTTCTTTGAAGGTTATATCAATCTTTGTGGCATTTCAGGTTTTGATTTGTGCTTTAGCAGATTTTTATTGGAAACCCGAAATTCTCAATCGCTGGAAGCCTCTTTACAGGATTTTGTACTAGGTGATTTTAACATAAGGCCCAAAGCCTATCATTTAGCTGGTGGTGTTTATTGCGAAGGCCAATCTGGTGCTGCCGTAACATTAGCTGATTCTGATCTGGGGGTAAGTTATCAATTACAACGTCAGAATGGAGCCAATTGGGTAAATGTTGGCGCTACGGTACCTGGCGATGGCGATGATATCAGCTTTGGGATACAAACTGCCGGAAATTACCGAGTATTTGCTACTACCGTTGGTACTTCCTGTACAAGTACTTTTGGTAATGCTACAGTTACGGAAAACCCAAGAGTAGTAATAGAAGCTGGTGGTCCGGATTTCCGTTGTCAGTCAACAACGGCTCAGATAATACCTTTAACCGGGGCCAGTATAACCGGTGGTGCCACTACCGGCACCTGGAGCATTATTTCCTCAATGCCGGCTGGTACCAACACCTTAACCAATAATACCTTGGCCAACGGTAGTTTAACAGTAGCGGCTAATTATGCGGGTACCATTATCGTACGGTTAACCAGTGCAAAACCGACTGGTCCTTGCCCGGCAGTTACCGATGATAGAATTATAACTATCAATCCAGCAGCAGTAGTTGAGGCAGGTGGTCCTGATGTTCGGTGCCAATCTTCTTCGAATCAAGCTATTACCCTAACCGGAGCAAGTATTACTGGAGGTGCCACAACCGGTACCTGGAGCATTATTTCCTCGGTACCAGCAGGGGCGAATACGCTTGGTAATAATACAGTAGGCAGTGGAAGTCTGACTGTAGCTCCAAATTACTATGGCGTGATTACTTTAAGATTAACCAGTGCCGATCCTGATGGGGTTGGTCCTTGCACGGCGGTTACTGATGATAGGGTTATAACTATCAATAGAGGGGCAGTAGTTGAAGCAGGCGGTCCGGATGCTCGCTGCCAATCTACTTCAGTTCAGAACATTCCTTTATTAGGTGCCAGCGTTACAGGTGGGGCTACAACCGGTACCTGGACCATTGTTTCGTCTATGCCATCAGGTGCCAATACGCTTGGTAATGCTACCATTGCCAACGGAAGTCTGACTGTAGCGGCTAATTATACTGGAACCATTACTTTACGGTTGACCAGCGCTGACCCTGATGGAGAAGGCCCTTGCGTAGCTGTTAGCGATGATCGGATAATCAATATCAGCCCGGCAGCTACCGTAGAAGCAGGCGAACCAATCAATGTTTGTCAGTCTACTGCTGCTCAAAATGTAGCATTAACAGGTTCAACCGTAACTGGTGGAACAGGTGTTTGGACCGTCGTTTCCTCTAATCCGGTTAATGCAGGCAATACAATTGTGAACGGAAGCTTATCTGTAGCAGCTAACTATACTGGTACAATTACAGTCAGATTATCTGTTGCTGACCCTGATGGTCCTAATGGTCCTTGCCAAGCTGTTCATGATGACAGAACAATCACTATTTCACCAAGAGTAATAGTGGAAGCTGGTGGTCCGGATTCTCGTTGCCAGTCTACAAGCGCTCAGGTAATTGCCTTAAACGGAGCCAGTGTAACAGGTGGTGCTACCACTGGTACCTGGGCTATTTTATCTTCTAATCCGGCTAACGCGGGTAACAACTTAACCAATACTACTCTGAGTGTCGGCAGTCTGACTGTAGCGGCTAATTATGCTGGTACCATTACTTTGCAGTTAACCAGCGCTGACCCTGCTGGTCCTTGCCCAGCCGTAACGGATACCCGGATAATCAATATCAGCCCGGCAGCTATCGTAGAAGCAGGCGAACCAATCAATGTTTGTCAGTCTACTGCTGCTCAAAATGTAGCATTAACAGGTTCAACCGTAACTGGTGGAACAGGTGTTTGGACCGTCGTTTCCTCTAATCCGGTTAATGCAGGCAATACAATTGTGAACGGAAGCTTATCTGTAGCAGCTAACTATACTGGTACAATTACAGTCAGATTATCTGTTGCTGACCCTGATGGTCCTAATGGTCCTTGCCAAGCTGTTCATGATGACAGAACAATCACTATCTACCCAGAGGCTACTGTAGAAGCGGGAGGACCAAATGAAGTTTGCCAATCTGCTAATCCTGCACCTATTACTTTAACCGGCGCAATGATTAGTGGTGGTGCCACAACCGGTACCTGGTCTATTGTATCCGGAGGAGGTACTTTAAGCACTTTATCGCCAGTTGCTAACCCATCCACTGTAACTTATACCCCGGCTCCTAACTTCCATGGTACCGTTACCCTAAAGTTAACAACCAATAATCCGGAAGGTCCTTGTAACGCAGTACATGATACCAGAATAATTACTGTTTATCCAGCCGCTACGGTTAAAGCTGGTGGTCCTTATGTAATTCCTTGTGCTGTTGCTGGTGCAGTTCGTCAAGTAACTCTGAATCCTACCTTTGATGGTGGCGCTACTTCGGTTACATGGAGTGTTCCTGTTGGGATGGGTACTGTTACAGGTAATGTTTATACGCCAAGTGCAGCTGCAATTGCAGCTGGTACACCAGTGGTTTTAACTGTTATAACGAATGGCCCTTCTGGACCTTGCCCATTAGTAAGTGCTAATGTCACAGTTACCTTCCAAGTTTGTGTAGCGTTCGAAGGCTGTACCTTAGGTTACTGGAAAAACCACACGGATCGGTGGTGCGCTGCTTATAGTCCTAACACATTATATAGAACCGTATTTACCAATGCACCGGCTCAATTCTATAATCTTACTTTACTGGAAGCTTTAAATCTAGGCGGTGGCGGCATATATAACTTAGCTCGCCAATCAGTAGCTGCTTTACTCAATATTTGCAATGATGAAGAAGTAGATTATAATACTGCTTATCCAAACGTAGCCGCTCTGCAAAATGCTGTGAATGCAGCGTATGGAGCAGGTGGAAATCCGGGTGCTTTGGCTAGTACTTTAGATACCTATAACAATGCGGGCTGTCCATTGGGTGGTTCATCGGCCACTACGGTAGCTTACAAAAAATCGCCAACTGGTAGCGATTTAGCGGTAGCTGGTTCAGAAACTAAACTTGATGTTTATCCGAACCCATACCAAGATAAAGCGACCATTACGTTTACTTTATCAGAAGCTGGTGATTATAGTTTAATTCTGCACGATATTAGAGGTGCTGAAGTTAAAAAGATAAGCATTGATAAAGCAATAGCTGGCAGAGCCTACAGTTTTGAATTAGGCAATAATAATCTGTCGGAAGGCATCTACTTTGTCCGGTTAACTACTGCTAATTTTAATAAAGTTATCAGAGTTAGCCTGCGGAAGTAGCCTTAATATGGTAATTCAAAAAAGCCGGAGCCCAAGCTCCGGCTTTTTTATTTTCTGACGATTAAAGCAAAGAAAAAAAACGTAACCTGCCCATGGAGAAGGTTGCGTTTTTTATTAGCTGTTGACTTACCAATTTCTTGAGCCGGTATAAATGGTATTTAGCTTAACCCGTTAAAGCTATTATCAGTTATTTAGCTTGCGCTCTAGGCGGGTTAATCATAATATGAGCGCCGTGGGTGCCGGGGTTCATAATCCAGGGCATGGCCGGGCCTTCGGGTTTTAAAGGCAAGCCGGTACTTTCGGCGGTGGCATAGGGAATATACACCACGTAGCGAAGATAACCATTAATCACCTCGCCGGTAGTGCGGTTATAATTTTCTTCGGGAGCGGAGTAAACAAACAAGGTGGTAGGCTGTTTAGGCATAGCGAGTTTACCAGCTTTTACTTCCTGCTCGCGCATATCAAATATTTCCTGACCTTTTTTACCTTGCTTACGCAATTCCTGGCCCCGCGTCATAAAAGGTTGTAAATCGCGGTGATAGCAGGAGGCGGAGAACCCGCTTTCGTTCGGATTATCGGCCAGGCAAATAAGCTCATTCGTACCTTTGCGTAATACTGTTAGTTCTTTGTTAGAATTATATCCGTACACGGTAGCACCGGCCTTTTTATCGGCCGGAACCGCTAACAAAGCAGATTTAATTTGCAACTCCGCACTAGGAATATTATTCTGCGCCAAGGTACTGAAGCCAGCCAAGCCCAGTACTATAAATAAAAATGCTTTTTTCATAAGTTTCCGGTTTAGTTTAAAAGATAAGAAAATTCCCGGAAATTAATACTAAAAACTATTGCAAGTACCCCTTAACCCTATATTTCTTCAATGTGCAGCGCAGCCGGAGTAGGCTGGTCCTGAAACTCGCCTTCCCAACGGGCTACAATGGCCGAAGCTAAACAATTACCTACCACATTTACCGCCGTGCGGGCCATATCCATTAGTTCATCAATACCCAGAATAATAAAAATGGGCTCAACGGGCAGGTTAAAAGAGGCAGCCGTGCCTAATAAAATTACCAAAGATGCCCGCGGAACGCCCGCAATGCCTTTACTGGTTAACATCAGAGTAAAAACCATTAGAATCTGTTGCTCCCAGGGCATGTTAATGCCGGCGGCTTGCGCTACAAAAATAGAAGCCAGCGACAGGTACAGCGTACTGCCATCGAGGTTAAAGCTATAGCCCAAGGGCATTACAAAGGCCACTATTTTGCGGGGCACCCCAATCGATTCCATCGCTTCCATGGCCCGGGGTAAAGCCGCTTCGGAACTGGTAGTAGCAAAGGCAATAGATACCGGCTCGGCAATGGCTTTGGCAAAACGTATAACGGGAATCCGGAAAATTAAAGCTGCCGGCAATAGTACCAGCAAAATAAAAGCAATTAAGGCTACATATAGAGTTGCCAATAATTTAAACAGATTTATTAAAATACCGAAGCCCATGTGCCCTACCGTGTAAGCAATAGCAGCTCCTACCGCTATAGGTGCAAAAAGCATTATAATATTCGTAAACTTAAACATGGTTTCGGCCAGGCTCTCGGTAACTTCCAACAAGGGCCGGCGCCGGTTTTCGGCCAGCATGGCCAAACCAATCCCAAACAAAATACTGAACACCACAATTTGCAGTACCTGGCCTTCGGCTACCGATTTGGCTATATTTTCCGGGAATATATGCAGAATAACATCGCTCACCGTTTGCTTCGGAGGCGCGGTAATTTCGCCGGTATCGGACCCTTTAAGCACAATGCCCGCGCCGGCCTGGCTTAAATTAATAGCGACCAAGCCTATAAATAAGGCAATGGTCGTTACAATTTCAAAGTAAATAATAGCCTTTAAACCCATACTGCCTACCTGTTTCAGATTAGAATGGCCGGCTATTCCTACCACCAAAGTCGCAAAAATGAGCGGCGCAATAATGGTTTTAATTAAGCGCAGGAATATTTTGCTTAACACATTTAGGTTCTGAGCAAATTCGGGAAAACTGTAACCAATTTCGGCCCCAATTACCATACTAACCAAAATCCAGGTGGTCAGGGATTTTTTTCTGGTGCCATAAAAAAACAAAAGCCCCAAGCCCAGCCAACGAAGCCCGCTGAGTATAGCCGGTGAAAGGGAAATAGCCCCATAATTTTGCATCACCGTTAAAACGGCCGCTACGGTAAAAAAAATTAAAGTAATTAACAGAAGGCGGTTTTTGCTCATAGTTTCAAAGGAAACAAAAGCAACCTATAAGCAGAATAACAGAATTAGCTATCTTTTTAAGGCTGCTGCTTGGCTGTAAAAATTTAGTTTAGTTAAGATAAAAACATTAAATTTTGGTAAGAGCACTTTAAAAAATCAGGCATAAAGCATAAATTCTAATAAAACTATAGTTTCTTTTATTAATTTTAAATAATAATCCGAGAACACCGACAAAGATATAATTTTATTTGAATTATACAGAAATGGTTAACAACAACAGGCCGCCACAACAAATATTTTAGGAAGCTGTTATCAATTATCAGCTTTCAAATAATAAAATTTATCTTCTTTAAAGCGTATTTTTAACTGCATAAACCAATACCATGCTTCGTTGGCATATAGAACCCAAGCAACTACAATTAAAGTATACCTGGAAAATTTCGCGGAACAGTTCCGAAACCAAAACTAATTTATTTATTCGGGTAGCCGACAAACGTTTCGTGGGTATTGGCGAAGCGGCACCTAATATTCGTTACGGCGAAACAGCAGAAGAACTAACCCGCCAATTTGAGTCGTTGGTAGAAAATGGCTTGGAACTGATTCGCTCGCTCGAAGATTTGCAGATGCTGTTGTCTTTTTATCCGCCGGCTAATGCCTTGCGCTTTGCCATCGAATCGGCTTATATTCATTATATCTGTCAGCAAAAAGGTATGGCGGTTGGCGATTATTTGGGAGTGAGTTTGCCCACTACGGTGGCCACGGCTTTTACATTGCCTATTATGGAACCGGATTTAGTGACGGCTTTTATCCGGGATAATAACCTGAACCGGTTTTCTAATTTAAAAATAAAAGTAAATCAGGAACATGGCCTGGAATTGGTACAGCAAGTAGCGGCCTTAACCAACAAACCCTTAATTATTGATGCCAACGAAGCCTGGACAGAGCCCGATAGCTTGATGCTCTTTTTAGAGAAACTCAAAAAATTTTCGGTTTTATTTATAGAGCAGCCTTTACCCGCCGCCGAAACCGATGCTTATATTTACTTGCGGCAACACGCGCCTTATGATATTTTCGCCGATGAATCGGTTACAGATAAAGCCGATTTTGAATTGTTGCAGCGCCAGTTTCACGGAGTAAACATGAAACTGATGAAAGCCGGCGGGTACTTAAATGGATTGCATATTCTGGAGCAAACCCGGCAGCGCGGACTAAAAACCATGGTCGGCTGCATGGTAGAAACTACTTTGGGTATTTGGTCGGCAATGCAATTATGCCAGGGCATTAACTACGCCGACCTCGATGGTTTTTTAATTCTGAAAGAAGAACCTTTTGGCATAGTACAGGAAAAAGAAGGCTTACTGTCTATTCGTTAACCGAATTGGTAGCGTTCTGATTTTCTGTTATTTCTAAGCGGCGCGATTTAAGAATACCCGCTATAATAAGCGAAAACAAGCTGCCCGCAGCAATATACCCCCCCAAAGTTCGCAATGCTTGTGGCAAAGCTTGGTAGGTGGCGCGGGTTACAATTTCTTCTGCTTGTACCTGAACATCCGTGGCGCCCATTTGTATGTTCGTGCGCCGGTTCAGGTCTACCATATAATCAATAAATTCGGGGTTTATAAAAGATAAGTATAGATAAGTGAAAATGGCCGTAACAATTCCGGCAAAAACCGATATCAGAACGCCGCTAAAAACACCTTGCCAATAGGTTATTTGGCCCGCCTTGGTGTAGTTGCGATAAGCCCGCATACCCAAATAAATGCCCAGAATAGTAAAAAGGAAAACGGCAAATTTAGAATAACGGCCAATTTCGGAAGCATGAAAACCCATTAGGTATTCCAGGTACATCCAAGCGGCAATAACGAGCCCCGTAATTAACCCGTACAGAAAAAGGTGCTTCATAACAACATCTTTACATATAGGCGTTGGTGCCTAAAATAATAATTATACTTATTCTGAGCCAAATATACACCATAATAAAAAAGCTAATCATAATTTATGATTAGCTTTTTGGAATTATTATGAAAAAACTAAGGAAGTAAACTCAATTAATGCTTTCTAACTTCACCTTTTATCTACTATCACACCAACTGCATTTAACATAAGCTACTGCCATGAGAATTAAGTTCTTTTACGAGCGAACACGCTTTATACTCATTATATAAATACTTAAAGTTAAGCCAATAACTACTGAAAATAAGCAGGCACCCTTGTTGCCTTTAAAAGCTTATTCTGGGAAAAATACTTATGCTTTTAATTAAATAAGCTATTTCTGCTGAAGCTTTACTTAGAAAAGAGGGTTGCTAATAATTTACTATTGCTTAAATTCATAGGCAATGCAGTTAAATAATTTTCTATTCTTTATTTCCTGTTTTTTGCCGGATAATATGCTGAATTTATGGTCTAAGCTGATTTAAATTTTAGCTTTTTATGCCTTTTCCTACCATTTTTTCTTTGTAAAAACTTCCTTCTTAATCTTAGATGTTTATCACTTAGCTTTAAACCAGCTCCCAGTAATAGAAGCTAAAAAAATCATGCTATAATGTTGCAACATTAAATGTATGTACATATATTTACATCATCATTAAACAGAAAGAATTTATGCGGATAGAAGAAGAAATAAAACAACCTACTTTTAAAAGTATTTACCATAAAGCTTTTATAAATTTACTTTATACGACTAATTGGTTACAAATAAAGCAGGCCAATTTATTTAAGCCATACCATATAACCTTACCGCAGTTTAACATTCTGCGCATCTTGCGTGGACAATATCCCAAACCAGCTACTATAAATTTATTAATCGAGCGCATGTTAGATAAAACATCTAATGCCTCGCGCATTGTAGACAAACTGGAGGCAAAAAAACTGGTAACGCGCCAGCAATGCCCCCACGACCGCCGCACTGTAGATGTGCTGATTACGCAGGCTGGTTTAGATTTATTGCAGCAGGTAGATAATGATCAAAAAGATATTCAGTTTGGCATAAATAATTTAACCGATACCGAAGCGGAGCAATTAAGCCATTTGCTGGATAAAATCAGGAATTAAAATAAAAGAATCAAAATTTATAAAAACTACAAAACCTATATAAACAAACCCCAATTATTATGAAAAAAATTGTTTTCTCGGCCATAGTCTTATCAACGCTGTTGTTTGCCGAAGCAAATGCACAAGCTAATAAAACTTTGGCTTCCGTAAATAAAGAAACAACCATTAAAGCTGCCCGTCCGGTTAAAGGTACTGTTTTCAACATCGATCCGGCTCAGAGCACCATGGCCTGGAACGGTAAAAAAGTAACCGGAGAACACAACGGTAATGTGAAGATTTCGGAAGGTAATATTCAGGTAGATGGTAATAAAGTAGTGGGTGGTACGGTGTTAATGGATATGAACAGCATCACCAACCTGGACTTAACCGATAAAAGCTATAACCAAAAACTGATAGATCATTTAAAATCAGATGATTTCTTTTCAACGGCAAAACATCCGAACGCTAAATTTACCATTAGCAATATTACCCCTATTAAAGGAGCCAAAGCTGGTGCGGCCAACTATACCGTTAATGGTAATCTTACCATAAAAGGCATTACCAACCCCGTAAGCTTTCCGGCAAATATAAATATGCAGGGCAATACCGTTACGGCAAAATCAGATGCGGTAACTTTAGACCGTACTAAATGGGATATTCGTTATGGTTCTAAAAGCTTTTTTGCTAATATCGGCGATAAAGCCATTTACGACGATTTCACGGTTCAATTTAACCTGGTAGCAAAAAAATAAATTTATTATTTTAAACTTGTAATCTGCTTTGTGGTTGTTTTGCCAACTGCAAAGCAGATTTGTTTTTATAAAAATACTCCTGACCTTTGCGCGCATATATTGCCGGCAGATTTGGCCGCATTAACTTAGCATCTTGACAGCACAGAAAATAAAAACTGTTTCGCATCCGGCCGCCAAAGGACTTAAATCAACTCTGATTAGTATAATGGTCAGCATTGGGCTGGTTGTTATTAAAGGAACTGCCGGTATATTAGGTAATTCTTATGCCCTCATTGCCGATGCCATTGAATCGGCTTCGGATGTATTTAGCTCTTTGGTATTATTTGCCGGCTTACGCATTGCTGCCAAAGCGCCCGATAAAGACCATCCGTACGGGCACGGTAAAGCCGAGCCGCTCGCGACTACCATTATAGCCCTTACCATGACCGCCGCCGGCGTTTTAATTGTGGTGGAAAGTATTCGTAATATCATAACTCCGCACGCCGTACCTAAAACTTTTACCTTATGGGTGCTGGGCATCGTTATATTGGTAAAAGAAGTGCTGTTTAGGTTTATCATAAAAGTAGGCGAGGAGGTAGCCAGCACAGCCGTTAAGGCCGATGCGTGGCACCACCGGAGCGATGCCATTACCTCGGCGGCGGCTTTTATAGGTATTGCTATTGCCATTATAGGTGGCAAAGGCTACGAAGTAGCCGACGATTATGCTGCCTTAATTGCGGCGGCTATTATTTTTATAAATGCCTACAGCGTGTTTAGGCCCGCCCTGAACGAAGTAATGGATGCTGCTCCTTCCGAAGATATTATTCAGGAAGTAAAAGTACTGGCACAGAATGTACCCGGGGTGCAGGGCCTCGAAAAGTGTTTTGTCCGTAAAATGGGGTTTGAATTATTTGTAGATTTACACCTGATGGTGGATGGTGATATATCGGTACGGGAAGGACACGACATTGCCCACGCGGTAAAAAGGGTTATATTAAATGCCAACCCACGTATTTACGATGTGCTCATTCACGTAGAGCCGGTTGATACGGTGCATGAACCTTATTTGAACAACTAATCTTCCGCCCGGTTCACGTTGCGGCGAGCTAATCGGTAAACTAGTCTTTTTCCAGAAAACTTTTATCTGAACACAAAAGAAAGAGCAACGAAGAACAAAATATTCTTTCTTTTTCTTTATGCTTCTTTTTATATATAGTATATTCGTTAGTCCAGTTCCGGTTATCGGGTTATTTTGGACGGCTAAACGGAACTACTTTAATAAATATAGGGCATATAACCAGAACTACTCCTGTTATTCAGTAGCTGTGCGAAACTTGAAATAAAAGATTTTAAAATGACAGAAACACAATGCTTTCTTATTGACATAATTAAAATTGTCCCAGATGGTTCAGTGTGTTTCATTCAAGCTCCAAGTCTT
>Ga0210040_10007563_pt1 | contig 13122 bp, 8 predicted proteins | sample CryGeyCG12114_NA_FD_185462 | JGI IMG/M metagenome (GOLD analysis project Ga0210040, IMG submission 185462) | Groundwater microbial communities from aquifer - Crystal Geyser CG19_WC_8/21/14_NA (SPAdes) (version 2) | ecosystem: Environmental > Aquatic > Deep subsurface > Groundwater | place: USA... | reverse complement strand
CGCGTCTTGAATAAATTCCCGGGCAGTTATATTAGGATTATTAGGAGAGCGGGCATAGCCATTAGGCTGACCAACCGTGCCGTAAAGATTTTCTACTTCGCTCCAGTCTTCGGTAGTGCCGCCGGTATCTTTCTGTTTAATTGTTAAGTTAGAATTATGATTGCCTTGGCTCGTGTGCAATAGAAAAGAAAAAGCAAAGTTCCTGAAAATGGTCATCTGATTCGAAAATGAAATCTGATAGCGGGGTTGAGCATCTTCGTAGGGCGTTGCTTGAATAATACCGTTCTCATTCGGTACGTTTGGCGATCCATACCACCGGGTTGGCGAATCACCTAGGCGCAGTTGGTTACGGCCGTAAATACTGAAGCCAGAACCAACAGTTGTATTAGGTATTTCCAGGCGGGTAATTTTACTCCGGTTTGCCCAGTATTGTACCTGCGAAGTCCACGAAAAATCTTTTGACTGGATGGCTTTAACTCCTAAAGCTAGTTCTACGCCCCGGTTTTGCAGATCGCCTACTGGGTAAGCATTAAATTGGGTAACTCCTGTGCCGTTCGAAATGATATAGGGATTTAACAGATTAAAAACTTTTTTGTCATAGTAAGTAGCCTCCAACGTAATACGATTGTCAAAAAGCCCTAAATCCATGCCCCATTCAATCTCCTGGGCCGTCTCCGGTTCAATGGCCGGGTTTCCAACGGTAGAAGGAGTTACCGTACCCAACCTGCCATCGATGGTAGTAGTAGATAAGGAAGTAAAGGTATTACCAAAGGCAGGCACGCCTCCTGTTTGCCCGTAGGCCGATCTGAATTTAAGTTGGTTTACAGGTTCAAAAGTCCAGAACGAAAAGTTAGCCACATTTACCGCGAGTGATGCCCGCGGAAAAGCGTACCATTCCTCGTTATTCCCGTTTAGGCTGGATTTATCGTAACGAATGCCGGCGGTACCAATTACTTTATCCTGGAAATTAAATTCTTGCTGGGCTACCAGGCCAACATCTTGCCATTTCTGAAAAGTTTCGTTAAAAGTTCTTACGGTACCAATACTAGGGTTTTTCTGGCCAGGCAGCAACCCTTCGCCTTGTACCCAGCTTAAATCATTATCAGTGGCCAGGCGCACGGTACCTACTTGGGAGGTAAGGTCAAGGCTGCTGCCCAACTTCCAGTTATAAATAAGAAAACTTTGGATGTTTGTATTAAAGCTTCTGGACTTAGAGTAACGGGAGGCTCCAGGATTAGCCCGACTTCGCTGAGATTGCAAATCTTCCGGGAAATATATTTCGGCTTCCGTATTAACATAATCCAAGCCGCCTGCTACTGCTAATTTGAGGGTACTGTTAGGCTTTTGAATAAAATACAAGTTCCCGTTAAAAGACTGAATAAAACGATTTGTTTGCTCGTCGTTAATGCTTCTGTCAACAATGGCTAGTGGGTTATCGCCCGTATAACGGGAGTCTGGGTAGACGCCGTTTACCGGAAATAATTGCGCATAGTTAGGCGTATAAGCAAGGGCATACGCTACCGATACGCCCCGATTATCATTACCACTGAAACTACGTTGGTTACCTGTATTTAAATAATTAGAACCAAGAGAGAAATCTAGGAATTTAGTTAACTGATGATCGATATTGACCCTGATTGATTTACGCTGAAAACCGGTACGCTTCTGAATGCCCGTTTCATCGTTTAGTGCAGCAGCTACATAAAACTTGGTTTTTTCATTTCCTCCCGAAATACTCAGGCGGCTATTAGTTATAACACCCGTATTACCATAAATATATTCTTCATAATCGACCAGCTTACCTTCTTCTGTAGCCTTCTGCCAGGCGGCAATCTCGGTAGGGCTTCCACTGCCAACCGTACGATTACCAAAAACATAATCAAATTTTGTTTGTCCTTCGGGGCCAATGGGGTCTAAACTCCACCCCGATGATCCTAATAGTTTAATAGCGGATGAGAATCCTACATCTTGCCCAAAGCTTATCCGGGTTTTACCCGCTTTCCCCTTTTTGGTAGTAATTACAATTACGCCAGCATTGGCCCGGGTGCCATAAATAGCCGCCGCACTAGGGCCTTTCAACACCTCCACCGACTCGATATCAGCGGGGTTTATATCTGAAAGGCGATTAACTGACTGATCTTGGTTGGTGCCCGCCCCACTAAAAGCGCCAGCCCCGGCACCAGTAGCAAATTGGGAGTTGTTTACAAAAACACCATCTATTACGTACAGGGGTTCGGATGAACCATTGATGGAGGAAATACCGCGCAGCTTAACGGATATACCACCTCCGGGAGCACCACTGTTTTGCACAATATTGGCACCCACTACCTTGCCACTCATGGCGGCATCCAAGGTTACCGGCCTGGTTGTGCCGGTTAGTTCCTCAGTCGAAAGCCGGGAAATGGCATTGGCTGCGTTACTTCGTTTAATCGTAGTTGCTAAACCGGTTACAATAACTTCATCCAGGCTCCTTGATTCTTCTGATAAAGTTATATTGCGAGTGTCTGCACTACTACCGGTAATCATTATTTCCTGCGGTTTGTAACCAATAAAAGAAAAAACGAGCGTTCCGTTTCCTTCCGGAATGGTGAGCCGGTAATTTCCTTCCCCATCGGTGGTAGTACCGTTAGATGTTCCTTTAACTACCACGCTCACACCGGGCAAAGCCACCCCGGTATTGTCGGTTACTTTACCTGTAATATCTTTGGGCGGCACCGCATCCGCCTTTAGGGGAGTAGAGAGCGTTTTTGATTTTATTAAAATAGTTTTTTCTTGGATGGTGTAAGTAAAGGGCTGACCAGCCAGGCATTGGGCTAATACTTCTTCGAGCGAGGCGCGGTTGGCGGTAATAGTAACGGGTTTAGCCGCTTTAAGCAATTCATTGTTGTAAAGAAACAAATAACCACTTTGCTTCCGGATTTCTTTAAAAACTTTTTCTAAAGGTATATTCCGTTCCTTTATTGAAATTACTTGCGAAAATGCGCTCGCACTTACCTGGAAGCAGGCAACCGTTAAGAAAACAGCGATCAGCTTCATGATCAGGATGTTTTTAAAGGAAAAAGAAAAAAGTCGGGTTCTACGTTGTTTGTTCTTGAACAAAGGCTTCCCTTTGCGATGTAAATTTAACTTCATACTTTTGCTTAGTTTGGTTAATGATAAGAGAAGATTCTGGTAATTATCTTTTTGCGTTAACCCTGTTAGTAGGCCGGGAGCGCGCCAACGCTTCCGGTTTTTTCAGGGCGCTTTGCTAACTTTTTTTTCTCATAGGCCTGTGACTTTAATGAATAATTAAGATTATTTTGGGTTTAAGGTATAATTTCAATCACCTTATTTTTTATTTTAAAATGAATGCCTCCGGTTAATTCCAGCATATTCAGCACCTCGTTTAAATTATTTTGACGGGAAATCTGGCCGGTGAAATGAATATTTGGCTGGCTGCCCTGGTATTGGTATTCCACATCGTACCACCGCGCTACTTGTCTTAATACTTCCGGAATGGGAGTTTCATTAAACTGGAAAAGCCCATTCTTCCAAGCTAATACCTCGTCTAGCTCTACTGGCATCACCTTCAGATCTTTTTGAGCTTCTTGCCACTTGGCCTGTTGTCCGGGCCTTAATAATTTACTAACGTTTGCCTGCGATACCTTAACCGATCCTTCTATCAAAGTGGTAGTAGTAGCTTTTTCTTCCGGGTAAGCTTTTAGGTTAAAATGAGTTCCTAATACCTCTATCGTCGTGCCGTTGGCTTCCACTTTAAAAGGCATTTGCTTGTTTTTAGCTACTTCAAAATATCCTTCTCCGGTTAATTTAACCTGGCGGGCAGAGCCCGTAAAGGCGGTTGGAAACCGTAAAGAAGAGGCTGCATTTAACCAAACCCGGCTCCCATCCGGCAACACTACCTGGTGCTGCACGCCTTTTGGTGTTGAAATGGTATGTAAATTAATGTGACTGGCATTTGCTTTTTCCCCAGTAACCAAGTAAATCAGCTGACCATTTTTCTCTAAAATTTTAAGCCCCTGGTAGTCTTGCACCGTACCAGGTAAGGTGTTTTCCAGCGGAATAACGGTGCCATCTTCCAAGGTAAGCAGCGGTTTTGCCTTGCTCGGCGGTATAAGCTTAAACTGGGAAGGCTTATTATTATAAATTATTCCTGCTTCTTCTTTTGGAGGCATCCACCTGGAAAACGTTATTCCTAAAAAAGAGACAAGCAGGAGCGAGGCCGCTACATTATGCCAAAAAGTTGTTGGCAGCCAACGTCTGTTAGGTTCTTCCGCTTTTTCTGCTACTTGCCCTTGTACTTTTGCCCAGGCTTTACTTACTGCAATACCCGAAAGGAACTGAAGATCCTGCTCCACCGCTGGTTCGTCGTACAAACTTAGAAACAGTTGCTGGTGGAACTCGTCTTCTGCTAACCACAGTTGGAGTTCCTGTTCTTCTTGCAGGCTTAGTTCGTTCTGCAGGTACCGGACCAGCAAGTCAGCAAGTCTAAATGCTTCTTGATTTATTTCCATAAAGCTATTTGCCCCTTAAGACACCTAACTTAGGAAAAAGGGTGAAAAGAAATTTAAATAAATCAGTTTTTTATTTAAAATACTTTAATAATATAAGTAATATATTGGAAATATAGCAATAATCAATTTTAGCTAATTTGCAATTAATGGATACAGAACTTGTAACTTATTACATTTATAATAAATTTACATGTGCAGTCTGGCCGGTATACTAATAAATTCTTACTAGATGGTTATATTTAAAAAAGAAAGGAAAGCCTCCATTAGAATAAAGATATTATTATTTATAAAGGAAAATAGATTAATAAAAATTAGCTGTACTAAATTATAGTAAGGAATGTTAGAAGTTGTGCTTAATATATTTGAAAGAAAGCAAAAGGATTGATTAAAGAGAGGAAGCTTGAGCTAAAAGTAATAATACTGTAAAGATATCGGGGCTCACTCGTAACCGCAGCAATTGAAGCGCTCGCTGCTTTTGTGTTTTAACGGTGTTAATAGAAATTCCTAATTCATTAGCAATCTCCTGATTTTTTTTGCTTTGCAGGAAGCTCATGCGGGATATTTTGCGGCAGCTTTCGGGTAATGTGTTAATAGCTTCGTATAATTCTGCCAGTACTTCGGACCGAATCATCGAATGCATTATGGTTTGTTCATCCGAAATGGAAATACTCTGCTTTTCCAGATAACCTTTTACAACTTTATTATGGCGTTTAAAATTAAAGCTGGCATTACGGACGGTGGTATACAAAAAACTTTTTATAGCAATTTTATCTGGGGCAATCTCTTCTTTTAAATTCCAGTATGTTACGAAAGCTTCCTGCACCAAATCTTCTGCGTTTTCCTTATCTCCAATTAACTGATAACAAAAATAAACTAGACGAGAATAAAGATCCTTGAATAGTTGTTCTAAGATGGGAGCTGAAGCAGGTATACTATTATTGGAATGGGGATTGAAGTGTACTTCCATAATTTTACTGGCGATAAATGTCCATTTTAATCTACAACATACCTTTTAGTGTCTGCTAAGCAAGACTTCTTTAAATCAAATATAAAATTTTTATGTTATAATTTATATATTTTTTAATAATAAATTAATATGAATGTTAAATATGTAATTAGATAGCAGCTTCGCTATTAAATTGAATAATAAACAATCTGGAGGTACTAAAAAGCTGGCCCAAGTTTTTATCAAACTATTTATCGCTGATAACATCTTCTAACGTGCCTCTGATAGATTATACGCTAGCCCGCTTCTGGGACAAAACCGCTCACTTTTATAAAGTGTGTCTTGTATGTAATAGTTTAATTATTTTAGACCAAATAAAATGATGGAAAAAGACCTGGTGATACCAGGTCTTTTTTGCTGTATATGCATCTCAAAATGACATCTCTTAAATCAAAGCTGATTTTTCATTTTTGAGATGAGTAGGAGAAATGTAAAGAATGACAAAGGCCGGTATGTTCAATAGCTGCCTGGTTAACATAACATAGCTTATCAGAAAGAAGTACACCTCTTCAGAAATTAGGATGAGCAGACAGGCTATAAACAGGATCAGCAGGAAAGTTTTGTCTATTGTCATGCCGTCAAGAACGGCAGCGTGGCCGCCATCCGGGAGTAGGCCTGGGCCCGGGTAGAGCAGGAGCTCCAGTGCCGGCAGGAGCAGAAACAACTAGAGAAAGTTCAGCAGCAGGAAAAGCAACAGGTACAGGGGCGGGAGCAGCAACGCCGAGGCCTCAGGCAGTAAGTAGAAATCTAACGGGTAGGGCTTTATGCAGGATGGGAATTAGCATTCCGTTTGCCAATAACCGCTGCTGATTAAAATATAATGTTGAAGTTATATACAAGAGTTGCTAGTTAATGGTCATGCCGGAATTGAAGCTGAGATTTGCAATTAACTGATGTTACAACGTCCTGGCCAACTTGCATAAAACCCATTGTTGGTGGCAGTTGTTTGGGAGTTCTTTAATTCCCACTTATTGCAATTATATCACTTTGTTTTATCGTATGTCCAATTCTTGTAAACAAATCGTAGCGCATCATAATATGCAGGAATTGGTTCTGTCATGTGGTCTTCAGAAGGATAATATTTATACTCGTGTTCAAATGTTTTCAAACTATCATGTTTAAACAGTTTATCAAATTTCAACAAATTATCTCGAAAAGTGCCATCTTCATTCCCTACGCTATAAAAAATTTTTATCCCTTATGGATAGATCTGGTAGTTTTTGTTCTGCCAATCGTAAAACATATTTATTGCCAAACCATAGTGAAGGGCTTATTGCAATATAAGCATCAAGCATATCAGGGTGCATAAGCAGGCAATTAATTGCTGTAAGACCACCGAACGAATGTCCGGCAAATATTTTGAAAGGACTAGTTTTATAGTTAGCCTCCATGTAAGGCATCAATTCCTGTTGAATAAAGTTAAAAAACTGCTCATTGCGGCCTGATGTCTTATAGTTAGAATCAACTTTACCGTCAAAGTTGATTAAGCTATTAGTAGGCGTGAGATCTTTTACACGGTCCACACTAACAATGCCTACTACTATTATGGGAGGAATAACCTGCCAATGCCTTAAATATTCTATATATGCAGAAAGGATGTGAAAATGATTCTCCCCATCTAAGAGATACAACACGGGCAATGCCTTGTTTATATCTGCAGAATCGAGTTTTGGAACATGAATGTATAGCTGGCGGTCTTGATTTAGCACCCGGGAATGTATTAAATGCACATCATTGGAGGTATGATTATATAACTTTGGTACTTGGGCTGTTGCCTGTGAAGTGAGAAATATAAAGAATACTATGAAATGCCTCATATCATTAACGAATAGTCCGGTAATAGTGTATAAATGTTGAACTGCCTCGTTCAAAATTGCCACCAACGGTCAAGTATAAGCGTAGTGCGGGTTTCGGAGCAATTCACTGTCTGCTAACCGCAAAGTTTCTTAAGCGCAAAAATGCTCATTTTTAGCGATTCTTCCCGCAGTACGCTTATACCAGGTTGGCAGTAGTGGTTACTCTCCGTCAGTATAACTATTTACCCATAATTTTTTTTCTATGTGTCAGCCCCCATTCGGCAATAGTACTAGTCAAATTTTTAAGTGTTGCGCCATACGCTGTTATTGCATACTCAACCGTAACCGGTTGGGTGTTCAATACGGTTCTTGTAATCAGTTGATTCATCTCTAAATCTTTCAAATCCCGGGTCAACACTTTTCCCGATATGCCTTTTACTTCCCTTAATAAATCAGAATATCGCATTTTGTCAAAACAAAGGCAGGCAATGATAGCTACTTTCCACTTGCCATTGAGCAAATCCATCACATCGTGAATCGCCATTATGGTTTGCCCACATTCTTTTATTGGTTCTATTTCTTTTTGCTTTTCCATATAAGGTCACTTGGTTACCCAAATGTCACTATTACTTTCTGACACCAAGGTACAAAAGGTAACTTAATCTGCCTAGCTTTGCTTCATCATCTTTAATAAAAATTAAAATGCAATTAATAGCCGATTTGAAATGGCGATACGCCACAAAAAAATTCAGTAACAAAAGCGTTCCAAACGAGGATCTGGAAAAAATAATTGAAGCAATTAACCTTTCTGCGTCTTCAATTGGAATACAACCTTATAGACTATTTATTATTACTGACCCATCTCTAAAACAAACATTAGGCGAAGGGTCCTTTAATTCCCAGATTGCCGATGCTTCTCATCTTGTGGTTTTCGCCGCATTTGATTCCATTCGTCAGGAAAACATTGATAATTACATTCAATTAGTTGCCAAAGAGAGAGAAAAACCAATTGCCGAATTATCAGATTTTAAAAACTCCATCAGTAGCCACTTTCTAGCACAAACCGATGATAACAATTTTATTTGGTCCACCAAACAAGCCTATATTGGCTTAGGAACCGGACTGATTGCTGCTGCAGCATTAAAGATAGATGCTACTCCCATGGAAGGTTTCGATGCTGAAAAATTTGACAACCTATTGGGATTAAAAGAAAGAAACCTCAAAAGTGTTGTTCTTCTTGCGTTAGGGTATCGTGATGAAGAAAACGATTATGCTGCCAAGCTTAACAAAGTAAGGATACCAAAACAAGAGTTTGCTACTATGGTTGATTAATTTTTTATTAGTGTTAACATGAAAGCTATTTGAATGAAATCAGGTAGCTTTTTTGGTTAATAGGCTAACCATTCCCTTAGAATTTTAAAAATCACAATATTGTTGGTTGAGGTTTATTTCGGATATTTTTGAATAATCTTCAGCAGATTTTCGAGCCTCGCACCATTACCGCCAACGGTCTCGTGCATGAGGCGTGCTAGGCCATCGGCCGTAGCATGACTTATGCGCCTTGTTAGGTGTTGTTTTTCTTTTTTTAACCAATAAACTGGAGAATATACTCTTCTTCTTTACTGGCTTGGCTAAACAGATTCTTTAACTGGTCAAAATCCTCTAAAATATGATTCAAGTTGAAGGCTTGCTCAGGGGAGTTGTGTTAGCGATTAAATACTATTAAAACTGTTGAGAATAACATCCATTCTTTCTTTAAATGTAAAGCCCATTAACATTGATTACCGTTCATTTAACCTGTTTAATCAAGATTTGTGCGATTTGCGGTCACCGCTCCTAGCTATTTCCTTCTTCAAAATATTTAGTTCGATTACCCTGACATACAGTTGTCACTAGTTACTACTTTCTTTGTCCAAACGTACCTAATTATTTTTAAAAATATTTAAGCAAATGGAAAACCTAGCACCCTTCGTTCAGTCAGCTGTTCGAATTGAACCTTACAAAATTGATGTTTCAGAAAGTGAACTAAACGAATTGAAAACCCGACTTCAGCTTAGTCGTTGGCCTGATCAGGTAGATCATGCCGAATGGAATTACGGAACTAACCTTGAATATCTCAAAGAATTAGTAGATTATTGGAAAACAAATTTTGATTGGCGCAAACAAGAAACTGAAATAAATAGACTCCATCATTTTTCCGCCAGCATTGGAAATGAAAAAATTCATTTTATTCATGAAAAAGGAAAGAGCCAGGATGCGACACCAATCGTGCTGTTACATGGCTGGCCAAGTTCGTTTCTTCAAATGCAGAAAATTATTCCTATGCTCAGTGACCCTTCCCAATACGGCGGCAAGGCTGGTGATTCATTCGATGTGGTAGTAGTTTCGCTTCCCGGTTTCGGCTTCTCTTCTAAGCCAACAGAGCAAGGAATGAATTTTTACAAAATGGCTAATATTGTAAATATGCTAATGGTTGAGGTTTTGGGTTATAGCAAATACGCAGTTAGGGGAAGCGATATTGGTGCGGCTATAGCAACAGAATTGGCACAGTCCTTTCCTGATCGTTTAATAGGTATCCACCTTTCAGGTTCCAATCCATTTATTTTTCATCAACCCGCTGATTTGTCAGAAGCTGAAATAATATTTGTTGACAAGTCACGGCAATATGTGATACAAGAAGGGGCTTATGGATTAGAACAGTCTACCAAGCCACAAACATTAGCATTTGGCCTCAATGATTCTCCAGTGGGTCTTGTGGCCTGGCTCGTTGAAAAATTTCGTTCGTGGAGTGACTGTAAAGGAAACTTAGAAAATCGGTTCACAAAAGATGAATTTTTGACTAATGTCATGCTCTACTGGCTAACGCAAACTATTCATTCATCAATGCGTGTGTATTATGAATCTGCACATCATTTTTCACCTAATATGGGTAAGAGGGTTGAGATACCAACTGCTATGTTTATGTTTACACACGATGTCGCGTTGGCTCCAAGAGAATGGGAAGAAAGAACCTACAACGTACAGCGGTGGACAGAATCCCCGAGTGGCGGACATTTTGCCGAATGGGAAGAGCCAGCCGAAGTGGCTAACGACTTAAGATTATTTTTCAATAACCTATAAATCCACTTATAATGATAGACAAGGAAGCCTCAAAACTTTCAAGATTAATTGCCTTGCTGACATATTTGCAGTCAAAACAGACCCTTAAAGCGACCGAAATATCTAAAAAGCTCGGAGTTAGTATAAGGACGGTCTATCGTTATATCAGGGTGTTGGAACAGGCGGGCGTACCTATATTAAGTGAGATAGGAAAAGGTTATTCTTTAATGGAAGGTTACCGCCTTCCACCTGTTATGTTTACTGAAAGTGAGGTTAATGCTTTTATTACTGCTGAGAAACTTGTGTTATTAAATAGGGACACCTCGCTTATTAAAAACTACACTGAGGGAATTGACAAACTGAAATCAGTGTTAAAAGAAGGCACAAAAGCAAAAGTCTCCTTGCTTTCAGACCGAATAGAATTTAAACAAGGGTCAGCTTATAATCAAACAAGTAATCTATTGTCTTCTATTCAGATCGCGTTGACAAGTTTCAATTTAATAAGAATAGATTATTATTCGCCAGCTAAACAGGAGACTACAAGAAGGCACATCGAACCATTTGCTCTGGTAAATAATGTGGGAGATCACTGGTATCTGATTGCTTGGTGCCGATTAAGAACGGATTTCAGGTTATTCAGATTTGACAGGATTGTTAAGATAAACATAACAGATGAATCATTCACGCCTCATAAAATCAGCATGAAAGATTACCTAGAGTACTACAAAAATAGCATTAGGAAGGATATTTAAACGGTTGTATTAACCTAAAGGCATTTTTTGATCATGTCGAAAAATTTTAGCTTTGAGATGAGAATGGCTCTTTATTGGTGAAATCCACTTAATTGACATTATCATAATTTATCGAAAAACAGTCCTTTACGACACAAAATATATCAACCTTCTTCCGGACAAGACAACCAGCGGAAAGTGCCACTCATCCTATATTTTGACACAACAAGCATAGATTTGGTTACATCCCCTGATTTCTCCCTACCGATATTTGCAAGTATAAAGTCACTGGAAGCACTCGAACTACAGCCCTTCAAAAATCAATTAATTGCCAAAAGCTTGAAGAAAACGCTGAACACACTTGAAAAGCAGATAAAGCAATTGGAGGATAAGCTCCAGGCCAACTTAGAAAAGGCTTTTGCTAAAGAGATAAAGCTACTCTCATCCATTCCAGGAATTGGTAAAAAACGGCTGGGATGCTACTTTTATTTGCCGGTGACTTCCGCGACGTGAACAACTATCGGCAGCTGATTTCCAAAGCTGAACTATCTCCCCGGGAGTATACTTCTGGTTCGAGCATCCGCGGGAAAATGCGCATCACTAAGATGGGCGGCAGCTTAGTTAGAAGCAAATTGTTTATGTGCAGCTTCTCGAAGATATCCAATGCGGTTTGTGAGGCTTTTTACGAGCAGCTGGTGGTCAAAGGCAAGAATGAGGAAACTTGCTTTAATCGCCGTCTGCAACAAGCTGCTCAAACAAGCTTTTGCAATCGTTAAATCTGGTATTCCCTACTTTATATTTTAGGAAAGGGAAAAAAAGTGAACGCCTAATGCCGGTAGCGGCTAATACATCCAGCCCAAGTTAGGCTGCCACGGGTCCGCTGAGAAATAGAAAAGTATTCGTTAAATTCGCATCAGGCAACTTCATCTATAGGGCAGATAACTGAAATTACTCCGTTTAGTTGCTAGTTGGCAATAATATTGCAAAATCACCCAGTGAAAGACTTTAATAAACTAATACAAGAACATTTTGGACAACTCTCAAATCAAGAGTTGACAATAATTCATACATACTTTCACGAAGAAAAACTTCGAAAAAATGATTTATTTACAAAGTCCAACACAATTTGCGATAAGTTAAGTGTTGTAAAATCAGGGATTTTAAGAGTTTATACTTTGTCCGACGGAAAGGAAATTACCCAGTGGATTTCAACTGAAAACTTTCTAATTACTGAAGTAATGGGGTTCTTTTATGATCAACCAAATCGTTGGACAATACAAGCATTGACCGATACAGAGTTATTGACAATTACCAAGGCAAACTATCTTAAACTTTGCGCAACCTTTCCCAAATGGATTGAAATTGAGAAAAGATTCCTTGTAAAATGCTTTGCAATGCTGGAAGATAGAGTTTTTACCCATATATCAATGACAGCAGAAGAAAGATATGATTTATATTTTAAGCATAACAGAGAGTTATTTAACCAGGTTCCTTTGCAGTACATTGCTTCTGTTCTTGGTATGACAGCTGAAACATTTAGTAGAATTAGAAAACGCCAAATTGAAAATTCTTGATTTTAATCAAGTGGTATTGAATGAAAACTTTAGACTTTTGGGTCAGAACCAAATAAATAAGTAAATATGACTAAGAACATGAATAATCTTTTAAAACTTGAAGAATTAGGGCAGTTCTTACTCTCCCTAATCTTATTTAACCAATTAGACTATAGTTGGTGGGTTTTCCCTGCGTGTATACTACTTCCTGATTTATCAATGATTGGTTATTTAGTCAATCCTAAAATAGGTGCTTGGTCTTATAATTTTTTCCATCATAAATTGGTTGCAATCTCCATTTTGGTTTTGGGATATGGGTTGAATAATTCTTTACTTATTTTAGCTGGTGTGATTTTATTTGGACACTCAGCAATGGATAGAATTTTTGGCTATGGACTGAAATTCAATGACAATTTTAAAAACACT
>Ga0210040_10007562_pt1 | contig 13122 bp, 7 predicted proteins | sample CryGeyCG12114_NA_FD_185462 | JGI IMG/M metagenome (GOLD analysis project Ga0210040, IMG submission 185462) | Groundwater microbial communities from aquifer - Crystal Geyser CG19_WC_8/21/14_NA (SPAdes) (version 2) | ecosystem: Environmental > Aquatic > Deep subsurface > Groundwater | place: USA... | reverse complement strand
TTATTGTTAGAAATTATTACCCGCACTCTCAAACCTCAAATTTTTTCAAACTTGTCAGTCGCAGTCTATACTAATGAAATTAATAGAGATAGCAGATAAGTTCCCATTTATCCCTCTAATATAATCCTACACAGTGTAGTCATAAAAAGTATCCATCAGGTTACATAGAAAAGCTTTCAAATCACTCACATTTTAGTGACAGGGATTTGTGGTTGCGGTGGTATTTGACCTCCATTCCTGGCATCAGTAAGTCGACATGCAACCATGTTGTAGGCTGTAAAAAACATGAGAGCATTATAGATTACGCATTAGAGATTTATTTCCTAGAAATGTTAGTATGCAGTTAGGACTGCCGTTAAAAAGTAGTACCTCTTTCTTGTTTCCGTCTTTTCCTTCGATTACATATTTTTACGGCACAAATAGAAAGGATTATCGCCACTACGAAGAAGAGCATTCCGCCGACTACACCGGCTATAATGGCTCGTTGCTTATCTCTCATTGGCACAGTGAACTGGACTAATTCACTTGATGCAGAATTACTCGTCGATGTGAAAGCTAACACCCGGAAAGTATACATTTTTCCTTCCGTTAATACGCGAGCTGAAAAAAAAGAAGAAAAAATGTTTTGCACATTCTGTATGGACCGCATGCATTATTTATTATGTTCATCCAGTTAGGTTTGGCATATAATATTTCAACTGATGAACAAACTAAAAGAAATGTTTTTTTTAGTGTAAGTAATAAATCATGAGATACACTTGCAATGATATTTTTGTAATAAACCATAATTTACAAGTGTTTGAAACCTTCAAGGACATAGTTATTGTTAGTAATTCATGAAAGTATAGAAAACGTTCATACTTGTATAAGAAGTTTGAGGGGGAAGGAGTTTTTGCTTATTGAGCGGCTTCCATTCTTGTTCATTTTCTTTCCTAGACTGGATTTGATAGTAAGCTACAGCTATTTGATCAGCATTTATTGGTGGGTTCCAGGAAATAGTCGTGTCCATTGACGTGGCAATGTCGTAAATGGTGACATTCCATGGAGCACCGGGTTTTGGACCTAGGATCATGCCACCAACTCATTATTAAAACATACATTAATTCCCTGGACAATAAATATTATAGCTGTTGCTGCATGCAGGCAAAATTCTCAAATGATATTTTGTCATGCACACTTCATTTCATGCAAAAAAACTCACTTGCAAGTCTGGAACTATAAATACCGTAACTAACAAAATCAAGAACAAACCTTGCGGTCTGCGTAAAGTAGGAATGTAAGTGGAACCACTCTCATCAGTTGGATACACAAGCACAGAATAGTCGAGTATTTCTGCAAAATTCGGCAACCAAAAATAATGCAATCCAAAAACAAATAATAATAACATAACAGCACACGAGCCCAACAATTTATCTTTCATTCAATCCCTTCCAACACAAAATCATGACTAATCGTTGAATAATTTAGTTAAGTTAGTAAGGAAAACTAGATATAAACGGACAAAGGAAGAATATATGGAGAAAAAAATTGCGTTCATTTCATGCAACCTGAAAAACCAGATCTTAAATATGTATCATAGATTATCAAATTCTCTATATACACACATAACTACTTGCTTTTATCCTTACATGGAAACTTACTACTAAAACTACCTCAAATATTGTGAAAATTTGCTATACTACACTACATACAATTTTTGCCATTATTCATGCAACAGATGAGATGTGAAGTAGTAATACTAATACACATTACGCATCTGTCATGCGAAAAAGTAAATGAGATAATAATTATAAGTAGCCAGTGAAAAACTAACGGCAGCTGCTAACTAACTAACTATAGAGCCAGCATGCAGAAAAAACTAAAGATTTTAGAAAGACCCATATAATTTACCACTGTTGTCAGTGTTCGCACTTGTAGAAGCACCTGGGATCATTGGTGGGGTTATGGGAGGTTTATTATTGTTATTATTGTTGTTGTTGTTGCTATTGTTAGCGCCACTGTTTCCGATCAAAATTGTATCAGGATCTACATACATACAATATACACAATGTACATTACATTACATAGAGACACCAAGAAAGAACGTCATCAAGAGAGTTAGTTAGTAAAAGTACAGTATTGGTTAGTTAGTTAGTTAGTATACAATCTAAGAACAGATATAGAGTTAGATTCCTTTCTAATCGCTAGTGACCATCATCCTTATCATGATTATTTGAGTTGGCTGAAATCATTGAAAATGGTTAAATCATGTTGACTTTTTGCCATGACTGATGAGTTCACCTTTGGTATTTGCGTTAACAATCTCACTAGGATGGCCTTCGCCAAGCTCATTGACCCCGACCACTTGAAACTGATAAGTCTTCCCAGGGCTTAAGTTCCTAATAGTAATCCTAGTGCTGCCTGGAGGAGTGACGTGAACTGTCTGCCATTTGCTATCACCTAATTCTCTGTACCTGCAAACCAAACAATAAAATCCAATGAGTATTGACTACTAACTAACTAACTACCTATGTAAAAGCATTGAAATTGTGCAGCGTTTCTTTTTTGCATTTTGATCGACTATGACATTACCATATAACATAATTTTGTCGAAAGTCAGGACCACCCGAGTAGCCCGGATACCATGTCAAAGTGACACCGAACACTGTAGAAGTGTGAGTAATATTAAATGGGGCGTGAGGCTTTGTTCCTTCTACAATGACTTTAGTCAGTGAAACTAGAGTTGCCACTTCATTGGAAGCCACACATTCATATTCTCCATAGTCCAGCTGATGCAGATTCTCTATAGTGAGAACTCCATCGGCTATATGAACTCTATCTCTGGGCAAAGGTTTTCCATCTCTCTGCATGTGGAAAATGAATAAAATGTTATGCAGATTAATATACATATTGATTCTAACTACTAGTGAGTTAATGATGTATGTGAGTGAAGGTAGAAAATGAGTGAGTAGGTTTTTGAATATTATTGAATAGATTACCCTTTGCCACGTAATGAGCGGACTAGTAGTTCCATTAGGAGCTGACGCACTACACGAGATTTCTAGGGAAGAGCCCAGTTTGCTTTGGTACATTGGATCCGGAGTGACTTCAAACTTTGGGGGTTCCTTAACTATAACTTGCATTGGTTGGGAGGAGCCTTTGGTTCCGTGAACGTTGTATGGCGTGCACGTGTACATGCCCTGATGAGATTCCTTAACGCGATCTATAAGAAGTGAGCCATTGGTCATCACAGCGAACCCGTCTGTTTCGTACGGTTCGAGAAGATGCTTATCCCGTGTCCACATGACAAACTGGATCGGCGGATTCGCCATTATAAAACAGCGTACCACGCCCGAAAGGCGGTGAGGCAAGTATTGCACCGTTGGTGTGTACGTTACTTGAGCTGGATCTAAAATGAGCAGAAATTACGGTATCAATTTTACAGTCGCACCATTTATTTACCATGGCGTTCGTCGTCACAAGTTAACTGTACTAAACCTACCCTGGGTTTTAGAATCTAAAGAAACAATCTGATCAGAAAAGAATGAGTTCATAGTTAGTTATAGCACTACTTTTTAAATCGTCAAGCTATTGACTTTCAAATAACTTTTGAAACTAAATTTCAGTCCAATGATCAACTAAAATGAAATCATCTATTACTATCACTACAGTGTTCATTCCAATCCCATCATAATTGGTTGGCCTGCAATCTCCAGATTTGGTGCAATTGAATATCGATTTACCAACTTTATACATTTGGCATGGAGGATGGAAACATGAGATTCACATCTAACTAACGCACATAATCTCGAAAACCAAAGAATAAAAGTCTCGTAAATAAAAGAGATAGCTATTGGTAGGTAAGATGGGAACGCTTTCCAATGGGTCTATTACTATAAGTTACTGAAATCAAAGCATTACTCATGGCTACTGTACAGCATGTAACTTACACTCCACATTAAGATAGGCCACAGCAGTTTGAGTCTCTCCGATGCCATTGGAAACACGGCACTCATAGAAGCCCGAGTCGTCAGCAGACACCGGATTAAGGGATAAAGTTCCATCAGCAGCCATTTCAATACGAGACTCAAGGGATGAGATCTGACGAACGGGAATACTATCTCGAAGCCACACCACACTGGCATTCGAAGGAAGAGCACGCCATTCACAGGGGAAGTTCATTTTCTCTCCTTCCAGTTTCGTCATGTTCTGTGGTGGAGATATAATCACTGCTGAGCCTAAAAATGCAACAAAAGGAGGGAGTTAGTTTCATTCAGGCGGGTATAAAAGTGTATTAAGTAATTGTATACAATTTTACAAAATATACAGTAGGTAGTTTCGTTTACTTTTAGTTAGTTAGAGTCAACACTTAAAATTTGTTGATAAGTAAACTAAACTATAACTGAAAGTTAAAAATAGCATGCAATTGTTATTGTGAACTTAAATTTACTACTTTTGACGTTTGCAGTTGGAAAAAAGACATTTTTAACTTAATACAATGATTTTTTTTTCTAAAATTCCAAGCCATGGCATGTTTGTTTTTAAATTTTGTTTGAGAAGTACAGGAATTGCAAACTTTGCACATATTTTGACTTTTAAATAAATAAAAATTCAAAAACAGAACATCAAAATACTACAAACCATCATCGTTGCGTGGCGCAAAAATGAAGTCAAAACAAAAAATTTGCCAGCTACCCACCAGGGCAAAATGTACTCGCACTACGGTGCAGTGTATACTGTGTACCTGCCTATTATTATCACCCTAATAAAAAAGTATTTTATCCTGATCGTATTTCTCCGCAGCTTTATCATCATGACGGCCTATTTTCCTTTCAACAGACTTAGGCAAATGTCTCCACTCTAGAGCAACACTAGGAAACAGGAAAAGCTCAAACTTTGGGTTACTACTACTTATTATTAGTGTTGGGCACTGAGAGCATAAAATTTCCTGTGCTTCGCAAACTAACTAACCGACTATACTATGCTCTCTCGTCCACAACTCCACACACACACACGTTCTTTATATAAGCTTTTAGTTCAACAGAGAAACTTTTTACATAAAAAACTTTCCTGGGAGAAAAGTTTTGTTTGTTTCTTGTAGCTAATTTCTAGACCCTACAAGAAATCTCAAAGGGTTTCCCCATTCCCTCCATGTTTTTTTTAGCTGGCTATATGGCTTTCAAGTTGTATTACTTACTAACTAACTAACTATAACTCGTGTTCCAGCCTTTTTTTCCCGTATGCTGGCCTCGTGTTGAAACAAGTGATAGTAGTAGTAGTAGTAACAAACAACAGAAAAACTTTCAGTCTTGTTTGTTTGGCGAAAAAAGAGGACTTACGACATGTGTTTGGAAAGATAGCTTTTAGGTAGGAACAGATAAATTCCTTATTACTTATAGTATACACGAGTTCCCATCAGGAGTTGTCATATTGAAACCCAAAGAGATGAGAAAAAGTTGTTGCCACAAACTGTCTACGAGTTTACTCCCTGGTAAACAGCTCTTCATACTGTTATTGGGAAGGCAAAGTGCACTTGGTTGATTGGCATTGTTATTGCTTTTGTAATGCCAAGTTATGTTCCACTACCAATCTCTGTGGTTCCGTTCAACTTTTAATCTCACTCAAAGATATTCTTGTAGTTAGCTTGGGTTGTTAGTTACGTGAGTATAGTTAGTTAGTTAGTAAGTTAGTAACCAGACAAGAAAAAGTTGATTTTTTTATTTGTGCGAAAAAAAATGGGGAGCTAGGAAACTTTTTAGCGAGGTGAAGTTCCTCCAAATAAATTAGAATTTTTTTGTTTGACCTTTCACCATTGTGTTTTATTGAATTGGCTGTTTTGTGAAACACTTTGTATTCTTCTACGTACCACTTATACTATAAATAGGGCAAGAAAGTTAGTGGTACCTGTTTCTTTTTTTTACAGCCGATAGTTTTCTGCTGGGTGGATTTAAATAGCTAAGTTAATTGCTAGTCTGAGAAGCAAAAAAGGAAAACAGAGAGGCATTGTATACATTAACCAACAATTTTGTAACCATAAAGCTGAAATTCCTCATTTTTTAAAAAACTCATGCACAATCCGACTTTGAACCAACAATTTGAAATCTTTGCAAGAATAAAAGCATACATTTTTTGTTTAAAGTTACATACAAACTGAACGCATTACCTGCAATCAGTACTTTGACTACATGGTGAATTTTCTGAAGTCCATTTTTGGCAATACACGTATAGTCTCCAATATCATCATGCTTGATTTTGGAGATGCGGAGCTCAGTGCCTTCATTAACAATCGATAATGTAGATCCGGGCTCCACAGGATCTGAGTCTCTATACCTGTATGAAAAGGGAAAGTTTTTAATAATGCACGTATTATAAATACATAGACTGATGGAAAGCTCTTTTATAAAGTGAGTGCGTGAGTGAATGAAATCCATTCGCAAAGTCAACTTGCGTTCTCAACAAGAAACTTTTGCCCACATTGTTTTCAGCAAAATCCGCACAAGAAAGGCAAAAGTTTCAGAGTGTCAACCAAAGGAGCACCTGCTGTGAAAATGAGTGACTAATGCATTCATGCATACGTATTCCCGGCTCCAAGTAATATTCATACTAACTAGTAGGTGTATACAACATTGTCCCGGACCATATTATCAAGTAGTAAACATATGGAGAAACCGTTTCAAAATCTATAAGGATGCTAACTAAAAACCCAAAACAAATGTCACTTTAACTTTCCCCAAAGGTAAACAGAGTCTATTTCTATGCGTTTGTAATTCACTGTTGAAATTGCATTTAAAATTTAATGCGGATAGGAAAATAATGAGATTCTGTACTCCTCCATATTAACTATACTACTAAAATACTAACAGAAAGGGCATACTAGTTTATTTAGTTAAATTGTGTATTATACAAGGGCTGTATTTTATGAAAGAACGTAATAGCATACGAGAATAAAAGGGAAGATCAAATAGGAAAGAAATAGAATTCATTTTAATTGCTTAGGATTTATGCAACAGTGCATACAAGGAGAAAGCATATGGCATGTAAAATGGGAGCTTTTGTATGAATCCAAACACACATTGGCTCCAACTTGATGCCTTCATTTTTCTTTTCAGTTCGCAACTGTGTTGCTCTCTTTTATACAGTCCTTTGATTCTCCTTTAGAATTTGATGCGGAGAAAACCAAAAGCTTTCTTTCTTTTACTATTATTGCTTCAGTATATTTCTCAGCCGCCCTGTCTCTGTGTACTAACATGGAGATGCATGAAAAACTGAAGACACAGGGAGAGCGTTGAATGCAAGCTGGCCAACGTTTTTTGTTCAATTTTCTCCTTGTATCTTCATTTCAGACTTGTGTTATGGTAAAAAGTGCATGCCGGATTTCCCAAAATTGGGACTTCCTGTTGCATTTCCTCTAAACGAACCATCGCAAAAGAATTGTCTAACGAACCACCTAATACTTCAAACGACTACAAAAAAACGACACCAACTTTTGAAAAACTAACTTCTCAGCTTGACTAAATGTTGTATAAACTGTTGTGTATGTGCAACTTAATTTATGAGCAAATAAATACCAGTAAATGGAGCATTTAACGGTGCCCAAACGCTAGATGAAGCACAAAGATGATTTTAACCACAGTTTTTGTCATCACAACGGGAGATGGGGAAAAAAGAGAGCTCCTCTAAAGTTTCCTTTTCCCTCTCCTGTCTTCATTTACTATTCATGTGCTCTTCTTTTCATACTCATAATACTCACATGCATATATAAACCCACCTTGACTTTCACCCTTTATTTTGTGCTCCTTCTTTTAGAAACCATATATTTAGATAAGTACTAAAAGCTTTTCTTCCTCCGTAGTTTTATGTTTATCGCATCAAAGCACTTTTCTTTACGCGTTTCAGCTCAAAGTTGTTAAGCTTAAGCAAAGACATGTAGCTAAAAGAAATGCACACCTTCATGATTATTATTATTTCAATGTGAACGAAACGAATCCTTAGCATGGAACACATGCAAGAATCCATGCTAATCTCAAAATAAGATCCCCACGATAACTTGCTCCAATATGCAGTATAATTTGCAACCAAAACATAAATTAACAAATCGTTCCAAAAACTGTATGCATTGATCCAGCCGTGATGCCCATCTGTAGCAGCATGATTGGATGAAAGTTGGGAGAACACTATTAACGTAATCCTAGCTGGATTCAGATTTTACAATGCGGATCGGATTCCACTTTTTCCACATGCCCATTTTGGAGCTCGTTAGTACCACCACGATAGTATTATAACGTAACTTGAACCCTCCTTATTCCTTTCTGTTCTTTTCTTCCAATTTTGTACAAATACGCAAACTAGGTCCACAACGCAAAATAATGAAGGCAACTAAAAATTTGCATAGAATTACCATCAAAAACCTATGAATTTTCAAATGCATAATAATATTATTTGATTTTTGAAGCCTTTCATGCGTATACAACAAATTTAAAGGAGCAACTCAGCCTTGCAAACGATACAATAAGCTGCATATAATCTAGTATTTTCGTTCCTCTCCTGGGCCACAATTCATTATATGAGAGATTTGTTCATGCAGAGTTTATCAATCGCAATAAATTAATAACATTTCTATTATTGCTTGCATGTCCAAACGAAATAAGGCTTGATAGTTGTCATCTCAATCTATATTTCCTTGAGAATTTCCTATGCAGATGATGAAAACTGGCAGACACACTCACTATGACACTTGAATGCTGTTTTGTGTCTACATTTGTGAGTTTCAAGCAACACGATTGTTTACTTAATGTTTACCCTACATTTCCTTTCATGCATGATTTAGGAAAACATTGCCGTACACAAGATCGCCTAACTAACTAACGACTATGGTTTTCAGCATTCATATGTTTGTGCCAACCTAGACATGGTGATGAATCTCTGACAAGAGCATTATTCTAGCCGCATGGTGCAAAACCATACGGATTCTCAAAATAAAGGTTCAGCTCCAGGAAGCATGCTGTGAGATGATGATGAAGAAAATGCACGGAAGGAACACCAAGAAATGCGTCTCATTTCTCAGTCCTTTCACTTGAACACTGGATCGTTAGTCCTAATACTGTACCATATAGCCTTAAAACGCAAAATTACGTGATCTCACCTCCTAATCTACAATTCTTCTACTCAAATTATACAGTACGCAAGAATTCAAGAAACAAGATTTTTTTCTTACAATGTCCTAGTTAAAAATGTTTTCTAACTGATTCTAAAGTACGCATTGCTACACGCAATGCTTTCCATCTAGATTGGATTTTCACTGCGGAACAATACAGCTTTGCAACACTCGCTCTCTGTAACTAACTATAGCTAACTACTGTGTTTTTGTCATTGTTCATATACTATGTGCTTGCCTACTAACTATTGTGATGATTTTTTTAATGAAGGGATCTACAGTGAGAGTTAAGTGTGCATGTTTTGTGCACAGTTCCCCTGTTTCCTTTCTGTCTCCCTCCCTTGTCTGCCAAGACAAACATAATAATGCAAGGATAGATGAACGGAAGGGAAAGTTGATGATATCCCATTAGCCCCTTCTGCACTAATGCGTTCTAACGTGAAGAAAGCGTTCAAGTGAAAGCCGGTTGGTTGTTTGGTAGCAGCGGATATATCACTAAACCTTCTTAAACCAGATGACTATGTGTTCCCCTGCTGCTCACTAATCTCTTAAGCATAGTCAGTCAGAGGTGGCTAACAATCAGTATTAATAGTTTAGTTAGTTAGTTAGTTAGTGCGGGGTGAGTTAACAACAGTGAGCAAGCAGTTTGAGGAATTCTCAAATGCAGGTAAAGTGATACAAGGAAATCATAGTATTGGTTTGAAGCTACAATGAGCTGTCAACCTTTTGTCTATCTGTGGAACCCCATTTTCATGTACTTGTGCGCTTTTATAAGCGTCAAAGCAAAAAGATTTTGAATTTTTGTGGGCATGAATGAATTTTTTTAGCACTCACTTTTGCTATTACTAATGCAATTTACTAACGAGATTTCTTCGACCGTAATAAATATTAAGTACAGTGGAAAGTAATATATTTATCACATACTGATCCAGCTAACTATACACGACTGCAATACTAGAACAATTATTTTCAAATTGTGACTTACCAAACAATCTCAGGGGTGGGAGTTCCCTCAGCCCGGCAATGTAGGATGATACTCTTGCCAATTTTGGTATAAACCACATCGTCGGACGTGTGGATGAACCTCGGGGGAGCATGAACATCCAGATGATACCAGCTCCCACTAATGTTCTTACTGTTCTGCGGAGGTGGACTTCGATTGAGAAAGTAGACCCGACAGTTGTACCAACCACGATCCGACTCCCGGATCGCAGTCAAATTGAGCGATGCAAGGCCATAGGAACTATTTGGACTGACACGGGAAACTCGACTCTCGTACCCTTCGCCAATATGAGTCGGGTAGCCATCGTACCATATAAAGATGGGAATCTCTGTACTCTGTAAAAAAATATAGAATAAATATACATATCTAGCAATCATCATTGAGCCGGGGAAGAGTCCACTCATAAATAAATAATTGTTTCCATCTGACATGACATTTGTTCACGTCCTGTGCGCTTATCACCACTGCAGCCTCAGTCACATGAATAATTCAAATCAATCCTGGTATTTTGTGTCAAGTTGAGTTTCTCTGGAGTGAACACAGCCGCAGATATATTTGTTCCCGCGGTCTTGTAATTTAATAACCATTTATTGCTATTTGCTTGGGTGTGTGGAAATCCTTTCTTTTGTGAGAAAAGCCTTCAAGTCAACGCTTATTTCCGGTAAGCCGTGTAAATAAAGAATCCATGGATTTACAACATAACACAAATGTGTTGCACAAGACTCAAATTGAGTTGTACATGAGAATACAAACAAATCCTACGTGGGTGTGATTCTGTAACTAACTATAGTGTAATAATCTTACTCTGTGCCACAATAGACGGTCAGCAGTGGTAGAATTTGATGATTTTCAAATCGTGATTGCTTCCACAAGGTGAATTGAATTGTAACTAACCTATGACTGCGTGTAAATGCTAATGCAGGATTTACGGCAGCTATTTCCGACCAAGGCATCGCTAGAAATTTCGTGGATCGAAATAGCTACAGCTTGCGGTTTTGTTGTTTCCCATTCTGTTATTAATTACTACATTGCCTACCCACAGGGGTGAGATCAATCATGATTTACCTTGTGAGCTTGTTTTCATTCAAGCATATTGAACGAACAAGGAATTGAACACTCACAATGCAAGGATAGGCTTGTATAGATAGACTACAATCAAAGCTCAACCGAGCAGACAAAAAAATTTACTTTGCTTCGGGGAAATGAATCCAAACAAATCCTGTGCCTGATATGATTCGCAGAATTTATTAAAAAGTCTACCTGTTTACAACTGACAAGGGAATCAATCCAAATATGATTATTTTGAAAGAAAAAGCTTCTTTCATTTCGTTCCAGCATCTGTAAAATATACCTGCACAATACGATTAAATTTTGGAAACCTATAAACAATGTAGAAAATCTAAGCTTATTTCACATACAAACTAAGCTCATTTATTTTATGAGGAATTCCATGGAACGCATTAGCAACAACATAAACTGATTTGAGAACCTGAAAACGCTATCACAGACCACATACATAAATTCTGTGATTTTGCAGTTACAACCAGTGTTCAACCGATATCAGTGGTTAGTTAACTTTAGTTCCACTGGACATTCATGTGGTGCGCAATATGCTGCATGTTCAGACATAGGATTGGCTCACACATAAGAGGAAAGGAAACCATACAAGGTTTAGTTACAGACCACGTGAAAGGAAATCACTCACTCGCTCCCATAATAAGAAGATGCTTTGAAACAAACACACAAATAGGTTAGAAACATGTTTTGAACGTCGTTCCCCTAATGTGCACAATGATAAAGCACTGGAGCACACTAAAGTCCATTACGATTGATTGTTTCAATCCATCAATTGAACATTATACATTACCTATGTACATATACTGTGAGGTAGGTGAATGGTACAGGCACGGGGAAATAAAGGATTCCTTTCACTTTGACATGTTCAAAATATATACGGATGCGTCTTTCGTTTTTCTCATCACTAATGTTTTCTTTCCAATAAAACTACGGTGTGCAACCGTTTCTCTTCACGGTGAAGAGCAAGAAGTGTTACAGGTTCAAAGTTTTACCTTTGGATGATATATTTCTATTGAAAAACAATATATTTGCTTGATTAAATTAAACATTGATGCCTACCACGTAACCTACACATAAAATGTGCACTGACTGACTTATATGCATATGATTATGTACTAACAAAAGGTATAGCGAATAGTTGTAACAAGAATATAAAATGCAAATGTTGATGACTGACTAACTATAGCCTATGAGAAAAGTTGATTTCTCTAAGTGCCACTTTTGGGTTGCTTTGTGGCCTTGTTTGGAGCCTGTTGTCAGTCAGTCTTGTTGGAGGAGAATCCTTTACCTTTTAGTGTCTCCAGATTAATCTGTCTTTCTTACAAAGTAGACACTTGTGTCAATCATCAACATTTGTGTTTGCATTTTCAGATTAAACTTTCCTTTTCCCCTGTGAGTGTGGATGAATGAGCCCGTGTTTATTTATTTTAATCATAGCGGATAAGGTTTCTTACTTAACTCCTCTGAAAACTATGGAATCCAGGATTCCAGCCTGAGCTAGACGAACCAATTAAATCGCTACCCATAGCATCCAAAAGCGATAAGACTGGGATTAATTATCTTCCCTTAAATTTGGGAACTACGGAGAAATCAAACTAAAAGTTAATGCCTTGCTGGGAGCCACAAACAAAGGATATACTAATAAACAACTAGGGAGTGAGTCCATAGCAGTTAGACGAAAAGTGTAAGTAAGATAAACAATGGCAGATCAATAATGTTCTCTTTTGGGGAGAAATTCACAAGTTTACTTGCAGGTAGGATAGTAGGATAAAGTAACCACCTAACTAACTAACTAACCATACCTTTGTCTTTCTGCTCACTTAATCACAATGTAAGTCCGAAATGTGTTCGCGAGCAATTTTCTTGAAAACAGACTTGAAGTCTTCCTTATACCTTCTAGTATATGCCT
>Ga0210040_10007561_pt1 | contig 13122 bp, 11 predicted proteins | sample CryGeyCG12114_NA_FD_185462 | JGI IMG/M metagenome (GOLD analysis project Ga0210040, IMG submission 185462) | Groundwater microbial communities from aquifer - Crystal Geyser CG19_WC_8/21/14_NA (SPAdes) (version 2) | ecosystem: Environmental > Aquatic > Deep subsurface > Groundwater | place: USA... | reverse complement strand
CGCCGGCCGTGTGAGCCTCGACACATCGACGCATGAACGCCCGACACGGGGGCCACGAGCAGGGGTTCGGCTGCCCTAGCCTCCCCGGGCAGCGCCACCGACCGGTGCGCACGCGTCGGGAGGCGGACGGCGATGGACGACGGCCCTGCCGACCCCGGGGCGCACCGCCTCGTCTTCGTCGCGGGGCTGCACCGCAGCGGGACCAGCCCCACCGCCCGCCTGCTCTCGGCCCACCCCTCGGTCAGCGGCCTGACCGCCACCGGGGTGAAGGAGGACGAGGGACAGCACCTGCAGGACGTCTACCCCTCCGCCCGCGCGTACGGCGGCGCCGGCAGGTTCGCCTTCTCCCCCGCCGCGCACCTCACGGAGCACTCGCCGCTGGTGCGTCCCGGCAGCGCGCAGCGGCTGTTCCAGCAGTGGGCGCCGTACTGGGACCTGTCCCGGCCGGTCCTGGTGGAGAAGAGCCCGCCCAACCTGGTCATGACCCGGTTCCTGCAGGCGCTGTTCCCGGAGGCCCGCTTCCTCGTGGTCGTCCGGCACCCCGTCGTGGTGGCGCTGTCGACGAGCAAGTGGGCGGGCCTGACCCCGCTGCGCCGGCTGATCGAGCACTGGGTCACCGCGCACGAGATCTTCCTGGGCGACGCGCCGTCCCTGCGCCGGCTGCACGTCCTGCGCTACGAGCACCTGGTCGCCGAGCCCGCCGCCGCGCTCGACGGGGTGGGCGAGTTCCTGGGCCTGGACGGCCCGATCCCCCGCGACAGCGTCGACGGGCGGCGCAGCAGCACGTACGTGCAGCAGTGGAAGGCGCTGCAGAGCAGCCGCAACCCGCTGCACCGCAGGTCCCTCGCGCGCATCCGTGCCGAGCTCGGCCCCCGCGTCGAGCGCCTGGGCTACCGGCTGGACGACCTCGACGACGTGCGCGCGTTCCCCCCCGTCCGGCCGGGACCGCCGCAGCACTGAGCCCGCACCGGTGCGCGTTCACCCGTTCGGAGCATGCAGGCGGGTCGCGCGCGCACCGAGATCGGGAGCAACGTCCCCGCCTATGCTTGCGCTGGGCTGACCCCGTACGCACGTGGGTGGGTGCGGCGAGGCGACCACCTCGCGCGCTCAGGACCACGCACCGACCCGGAGAAGGGGACGTCTGCCGCATGGACCGCCTCAGCACAGACGTGGGGACCGACTCCCTGACCGACTACGGCGCGGGCCTGCGGCGCCGGTGGAAGGTCGTGCTGCTCGGGATGCTGCTGGGTCTGGCGGCCGGCTGCGCCCTGCTCGCGCTGCAGAGCAAGCACTTCACCTCCACCACGTCGGTGCTCGTGCAGCCCGCCGGGACGGGGAGCGCGTCGCTCGCCAACGGCCGCACCGAGGGCGAGATCAACCTCGACACCGAGTCGCAGCTGGTCAGCTCGGCCCAGGTCGCCGAGGACGCCCGGACGCTGCTGCGCACCGAGGACTCCGTCTTCACGCTGCTGGACCGGGTGCAGGTCACCGTCCCCCCGAACAGCCAGGTGCTGTCGATCGCCTACACGGCCGACACGGCCAAGGGCGCCCAGGAGGGCTCGCACGCCTTCGCCCAGGCCTACCTGACCAGCCGGGCGACGGCGGCCAAGGCCCAGGTGGACCTGACCGTCGCGGGGCTGCAGACCCAGCTGAAGGCGGCCCAGAAGCAGCTGAAGACGATCACCGACCGGCTGGCCGGCCTCGTGGACGGGGTCCCGGACCAGGTCTACGCCGAGGCCCAGCGCAACGTCGTCGTCAGCCAGATCCAGGACCTGACGACCCGGCTCGCGCCCCTGCAGAGCACCCCGGCGAGCCCGGGCGAGATCATCACGGACGCGCCGCTCCCCCGGCGGCCCAGCTCGCCGATCCCGGCCCTGGACCTCGGTGGCGGCCTGGCGCTCGGCCTGCTGCTCGGCCTCGCCGCCGCCCTCGCGGTGGACCGCCGCGACCACCGGCTGCGCCGGCCCGAGGACGTCGAGCGCCACGTCGGGGTGCCGGTGCTGGCCGACGTGCCCGCCGAGCGCCGCGGCCCCGGGCTGCCCGGCGACACGCAGGCACCGCTGTTCGACCGCCTGCGCAACAGCCTCGTCGGCTTCGACCCGGCCGTGAGCCCGGTGCAGGTCTGCGACCCCGGCGGCCGCGGCGCCAGCGGCCTGGTGGCCCTGCAGCTGGCGCGCTCGCTGGCGCGCGTGCACGGCGAGGCGACCCTGGTCATCGCCCACGGGCGCTCCGTGCTGCCGGCCGCGACCGGCATGGAGGGACTGCCCGGTCTGGTCGAGGTCCTGCGCGGGCAGGTGAACCTGTCCGACGCCTGCTTCGAGTCGCCGTCCGCGCCGGGGGTGCTGGTGGTCCCGCCGGGGCGCGACCCGGAGGCGCTCGAGGCCCTGCTCCAGTCGCCGGACCTGTCCTCGGTGCTGGCCGCCCTGCGGGGCTCCGCGTCCGGCGTGGTCGTCGAGACCCTGGGCACCGGCGAGTCCGCCGCGGCCCAGGCCGTCGCCGCGCAGAGCGCGGCCGTGGTGCTCGTCGCGGAGCGCGGGCGCACCCAGGGCGAGGTCGTGTCCGAGGCGGCGGTTGCCGCCGGGCGCATCGGCTCCCCGGTCGCCGGCGTCGTCCTCGTCGCCGCGCTCGGCAGGCGCGAGCTCGCCGCGTCGCCCGACGGCGACACGCCGGCCCCCGTCCAGTCCACGGCCTTCCCCTTCGACGTCGACGAGCCGCAGGACGGGCAGGTCGGCTGGTCCACCAACGGCTCGTCGGCCGTCGACGAGCGGGCGTCGCGGTGAGCAGCGGCTGCGGCACGCGGTGAGCGGCAGGGACCCGGGGCCCCTGCGCCGGCGGGCCCTGCCCCTCGTGGCCGTCGCCGCGCTCGCCCTCCTCACGGCCGCCTGCTCCGGCGCGGAGCCGGTCGCCGACCCCCTCGACGGGGTGCCCTCGCCGGCCGCCGCGCCGCGCGTCCCGGCGACGCCGACGCCGACGTCGTACGGGCCGCTGCCGCTGACCGGCCTGCCCGCGCGCTCCCGCAGCCAGCTCGGCCGCGCCCTCGTCGCCGTCGCCGTGCGGACCGGCACCGGGCTCGGCACGCCGCGCGGGCTGGACGCCGCCGACGTGGTCTACGTGAGCTTCCCGACCGCGGGCCGGCAGCGCGCTCTCGGGCTCTTCCAGTCCACCGACGCGGACCGGGTCGGCCCGGTCACGTCCACCCGGCCGCTCGACGGCAAGCTCCTCGCCGCGGTCGGGGCCGTGCTCGTGCACGCCGGCGGCACCCGCGGCTTCCTGGAGCAGCTGGACGCCCACGGCCTGGCCCAGTGGTCCGCCGCCGTGCACAGCGACGGCTTCGACCGGGCGTCCGACGGGTCGGTGTACGCCTCGACCTCGGTCGCGCGCGGCGCGGACGGCACAGCCCCGGCCCGGCCGGGGCTGCTCGCCCTCGCCGACGACGCCCCGGGCGCGGGCCCCGCCCGGCGCGGCCGCGTGCGGATCGCGGTGCCGGGCCAGGAGACGGCGGAGCTGCACTACGACGGCGGGGCCCGGACCTGGAAGGGCACCCTCGGCCAGCTGCCGGTGGCCGCGACCAACGTCGTCGTGCAGGTCGTCGCGTACGACCCGCTCGTCCTGCCGAAGTCGGGCGGCCTGGTGGAGGGCAACCCCAAGCCGGACGGGAAGGGCGAGGCGACCCTGCTGTCCGGTCCGCGCGTGGACGCAGGCTCCTGGAACCGGCCGGGCCAGCGCACCAGCACGCGGTTCGTGCGGCACGACGGCACGCCCGCCCGGCTCGCCGCCGGCACGACCTGGGTGCTGCTCGTGCCCCCCGGCACCGAGGTGGAGGCGGGTCCGACGTCATGAGCCTGCTCGTGCGCCCCGACGTGGAGCCCGGACCGCGCGTGCCCCTGCGGGGGCAGGCTGCCCACGCCCGGCCCCCGCGCCGCCGCCGGGTGCCGCACCTGCCCGCCGGGTGGCCCATCGGGGCCGCCGTCGCCGCGTACCCGCTGTGGTGGGCGCTCGGGCTCACCCCCCTGGTGCTGCCCGTGGCGGCCGCCCTGCTGCTGTGGCAGCTGTGCCGGCGCGGCCGCATCGCCGTGCCACCCGGCTTCTGGCTCTGGCTGGTGTTCCTGGTCGTCGTCCTGCTCAGCGCCGTGATGCTGAACGCGACCGCCGCCGGCACGCTGCCGCCGTCCGGCGCAGGCCGCTTCTTCGCCTACACGCTGCGGCTGGTCGAGTACGCCGGCGTCGCGGTGCTCATGCTCTACGTCGGCAACACCACCGAGGCCGAGCTGCCGAGACTGCGGGTCGTGCGCTGGATGGCGCTGCTCGGCGTGTGGCTCGTCGTGCTCGGCGTGCTCAGCGTGGCCTTCCCGTCCTTCGGCTTCCGCACCCCGCTGAGCGGCCTGCTGCCCGGCGCGCTCAGCAGCTTCCTCGACGACGAGGGCAGCCGGGTGACCCTGGCGCAGGTGCAGACGGTGCTGGGCGTCGCCGCCCCGCGCCCTGCGGCGCCGTTCGCGTACACCAACGCCTGGGGCAACTCGCTGTCGCTGCTGCTCGTGTGGCTGGTCGTGGCGGCGTGGGCGTCGGGACGGCGCACGCGGCTCGCCGCCGCGGTGCTGCTCGCCGTCGCCGTCGTACCGGTCGTCTACTCCCTGAACCGCGGCATGTGGATCGGGCTGGGGCTCTCGCTCGCGTACGTCTCGGTGCGGCTGGCGGCGCGCGGGCGGCTGGTCGCGATCGGCGCGCTGGCGCTCGTCCTGGGGCTGGGGACCGTCGCCTTCGTCGCCTCCCCGCTGCAGACCCTGGTCAGCGAGCGGCTGCAGCACGGCCACAGCAACGACATCCGCGGCGCGCTCGCCGCCGACGCGCTGCACGTCGCGGCCAGCTCCCCCCTGCTGGGCTACGGCTCGACGCGCTCGGTCATCGGCAGCCAGGATTCGATCGCGATCGGCCGCTCCGCCACGTGTCCCAAGTGCGGCAACGCCAACATCGGCAGCACCGGCCAGTACTTCCTGCTGCTCATCGCGCAGGGCTTCCTCGGCACCGCGCTGTACGTCGCGTACTTCCTGCGCACGTTGTGGGCCTACCGCCGCGACGCCTCCCCGATCGGGATCGCCGGCACCCTCGTCGTGCTGCTGTCGCTGTTCTACGGCTTCTTCTACACCGCGCTGGTCATGCCGCTGCTCGTCACGTTCCTGGCGATCGGGCTGCTCTGGCGCAACGCCCGGGAGCGGGCGCAGGCGCGGGCCGGGCGGGTCGCGGCCGGGCTGCCGGCGGGCGCGTGAGCCCCCTCGCCCCGGTCTCCGAGCGCGCCAGGTACGCCCTGGACGTGCTGCGGCGCCTGTACCCCCTGCCGCTGCAGGTCGGGGCTCCCGGAGCCTCCGCCGCGCCGGTGCACGCCCGGTTCCTGCTCCTGCCCACCCCGGCCCGGCCCCGGCTGGTCGTCCCGGCGGGGCACCGGCGGGTCGCGGGCCGGGCCGTGCACCGCCAGCTCAGCGGTCGCCGCCCGCGCACCCGGGCCGCCCGGCTGCTGCTGAGCGCCGCTGTCGGCAGCGGGCTCGCCGACCGTCTGCCCCCGGGTCCGCTCGTCGTGTCCGGGCCGCCCGGGGCGGACTGCGTCGACCGGGTGCTGGCCGAGGTGCTCGGCCGGCGCGACGTGCTGGTCAGCCTGCCGCTGAGCCCGCCGCGGGCCAACCGCAAGCCGGTGCTGCAGGTCTGCGACGCCTCCGGCCGCGCGCTCGCCTTCGTGAAGGTCGGCCACGACCCCCTCACCCGCCGGCTGGTCGCGGCGGAGGGCGACAGCCTGGTGCAGCTGGCGGGCGCCGGCCTGACCGGCGTACGGGTGCCGGCGGTGCTGGCCCGGCCTTCGTGGAACGCGCTGGACCTGCTGGTCCTGGAGCCCCTCCCGCTGTCCGGGCGCCGCCTCGTCGGAGCCGCGGCCCGGACCGCCCTGCTCGGGGTCGTCCGCGACATCGCGGCGATCGGGGCCTCCCCCGCTGCTGCGTGGGCCGACTCCCCGTACCGTCCGGTGCTCGCCGCACAGCTGCGGGAGTGCGGGCCGGCGGCCGAGGCGCTGCTGGGGCACCTGCAGGCCGTGGACGAGGCCGCCCCGCGGCTCGCCCTGGGGGCCTGGCACGGCGACCTCAACCCCGGCAACGTCGCGCTGGTGCAGCACCGCCCGCTGGTGTGGGACTGGGAGCGCTTCGAGCCCGGGGTGCCGCGCGGCTTCGACGTGCTGCACCACGACCTGCACCGCGACGTCACGGTGGCCCGGGTGCCCCCGGCGCAGGCGGCCGGCCGGCTGCTCGCTGCCGCCGAGCAGGTGCTGGCGCCCCTCGGGGTGGCGCCGGCGCACGCCCGGGCCACCGCCCGCCTGTACCTGCTCTCGCTGGCCGGCCGCTACCTGCGCGACCGGCAGAGCGAGGCCGGAGGCGGGCTCGGCGCCGTCGAGACCTGGCTCCTGCCCGCGCTGGACGCCGCCCGGCGCCCGGCCCGCTGACCGACCCGCTGACCGACCGACGAGGACCCGTCCGTGCCCACTGTGCTGTCTCCCCTGTCCGGCAGCCCGCTCGCGCAGCGCGGGCGCCGGCAGCTCGCGGCGCTGTCCGACCGCTCGGTGCGCGCCACCAGCGGCCTGCGGATGCTCCCGGACTTCCTCGTCGTCGGCGCCCAGCGCAGCGGCACGACCTCGATGTTCAAGACCCTCGCCCAGCACCCGCAGGTCGCGAAGCCCTTCCTGCGCAAGGGCGTGCACTTCTTCGACAAGAACTACGACGAGGGCCTGGACTGGTACCGCGGCCACTTCCCCGTCCACGCCACCTCCCGCCTGCGGCGGCCGGGGCGGGCCCGGCCGCTGACCGGCGAGTCCAGCCCCTACTACATGTTCCACCCGCTGGCCGGCGAGCGGCTGGCCCGCGACCTGCCGGGCGTACGGCTGCTCGTGCTGCTGCGCGACCCCGTGGAGCGGGCCTACTCCGGGCACGCCCACGAGCTCGCGCGCGGCTACGAGACGGAGTCCTTCGAGCGCGCGCTCGAGCTCGAGTCCGAGCGGATCGCGGGCGCCCGCGAGCGGATGGTCGCCGAGCCCGGCCACGACAGCGCGCACTGGCAGCACCACGCGTACGCCACCCGCGGCCAGTACGTCGACCAGCTCGTCGCCCTCGAGCGGCTCGTGGGCCGCGAGCGGCTGCTCGTGGTCGACAGCGAGCAGTTCTTCACGCGACCGCAGGAGGTCTTCCCCGAGGTCCTGCGCTTCCTCGGGCTGCCCCCGCACCCCGGCACCGTCTTCGAGCAGCACAACGCCCGTGCGCGCTCCCCGCTGCCGGCCGGGCTGCGCACCCGCCTGGAGGAGCACTTCGCGCCGTACGACGAGCGGCTGGAGCAGTGGTGGGGCAGGGTGCCGTCATGGCGCCGGTGAGACGCCCGTGACGGCCGGACCCGCGCAGCGGACCGCGGTCCGGCCGGACCTGGACAGGCTCGCGCGTGGCGCCGTCCTCACGCTCGCGGGCTCGGCGGTGTCCGCCCTGGCCACCTTCGGCTTCACGGTGGTCGTCACCCGGGGCAGCAGCCCGGAGCAGGCCGGCATCTTCTTCGCCCTCACCGGCCTGTTCGTCATGTGCGGCGCGCTGGCCCGGCTGGGCGTCCCCGTCGGCCTGGTCTACTTCCTGTCCCGGCAGCGGACCACCGGCGACGAGCACCTGATGCGGGCCGTCGTGCGGCACGCGGCCGGCACCGTCACCGCGCTCGCGGTCGGGCTCGGCCTGGTCGGGGTGGCCGCGGCCGGACCGCTGGCCGAGGCGCTGGTCGGGACCCGCGAGGGCGGGAGCACGGCCCTGCTGCGCTGGCTGTCCGCCGGCCTGGTGTTCGCCGCCCTCACCGACGTGGGGATCGCGACGACGCGGGGCCTGGGCGCGCTGCGCCCGCTGGTGCTCGTGGACCGCATCGGGCGGCCGGTCGCCCAGCTGCTGCTCGCGGTCGGCGTCGTCCTCGCCGGCCTGCACAGCGCGCTGGCGCTCGGCCTGGCCTGGGTGCTCCCGTGGGTGCCGTGCGCGGTCCTCGTGCTGCTGTGGGCGGACCGACTGCGCACGGGGGTCGAGCGACGCTCCGGGCGCACGGGGAGCACCGCGCTCGCGCCCGGGCAGCGGGCGGCGTTCTGGCGGTTCACCGCGCCGCGGAGCATCGGCAGCATCGCCCAGCTGGCCCTGCAGCGCTCCGACATCGTCCTCGTCGGCGCCCTGCGCGGCCCCCGCGACGCCGCCATCTACACCGCGGCCACCCGCTTCCTGGTCTTCGGGCAGCTGGGGGCGAGCTCCATCACCACGACCATCCAGCCCACGCTCGCCCAGCTGCTCGTGCAGGACGACCGCAGCGGGGCGCGGTCGGTCTACCGGGTGGCCACCGTGTGGCTGGTGCTGCTGGCCTGGCCCGTCTACCTGCTCTCCGCCGTGTTCGCCGAGCAGCTGCTCGCGGTGTTCGGCAGCGAGTACCGGATCGGCTCCGGCGTGATCGTGGTGCTCAGCCTCGTCATGCTGGTCGCGACGGCCTCGGGCCCGGTGGACGTCGTCCTGACGATGGCCGGCCGGTCGAGCTGGACGATGGCCAACTCCCTCGCGGCGCTGACGGCGAACGTCGCCCTGAACCTGCTGCTCATCCCCCGCGTGGGCATCCTCGGGGCGGCGCTCGCCTGGGCGGTGGCGATCGCGCTCAACAACCTCGTCCCCCTCGCGCAGCTCGCGGTGTCGATGCGCCTGCACCCGTTCGGGCGCTCGAGCGGCCTGGCCGCGGCGCTGGCGGCCGGCTGCTTCGGCGCCCTGCCGCTCGCGGTCCGGCTCGTCCTGGGCGGCGGCGCGGGCGTGGCGGTCGGCACGGCCGCGGCCTGCACGTGCCTGTACGCGGCGCTGCTCTGGCGGTGGCGGGACCGGCTCGAGCTGGACAGCCTGCTGGCGATGCGCCGCCGCGGGCGGGCCGGCGCCGCGTGAACGGGTCCCGCACGACCCCGCCGGCGGGGGTGCGGAACGCGACGGGCACCCCCGCGCGTTCCCCCTTGCGTCCACGCCGCTGGGGCCGGCCACGCCCCGGCCGGCACGCCTCCGGCGCCACGAGGAGCACGCACCCGGCCATGCGGCGGCAGCCCCGGACGACCCCGGTCCTCGCGGGCATCGCCACCGCCCTGGTGCTGGCCGTCCTGGCCGTGCTCGTCGCCGGCGCCGTCGCCCGGCGCGACGCGTCCGCGCCGCGGAGCACTGCGCCCGTCGCCGCCCCCTCCGCCGTCGGGCCGCCGCCCGTACCCGGCAAGGACGCCCCGGTGCCGCCGGCCGAGGGCGCCTGGATCGGTGCCTGGGTGCGCCCGGACCTCCCCACGCCCGACGGCCGGCTCGCTGCCGTCGCCGACTTCGAGTCCCAGCTCGGGCGCCGCCTGGACGTCGCGCACATCTTCCGGCAGTGGGACGACCCGTTCCCGCGGGAGGACGACGTGGCGCTCGCCCGCAGCCGGACGGTGCTGCTGTCCTGGGGCGGGACGGACACCCGGGAGATCCAGGCCGGGCTGTACGACGACCTGATCCGTCAGCGGGCGCGCGACCTCGCTCGGTGGGGCGTGCCGGTGCTGCTGGAGTGGCGCTGGGAGATGGACCGCCCGAACCTGCAGGGCGAGATCTGGAGTCCCGCGGACTACGTGGCGGCGTGGAAGCGCATCCGCGGCATCTTCTCCGAGGAGCGGGTCGACAACGTCGGCTGGGTCTGGTGCCCGCTGGCCAACGGGTTCGCGAGCGGCCGCGCGCAGCCGTACTACCCGGGCGACGACCAGGTCGACTGGCTGTGTGCGGACGTCTACCCGGGCCCCACCGACCAGTCGTTCGCCGCGGCCGCCGGGCCCTTCCTGGACTGGGCGCGCAGCCACCCGAAGCCCGTCGTCATCGGCGAGTTCGGCTGGGCGGTCTCGGCCGGGGAGGAGCAGCGCCAGCGCTGGCTCACCGAGGCCGGGGAGTTCGTCACGACGCAGCCGCAGATCAAGGCGCTGGTCTACTTCGACGCCGACAACAGCGACAGCCCCACGGACGCGTACGACACCTCGCTGCGCCGCGCGCCCGGGTCCATGGCGGCGTTCCGCGCGGTCGCCACGCAGCCGTACTTCTCCCGGCCGCGCTCGTGAGCCCCGCTGCCTCCCCGGGTCCCACCGCCTCCCCGGGTCCCACCGCCTCCGTGAGCCCCGCCGCGCCCGGGCCGGTCGTGGTCGCCGTGCTGTCGCACCGCGACCCGCCGCTGCTGCGCCGGCTGGTCGAGCGGGTGCTCGAGGGCGAGCGCTCGGTGGTGCTGGTGCACCACGACCCGCGCGGACCCGCGCCCGACCTGCCCCGCGACGACCGGGTGCTGCTGGTGCCCGACCCGCAGCCGTGCGACTGGGGCCGCATCGACCTGGCGCGCGCCATGCTGCGCTGCGTCGAGCACGCGGCGCAGACCGTGCCGGACCTGTCGTGGTTCCTGCTGGTGTCCGGGCAGGACTACCCGTGCCGGGCGATGACCAGCATCGAGGCCGAGCTGGCCGCCTCCCCGTACGACGCGTACCTGCGCTGGTTCCGCGTCGATGACGACCCCCGCGAGGACGTCCACCCCTGGCAGGCCCGCACCCGGGACCGCTACCTGCACCGGCTGCGCGTGCCGTTCACCCGCCGCCACGTGCCCTTCCCGCGTCGCCCTCCGTTCGGGGGCGCCACAGCGCTGTACGTCGGGGACACGTGGCCGAACCTCGGTGCGCGGGCCGTGGAGCACCTGCTCGCCCAGGGCGCGCTGCGCCGCCGCGTCGAGCCCTACCTGCGCTGGTGCTCCAGCCCGGACGAGGCGCTGCTGCCCACGCTGCTGCTCAACGGCGCGCAGGGCCTGCGGGTCGCCGACGACCGCAAGCGCTGGATCCGGTGGGTGGAGGGCGAGGCGCACCCGCGCCTGCTCGAGCCGCAGGACGTGCCGGCCCTGGTGGCCTCCGGCGACTTCTTCGCCCGCAAGGTGGACAGCGTGCGCACTCCGGAGGTCCTCGACCTGCTCGACGCGGCCGCACGCGCGCCGCAGGAGCGGGATGCGCCGTCCGGGTGACCTTCCGGTGACTCTCCGCGTTCCCGTGTCGCGCTGCGTACGCTACGCCCGACGCTGAGCGCGCAGGGCCGGCTGTCGGGGGGGAGTCGACGTGAGGGCGTTCGCGCAGGACGGCGTCCGGGTGCTGTTCCTCGGCGGGCTGGGGCGCAGCGGCACCACGCTCGTGGAGCGGATGGTCGGCGAGCTGCCCGAGGTGGCCGCTCTCGGCGAGGTCGTGCACCTGTGGGAGCGGGCGCTGCGCGACGACGAGCGCTGCGGCTGCGGGCTGGCCTTCTCCGCCTGCGAGTTCTGGGTCGAGGTGGGGCGCAAGGCCTTCGGCGGCTGGGACACCCTCGACGTCGGCGAGGTGCTCGCGCTCAAGGCCCGGGTGGACCGCACCCGCAACGTCCCGCGGCTGGCGCTGCCGCTGCTGGGGTCCGGGGTGCGCCGCGACCTCGAGCGCTACCTCGACCTGTACGAGCGGGTCTACACCGCCGCCGCTGAGCTCAGCGGCGCGCAGGTGGTCGTGGACTCCAGCAAGCACGCGTCGTTGGCGTACTGCCTGCGCTGGTCGCGGCGGCTGGACCTGCGCGTGCTGCACGTGGTGCGCGACAGCCCCGCCGTGGCGTACTCCTGGACGCGGGAGGTGCAGCGCCCGGAGGCGGTCGGGGCAGCCGGCGAGGGCAGCCTCGGCGAGCTCATGCCGCAGTACGGGACGCTCCGGGTCGTCGCCCGCTGGAACGTCGACAACGCGCTGTTCGACCTGCTCGGCCTGCTGGGCACGCGGGTCTCCCTGCTGCGGTACGAGGACCTGGTGACCGGTCCCCGCGCGAGCCTCGCCCGGGTAGCCGCGTTCGCCGGGCTGCCGCCGGGCCAGCTCACCGCGCTGCACGGCGACCGCGTGGTGCTGCACGCCGGGCACACGGTCGCGGGCAACCCGATGCGCTTCACCAGCGGCGAGCTGGTGCTGCGCTGCGACGACGCCTGGCGGGACCGCTACCCGGCGGCCCGGCGGCGGGCCGTGACCGTGCTGACCCTGCCGCTGCGGCTGCGCTTCGGCTACGGCCGGCCCGGCCGGGCGGCCGCCGCGTCACGTCCGGCCCAGCGCGCGGCGTGACGCCCGACGCGCCCTGGCCCGACGTCGACGTGGTCGTGCCCACGCGCTCGCGCCCCGAGCTGCTGCCCGGCACCCTTGCGGCGATCCGGGCGCAGGACTACCCCGGCCGGGTCCGGGTGCTGGTCGTGTTCGACCAGAGCGAGCCGGACCCGGCGCTCGCGCACGACGACGGCCGCCGGGCCGTGGACGTCCTGACGAACGGGCGCACGCCCGGCCTCGCCGGCGCCCGCAACGCGGGCGTGCTGGCCGGCAGCGCGCCGTACGTCGCCTTCTGCGACGACGACGACCGCTGGCACCCCGGCAAGCTCGCTGCCCAGGTGCGGGCGCTGCGCGCCGAGCCGCGCGCCGTGCTGGCGACCTGCGGCATCCGCGTCCTGTACGACGGCACGGCTGTCGACCGGCCGCTGGAGCGCGAGCGGGTCGCCCTGCGCGACCTGCTCCGCTCGCGGCTCACCGAGCTGCACCCGAGCACGTTCCTGCTCGTGCGCGACCGCCTGCTGGCGGACGTCGGGCTCGTCGACGAGCAGATCCCGGGCAGCTACGCGGAGGACTACGAGTTCCTGCTGAGGGCGGCCCGGGTCTCGCCCGTGGTCAACGTGCCGCAGGTGCTGGTGGACGTCCTGTGGCACCAGCGCTCGTACTTCACCAGCCGGTGGGACACCATCGCGAGCGCGCTCAGCTGGCTGCTCGAGCGCTATCCCGAGTTCGACACCGAGCCTGCGGGCAAGGCCCGGGTCCTCGGCCAGATCGCGTTCGCGCACGCGGCCCGCGGGGCGCGCGGCCCGGCGGTCCGCTGCGCCCTGCAGGCCGCCCGGCGCAACCCGCGGGAGGCGCGCGCCTACCTGGCCCTCGCGGTCGCGAGCCGCGCCGTCGCCCCGGACCGGGTCCTCGCGGCGCTGCACCGCCGCGGCCGCGGCATCTAGCGCCCGCGCGCCGGCCCGGGCAGGGCCTCCCCCGCACAG
>Ga0210040_10007560_pt1 | contig 13122 bp, 16 predicted proteins | sample CryGeyCG12114_NA_FD_185462 | JGI IMG/M metagenome (GOLD analysis project Ga0210040, IMG submission 185462) | Groundwater microbial communities from aquifer - Crystal Geyser CG19_WC_8/21/14_NA (SPAdes) (version 2) | ecosystem: Environmental > Aquatic > Deep subsurface > Groundwater | place: USA... | reverse complement strand
TGGAATCCGTCATGTTCAAGAAAAAAAAAATTGCGATTCTGATGGTGTAATTATAGTTTCAAATTATGCTGTAGTTTTGTCGGAAAGCTTGGCAATAAGTGAGCGAAGTGAGCGTTAGTAATATAGATGTGTAGTGGTGAAGTAGAATAATTTGTACGCTCTGAGAATTTTATTCACACTTTGAGTGATTTGAGTTATTAAAGCATAACTAAGAAGCTCAATATTAAAAATTATGCACTTTGAAGATTTTGCTTGCCGGGATAATAATTTGGTTAGGTTTCATTGTCAACAACAATATAGACAATGGAGATGGACATTATGGTATTAGAATCCATCATCTAATATTAACTTAATTTAGTAGCCTTGGGCTCATTCTGATGCGATTTGGATCAACTGTGTAAGCATAGAAAGTTTTGCTTACTACTTTCCACATAGATTATTCACAACAATGTGGTCAATTAGTATCATGGATGGTGTGGGGTGAATTACTTGAGTAATAATTACCATGTCATATGCTTAAAAAAATATTTTATTCATCATCAGAATCGTTATAAAGAGATTTACAAGTCTATGCTGTAATCTTAAATCGGTGTACACTGGACAAAATTTCCCAGACAAGAAATCTAATGTATTTAAAATTGTGTAAATCCTCTCTGGTTTATCGGAAAATACATCTCCTATAGTGAAAATTGTATTCCACGATTGTGAGGTAGGAAAAAGTTTCTCTAAGTCCGATGGGATTGAATCTCATTGAAAACGAATGATAATTACGTAGGCTTTTAAAGGAATAATCATGTCTACAAGTGGTAATCGGAACAATGGTAGCATTAATAAGTTTAACAGTTTTAGTACGCTGGACGGTTAACATAATACATGTAAATGTCTCTAAGGTACCATATTGGGGAAAAGAAAAAAACTGATTACATTGTTTTAAAAATAATTGAATAAGTCGACCAGAGAGTGAAGCGAGACGATCTGAATTGATTATCCTTTTATATTGATTGACTTTCTCAAACCCAAGATGCACTTTACCACTATCTATGTCCAAAACAAACAAAAAATATGACCGTGCAGGTCATACGGACCATCCGGAGCATTCATGGAGTGGAGAATTTCGAGATCCTCCAATAAGACCGCTATTCCCATATCGTTCCCTTTGACACTTCTCAGTTGCTTTAAGTCATGTTCTAGCTGATGTAATTTGTTTTGGATGGAGAATGAAATCTCTTTTTTCCAAAAGCGAATCGTTTTGCTCAAAATCAGTTTTCTAACAATTTGCGTATACCAGAGTTTACAAATTACTCGGAGTGGGATCAATTCCTGGGTTGTGAGGAACCCAAAAACGTGTTCAGCAATCTGTGTAAAAAGAATCCAGTATCAGTCATTTTAGGAGAATGGTTTATGAAAATTAAAAAGATATACCATAAAAACAATATTTTACCTCTGGGATTAACAGGGGATTCATGTTGATTTTTTAAAACACAAATTCGAGGGATCGTCTATGCGTAACTATTTAAATTGGTGTACGGTGAAGACAGAAATGATAGTGAGACTACTGCTACTGTGGAGAGCACATAGGTACAGAGTAAAACCACTTTAGATCTGCTCAAGGATAACTTATGCTACTCACAGGTGTGTGGAATATGAATGTGAACAGTAGAAGGAAGTATATCATTCCAGTAGTTTGCTCTGGATTGAAATCATTGTTTGGTCGTGAAAAGTGTATAGAGTGAAAATTCTAATACCAATTATTAACAACAAAATGAACAGAAGAGTTTGGCACAATCGTGTGGTAAGTTTTTTTGGTCTTCGAAAAATAAATAAAAAAGAATCAAATTAAAACGGTCAAATTTAGGTTAAAATGATAAACTAAATACTGAAATTTCTTGTAGACGAGATGTTGGTTTTGCGGCCTCGAATCCTCAAGATTTGTTACCATCGACAGGCACATATTTCATGTCCACACATGCTTACAATGCGGAGGATGTTTTGAAAACCCAAGCGCAGTCCATGAATGCGTGGCTCATCAGCTAGGAGGGTGTGATGGAAATGTAGATGAAAATAATGTGGATCCATGGACAATCACGCAGGAGGCTCATTTAGTTGTGTTTAAAGTTTATCGATTAGATGTAGAAAACTCACATGGACTCTCCATTGGTGAATATTTTAATAATAATAGTGAATATATTCATCGGTTGTTATCTTAAGTTTTGAGGACAACTGGAACCATCAAATACAAATTGAAATTTTGTGTGAACTAGATGAAAGAGGCGACAGGGGAGATGAAACCAAATATTTATTTGGATGGATTACTTCATATTCTAATGCATGAGACGGGTATTGAGGAGACTTTGCATAGTGGATTGACTAATATAATTACCCAATTAAATATATTTAATAATAATAGCTCAGGCTGGAGCCTTGAAAACACAGTCTCAATTTTTATTGAGACTTGTGAATTCGCACCAATTCGTAGTGGGGCTAACATCACTTAATTTAATTTGCCAAAATGTTTAAAAAAACGAAAGGGTGTTTTTAACATTCGCTGTCCATTATATGAATGCTTTAAATATGGTATTGCATGCACGTATTTAAAACTTACAACCAAACGTAGAGCTGAAACTGTGAACTCTTATAGAAATTTTTTTGCTACTAATGACAATATTAATTTTGATTGTCTCCCTTCGAATGGCGTGGCTATTGAAGATAAAGGAAAATTTGAGGCAAAAAATCCTCACTTCTCAGTCAATGTCTACGGATATGAGAAGCAGGAGGGTAAATCCGTAGTAATATTCCCTATCCGACTAACAAAAAAACTGAAGGAAAATCATTCGGATTGACTGTTGCTTTATGACGAGGAAACAGACTCTGACCATTGTATCGTAATTAAAGATTTCGATAGCTTTGTAAGATACACAACTGGCGTTCAAAACCAATTTTACTGTCGTAGCTGCATGAATCCTCAATCAAATAAATTGGCCAGGGAATTTCATGAAAGGGAATGCCTTGGATTTATTAACCAGAATTTGGTGTTTCCAGAGTCAAAAAGTCTCACAGTATCAAATGCTATATATAACTACAAGCATCCATATTTCATGGTTGCTGATTTTGAGTGTTTCATGAACAAACAAGTAAGCGAAGAGGAAAAAACAAAATTATCACACACGAAAATAGAATCAAAGCATGACGTAGGTTCATATGGATGGGCATTAGTAGGACCACAGGGCATAATGAATCATAAGTTTTATACGGGGAACGACTCGGGCGAAAATTTTTTGAACGATGCTATTAAAATAGCTAATCATCATATGCCGTCCATTCAATCCCCCGAAAAAATGTTCTGGACGGATGACGATAGTTGTAAATCTTTTGTGGAAGACAATTTGTGTGTGATTTGTGGACTGCGTTTGTATGATGATGTATTTTTGAGTGAAGATACAAATTATTCGGTTTTACATCATGACCACACAGGATGTGGTGCAAGTGAAACGGGAGGGAAATTATTGGGAAAAGCTCATAGGAATTGTAATTTGAAATCCAAGATTAGAAATGAGCTACCAATATTTTTTCATCATTTTGGTCGTTATGACTCAAAAATTTTGATACAGTCTTTGTCAAAAAGTTGTGCAAAAAAACAGAAAGTATTAGCTAAGTCGTCAGAGGATATTTTATGTCTTAATATAAATTACAATATCCGAATAATGGATTCGTACAAACACTTGCCACATTCTTTACAATCTTTGGTTGGAGCGCTGAAATTGGATGAATTTAAAGTCAGTCGACAGGTCTTTCAAAAATATAAAAAGCTATTTCCTTTGTTGATAAGAAACAATTTATGTGCTATGAGTACATAAATGAAGAAAATATGAATAAAAAGTCCAAGCAGTTGCCACCCAGTAATTGCTTCTACTCTTCCCTAACCGAGTCAGAAATGACTCAAGAAGAATGGGAGGAGAGTAATTTTATTTATCAATCCCTTAGATGTAATTGTCTAAGGGACTACTTAAAAATTTATAACATATTGGATTGCACACTTTTGGCAGATATTTTAATTAAATATCGGAATGAAAGTTTTCGTGACTTTAAAATGGATCCATTCCATTTTGTAAGTGCTCCTAGTTTTAGCTTTCATGCAGCTTTGTCAAAATGTGAGCATCCTATTGACTACATTAAGGATGCTGAAATGTATCGCATTGTCAAAAAATCCATAAGGGGTGGGATGGTTTTTGTCAACAAAAGGCTGGAATATGCAAATATTCCTGGGACAAAAAACTTTGATCCCAGTAGGCCGGAAAAAGAGTTGTTATTCGTTGACGTGAATTCTCTATATTCACATGCACTAAAAAGGCCTCTACCATGTGGAGGCTATAAATTTTGACTATAAATTTTTTATAAATAAAAACTTGCCTGCCTGGATCACACGAAGAACTAATAGAAAGAAAACTTTACGGGCTACCTACCAGTATGATGCGGCCGTTATGGTGCGGCCGTTATGGTGCGGCCGTTATGGTGCGGCCGTTATGGTGCGGCCACTATGGTGCGGGGATTCTATGGTGCTGCTTTTTTATGGCGCGCGACAATATGGTGCGATGGTGCCAAGAATTTTTTTGCTCTTTGGAGTTTTTGGTGTCCCTTATAAGCGCCGTTTTGTAAATTGAGTGTTTCTAATGCTACATTCTGCTACTTTAAATTATTAATTAAAATACGATTTCCGAGGTCCGTAGGATCCGGGAGATGGTTGTGATTGTTGGAGTGCCATATAACTTCAGATTCACTAGTATGGCACCTCCCTCTACACGAATCCTCACTATTAGTACGCTTAATACACCGCCACATTTTTTTATCCACACTTTTTTTTCAAAACAAAAAATAAACCCCTCATGTTTCAAAAGAGATTTCTCCTTCCTGCTTTTAGTGAACTCCATTTTAAAACTGATGCTTGCATAAAGATTTCTTTACAAATACAGTGGCTGATAGAATGAATTGAGAATTTTAATATGTGTACAACAAGTGCATTTGATTCTTACCTTATTTGCATATTAGTTCATATAATTTGTTAATAATAAAATTTCCATACTGCATAATTTTTTTTAGCAATCTTCTCTCCACATTGTACATGTTGCCTGTCATTGACTATGTGAAAGGAATAGTTTCCAACATTGATTTTGTATAGATTAGTAATTTGTAGCATTAGAAACACTCAATTTACAAAACGGACCTTATAAGGGCCACCAAAAATTCCAAAGAGCAAAAAAATTCTTGGCACCATCGCACCATATTGTCGCGCGCCATAAAAACCCAGCACCATAGAATCCCCACACCATAGTGGCCGCACCATAAAGGCCGCACCATTCTGATAGGCTCCGAACTTAAGGGTCTCTTTGGTGAAAAATTTATCAGGAATTTCCTATTCTATGAGAAACTCAAAATTGCAAATTGTAGTCCGACCTTTTAAAACATTTCTTCCCTCAATTTCACGTTTCACCCATCAATATGACGTTAAGCTTTTATCTATTACTAAATAATCGAAAAACGGATTGCGCTGAAGTTATGATTCAAAGCTTCAACTTAAATAAATAAATTCGAAAAGTTTGCGCAACTATTTAAAACATTTTTGACGGTAGTTAAAAGCTTTTATGCTCAAAATATTTAACATATTTACGACCACGAAATCTTCACCACGAAATATTCACGACATTTTTTGAAATATTATATAACGACTATTCACAAAATATTTCCCAACTAATTATCACCAACACTAATCCTTGTACAACAGTTTTCCCAAACTTTAAGACGTAAAAGCTGATTGTGTGCGTATTCTTCAAAACTTGATCCAGGAATTGTAAACACAGTCCATTTTTGTTGACATCGGGTGCATATAGTTTTGGAACCGCGAGTAGATTGCAAATAATTTGGGACATTCAAATTATTTCCCTCTAAAGAATAAAGCTGGAATAACAAATATTTAAAACTGTAGTTCACTGTTAGACTAAGCTTTAGATTATAGAGGATTTTAAGCGCCGGGAAAATTCCCGGGAATCAATCCCTATTCTTGGGAATTTTGGGAATTTTTATAAGCTTATTTTTATCAATAAATGATGGTGTTTAATAAATAATCTCCAATAATTGTTAGAAAATATTTGCTGTTTTATCACGAATAGAGCTCACACAATCAAGACACTACTTCAATTTTTGCTACGCGAGAATACAATGCCTTTTGTATCTCTGTTCAAAGAAATTATTCCATCATTTTTGCTCATTTAGAATGAAAGTTGAAAAAAAGTTCCTAAACAGTGAATAATAACATTCCAAAATGATTGATATGAAATGAATAAATAAGTTTCGTGAGAAAAACATTTTGAAAAAAGGAATAGAAATAAAGCTGAACGTTAAGTTTGCAAACATAAAAATTTCAAAGAAATAATTAAAATAAGTTTTTACAAAGCGTTTTTGTTAGCATCTTCAAAACGTTTTCAACAAAGATACAACAAGAACAATGCGAAAAAATTAAGGTAAAAATTTAAAAGGTAAAGGTATTTTAAAGGTAAAAAAGGTCGTTAATTATAAAGAGGAAGATTTTCAAATACCAGGTGAAGATAGAGATCGGCCATTGAGACTATGAGGACTACCCAAATCGAAAAGAGCATCATTTAACTCGAAAGCCTTCAAGTCCTCATTATCAGTTTGAGGGAAATTTGAAAACTCTTCCAACGACTCCACAGAACTTGGCTGTCCAATTAGAATATCACTACAAGCTTTAGCCAGAGCACTGATTGATGGCTTTTCCTCACAAATTTCCATATCCATACAGTTCTTATCCCTCATTTTACCTGAAAGTTTATTCTTCTTCACACACTTCACACAGAGATGAGAATCCTGCCACCGCTATGTACGCAGTCATTCAATAATTGACCCTTGTCCCGGCCCAACACTCCACTCACTCTACGTATGCATGAATGTTTATGAATGAGTTTAAAGTAGCCATGATATGATAATAAAAGCGATTGTTTGAAGAGTTGCATCTGGTTGCCCTTGAAATGCAACTATGTATGTTTGACTTTAAACTTTACAGGTGCTTGGGATTTCAACCAGTTTAGCTGAGAAAAAATTTGTTCATGCATGCATATTTTCTTTCAACGTACATGTGCTACATACGGTAATTAGGGTAATCTCCCTTTCCTAACACTATTTAAAATGAATATGGCAATTTTTAGGATACACGGTGGTTGGACCTAACGTATAGATTTTAGGCATATATTGCATTATGTGTTTGCCAAAAATCTTTAGAACAAAAATTAAAATGTATAAGCTGATAAATAGCGTAATGTATTGCGAGTTTATCAATTGTCCTATTATGATTTATGTTGATTATTGTAGTCAACTCTTAAAATTTTCAATACATAAGATAGCTCCAAGAGCCAACAGCTTCAGTTTTAATTTTTGTCTGGACTTGACTTGTTTGTTTTTCGAATTCTTGTCATCATCCAAAATAAACTATCTTCATAATGCCATATTTCGAGCACTCGCTTTACGGGACTTTTCCTAAGTATAGGGTGTTTTCTTTATCGACAATAGAATTATTTGCAGCAAACGATAAGAGGTGGAATCTTGACAATGGATTGCTGTACGTACAAATCGTACAACGAGTACGACGAATCGTGAGTGCATCTTTGTTGAGGGAACCACTCGTGGAACAAGTATGTGGAAAATAGGAACCACTATGTGTTACGTCTGAATGTTTTCCTGTATGGTTTCTGTGTGGCAGCAGGAGCAACAATACTTCTCCGATGCATGAGATTGATGTAAACACCAGCCCGATTAATCTGTGACCAACGCGTGCTAGGCACTCGTGAACTTTGCAAGTTCTACGAATCCTTTTACAAAATTTATAAGTGCCAGGGCAATCTTTACATCTGGGTAGGACTTTTGAGTTGGTATCGACCCGGCTTTTCAGTTCTTATACACAGGCTGAATATCTTGGAACCTGTCATTAAATGGTCCGCTACTGGTGATGGAGTAACGACTCACGCTATCTACCCCCGACTGCCCGACTATGGTCCCTCATTCTCCTCTTCTTCTTCTAAGGACGAACCGGTATCCTCCTACTCATCGGCATCGGATTCGTCCCCAGGACCATGGCGGCCACGATCACCCCGGTGCATCGTATTGTCTTCGGATACGGAGGCTGCTGGACCGTCAACCGAGGCGGCTGCTAATAAGCAGCGGTCGCCTGCGTCTTAAGCCCCGAATCTATCTCAAAGGCCTCTGTCGCCATCAATCTTGCAGAATGTGGAGCCCGCTGACTTCAGGTGTCAACCCTTGTCCCCAAAGCGAATACGACGAACTACTCCGGACCTTCCAGTAGCCATCGTTATTCCCAATCCTCGGGAGCCAGAGACTGAGGAAGTGGCCCTGAGCACTCCAATGCATGGATCCTACGACGATTATCCCGATGATATTCCTTTCTTCCTCAGGATACTGTCCCAAACCGATGTGAAGAATAATTTTGCTGCTGATTCTTTTATATAGCTTTAGTTGGTCATTTTGCTATAGGGGTCATTTTTTTTAAGTTTAATTTACCTAGCTAGCTGAATTCTTTTATTTCTACCTAAAACTAATTTACTTACCTAGCCTAGCCTATCTAACCTATGTTATTACCTATCTATTAATAGCTAGTGGTCAATGTGTCAATGCATGTATTGACCGATAACTAATTGAGTGCTGCGACAAAAGTACCTAGCTACTACTAACTACTACAAAGCATGCATACTACCACTACTACTACTTCTAAGTTCTACGAAATGCATTGCTGAGATACGGGCTTAGGTTGACAACTTGTTGCTGGAGACAGGGGAGTGACCAGCAGTGACCAATTAGGAGTTACCATGCTCCAGATAACGTGGGTAGTGGAGCGGAAAGAACTATGCGGCCAGGACTTAGATTTTTAGTGACAGTTGGGAATTGGCTTTTGATTTGTGAACTTGAATTTTTGTATTTTGAGAGTTGGGATCTGGCTATCGATTAGTAACATGGAATTTTGAGTTGTGAATTTTTGTATTGTGAGTTGGCAATCGGCTTTTGATTTGTTGACTTGAATTTTTGTATTTTGAAAGTTTGGATTTGGCATTGATTTGGAATCATGTTTTGGGATAATTGTGATATATTGGATTATGTGTAAATTGGACGTTTTGTGATTTTGAACTATTGTGTGAATTATTGGAAATTAACTTATGTTTCATTTTTGAGTTTGTTTTGTTGGAGTTTTGGAACTATAATAAATTGTTGCCAACAATGGACAATTATCTAATTTCAAGTAGGAAATTTTGTGGTTTGTGTTATTTTCATTTCCGATAGAAATTGTGTGAGTTTTCCAACGCATTTTTTGAGAATTGGAACATTTTACTATATTTTGGCATTATATTGGATTTTGTGTGTGTTATCTTTGCAAATTAGGAAAATATTGGGAAATTCTCATATGGCCCCGTTAGGTAGAGAATATTTGTTAAGTCCATTCTGGACTTAGCAGTTTTTTTATAGCAAGGGCATTAGTGTTAGATTTAGCATGGGTTGAACTAGCTCTCCCGGAATAATTGCCGAGGATCTTGAGCTGATCCCCTTCACGTAGGTAATTAGGGAATTCATAAAAATGGCACAAAAATGACTACAAACTGCAGATTGTAAAATATAAAATTACCATCATATACGCGGATAAGAAAAAAAGGAATACCGGAAAATTTTGAAGCGAGATGGCTAAACTGGCAAAGGTTATTATAATCCCAAAGTTTTTCAGGGAAGTCGGGAGAGGAATCCAAAAATACTTACTGAGTTTTAATAGAGCTGCAACGTTCGATAGATGGAATGATGACCAGAAGCTGCAGTATTTACTAGTCTATTTGGAAGGCACAGCAGAGACTTGGTATATTAACTGGAAGAGAGCAAGACCTCCTGGCTCAGTAATCACATGGAATGAATTGAGAGATGATTTCACCAAATTATTCACAACAGTAGCCAAGGTAGAAGTTGTTGAAAACTAATAAGCAGCAAGAAAACAAAAAATTAAAGAATTAGCAGCAAAGCATGGAAAAAATTGTATGAAAAAAATTGTATGTGGACAAAAAAGTAATAATAAATCCTATAACTGTAAATCTAGTAAAAAAAAAAATTCCAAAAGGACAGAAAATATGGCGATGATACTAGAATCAACGTGTAATAAAAACAGTCGATTGAACATTGTGGCAACAAGACTGTATGTTTCCCAAGAGATCAATGAAGCTATATATATGCAACTCAAACAATGAAGAAATAGAATTTTTGGAAGACCAAATACTAAAAGTGAAAAAATTAGGGGAAAATGCAAATAATGTCACAATATTGTCAAAGGAGGCTTTTATGTAGTTAATTAAGCCTCTACTTACAGACTTGTTTGTGTAATTGCTTGACAATTCCAGCAATGAGTCATTTGGTTAGTTGGTTGATAAAATGAGTATAAAATATGCAAAAATGAATCATGATGAACAAAGTTTATACAGCATTTTTAGTGTCGCAAAAATTATGCGTGAGAATGTGCTGATAAGAAAGTAGCTGATTAGGCAAGAATTTCTTTTGTCTCAGTTGCACTAGTTTTAAGTAAGTAGTTAATGGCTTTAGTTACTACTCCGTAAACAAAAAAGGGATCCCACTGGAAGGACACATTAGTACGTAACGAAGTGTCGAGTAGGAAATAAAAGTCCTAGAAAATGACGAAATGAATTTTTCATCTTTTCTGTTTTTGCATTTTTTGCGTTCATCAAAAACTTTAAAGTGAATACACCACCACTATAAACATTTGTGCATTATTAACACAACCCGGCCCGTTTTCAGGGTGCGATGGCCGGGAAATAAATAAATAAATCGGACACCGTGCGGAATACGCACCACTGTGTTGCTTATAGTTGTTGATTACTAGTGACCAGTTTGAATCTTCATAAGCTGAACAGAGTAAAAATTAAATTTACTTCGTGGTGAAATATTGGTAATAACTGACAGGAAGGAACAAAGATGAGAATATGTGTTTAAAAATTTGTTCGTGACTGTTGACTAGACAATTTGAATAAGCTGCAACCCCTTTTCATCTTCACCCTGTAAATGCGTATCATTAATCGTCAATTGCATGGAGGTCCCTACTGGAGCTTCTACTCAGGAGAAATAGTAGAGGTTCACAACACAAATCAGCCCACCTGTTTCAGCCAGGTAGTCGACCGACAAACTACAAAAAGCAACGAGATTATCTACACGGTAAAAGCCAACCATTTTCTACTTTCCATCGCCCAGGAGCAGATCATTTGTTAAAACAAGGGAATAATTTTCCAAAATTTTAGATAGGTTTAATAAATAAGTAATTGTAAGTACTTAGGTTTGTGTAGAAAATAATCTAACGATAGTACAGTGATCATCATGCCTGAAATCCCTTACAATTTAATTGCAATTAATGATTGATGAAAGGTAGGTTTTGTTAACACGGTTCGGTTGCATTTTTTGCAGAATCAGAGATCGGTTCATGTTTTCGTGATCCATTATTGCACCAAAGGTCGGTATATTTTCTTTTGTTGTCCCTGAGGTCGGTTTGTGTTTTCGTGCATTATTGAACCAAAGGTCGGTATATTATTTCTTGTTATCCCTAAGGTCGGTTTATTTTCTCTTGTTGCGTTTAAGGTCAGTTCATTTATTTTTGGTATACTAAAGGTCGGTTCTCAATTTTCGTTACTGTTGCAGTAAAGGTCGATTTTTGTTTTATTGTTATCTAAACCATAAAAGTCGGTTTATTATTAGCACTAGAGGTCGGTGTGTTTTCCATTGCATCGGATATTCATTCTAGTTAGAGTTTTAGTGTATTTGAATAATAGGCCACGGTAGTATTAAGTAGACTATCTGAAAAAAATCGGATGAGACGTGGTTTCCCGCTTAGTTGGTGGCTTAATTTAGGTCCTTCGACCTCCACCCCTGCTTCAAGCCCAGAATGACTTGCAAAATTTGGGCTTCACTTGCTATTGAATATACGCGTGGTTATCCTAGTACTGGTAGATCTAGAAACATTACTTTCAGGCGTCGCGTAAGATTTCAAGGTACAGAGAGCACTCAGTTAGCAGGTGCCCGGCGTATTTTGCAAACCATGAGTGACGGCGAAGAGGAGATTGGCGAAGGTGAGAACAGCGATGTGCTCGCCAGGCGTAATCAACAATTTGATTTGATTGACCGTGAAAGAGAACAACCACGAGATGAGGGCCTAAGAGAGTGGGTAGAAGAAAACCAAAACAGGCAGATGCCACGAAGAGGTCCAAATCTTGCTGGTAGGGTAGCAGCAGCTAATGCATACGATATAGAGCGGCTGATTCAACAAAACCGCGAGTTAACGGCACATATACGGGCAATGGAAGAACGGCAAGAATTTTGATTTCAATAGTCCATCTAGACCACAGAGCAAGGCGACGATCTCATGGCGCCCGGCCAGAAAGTCGACGAGCAGAGCAAGACGAAGATAGTCACATCCGCGATCCGAGGCGAGTTCCGCCCGGCAATCCACTAGGCGCAGTGGGTGCTGCTCCGAATGTTCCTGCAGGCCCCTTAATGATTAATTTTCTGCAACAGAAAGATTTAAAATCCTTTTCCAATGCCCCAGGAGATGACCCAAGAGAGTTTATAGAAAAGTACGTAACGAAGTGTCGAGTAGGAAATAAACGTCTTAGAAAATAACTGAATGAATTTTTCATCTCTCTTGATTTTGAATTTTTTGCGTTCATCAAAAACTCTAAAGTGAATACACCACCAATATAAACATTTGTGCATAATTAACACAACCCGAAAATGCGTCAAAAAAAAGCTTCTTGAAGAAGTATACAAGAGAATAAATGAAGAATTGAAGAACGAAGAAAAGCTGAAAATTCTAAAACTTGTCTAAAAAATCTGAATGTTTTTGCGAGGAAAAGCGAAATTAGAGAAACTAAAGATTTCTACCACAGAATTAAGCTAATGGGAAATGCCAAACTGGTAAAAAGGCATCCATACAGAAAGCTATCAAAGCATTAAGAGTACGAAGCTAAGAAGGTGCAAGAGTTGCTGAACAAGGAAATAATAGAAGAAAGTTGT
>Ga0210040_10007559_pt1 | contig 13123 bp, 9 predicted proteins | sample CryGeyCG12114_NA_FD_185462 | JGI IMG/M metagenome (GOLD analysis project Ga0210040, IMG submission 185462) | Groundwater microbial communities from aquifer - Crystal Geyser CG19_WC_8/21/14_NA (SPAdes) (version 2) | ecosystem: Environmental > Aquatic > Deep subsurface > Groundwater | place: USA... | reverse complement strand
GTAAAAAATATCGAACGAAATGGGATTGAATTATTCATTTCTTTAATTGGAAATGGTAGAGTTTCGTTTTGACGGGGAAAGTCTAACAGACAATTTTTTCACGTTGTGCAAAGCTCTAGGGATTTGATGTTTTCTCGCAAAACTAATTTCGTTTTTTTTAATATGGAATGCAACGGAAGGTAGACTACAATGCACATGTAAGCACGAAAAGAAAAGTGAAAAGGAACTTTCAACTAATTATTTAACAAGATTCTATCCACACATGCGATCTTGTGAGTGTAGGTTAGTAAGTAGTATAGTAAGTTGAGGATAAACTTTCAAATGTGGTACAAAAACTAAAGCCCCCAACTGAGCTCATGCATAAGGTTTTTGTGGGCTTTCTTATTATTGCACAATAGTTATGGATGACCAAAGTTTACCACAAGTTAGTAAGTAACTGAGAAATGCATGGTTAAAAAAGTTTTGATTCTCCCTTGACAGGGGAAATTAATGGAAGAAAATATTCACAACGACATTGTCAAGCTAGCTACGGAATTTTGTTTTTTGGTGTGCAACTGTGTGCGCACTAAACTCAATCAAAGTCAACAAAGAGGAACAATTCATTATCTCATTGTGCTTGTGCATTTTCCTATCAGTAGTGTAGACTTACTGAAAGTAACTAACGACACATTTCATTTCACTAGTGTAGTGGCGCTCAAGTTACATTGTCCTGGGAAAACGGGTGCCAAAAACGATATTCAACCTAACGTATCAATTAGGTCTCCAGAGGCATTCTATTCTTCAGCAAGTAGTAAATGCTCTCTAGGGAATTTCCAAAAACTCATGAAATCCATGGTACCAAATTGAAGAGTATAGTTAGTACATGGCACTCATTTTTAATACTAGTATACCGAAAGTCTATCTTGAAGAAAAAAAACCTTATTTTCTTTACGGCCTGCCTTTTTTTTAGTGTCAAATCAATACTAGAAAAAGATAAGCTTACTTAGTTAGTTAGTTAGATTCCAATTTCAACCACGTTTTAGGATTTAATTTCAACATGCTCTTTCCCTGATTTATTGTGATCAAACCAACACTACTTCCTAACGCTAGCTAAAGATATATGGTAAAGCGATGCACAGCGTAAAAGTTTTATCTCTCCGGATCTTCCCGGCTACTCCTCATGTAAATAAAGGAGTACAAGGGAACCTCGGCGAGTTAGTTACGGGAAGTGTACCACACTTTGTTTGACTTTGGGAACGAAACGAGGACTCTTATGGAAATCAGCTGTGATGCAAACTCATTCCTTTTCTCTTGTAATGTTTCTTTACTTTTTTACGCACTTACTTACCTCTGTTCAGAGTGCAACAAAAGGACCATTTGGAGCACACATTACTAGAGTTCCACTCGTTTCCTCCAAAAACTTTCATCAAGTTGCCCCCTCACTAGCCTGCCGGAAAATAGGGAAATGAGGAAAAGTTTAAAAATGTTCCATTAGAATAGGAACTCCGACTTACTTACTTGCTTAGTAAGTTAGTTAGTAATACTGTGTATGTTTGTTTGCGTCTGCCTTAAATACACAATGGGTGCTACTTGCCTTACATATTGAGCACACTCCAAGTCTACAGAGATGCTCGAGCCAAAAAAAATCAAATTACAAACCTGAATTGTATTTTAGTAGAGATGTTCTCCTTTAATGATACTTACTTTTTATTCCTTTTATTTTCTCTAATTGGCAAAAATTCTGGCACAATTCAAAGAAAGTTCGATTCAGAGGGGAAACTCAAATCAGTCAGCAAGTTAGTTAGTTTTGTTACTTACTTGTATATAGTCTTATCCCCCATTAGAGTAATAAGCTTAGAGCAGTATTTGTGTGTAATTATCTACTTGGACTCAAGTTTGGTTCTTACACTTGGGATCCACACTGTTTCATCGTGAGAACTTTCACCTCATTCTCATTCAGGCGGATGAACCAGTCAGGGAATTCGAAAACCTCTAATCTGACTTAAACACTTGTGTGTATAGTATATTCCCTCATCATCAAATGCAAGGAATGTAACAGAAATGTCCACATTCCCTTTTATGATTCCCAGCAGCCCAAGTTCCTTATGCTGTCTCGTTTCTTTCAGCAAATGACACTTGCTTTCATCTTGAAGATAAATTTTTCCTTTGTCTCCCTGTGTGCAGCTATAGCTTTCTTTCCTATTCTATTCCGACCATAGTAAAATGCATTAGGTAGCTAGGTTTCCCCTCTTACAATTTTATCTCTCCAGTGACACAAATTAATTATTGTGAACGATATTAAGTGAGAATGAAAGAACGTACAAATGGGGAGCTGACTAAAATTCTATGCTATTAGTTAGTTAGTTAGACGAGTTTCAGCTTGACCGGTAATTGTGTTACATAAAAGTTTCAGTCTGACTAACTTTCTCATGGCCAATTAGTTAAAAAATTATAACGACGTGCAAGTCACTCTCTCTAGTTGCTTTTAAATGTGGAACGTGTACAATGTATTTGCATAATGCGATTTACCCTTTTTCATTATAATAGGATCATGGAGATTATAAGGGACGAAAGTATTACTTTTTCCAATTTGCAAAAGTTTTTTCACAGCACTCATGGAATAACTTTTTGAGTTTTCGCTCCATGATTCAATTTTCCCCTCAACAGCAACAACAATACTACGTCAAAAGGATGTAATAGTAAACTGACAGTCAAGAAAATAAATGAATCGACGGTTAATTGATGACAGACTAACATGACAGCTCAATTCTGCAAAATATCCAATGTATTCAATTCATCAATATTTTTTTGCATTCCTCCCATCCTGTCTAACTTAAAAACGTATAGTAAAAGTTGCTCACTGATTCAGCCATGAATAGCTTCACTATGTAACCAATAAATAAAGAGCCTACTAGCTATGTATGTAATGTATGATGATCACATGGTTGCGTGCTTTATAAATGGCCTTTTAAAAAGTATACACTAAAGTTACTGCCCCAGACAAACCACTCAAACTCTAACCAACAGCATTAAATAATGATAAGTTCAAACTAATGGTAGTTAGGTATACCAAAAGCGACCACCATGTATTGAGAATTAGCTCTTCTATTGATTTTTTGTCTAGCCTGACATCATTCCTATTTGATAACTCTGGTCTTCTACCGGACGCAAGTTTACCCATTAGTTTGTCTCGCTTTTTTTTCGTGATTGATGGAAAGATTGGGAGCTAAAAAAGTTAGTTACTTATGGAGTTAAATACGCTTACTGCTCTCTAAAGCTACACATGGATTGCACACAACAGTCTAATCCATGAAAAATAAATGGAGGAGAGAAGAATTACAACTCTCGTTCTGAATCCATCTCGCATGCCTCTGGTAAATGGTATGTGTGTGTGTGTGTGTGGTCAGCCGACCGAGTATAGTGAACAAACTGTGTAGAATTATTATCCACTACTATTCAGTAGGGGCATATAACACATTGAGATAGAAAAAGAGGTACAAAAACTACTTGGGTTCGCCTTGCCGGTGTAGAATCTAGATTTTTCTGGCAGCCAAAAGCTCGCATTGGAGTAATGAGATAAATTGCAGCTGGATTTATTTGCCAATGTGCACGTTGATTGGAAGTTATCAATTTTATTAATGATAATAATGACACAAATGAAGTATGAGATAAAACAGTATGGCATCATACTTGTTTGGTTCAACCCAATCTTTATGTACCATCAATTTATTTTGTTTCAAACTCATATCCAATAAATTGAGCATGATTGGGAGCAAATAGATTGGCTTCCAGCTGTTTGAAAGATGAGTTGACCATATTTCTCTCCCCAGTTTTCTGGTTTCAAAACAGCAGAGATGAAATTATGAAGGCTTCTCTAGCACAAAATCCCAAGCTGATTTTTTTAGTCCTGGTCCTGGTAATTGTTTAACTTGGAGTTAGTAGTACAAAATATTTTCAATTGACCCTCATCTGGTGATTTTTTAACTCCCTTGCTCTGCGAATTGAAAAGATAAAATTTATTGAACAAATTATTACCGAAACAAAACTGAAAGTACATAAATTTTTTGGCAAAATCATAAAACGCAAATGTCTTTTATGTCCTCATGCGCTCGCAAATGTAAAAACAAGGGGAAAAAGTGAATTTGTATGTTATGAGAATAGAACGAGTACATACTATAGTGGTAATAAAGCTTGACATGGAAATATGTGAAAAAGTCAAGTAAAAGAATGCTAGCTCATCAAATTTTGGCAGAGAAGCGGGCGAGAGACAAAAGGAAATAAAACTTCATTTGGATGACAGCAGAGAAAAGTAAAATGAGTGAAGGGTGAAAAGTGAGTAAGGGGAATTTTTCCTCTGATTTCTGATACGGGTTTCCTTGCTACTAGCAATACTAGAATTGTATACAATGTATATAGAGTCCTCTCCATCATCTCTCCATTTCACTCTTGTTTTGACGCTTTCACTCCGCACACATTTTAAATCTCTCACTTTCCACGCATATACAACATGCATGTGTGCACACACATATAGTTACTGCTCGCTCACTCACTCACTAACTATATCTTTTACGTAACTCGCTCAAATGGATCGATTGTCACTCCCTGGGTTTTCCTACTCTTTATAATCAGGGACTTCACAAACATACTTGGAATTTGCAATGTCACCAATGTAGTTTGCAACTAACTAACTAACTCACTGTTTGTTCACGCTAATTACCTCCCTACATCATTCCTATTATGAATAGTTTCAAGGCTCCAAAGAAATCTGAATGGACCATGATATAGATCGAAAACATAAATAGAAAAGCTTAATATTCAATTTCATTAGTTCAGTCTGTAAGCAAATGCAGTGTTTATTGCAAACCATTTTATAGTGAGTGGGTGGACAACAAATAGGGCTGCTTGTCCAACTAGTCAATTAGTTAGTTAGCCGCACAAATAATTTAGTATGTACATATTCCTATGCATTCAATCTATTCCACGCGTTGGGTAAAATGATTGTGTATTGCGCTATGCATAATAGATACAAAAACGGCTGATATAATAACTCTGTACCTACTGTAACTTCACAAATGTAGTTTCCGTTACTTGCAATGACTACATTGCAGTATTGATGAAAATATTTGAAACTTTATGAAATCCCTTGAAATTACAGTTTGGAAGTGTTGTAATTTGCAAGTGTTATTGACTAAGTGTGCAATCATACTCTTCAATAATGGAACTAAGATGGGAATTTAGTGAAAGTGAGTGAGTGTATTCCTTTCATGTGGCATTAAAGTAAGAGCGAACATTAGGACAGAGACAGCATAAAGTTGATTCCATACTATTAACATTGGTTCAACTACCTCTCCAGTAGGCCACTTATGGACTCTTTTTAGGTGTACACATGGAACCAACTAATAGTTTTATTCTCTCAATCACTACTCATTGGTTTTAAAAGGTTAGGGAATCCATAAATTCCACAAGATGGTTACTTTTATCTCCCGCGAGTCTGACAAGGAGATATTCCTGTTCATGTACGGGGGGAATCTTTAGTTTATATTTGAAGCGCGCCTGCCATTTCTATACAGATGGCTCCCATGGGTGAAAGGAAACATTTAAATTGTGCATTACACGGGGAGTCGGTACACACAGTTAAAGTATTTAATTTTCCTCCTTTCTCTTTTATGTGACTAATAACTTGGGGTTTAAGAGAACAGGAAAAATAGTTTGACAAATATTATTGGTCTAGCCCATCGTCCAATTTGCATAGTCAAACTTTACTGACACATGCCATCAAAGCTGGCAGCTTTATTAGCTCTATTTAAACTATTATTGCTTCACTTTAATTCCCATTGTAGTTCATGAAAAATCCATATGTTTTTTATACCTCTTTTCTGTATATACTCCAATGGAGAATGTCTTCCGTCATTTTCTTAACTAAAGATATTACCATACTAGCTAAAACTTGTCATCTCAGCACAAACTTTCTAGTATATGACACACTGGGCATAGTAAACAAACCCAAAAAGTTGTCATTTCTCTTTAAAATTCACATTTTACGTTCATGGGGAGAACGTCACTTAGCCTTACTAACTTGCTAGAGAATTGAAAATTTCACTATCCTGCCATTACTCAACCTTACTTATACTTGCTGAGTAACTTATAATATTTCTCATTTGACTTCATAACTGCACTGTCATGTGTCACTCACTAACTTAATTTTTCAACTGCTTCCTTCATTTTAATATCCCTATCATGTGAGTAGGTCTCACTCATTTACTATTAATTAAACTCTATTGGAGGAAATAATGAAATGTCAAGGAAAATAGACAAATCATGTCTGCACACGACTGAGGATGAATACTTCATTGTGAGGAAACACATTTCCAAATTAGGCGGCCAAACGTGCTCCCAGTATGATTCCACAAACACTCACCTTATTTTGCAACTAACCCAAACTCTTGCATTGTTTCACACACTTACGCATTGACTGTTTCCACTATACAGTATTAATATTGTTTATATGCTACATTGGCAAGCAACACTGGTACACAATATATTCTGTGCAACTAAATTGAGTTTCCTAAGGATCCATGTGAAAGCAAATAGTGGTGCTTCCAGTCTTGGAAGCCAATTTATGAATTCTCCATCCAATCCAATAAACATTCACATTGAGAATTAATGAGTTTCAAGTATGTCGTATCTTGACTGTGTTTACTGCATGCATTATCATCACCATATTTGGGGCAAAACGGCTCTCCAACTCGTATTTTCTTGTTATTACTTTCCTCACACATACTATATACTACTATTACACACGAGCTCAATGGAACACTGTGATTATTAAAAAGGAAAGGAAATAATAATGTTCCAAGAACACTCTGAGTTATAGTACTAGTACCTAGCATTCAACATACGTGGACGGTAAATAAGAATTTTTGCTCCTAACTAACTACAGGCTCCTGTAAATGTGTCACGAGCAAGTAATAAATAATTGGCTCAAACTTTCTCCTTTTCCCTTAAACAACCATTCTGTCTTCATTATGAGATTTTGATCACATACAGTTGAGCCTAATATGATTTGTATAGAGCCCATTCATAATACTATTGCTTTGGTGAGATATCTCCCTCCACATGGTCTAGTCATGCCCTTCAACTTGTAGTTAGTTTGCAGATTTACTTTTCACAAGGACACTCGAAAATTAAAGTGTGAGCAAAACGGTGTATCAAAAGACTAAATTATGCATGTACTATGTAACTCACATTCTGTCCTAACTATACACTGTAGAAGAGAATTGTAAATAGTTAATGTGCACATATCTAGTTTGCTAGTCTTTGTGAGTGGGAATAATTTGTGGGATTTTCCTCCTATCTAGTATAGTAACTTGCTTCCCAGGAGATTGGATGCGGTTTATTTGCATGATTGGCTCTTAATGGGAAAAATATTTCCAAATCAAGCCTCAGGTAGTTACTATATAGTTAGGACCAAGGTTTCGGGGAAATCCGCATATCCTAATTTTGTATTCTAATTGATGCTGAACATGTGAGTGGGATGATAGTATGGATGAGCTGACGGAAATTATAATTTGAACTGGAACTGTTTTTGAATGGATTCCAGGTCTCTTGGATACGTCATCGGGACATTCATCTACTCACTGTGAATCGTTATACGTACACGACTGACCAAAGATTCCGTGCTTTGCATCAACAAAGTACCGAAGATTTTATTCTTATGATCAAATACGCACAGCATCGAGATTCGGGGATCTATGAATGCCAAGTGTCGTCTACACCACACATTAGTCATTATGTCCACCTAAATATTGTCGGTAAGTTTACTGCTATGCATTTTTTCTTTATCTTAAATCTATCCATATAATGTATGGGTAGTTTGTTTCCCTATATATAAAAATTACTACCTTACAACCTACTTATATACTTTGGTTTCTTTGGCCAGATAAGTTTTTACTGCTTGGTTTCATTCAAACGAGTGAGTGACCCACTTTTTTTGGCAAACTTACGACCATATGTACATACCCTGTGCGTTTTATGCATGCTTTTATGTGCTAAAAATTGTATACTTGGTTTAGCGCATTTCTTATCAGTGCGTTAATAAATTGTACAACTTTCTCTAATGAGTGTAATTTGACGGTTGGTCAAAATCTTTGACATTTTACTCCCACCAAAAAAAAAGGCTGATGGAGCTGCCAACGAATGAACCCATTGTTTGTTTGCTTTGCACACCTATACCTACCTGGTACATCTCTTTGTGCGCTCAACATTTGCTTTCTACACGCGCCCCATGAGAAAAGTACACGGGTTATTATTATGATTATATTTGGAAACTCGTGTAGAACCCAGGCTCAAAATTATTCTACTATCTTGACAATCCAAAATGGACAATAGTTCCTTTTTTGCGTGACTAAAGTCAATTATCAGACTTTTCTCACTGTGGTGGTCTAAGTCCATACGTTTGTTGTCTTTTCCAACTCGTTGTTAACATGCAAGGAGCACAGGATTGCATGTTTCTTGGGTGTACTACAGCTATTTTCAACGCACACTGGTCGGAATGCCTCATAACAAGGAATGTGGCTTCATTCACACACGTACCTATGTAGTACACACATCCACACGTACCTTAATTAATCCTTTTGCCAACAAACTCATCAAATGGTCAATGGCGTGATTTCCACTGTCCAGTATCAATGATTTGTGTCCCACAAATCATGGTCATCTGTTGCTAACTACATATTTACTACTGCGAGCTAGATAGTTTAGTAGCTACTCATCTAGTACAACTACAAAAAAAAGCAAAGCGTGTAAAACTTTATAGAGTCTTTTATATACTGTACCTTTTGATTAGGAAAAATTGTTGAGCGCAAATATTTACACGTGTCATCCTCCCATTCCAATCCTTTGTCGGCCAGTATTCATGGGCAGAAGCAAATTGACATGGAGTATGACAAGAATGAGTTGATCAAACATCATAAAGCACTTATTATGTAGTTCTCCCTGTAGCTTTCACTAGGGCTCTACAAATATAAATTCTACTTACGCAGTCTTAAAAATCAATTCCTTCAAGCAGTGTTCAGCACAAAGACGATTACGGTTGTTCAACAGCAAGCAAGTTTATAATAGTGAGTCAAGCAGTGGGTGTGTAAAGTTAGAAATACAGTTTTTCAGACGACGTTTCAAGCTTAAGGACTTTTTTGTATGAGATTTTGTATTTAAGTAGTGAATAGCTGTTTAAATAAACTAAGTGTGAATGGAGTGCGTCTTTTGTTTTTTTTACAGTTTTTTGCATGAAGTAGTTTTTGTAGTGTTTGCTCTAATAGATTACTTGTTTTGTCTTATGTTGACAACTCAGGTGTACAAAGGAATGTGACAACCTAGAGTTGTCATGTTGTATGTGAAAGATCAATTAAGAGAACACCAGGAAATGTTTTGATGTCAGATTGTTTTTTTAAGTTTAAAAAATAAATTAGTAGAAAGAAATAGTAGTGCTGGAAAGGACTAGAATGCTAAGGTTTGATAGAATTGAATCAGAATTTCTATTTTGCAATCAAAGGAATTATGACTGGCTACTATAAATGAAAATGGAAAATTTTATAAAAATTAAATTAATAATCATGAAAAGTTTTCGTTCTATGTCATTTGGGTTTGTTGTTGAAACTTTTACGACAGAAACGCATCATGAGATCCAAAATGTTTTGAACTGCTCTTTCCCTAATGTCACAAAAGTTATGTTCACTCAAGTTGAAGTCATTAATTTAATAAAGTCTCAAATTATTCATACTTTCAAACATTGAAGTTGATGGGTTGAATTGCTTCAGGGTCAGATATTAGTTAAATGCAAGTATGTGGGAGGGTTGTAAACTTTTGACCACATTTTAATTCAGCTAAAACTTTTATAGTACGTCTATAGTTGTGGCTTAGATTTCAGGAGTGAAAATTTGATTATAATTTTCTAAAAATATTTTTATTACTGTACTTATTTGCTCCAAAAAATCCAAAAAATAGTTTACTGGCTTCTCTTATACCATATGAAAAATTTACTCCTACATAAAAAAACTTCGACTTTCATATGATGACATATTACGGTATAGTTTTATAAGAAATCTAAAACTCGTCAACCCAATTTAAAAAAATCCTCTGTCCAACTCTATTTCTTGTAAACTTGAGCCCCAGATCATATAACACAATCTAGTTAATCTAAAAACGCAGTAAAAATAATCATAAAGTCATAAAAAGACAACATATCAAATTCAGTTGATTTCTATCCTTGCATCTATCACTATGCAAAGTAAAGCAAAAACTTTGAGCTCACCTCTTTAAAATAAATGAAGTAAAAGCCCATCCAAAGCAATACAATCAAACCAATAGAGCACACCCATAGGAAGCATTTCTGAACGTGCCTGCAGAATGAATATACATAATTAGTATACACCATAAAATCTTTCCACTCCAACTTAATCTCTCATCAAAGAAGACCCAAAATTCAAATATATTTGTCATTCATCCATCACTATGATAGTGTTATTGTGGGAAGGATGGAGTAGGCTCCAATCTCGCCCATCTCCATAATTATCTCCATTTCACAAACTCTCATGTAGAGCTGCCAACACACAGACAGTTGGGAAGTGAGTTTGTTCGTATCTGCATGAAAACTTTCCCCTTACTTCCTATAATGCTCATAAACTCAGCCAAGCAGGTGAATCCATTCTTCATTCCTTTTTATTGCGTGCTCATTGAAGCGAGTATTCTTTATGTACGAGACTATAATTTTTAGTGGCATTCCAAAATCCACCAAATCAATATAATATACAAGTAGTCTGCTCATATATGGCATATTAGATGGAACAAGTTGGAGCTTTGGATTCTTGAGAAATTTAATCTAATACATCAAATCCTACATTTCTTCACGACTGCAGACTAGCATATAAGCAGCTTACAACGCACTTGACTTTTTATGGGAATCCCTAGATGAAACTTCCTTGGGGACCAAGCTTAAAATGTCCACAAAACCAAAAAGTGGGGCCAAAGTTCTTGTTCTTAGCATTAATTAGGGTCAACTTGTCGAGCTCTGTATCCATCCAATCCAGCTGTACTATATAGACTATAGCGAAAAAAAATGGTTCGTTAGGTAGACTCTCCTCTACAACTTATTTTCCTTTTACCCTCAAGATAGTCTTCCAATTATGTTCATTGGAATGAGATCAATGAAATTAGGTGGCATTTTACAACATTCTACTACTATATCACTGGTATTTGGATTCAGTATTACGACTCATGTACTGTTTATAGGTGCATTTATTTATTAGTAATGAAGTATTGGAATAAAAGTTTCATCTCTTCCTCCAGTCTTCCTTATTTTTTATGAACCGGCAATAAGGGAGAATAGATCAAAATCACATGAGCAGAAAGGTGAGGTAGGAACAAGAGGAAACGGTCTTTAAAAATTTTATCGCGTATTTACTACCCGGAATGAATTTCAGGAATTCAGTACCTATATTTTCTAGCTCCAGTTTTATATCTATCGTTAGAGAAGAAAACTTTAATATTGGACTGTAAACATTTTTACGTGGTTGGCAATGTTTACGATTAAAAATCCTATTTGAATCGTTTCACGGTATTACATGCACTGAATCACGCAATAATTTTTTTAAGGTTTAGCACACACAATGTTATTATAAACAAAAGTTTTTTGGAATATAATAATATAAAAATCACGGTCATGGTCACCGAATTGGATTCCAAACCGAGAAAAAATGTGATTAAATTATAAACGAGCCGTTTAAGTTTGAAGTAGAAATGATCATTTTTAGGAACCTATTAGTTTCTAACAAACTAACTACTTATACACCAAGGTTACTATAGAAACAAAATAACAGCAGCAATAACTTGTTATACACATAAGGTACTTTTATATTTATCAAGAGTAAACGCCTATTACGTAGCTTTAATTTTGTGTTATTACCTTGTGACGTTCATAATCAAACGGAATTGAATTCTTGCACGAAAAGGACATTTCCCATGCACCAAACTTTGTTAACGTCAGTTCAAAACCCATGCTCTACTCAGTCAGCCAGTCTTAGATCAAAGATTTGTCCCCTCTGTTTTCACCTGCGAGCAAATAAAATGTCATTTAGAACGCAAATAACAACATCCTACAGCTCAACCTTGAAACATTTCCCCAATCTGATGACTTGTGAAGTCTCCCTTGTGCGTCACAAACTAATCTCCTTCATTTTTATTACTCAAGCCGTCTTCACAACTCATGCAAAATGAAGATTAAATGAGCACCTGAATATTTACCGCATTCACTCAAATGTATTCTGCACATGAGCATTCCTTCTCCCCATTTTTATGTTGCGATTAGCAATAGCTGCATATTGGAAACGCTCATGTCAGTCCGTCCGTCCGTCCGACTATCCGCTGCATAATTCACAAACTGCTCAACAGATTAGAGTGATATTTTGTCTTACATATACTTGAAAAAATTTATAGTGATTTCAATAAAAAAAGTTAGTAAAGATGAGAAATATTGGTCATCTATTTCCTCCAAGATTCGGAGGGTCGACATTTTTAACTTTTAATAACAATTGATAATGTGAAAGCAAATATGGTGAAATTTATGGTAGTATTCCCAATGAAAACTAAAACTTACACTAACTTTTTTTTTAAATACATTTTCCATGGCAATTAAATGGGACAATTTATTTTAAATCAGAGTTAGTGCGATCTTACACTAAATAGCAGAAATTCGATTTAAAATAAATTTTCATGTTTAATTGCTATGGAAAATGTATTTTAAAAAAAAGTTAGGGTTAGTGTTAGTTTTCATTAGGAATACTACCATTAATACACATTTATTTCAACTTTTTATAATCTCCAACTCTTCAAGTGCCAAAATGAGCCAAGTCTGGGAAACCGGTTACCGGTTAATATGATTGTTTTTCAAATTCTACGGAGATCAAAAATTTGTCTACTGATGTTATCAATGACGCTAATTTCAAATATGTCAGTAAAAATTTACTCAATTCAAATTCAGTAATTGACTTTGAAAACCCAGATAATTCAGTTTTTACGCAATTTTTAAAAGGGGAATCAAATTATTTTTTTGAATTCTGATGCTTATGATGTCACTGGTTTAAAATATGAC
>Ga0210040_10007558_pt1 | contig 13124 bp, 11 predicted proteins | sample CryGeyCG12114_NA_FD_185462 | JGI IMG/M metagenome (GOLD analysis project Ga0210040, IMG submission 185462) | Groundwater microbial communities from aquifer - Crystal Geyser CG19_WC_8/21/14_NA (SPAdes) (version 2) | ecosystem: Environmental > Aquatic > Deep subsurface > Groundwater | place: USA... | reverse complement strand
CGAGCTCCACCCCGCCTCTAAGTCGACCCGCAAAAACATACGAACTCGTGGTTCGGGGTAAGGCGGCCAGGATTGCTTGCGCTTCCTTAGACAGCGGTACCGCGTGCAGCCTGTTCGATTTATTTTCCTCCGGGGGGATCGTCCAGAGTCCGTTAGTGATCTGGTCCCACCGCATCCGTGCCACCTCGGAGCGCCGCTGCGCCGTTAGGAGCAGTATCTTAAAGTAGGCGCCCCACGGGTCCGGCAGAGCATCCCAAGCAACCCACAATCTCTTTAGCTCACTGACGGACAATGTCCGCGTGCGATCTTGCGGCTTGCCACCGAGCCGCACACCGCTGCAGGGATTTTCGTCAGCAAGCGACTTTTCAACTGCCCAATTGAATAGCTTTCGGAGTACTGCCAATAGCTGGCGAGATAGGTGGGGCTGTCCTTTGTCCTCGTACCGATCAACGAGCGCGATTACGTCCGCTCGTTTGATTGACCCTACCCTGCGACCGCTCCATTCAGGTAGGACGTGTAACCGCAAGTTTAACTCATCGTTCTTCCAGCTGCGCTTTCGCACCTTTGCGTAGCGTTCCAAATATTCGTGAGACAACTCGCCAAATAACGAAGGCTGAGTCCGCTTTTTCTCCAGCTTCTCCAACGCGGGGTCATCGCCCTTCTGGACGGATTGGATCGCCTTGCTCGCTGCCGCCCGAGCTTCGCTGAGTGACAGGGCAGGGTACGCTCCGAAGGTCATCCGGCGCTTCCGCCCATTGATGCGGTAGAGCAAAACCCACGCCTTTCGGCCACCTTTCGAGATGCGCAGGCCGAAGCCGGGCAGGGTGCTGTCGAAGATCTCTACTTGGCCTGTTTCGGGAGCTTTCATTCGCTCAACGGCCTTAGCGGTAAGCACTTGCGGTCCCATCGTCATTCCCCATGGAAGGTACCACGTAGGTACCACGCAATGGGTGATAACGGAAGTGATGGGGTGTGATCGGACGATACAAGCAAACCATAAAAACGGTGGTTTTTGCAGGACCTAGACAAGCCGAACGATAGTCAATGATATGCAATGATAACGGTAAGCATCAGACTACGAATCTGAGGGTCGGACGTTCGAATCGTTCCGGGCGCGCCAACTTTCCAATGACTTAGATACCGGAAGTGGGCGGTCGCGGCGTGGAAGGTACCGATTTAGGTACCACGCGCCGGGTGATTGCCCGGATCGTGCCACCCACGGCGTATGATGCCTACCCCCCACCTCCCCTTGTGAATAGCCCGCGTTCGATGGGTCCGGCAGGAAAAATTTCTAACCAGATTTTAGGCGAGGATCGCATCGGGGAGACACTGGCGCTTCGTCGGCGACAGGGAAGTTCGCTCCAGCGGACTGCTTATATCGCAGACAGCGAGACAGGAGTGCCGCGCACCGTCGCGCTAATGGACGGCGCGCTAGCAGTGCTGATGCGGCCTCGTTCTTAGCTTGCACGTTGCCCTGTGTTCCCGACGAGAATGGAGAGTCCCCAAGCAAGCCTGAGGGAGCGCCAGGGACAGGTCGAACTTGGGCGGGAATGCACTCCCAAGACTCGCGGCACGATCCCGTCCCCGGCATTGCGCGACGAGACAATGTCGAGCGCCACTCCCTGCAAATGCGACCCTGGTCAAATCGGCAAGCGTCGAGTTGCCGCTCCCAACCTCGGCCGTTAGGGTTAGGAAAAGCAGGGGCTCATTTTGAATGCCGACATTGTCGTGGATAACGCGGGAGATCGACGTAAAGTCCGCGGATGCGGTGCCGTACCGTTTGCTAGATCGCAGTGAAGCTTACGGGGAAGACAGCGGCAATCTGCTGATCCAGGGTGACAATCTAGAAGCCTTGAAAAGTCTGCTTCCCTATTATCGCGGCGCTGTGAAGTGCGTCTACATCGATCCGCCGTTCAATACCGGCGAGGCTTTTGAGCATTATGACGACAACCTTGAGCACTCAATCTGGATGGGTGTGATGTTTCCGCGGCTCTCGCTGATCAATGAACTGATCGCCGAGGATGGAACTTTCTTTATTCATCTTGACGACGAAGAGATTTGTTATGCGGTCGTAATCCTCGACGAGATTTTCGGTCGCAAAAACAGGATCTCTATCGTTTCCTTCAAGCAAAGTAGTGTATCGGGGCCTAAGTCACGTAACCCTGGAGTCGTCACAACGAATAACTTCCTAGCTATTTACGCCAAAAATAAGGCAAGCTGGAAGCCGCACAACATCTATAGGGCAATAAAACGTGATCCCCGTTACTCAAGTTATATTCAGAACTTCGAAGATCCGTATGCCGAATGGCGTTTCGAGCCGCTTTCAGCTGCCTTGGAGCGTGACGTCGGTATGCCATTGAAGCAGTGGCGAACCAGTTTCGATGGGGACCCGGAACCTTACATTGAGCGGTTCGTGCTCAAACATCGTGACCGCGTTGTGCAGCTTGCAAGTGTAGCGGAGAAGGACATCAATGAGGCAGCGAGAGAAAAGCTTATCAAGTCTCGATCTTCAGGGCGCGTGGAACGGCAGATTCGCTGTGATCTCGACGATTACTACTTTTATAATGGCAAGCAGGTAATCTTCTATCGAAGCAAGTCACGCGAGATTGATGGGGAGATGACCACTGCCGAACGCGTCTCCAATAGCTGGGACGATTTACTCTCCAATAACGTTCATAAAGAAGGCGGAGTACGCTTCCCAAACGGGAAAAAGCCTGAGGCATTGATCAGAAGGTGTCTGCAAATTGCTACGGACCCCGGCGATTTGGTGCTCGACTCATTTCTTGGTTCAGGCACGTCAGCCGCCACTGCTCATAAGATGGGGCGTCGATGGATAGGCATAGAGATGCGCGATCATGCGGTCAGCCATTGCATCCCACGGCTGCAGCGGGTCATCGACGGCGAACAAGAGGGAATAAGCAAAGCAGTCGGCTGGAAGGGAGGCGGCGGCTTCGAGTTCTATCGATTAGGTTCAACCGTTTTCGACAGCGACGGTATTATCGGCGCCGGAATAAAATTTGAGTCTTTGGCTGCACATATCTGGTTTTCTGAGACCGGCATTCCGATGGCGGGTGCCGCGGACGGGCCTTTTTTGGGTGTGCATGATGAACAAGGCTTTGCCCTGCTTTACAACGGCATTTTAGGCGACAAGCGCGTCTCGGGCGGAAATGTGCTCACTCGCAAAACTTTGGCGATGGTACGTGCGAGTGCTGGGAAGTTTATCGGGCGGATCACGATCTATGGAGAGGCGAGCCGCCTTGGCCCTGACGCGCTAAAAAATGAAGACGTCATGTTCAAGCAATCGCCATACGACGTGAAGGCACGCTGATGCAGCTTAAGACCTATCAGCGAACCACCCTCGCTACGCTTCGCAGGTTTTTCGAGGATGCCCGCTTACGAGGGCCGAAGACCGCCTATGAAACTATCGTCAGCGATCCGGAGCAGGCGCAGCGGTTGCGTGGCTTCGGCGGTGCCTACGTACCTTTGCTGGGGCAGGAAGGTATGCCGTACGTTTGCCTACGCCTTCCGACTGGCGGCGGAAAAACGCTGCTAGCAGCGCATTCAGTGAAGATCGCGGCGGATGCATGGATTGGCACTGATTTTCCGCTGGTGCTTTGGCTGGTTCCGACAACGACTATACGCAAGCAAACGGTCGAGGCGCTCAACAATGCTCGGCACCCATATCGTCAAGCGCTGGCGGATACTTTTGGCGAGCCCGTACGCGTCTTTGATATTGGGGACTTCACGCGCCTTCGCCCTCACGATCTCGGGCGGCAACTCTGCATCTTTGTTGGTACGATACAGACGTTGCGGGTCAACGACACTGATGGGCGCCAGGTCTATGCACACCACGAAGCACTGGAGCCGTTCTTCACGAAAATCGACAAACGCTCGGCTGGACTGGAGACGCTGGGTGCAGGAACGGCGGCTAAGGTCGGCGGAGACGCAGACGATATTCGCTACAGTTTCGCCAATCTCCTCCACCTCCATCGACCATTGATGATCGTTGACGAGGCTCACAAGGCGGTCACTGGATTGTCACGCGAGATGCAGGCGCGCGTGAATCCCTCCGCAATCATCGAGTTCACCGCAACGCCCCACGCTAAGAGCAACATTCTCCATTCGGTCACCGCGCTCGAGTTAAAGGACGAGCAGATGATCAAACTCCCGGTTGTGCTTGCGGAGCACGATACATGGGAAGGGGCCGTAACTGGTGCTATCGCCAAGCGTGCTGAGCTGGCGGATGAAGCGACTCGTGACCGGGCAGGGTATATTCGGCCGATCGTCCTGTTTCAAGCCGAGGACAAGAATCGTGAAGTGACAGTTCAAGTCTTGAAACAGCACCTCATCGAGGTGCACCGGATACACCCACGTTCGATCGCCGTCGCGACGGGTGATCAGCGCGGACTGGACGGAGTTGATCTGTTCGATCCTAATGCCGATCCGCTGATTGATTACATCATCACGGTTGAGGCGTTGAAAGAAGGCTGGGATTGCTCCTTCGCCTACGTCTTCTGCTCGGTCGCCAACATCAAGAGCGCCGTCGATGCCGAACAGCTTCTCGGTCGCGTGCTTCGCATGCCGTACGCCACCCGGCGCAAATCGCCGATGCTCAACAAGGCCTATGCCAACCTGATCAGCAAATCGTTCGCCGAGGCGGCGACTACGCTGCGCGACCGTTTGGTGCAGATGGGGTTTGAGGAGAAAGAAGCGGAGGAGAACATTGAGACTGAGCGGCATTTCGGCAGTGATGATGAGGGCGGCTTCTGGCGTCAGCAACGTCGGCCCAAGCCCTCGATACGGATACCGGTCAGCGCCAACCAATCACAACTTGATAACGCACAGGCTGCAGCGTCCGGTAAGATCAGCATCGAGCGGGACGATCGGCACGGGCCGGTCATTTGGATCACTGGGTTTATGCGTGATGACGAGATCGAAAACGTCGTAGCCGCTCTACCCGATGTCGATGCCCAACGTGTTCGAGATGTAGTGGTTAGATTTCACTCCGAGCAGGCCTATTGCGCTTCGCCCGCCGAGCGGGGTGAAACATTCGTGGTTCCCGCGCTCATGGCTCAAGTTCAGGGCGAACTCATCTTCGCCGATAGTGAACGGCTCAACGAATACTTCGAATGGTCGCTTAAGGATCAATCCGCGCAGCTATCGCCATCCGAGTTTAGCGTGTCAGAAACCTCGGACGGATTCGAGATCGATCTCGATGGCGACACGCTAACTCTCCGGCCCACTGACCAGAGTGATCAGCTAATGCTGGATGTGCCGGTCGATGGCTGGACGACCAGCGGGCTTGTGGCGCTCCTTTGTCGGCAAGTCCGGGCCGAAGAAATTCCTGCTAGCGAAATGGTCTGTTGGCTAACTGATGTGGTTACGTTTCTCACGGGGGATCGAAACCTGCCGCTGTCCGCACTGATGCGGTGTCGCTTCATTCTTGCCCGCAAGCTTAAGGACAAGGTGGCGGCGCTTCGTCAGACCTCTCGTAAAAACGCGTATCAGACGTGTCTGTTTGCGCCGGATGCAATACCCCAAGTGTCATTTGATCAGGGATTCCGCTTCTTCGATGGGATGTTTGCCGGCGTCCCAGGTTATCGCGGTTCGTATCGGTTCCCGAAACACTTCCTTGGTGACGATCAGGTCCCTGCCTTCGACGGCAACGAAGCGGGCGGCGACGAGATGAGGGCCGCGCAACAAATCGATGCCATGCCCGAAATCGAATATTGGGTGCGAAACGTTTCGGGCCATCCCAATTCGTTCAAGCTACCCACCGCGACCGGTTGGACCTATCCCGATTTTGTCGGGAAGTTGAAAGATGGCCGGATACTAGTCGTCGAATACAAAGGCGAGCACCTCGTCAAAGATGCTTCCGAAAAGCGAGCTGTTGGCGAGTTATGGCAGTCGGCCAGCAACGGAAATGGCGTATACGTCTTTGCTCGCAAGGATGTGGACGGCAAGACCGTCCGTGATCAGATACGCGTTGCGCTCACCGCGACTATGTGAATTTGCCGCGGTCGTTCTCTGATTGCGGGATCGCCAGACTGTCTTCTGACCAGGGCTCGAAACGGTCTCTTACGAGTCGCTTCTGAAGAATGTTGCTTGGTGTTCTCGTACCGGGCTCTAGTGACGCCACGAATAAGTGATCGCTCGGGAATGCTGCCGGACAACGCTTAGGTTTCAGGCGGGCCTTCGCTTTCGAGCACAGGGATGTTGCTAGTTAGCGCCGCCACATCGCATTCCAGTGCTTCGCTAAGTCGGCATAGCAAGGTGAACGAGATGTTCTGCTCGCCCCTTTCGACCCGGCCGACGTATGATCGATCCATATTAGCCACGAGGGCTAACTCATCCTGCGCTAATCCGAGCGCTTTCCGTCGCGCCCTGATCCTTTTGCCAAGTTCAACGAGAAGCGCTTCAGCCACTGCTTGACTGGACAGCGGAGGACGACGATCAGTCTACGGATGATAAGTACCATTTCTGACCCACGGCCAGAAATGGAGGGAGCGAGGAATGGCGAAGCTCACAATGATCGATGTGGCTGGTGATGCGGTTGAGGCAGCTTGCCGCCTCGAAGAAGCGTTCCCGACTGCGATTATTGTTTTGTGGGCATTCTCATTCGGCTCGGCGATGATGCTTTACCGCGACGGATTTGCTCGCCGGGTAAGTGCGGACGATTGGGCAATGCATGAGACAACGGTCGACCAGATGTGGCCGCAGATCGAGGAGGGGCTTGCACGCTACCTGCGCACTTGCGCGGATGTCGCCGTCCCAAGCCTACCAACGAAGAAGGAGTTCTTCCTTGAAATCGTGCCAGGATCACTCGCGCTGCTTACCGATGTTCGACTCGTTCGAAAGCAAGAGGCGTCGGACATTGCCACGATCTTAGTTGAAAAACATGGTGAGAACTTCCTGAAGCTGGAGCATCCGGAGATGAGGATGATGGTCTACGTCGCACAGCGGTTATTCAAAACCGTCGGGCTAGGTACTTCGGCCACTTCGAAGCCGACGCTCTAACTCTCGCAAGGACAAAAGCGATTGGACAACGGCGGTGCGGTGCCGTCGACCCGCACCGGCTTCTGCATGTGCCCTCAGTGCCGCAAACTATTCACCGTTTGCATCGGCACCGTCTTCGAGGGCAGCCACGTTCCGCTTCGCATGTGGCTTCAGGCGATGTTCCTGATCGCTGGCAGCAAGAAGGGCATCAGCAGCAAACAGCTTCACCGCACCCTAGGTGTGACCCTCAAGACTGCTTCGTTCATGTCGCATCGCATGCGTGAGGTCATGCGCTCCAACAGCCTTTCCCGTTTGGCCAGGATGGTGGCGCGGTTGAGTTCGATGAGACCTCCATCGGCTTGCAGAAAGGCAAGGAGCCTGCCCGCGCGGGTCACGCGAACTAGATGAAGGTGCGGTCACTGGTCGATCGCAACAGGTCCGCTCCAGGCGCTTCGACAACACCCGCGCCAGAGGAATCCACCGTGTCGTCCGAACCGCCATGGCCAAGGAAGTGCGTTTGATGATCGACGAACCCCCGCTAGTATATCTGCATCGGCAAATGGTTTGTCGAGCAGGGCACCACCCTTCGAGGCTGGCGGACTCAGCCTCGACGAGGCGGTGGGCGCATTAGACGCGCTCGTCCGCAATAGCCGGGAGAAGAAGTGTTAGGCTGCTACTGGCTCCGCCTGCCGCTGCGGCCGCAATTTGGCTATGATTGCGTCGGTGATTGCTTCCGTACGAACATGATCTCGATCCAGATTACCGCCCGTTACCTCCAAAACAATCTCGGCGGCCTGCTTGAAGAGTGCCTCCGCCTTCTCCGCATCCCAAAGATGCTCCAGCATCTCTTCGGAACGTTGCTCAATCTGTTTGGAATTGCGGTGAGGCGCCCGGTCATTGTTCACGATCAAGTGAATGGCCATAAGCAAATGGTAGCGAGCAGACTTAAACGACGCGTCTAGCGTTCTGTTGCGAAACAGGGTTTCAAGAACGAACCACGAAAAAGCCGCATAATAGTAGGCGAGCTGCTTGTCCCCATTAGAGAAGATAGCGTCGCCGATTTCGTCTCTGATGGATCTATAACTTCGCGTGACTGCATGGGGTACCTCTCTGAAGATCGAGGCGTAGCTTCTTAGGATTGTCGGAGTGTCAATTACACGAAGCTTTGGTTCAGGGCCGCGGTCATACTGTCCATCTCGTCTCTCATAGTAAAGTCGATGCTCATCCGGGAACGTACTGAAGAACATTTCCAGCCCTCTGGCGAACTCCTTGCTCGATGCAAATTGATCAGGTTTGATATCCGTCTGCCGATTAGTCGCCATCGTAATCAGATTTTTGATGCTGTCGTCTTCTGTGTGAATGAGCCGTACGGGGACTTGAACGCTATCATCGACAGCATTTCTCTGCTCGAATAGAACGTTGCTGGACTGGCAACCATTCACCACCTGATAATCTGTGACAGTGAATACGTCACCAACTCGTGTAAGACCACGCGTGATGATGGTGATTCCATTGTTCATGAGAACAAACTTAGTGCGATGTTCAGAGAGTAGCGTGTCTCGGATTTCCGAATTAACTGCCTTGTAACCCTGCCAGTCCCTGATGTTATCTTCGAATATACTCGTCAGCATCTCTACGCCGGCGTCATCCATAAGAAGTTTCTTGAACTCCGAAAATGGAAGGTAACCGATTGCGGACTGGATCACCCCTTGAGTGGCAGGAATCTCGACCCGGCGGTCAAACAGGAACTGCCGCGATACGGGGGCCTTGGTTTTCCGATATATAGAGTGCAACTCGGCCGCACCTACGCAGGTCATTTCGATCCGTTCGAAAATGGATAGGGAATTGATATCCTGCACGACTCCATCTCTGCGCCCGATTAGGTGTTCGTCGCCAACCCACTGACCAGTAGTCACATAATAAAGGTAGCAGCGTGACGGTCGTAATATGTGAGCATACTGCCCAAGTATAGCATCGGTAATCTCTGCAAGAGCTGAAATGTCCTTGCCTCGGGGAAGCTTGGGGTTCTTACTAAAGAAATCGACCACTCCAAAGCCGAAGTTTCCAATCTTAGAGCCATCGAAACTGGAACTACGTTCGGCCTGAACAAAGACGAAAACTGGCTCTAGGTAACCGTTATGTTCTGCAACCTCACGGACACCGTCAACGTCAGTTACAAGAACATTGTTTATAATGATGCCGAGTGCATCGATGCCGGTGTCTCCACCGCCACCAAGGACGACGTCGTCCGTCGAGAATGATCGGCTATAATGCCTACGGATCATTGAGAAGGCAGTGAGGTGTTCGAACCGCTTCGGCTCTTCCAATGCCTCTATCCCGTTCTCCGTAGAAAAGCCGGCGAGCAATGACTCGGTAACGCGATCCATGATCATCCTCCCCGTTGCGCTCGTTAGGGAAGAGCGCTCCACCAGTGGTCTATAGGAGTTTATAGATTAGCTCCACCACGCCGCAAGGTGGGTACGGGAAGTATAACAACGCGAAGAAATGCGCACGAATGCTATCGAATGCCGGCAAGCCGCGGGTTTTCAGCTAGCAACTCGAGCACTGCCAAGGCTCCTTGCAAGCTTAGGGACTCTGGCCCGCGCGAGCCGATTATCGCGGGCACCTCATCCAAGCGCAGAGGCATCACTTTCTCGATAGAGTTGACCCGTGCTCCAACCTGTTCGTCTCGGACGATCACGCGGACCTCACGGCCTTTCACGATGATGCTCAAGCCGTCCATCGACGTGTCAGACCGTTCGCGGGCTCGCCGCCGCGTTCCATACAGCTGACGCCTTATCGCCATTGCCGATTGACCGTCGCTTGCCACAATCTTGATGCCGGGCGGGTTTTCGATCGCCGCAAGCAATAGTTCGTAAGCGCTAAGGCTGGAAGGCATCACAGGCGGTCATCCCGAAGAGCGCGGAAAGGACGATTGAGAAAAATTAGCTCGCCTCGGGCCGCTCGCTGAGTCTCATCGAATGTGAATCCCTCCGCAAGCGGCATCCATAAAGGGATCAGAACCCTTCCCGTAACGGGTTCGAGCACGCCGTTGAGTTCACCGGTTTTAAGGGCACGGCCGACTTGTCGGGGATCAGAGCCATTGAGGCGACAGTAGGCTGAAACTCGCACCCCATTCAGCGCTCGCCATTTCCGCAAAAACCAAGTCGTTGGCACGCCAAGTTCGAGTTTTCGCCGGCGCTCGGCAATCACGTCCTGCAGTGGCCTGCCGCTCAAATTGCTCTCACATTCCGGCGTGGCAGCAAGGGCCGAGCAGAGGTCCTCAAGGTTAGTGATGGAGGGAAGCAATTTAGGGTGGGGTGGTTGCGTGTAACCGATGTAACCGCCGTTCCACATGTTGCGTCCGGCCATATGCGGCAAAACCGGAAATTCGGTTACATCGGTTACATGAATGCCGTCGTCACCTTTGCTCATCACCTATCTCCATCGATATCGGAGTTGCAAAGTTTCAGCCCGATGTAGACCTTTCCCGGTTTCCCGCTCAGTCTAACAGTCTTCGTCTCGAAGCCGCGCTTCTTCAGAGCGGTTCCGAAGGATCTGGATGAGAGGCAACCTTCCCGATCGTTTGCAAAGCGATTGAAGTCCGCGTGCAGGATCGCAATGCTTTCCGTTACATTTGCGTTGCCGTGATCGACGTAGCAGCACTCTGCCAGCCAAGCGCCAAGCACGTCTTGCTCCGTGAAGTACTCAGCCGTTGCCGCTGCGACGACACGGGGCTGTACTAGCCCGTGCTGTTGCCAATCGAGGCAGCCATCGATCGCCCATTGAAAGATGCGGCCCAGTTCCCCCGAAAGCTTAAGCTCCAAATCTCTATCAGGTGCTAGCGGAGTGGCGGTGAAGGGAACGATCCTGAGGCGCCTCATCATTGCCTCGTCTACGCTAACCAGCCGCGGTGCGTGGTTGCCTGCTATGGTAAGCTTAAATGTCGGCGTGAAGGTGAACGGGTTCTGCCGCATGAAGCGTGCCGTGATTGGATCTGAACCCGTTAACGCCTTGATCTTTGCCTCGGCAAACGAGCGGTCTGCCTCGGTTTCGGACGCGGTCACGAGCCGGGCACCAGCAAGGGCGGCGATCTCGGCAGGATGCCTGTCGTGCTTCGATGCGACCAGGCTTTCAGTTTGGGCGGTGGCGCAGTAATCGCCCATGATCTTACTCAGTATGTTGAGGAAGACGGACTTACCGTTGCCGCCCGGTCCATAGATGAAGAGGAGGGCGTGCTCGCGGGTGCTTCCAGTAAGGCAGTAGCCAGCCCACCGTTGTAGGAAGCGGATCAGTTCTGAGTCTGATTGGGTAACCTCATCAAGAAATCGCAGCCATAGATAAGGCTGGGCGTTCTCTGGCCCGACCGAGGTCGTTTTCGTGATGTAGTCCTCTCGCCGAGCGGAAAGTAGCTGCCCGGTTCTAAGATCGACTGTGCCGTCCGGGGTACCGAGCAGCCAAGGATCAGTATCCCAAATCTCGTGGGTTACAGCATGTCCGGGGTCTGATTGGGCAAACCGCTCGACCCCGGCAGCAACGCTTGCACGGCTCAACGACCGCTGACCGCCACCAACTTGCCTGGCATGCCGGCGAGCATAATCAAATGCCTTCTTCATCCGGTCAGCGCGCCAACGGTGTTCATCCCATTCATACCAACGCCCCACGTCGTGATCGAAGCGAAGGTCTTTCTTGTGAGCCTCAGTGAAGGCTCGTGCGATCGAGTCTTCCGACGTCTCGCCGCTAGATGCGACGCGAACATCGGAGAGACTTACGACATTGCTGTCGCTATTCTCGGGAGGGCCTGACACCTTCCTGGTACTAAGCTGCGTCACGACGCTCGGCTCTCGCGAGCAACCACGCCTCAATCTCGTCTTCGAGATATCCGACGCTGCCGCTGCCGAGCTGAACCCGCCGCGGAAAGTCATTGCTCTTTTCCCAGCGCCAGATTGTCATGATGCTGACGCCTAAACGATTAGCTACTTCACGCTTCCGAAGCACGCGCATCCGGGTTCCTTCCGTTCACCAAATGTCATTGGTGTACGGGGACCCGTGGAAATGTAATCAATCAAAATAACATGATGTAACACGTTACTTCTCGCCTCCAAGCGGGCTAGTAACTTTGTTGTTATTGCGAAGTAGTTGGCGACCGAACTGCTGTGGCGCGATCCTTAGGCAGGCTTCGTCTTACGGGATGAGATCGCCTAATTAAGTTCCGTCCTCACAAAACGCGCGAAGAGTCTCAGGTCGGGGTCAATCAACTTCAGCATGTGGCAAAGCGCCTTTGTGGGACATATCACTCGGCAATATGTCCCACAAAGCTAGCGGTGCAGTCCTGAAGGGCGTGAAGGGAATTAGGGTAGTGGTCTGGATCTAAGAGATATTATGCTATGCTTCCGTCTTTGAGGAGAAGGATGCATGGATGAAAGTACACCCGACATCGCAGGAGCGATCGCCACAGCGCGGGACACGATCAGTCAGTACCGCAAGGATGTGAAGGAGCCTTACAATGAGGCTATGGTGCCTACACTGCGTTTGCACATAATCTTGCTTCTTGAGGAACTGGCGAAGTTATTGGGCCAACTCGAACTCGAGCGAGATGCTCGAGACAGGTAGCCCGTTACTGCTGTCGCGACGAAGCCCGTTCACTCCTCCAGGACTTGGGGTGCTTTCGTTTCCGCGGCAATTTTGTGGCGGCTGGATTTGGAACAATCTTTGACGACCAGCCTGCGAAGCTACCAGCTAAATGGCATGTTTGCGTTCCCCAGTTAGACTCTGAGATTTCCTCGAGATCGGATGGAAAGGGCTTCCGGAGCTAATTCGGCAGGAGCCACTTCTCGACTGATGGCTGCGACGTTCTCGCTTACGTGGGCCGCCCAAGAGTCCAGCGCCTCCCGCTTCTCGTCCAGGTATTGATGCCGATTGTAGACGGACAGCACGCCTCTCATGCTCGCCTGAGGAGAGTGGTTCAGGACTGCGCTCAACACGTGCGGCGGGAACCGCAAGGAGGCCATGACGCTGGTAGCCGTCCGCCGAAGATCGTGAATGCGCCATTCAAGAGGCTCAAGTAGCAAGGCATTCACCTTGCGAGTGGCCGCCGAAAACCCCGAGATTGGCGGTGCTTTGCCCTC
>Ga0210040_10007557_pt1 | contig 13125 bp, 13 predicted proteins | sample CryGeyCG12114_NA_FD_185462 | JGI IMG/M metagenome (GOLD analysis project Ga0210040, IMG submission 185462) | Groundwater microbial communities from aquifer - Crystal Geyser CG19_WC_8/21/14_NA (SPAdes) (version 2) | ecosystem: Environmental > Aquatic > Deep subsurface > Groundwater | place: USA... | reverse complement strand
CCCGCCAGGGCTTCCGTGGCTACTCCCAGCACGCCGTGGAGCCTCACGTGGCCCCCTCGGGCCGCCGCTTCCTCTGGGTGCGCGGCGGGCGGCAGGACATCCGCACCGGCCCCGGCACCGACGTGGAAGCCAACCTCGACGGCCTCATCTCGATCCAGCCCTGCCGCGCCGACCTCACGGCGCACGACGCCCTCGACGCGCTGGCCCGCGCGCTCGCCGACGGATGAGCCGGAGCGCCGAGCACACGATGCAGGTTCTCTACGCGCTCCGCAGCGCGGGCGTCACCGAGCCCCGCGTCCTCTCCGCCATGGAGAGGATCGACCGCGGCCTCTTCGTGCGCGGCCATTTCGCGAGCCGCGCGCACGAGGACGTGCCCCTGCCGATCCCCTGCGGCCAGACGATCAGCCAGCCTTCGGTTGTGGGCCTGATGACCCAGGCGCTGGAGGTCCAGCCCCGCGACAAGGTGCTCGAGGTCGGCACCGGCTCCGGCTACCAGGCCGCGATCCTCGCCCTCCTCGCCCGGCGCGTCTACACGGTGGACCGCTTCCGCAGCCTCGTGCTGCAGGCCCGCGAGGTCTTCGAGGGCCTGGCCCTCCACAACATCACCGCCTTCACCGCCGACGGAAGCCACGGCCTCCCCGACCAGGCACCCTTCGACCGCATCCTGGTCACCGCCGCCGCCGAGGACCCGCCCGGCCCCCTCTTGGCCCAGTTGCGCATCGGTGGCATCATGGTCCTGCCGGTCGGCCAGAGCGACACGGTGCAGACCCTTCTCCGCGTGACGCGCACGGGGGAGAGGGGCTTCGACTACGACGAGCTGCGTCCCGTCCGCTTCGTTCCCCTGGTCGAGGGGATCGGGCCGGAATGACGAAGGATGTTAAGGGGCCGGGAACAGGCCCGGGGCGGAACATGGGGGCAGGAACGATGGTCATCCGATTCACGGGCATGCGGCGCGCCACCTGCGCCGTCCTGGCGCTGGGGGCGCTGACGGCCTGCCAAAGGCCGCTCGACATGGACCTGCGCGACCTGGGCGAGGGGTTCTCCACCACCGACGCCGCGCTGAGCGCGCTGGAGAGGCCCGAGCCCGACCCCCGGGGGATCATCTCCTACCCGAACTACCAGGTGGCCGTGGCCCGCCAGGGCGACACCGTCGCCAGCGTCGCGGCCCGCGCGGGCGTCGATGCCGCCCAGCTCGCCTCCTACAACGGCCTGACCCCGGACGCGTCCCTGCGCGCCGAGGAGATCGTGGCCCTGCCCTCCCGCGTGGCCGAGCCCGTGGCGACGCCCGCCGCGCCCGGCTTCAACCCCGTCACGGTCGCCCCCGTCGCCACGGCCGCGCCGTCCGCGCCGGTCACGACCACGGCCCTCGCTCCCGCCGCCGGGGCGCCCCGGCCCGCGACGCCCGCCGCCGCCCCGGCCCCCGCTATCCCGAGCGGGGTGGAGCCTGTCCGCCATCAGGTCGCGCGTGGCGAGACGGCCTATTCCATCGCCCGCCTCTACGGCGTCCCGGTCAGCACGGTCGCCCAGTGGAACGGCCTGGGCTCGGACCTCGCGGTGCGCGAGGGGCAGTACCTCCTCGTGCCCCCTACCCCGGCCTCGACCGGCCCCGCGCCGACGACCGCCCCCGGTACGGGCAGCCCCACGCCCGTCCCGCCCAGCGCTGCCGAGCCCCTCCCCGAGGAGGACCTGCCCGCGCCCGCCGAAGTGGTCGCCGCGCCCGCCCCCGCGCCGCAGAACCTGGGCGAGCAGCAGACCGCCGCCTCGTCCCAACTGGTCATGCCCGCCTCCGGCTCCATCATCCGCGCCTATTCGCCCGGCCGGAACGAGGGGATCGACATCGGCGCCGCCGCCGGCTCCGAGGTCCGCGCCGCCGAGGCCGGCACGGTGGCGGCGATCACCACCAACACCGACGGGGTGCAGATCGTCGTCATCAAGCACGCCAACGACCTGCTCACGGTCTACACCCACGTCGACAGCCTGACGATCTCCAAGGACGACCGGGTGTCGCGCGGCCAGGCCATCGGCAAGGTCCGCGCCGGCGACCCAGCCTTCCTCCACTTCGAAGTGCGGCGCGGCATGCAGAGCCAGGACCCGACCGACTTCCTGCCATGAGAAAGGGGGGCGCTTGCCCCCCTGACGCGTCTGCCGCAAACGATGAGGGTGGGCCTCGGTCCGCCCTACGGCAGCCGCACCCCGCGCCGCCCCGCGAGGTCGGTGACGTACTGCCACGCCACCCGCCCCGACCGGCTGCCCCGCGTGGCCTGCCACTCGATGGCCTCGGCCCAGAGGGTCGCGTCGTCGATGCCGAGCCCGAGCGCGTCGCAGTAGCCCCGGATCATCGCCAGGTATTCGTCCTGCGTGCAGGGATGGAAGCCCAGCCACAGCCCGAAGCGGTCCGACAGCGAGACCTTCTCCTCCACGGCCTCCGAGGGGTTGATGGCCGAGGACCGCTCGTTCTCGATCATGTCGCGCGGCATCAGGTGCCGCCGGTTCGAGGTCGCATACAGGACCACGTTCTCCGGCCGCCCCTCGATCCCGCCGTCCAGCACGGCCTTGAGCGACTTGTAATGCGCGTCGTCATGGCTGAACGACAGGTCGTCGCAGAACAGGATGAACCGCCCCGGCGCCTCGCGCAGCAGGTGCAGGCACCGACCGAGCGATGGAAGGTCCTCGCGGCTCACCTCCACGATCTTCAGCCCCGGCACCTCGGCCTCCACCGTCGCGTGGACCGCCTTCACGAGGCTCGATTTCCCCATCCCCCGAGCGCCCCAGAGGAGCGCGTTGTTGGCGGGGAAGCCCCGCGCGAAGGCCCGCGTGTTGGCGAGAAGCGTCTCCCGCGCCCGGTCCACGCCCACGAGCAGCGACAGCTCCACCCGGCTCACCCGCTTCACGGGCTCCATCCGGTCCGGGTCCGGGTGCCAGGCAAAGGCCGAGGACCCGGTGAAGTTGGGGGTGGGCGGCGGCGGCGGCGCCAGCCGCTCCAGCGCCTCGGCGATGCGGCGGAGCGGGTCCGCCGCGGCCCCGTCGAAGGTCACGCCGCAGCCCCCTCGTCGCTGCCGTCGAGATCGTAGATCGTCTGCCCCGGCTTCAGGATGCCTTCCGCGATCATCTGGGCCTCGCGCGACTTCTCGTTGCGGCGGATCAGCCAGATCGACACCTCGAAGAGGGGGTAGATCGCCAGGAACAGGATCGTCTGGCTCATGATGTCCGGCGGAGTCGCGACGGCGGCCAGGACGAGGATGGCGACGATGGCGTAGCGGCGCGTCCGGCCTAGGCCCCGGGCGGTGATGATGCCCGCCCGCCCCATGAGCGTCAGCAGCACCGGCAGCTGGAAGCAGAGGCCGAAGGCGATGATGAAGCTCATCGTCAGCGACAGGTAGGCCTGGGCCGAGCCCTGGAACACCATGGCCGCCGAGACGCCCGCATCGGGGTTCGCCGGCAGCTCCGCCGCCTCCCCGGCCGCAGGCACCAGGGTTCCGGCATCCTGGAACGTCAGGAAGAAGCTGAACGCCATCGGCGTCACGACGTAGTAGGCGAGCGCCGCCCCCAGGAGGAACATCGCCGGCGAGGCCAGGAGGAACGGCAGGAACGCCGCCTTCTCGTTGCGGTAGAGCCCCGGCGCCACGAAGCGCCACATCTGGTACGAGATGACCGGGAAGCTCAGCACCAGGCCCGCCATCATCGAGATGGAGAAGGCCAGGAAGAAGCCTTCCTGTAGCGAGATGAAGATGAGCTGGCAGTCCTGCCCGCGCGCGTTCAGCGCCGCGCAGAGCGGCCGCGTGAGGAAGTCGTAGATCGGCTCCCAGACGAAGAAGCAGAGAAGCATCGCCACCACGAAGGCGAGGAGCGACCAGATGATCCGGTTCCGCAGCTCCGTCAGGTGCTCGATCAGCGGTGCCGACGAGGCCTCGACCTCGTCCCCGGGCTCGCCGGCAAGGGTCGTCTTCGCGCTCATGCGTTGGGCCCCGCTGCGGTCTCGTCGGACATGGTGGGCGCCGCCGTCTCGGGCGGCCTGGCCTCCCGTTCAAGGCGGACGCGCTCCAGAGCGAGCTGCGCCTCCTCCTGCTCGCGGCGGGCCCGGTCCAGCGCCCGTTGCGCCGCCTCGGCCTTGACCCTCGCCTGCTCCTCGGTCCGCTCGGCGGAGAGGGCGGCGGTGGCCGGGCCTGGCGCGGTGTTCTGAAGCACCAAGGGGGCCGCCGCCGGCTTGGGCGGCGACTTGAGCGCGCTGTCCTTGATGCGGTCGGTCGCGTACTGCACGGGCCGGGTCGCGGCGCGGATCTGGCGGTCGATCTCCTTGACCCCGGTCTCGTCCGCCGCCGCCTCCATGGCCCGCGTGAACTCGCGCGCCATGCCACGGGCCTTGCCCATGTAGAGGCCCACGCTGCGGAACAACGTGGGCAATTCCTTCGGGCCGACCACGACCAGCGCCACCACGCCGATCACGACCATCTCGCCCCAGCCCATGTCGAACATGGCGCTCTCCTTCAGGCTGCGAGGCGTTGCGTCACGCGCGGTCGCGCGGGTCGGAATCCACCGGCTGGACCATCTCGGCTTCGCGCGACACCGTCTCGGTCCGCACGACGCGGGCGGTCTCCGACGGCGTCACGTCGTGGGCGGCGGCGGCGCTCGCGTCCTCGATCTCCCGACGGCCGTCATCCATGCCCTTCTTGAAGGCGGTGATGCCCTTGCCGACCTCGCCCATCATGCCGGAGATCTTGCCGCGCCCGAAGAGCACCAGCACGACGACGGCGACGAGTAGAAGGCCGGGGAGGCCGATATTGTTCAGCATGGGGTCTCTCCTGACGGATGAGGCCGGGGCCGCGCGTTCAGGCGCGCTCCTCGGCGGGGGTGACGTCGCGGGCGACCTGGGCCGCCTCGATCTCCTGGCGGCCCTCGTCGAGGCCCTTCCGGAAGGAGCTGATCCCCTTCCCGACCTCGCCCATCAGCGAGGAGACCTTGCCCTTGCCGAAGAGCACGAGGACCACGACGGCGATGAGCAGCATATGCGGGAGGCTGAGGGCGTTGCCAAGCATGGCGGAATCTCCAGGGTCGCGTTGGCCCTCTTCTATGCCAGCCGCCCCGCCCCCGAAACCCACGGAGCCTTGAGAACCCCTCCGTCCCGTCGCATTTTCTGACACGAACCTGTCAGTAGGCCCCCCATGCCCACGCGAAGCGACCGCCTCCTCGACCTCGTGCGCCTCCTCTCCGATGGCCGCCTCCACCGGGCCGAGGACCTTGCGCGCCGCCTGGGCGTGTCGCAGCGCACGATCTACCGCGACATGGACACGCTGGTGGCCTCCGGCGTCCCCATCGCGGGCGAGAGGGGCCTGGGCTACGCCGCCACCGCCGCCATCACCCTCCCGCCCCTGAACCTCACCCTGCCGGAGCTGGAGGCGCTCCACCTCGGCCTGACGGTGGTGGGCGAGGCCGGCGACGAGGAGCTGAGGGAGGCCGCGCAAACCCTGTCCGCCAAGATCGACGCCGTCCTCCCCGAGGACCGCTCCGCCCGTGGCGCCAGCTTCGGCTTCGCGACCCACGCCTTCGCCGAGGCCTCGCGCGGGTTCCGCCACATGCCCGCGATCCGCGCCGCCATCCGGGCGCGCCAGAAGCTGCGCCTCCAGATGCCCGCCGACCCGATTTCCCGCCGGATCGTCCGCCCGCTCCGCCTCGACTACTGGGGCCGCGTCTGGACCGTCACCGCCTGGGACGAGACGACCCAGGGCTTCCAGCTCCTCCGCGTGGACCTGATCGAGGAGGTCGCAAGCCTCCCCCAGCTCTTCGTGGACGAGCCCGGCCGGACGCTCGCCGACTATCAGGCCACCCTGGGCTGACCTTCCTTCAGGAAGACGAAGCAGCGGTCCCGCCGGAACATCAGCCAGAGCGGCGTCCCCGCCTTGGGCAGGAACACCCATGGCACATGAGCCTTGAGGATGGAGCCGTCGAAGTCCATCCGGAACTCCACGAGGCTCTCGGACCCCATGAACCGCGCCCGCTCCACGACGCCCCGCGCCGCCTCGCCGTGCGTGGGCGTGGAGACCGGCCCCCGCCCCGCGCGGTCGAAGTCGATCTTCAGGTGCTGCGGCCGGATCGCGATGTCGACCTCCGTCCCGTCCGCCACCCCCGGCACCAGGAACGGCCCGAACGGCGTCTCGGTCAGCGCCCCCGCGACCCGCCCCTTGATGACGTTGAGGTCCGAGAAGAACGCCGCCGCCCGCAGGTCCACCGGGTTGTTGTAGATCGTGTAGGGCGCGCCGTGCTGCACGATCCGCCCGTCGCGCATCAGCAGGATCTCGTCCGCCATCCGCATGGCCTCCGTGGGCTCGTGCGTGACCAGCAGCACCGCCGTCCCCTCGGCCTTGAGCACCGCCAGCGTCTCGTCCCGGATCTCGTCCCGAAGCCGGTCGTCGAGGCCCGAGAAGGGCTCGTCCATCAGCATGATCTTCGGCCGGGGCGCCAGCGCACGGGCCAGCGCGACCCGCTGCTGCTCCCCGCCCGACAGCTCGTGCGGATGCTTCTCCGCGTGCCGCTCCATGCCCACGCGCTCCAGAAGCTCCACCACCCGCTCCCGCCGCCCCGCCGCGTGGCGCGAAAGCCCGAAGCCCACGTTCTGCGCCACCGTGAGGTGCGGAAACAGCGCGAAGTCCTGGAACATGAGGCCGATGCCCCGCGCTTCCGGCGGCACCCTGACGCGGCCGTCCACGATGGGCTGGCCGTCCACACGGATCACGCCCGCGTCGGGCCAGTCCACCCCGGCGATCAGCCGCAGCGTGGTGCTCTTCCCGCAGCCCGAGGGTCCGAGCAGGCAGCTCACCTGCCCCGGCTCGATGCGCAGCGAGACGTCGGACACGACCTCGCGCGCGCCGAAGCGGCGCGTCAGCCCCAGGATCTCGAGCCGCGGCTCCACGTCACCCACCATTCCCGACAGAAAGCTTCGGGCATCTAAGCCCGTGGCCCGCCAGGGGCAAGCGTCACAACGTCAGGTTGGTGGACCCGCCATCCAGCGCGATGTTCTGCCCGACGACATAGCCCGCATGGGCCGAGCACAGGAACGCGCACATCGCCCCGAACTCCTGCGCCGTCCCCATCCGCCCCGCCGGGATGCTCGCCAGCCGCCGGGCCGTCAGCGCCTCCTTGGTGACGCCGTCCCGCTTCATCGCCGCCTCGTCCAGCGACTTGATGCGGTCCGTGTCGTGGCTCCCCGGCAGGAGGTTGTTGATCGTCACCCCGAAGGGCGCCACCTGCCGGGAGACCCCGGCCACGTAGCCCGTCAGCCCCGCCCGCGCCGTGTTCGACAGGCCCAGGTTCCCCAGCGGCGCCTTCACGGAGGTGGAGGTGATGTTGACCACCCGCCCCCAGCCCCGGTCGCACATCCCCGGCAGCAGAGCCTGGATCAGCGCGATGGGCGCCAGCATGTTCGCGTCGAGCGCCTTCTGGAAGTCCTCGCGCGCCCAGTCCCGCCACTGCCCGGGAGGCGGTCCCCCGACGTTGGTGACAAGGATGTCCACCCCCTCCGCCGCCGCGATCACCCTTGCCTGCCCCTCAAGGCTCGCCACATCGGCCGCGACCGTCCTGACCTCCACCCCATGCGCCGACCGGATCGCCTCCGCCGCCGCCTCCAGCGCCTCAGCCCCCCGGGCCGCGATGACGAGGTCCACCCCCGCCTCCGCCAGCGCCTCGGCGCACCCCCGCCCGAGGCCCTTCGACGCCCCCGTCACCAGCGCCCGTCGCCCGCGTATCCTCAAGTCCATGCTCATCTCCCTTGCGTCCATCCATCACAGCGCGGGCCGTTGTGGGAAGGCAAGCCTGCCCTTATGTGAGGTCGCCATGACCAACCGCCCCACGCTCCCCCCCGAGATCCGCCGCCGCCGGACCTTCGCGATCATCTCGCACCCCGACGCGGGCAAGACCACGCTGACCGAGAAGTTCCTCCTCTTCGGGGGCGCCATCCAGATGGCCGGGCAGGTGCGCGCCAAGGGCGAGGCGCGGCGCACCCGCTCCGACTTCATGGCCATGGAGAAGGAGCGCGGCATCTCCGTCTCCGCCTCCGCCATGTCCTTCGACTACGGGAAGTTCCGCTTCAACCTCGTGGACACCCCCGGCCACTCGGACTTCAGCGAGGACACCTACCGGACGCTCACCGCCGTGGACGCCGCCGTCATGGTCATCGACGGCGCCAAGGGCGTGGAGTCCCAGACCCGCAAGCTCTTCGAGGTCTGCCGCCTCCGCGACCTCCCCATCCTGACCTTCTGCAACAAGATGGACCGCGAGAGCCGCGACACCTTCGAGATCGTCTCCGAGATCCAGGAGAACCTCGCCATCGACGTGACGCCCGCCTCCTGGCCCATCGGCCAGGGCCGCGACTTCGTGGGCGCCTACGACATGCTCCACGACCGGCTGGAGATCATGGACCGCGCCGACCGCAACCGCGTGGCCGAGACGGTCCAGATCGACGGCCTCGACGACCCCAAGATCGAGCAGTACGTCCCCGCCGACCTCCTCGCCCGCTTGCGCGAGGAGGTGGAGATGGCACGCGGCCTCCTCCCCGCCTTCGACCGCCAGTCGATCCTCGAAGGCCACATGACCCCCATCTGGTTCGGCAGCGCGATCAACTCCTTCGGCGTCAAGGAGCTGATGGACGGCATCGGCGAATACGGCCCCGAGCCCCAGCCCCAGCGCGCCGAGCCCCGCCAGATCGGCCCCGAGGAGACCGCCGTCTCGGGCTTCGTCTTCAAGGTCCAGGCCAACATGGACCCCAAGCACCGCGACCGCGTGGCCTTCGTCCGCCTCGCGTCGGGCCACTTCGAGCGCGGCATGAAGCTCCACCACGTCCGCGCGGGCAAGCCCATGTCGGTCACGAACCCCGTCCTCTTCCTGGCCGCCGACCGCGAGCTGGCCGAGGAGGCCTGGGCCGGCGACATCATCGGCATCCCGAACCATGGCCAGCTCCGCATCGGCGACACGCTGACCGAGGGCGAGCCCCTCCGCGTCACCGGCATCCCCTCCTTCGCGCCCGAGCTTCTCCAGACCGTGCGCGCCGGCGACCCCATGAAGGCCAAGCACCTCGAAAAGGCCCTCATGCAGTTCGCCGAGGAGGGCGCCGCCAAGGTCTTCAAGCCGATGATCGGCTCGGGCTTCATCGTCGGCGTCGTGGGCCAGCTCCAGTTCGAGGTGCTCGCGAGCCGAATCGAGCTCGAATACGGCCTCCCCGTCCGCTTCGAGGGCACGCAGTTCAACTCCGCCCGCTGGGTCAACGGCCCCAAGGACGCGGTCGAGGACCTCGTGTCGAAGAACAAGCAGCACATCGCCCACGACAACGACGGCGACGTGGTGTTCCTGACAAGGTTGCAGTGGGACATCGACCGGGTGGTGCGGGACCACCCGCAGGTACGGCTGACGGCGACCAAGGAGATGATGGTGGCGGCGTGATTGGTGGAGTAGATGATACCCTTAAGTGACAGAATTAATATCGCTCTTGTAATCATCACGGTACTCTCTCTCGGTGGAGCCCTGTATAGTTGGTATTGGTCCAAGTTCCGTTACGCGGAGGTTCTAACATGGTCGTTAGATTCGATAAGAGCGCTTCAACGTCTTTACCTATTAAGTGAGCATGACTTACAGCTTGGAAATAGCAGCAGCCATCCCGATCTGATGTCAGACAAGCTACGGTCGAGCTTTGATGAAATATCTCTCTTGGTGGAAGTGGGAAGGGTATTTTTTCAGAACACGCCGGGCCGCTTCGAATTAGAAGGGTGGGGAGCAGAGAAACCGCAAGCTTACCGAGGATTGAGGCCAATCATTTTAGACTATCTAGTCTGCGGACTTGAAGTTGCAGACGAGTGGCCGCGGGCATCACCTGAGCGGAAGGTGGATCTCCGCGACATTATCTTGGAAGCTGAGCGCCAATTTGTAAGCGTGGTGCAATCCGAAGCAGGGCGCCCCCGAACGATTTCGCCTCACTCCGGAGCTCAAGGAAAGAGTCGCCCTATTCATTGGGTTCTCCATGAACTGCGAGCGAGAGAAGAAGAATTTCGGAAACGTATGCATCGTTAAGCACGAGCGCAAATGTGAGCGGGAAGGCTACATACCGTCTTCACGTGTCTCGGATGGGAAATGCTAGTCCTTTTGTGTAGTGGTCCGACAAACGCGCGGGGACCCAGCAGTCCCCGCGCCTCCCGCCTCACTCCGCGTCGCTCAACGTATACGTCGCCACGTCGCACACGTTGACCTGGTCCTCCAGCTCCGACCCATCCTCAAACTCGAAGCGCACGTCGTAGTCGCACTCGTCGCTGCCATCCGCGAGCGTCACCGTCCCGCTCTCGCCCGAGCCCAGCGCGTTCTCCCCGGTCACGAGGTTCTCGCTCCACATCGGGTCCGACACCGGCGAGGTGTAGAAGCCGATGAGCGTCGAGCTGCTGCTGTTGACGACCTCATAGGCCACGTCCTCGGCCAGGGCCGGGACGGCCACCGCGGCCAGCAGGGCGGCACAGGCAAAGCGCGCATACGTCATAGGGATGTTCCTTCCTTGAACGACAGGGAGCCCGGCCCCGCGCCCCAAGCGAGCCAGGCCGTGCCGCCCGTCTCTTCCCACGGCCCCGGTGACGCCGCCGTGGCCCGGCAGCGGTGTTTTCGTGGCAAACCGCTCGAAGGCCCCGCGCCTGCGTCGTCGATCCTCTCCCTGCCGCATGCGGTCCCCCGCGCGTCCCGCGTCGTCACGCAACACCCACGGCCAGGGAAAAACCCAGCCCGGTCAGCAGCTTGCCGTCCCGGTGTTGCGTCTCCGCCCCCCCACCGAACGCAGGCTTAACCCCTCGTTAACGTCCCTCTGCCACCCTGATCCGCAGAGACCAGGAGCGCGCCCCCGCGCCCCTTTTCCGGCCCGCCCAGGCCCTCAAAGCAGGAGGGCGCTTGCGTCGGGAGAGGTAACCGCGGGGGAGGAGTGCTCACCCGGGCGGGGCTTCGACGGCCAGCCGCGCTCCGGGCGTACTCTCACCCGACCGTCTGCGACCCGGTGGAGGCTGCCGGGCGAGAGCTTTTTGCAGGACCGAGGCCCGGTCCACCTGGGAGGCGCCAATTGGCCCCGCCAAGACCCAGCCGCCGCGTGTCGCGCACACGCCCCTCGGGCCCGATCGGGCCGCCCGATCCGGACCCGCGAGGCGTCGGCAGCGGCCCGACAACCCTTCCCCACGGAACCGGATGCACTCCCCGGGAGTCGTCCTTCCGAACCCCAGGAGGACTCCGTCATGAAGAAACTGCTCGCCTTCGCCGCGATCGTGCTGGCCAAGCGCTTCCTGCGCCGCCGCTGAACGAACAGGGGGCGCCCCCACGGCGCCCCCATAACCTCACGCCAGCCGCGCGTTCATGGTGATCTGCGCCGACCCCGATAGCACCTTCGACACCGGGCAGTTCTGCTTGGTGCCCTCGGCCACCTCACGGAACTGGTCGTCCGTGGCGCCCGGCACCGTCGCGCTCACGTCGACATGGACCCGCGTGATGTTGGGCCCGTTGCTCATGTCGAGCGTCACCGTGCTCTGCGCGTCTATGTTGTCGGCCTTCAGCCCCGCCTTCTCCAGGTCCGCGCTCAGCGCCATGGCAAAGCAGGCCGCGTGCGCCGCGCCGATCAGCTCTTCGGGGTTGGTGCCCTTCTCATCCCCGAACCGCTTGGCAAAGCTGTAATTCTGCCCCGACAGCGACCCCGTCTCGGTCGAGACCGTCCCCTGCCCGTCGCGAAGCCCACCCTGCCAGCTCGCGCTGCCATATTTCTGGATCATCTGAGTCTCCCTGTCTATCCGCCGCCCAACCTAAGCCAACCTGCCGCAGGCGCCAGTCCCGTCCGCCCTTGACCATTCGGGCTTTTTCCCGTAACGCCAAGGCGTTTCACGATAGCCCCGGCAATCCGGCCGGGCCGGCCGCGCGAGAGCATTGCGGCCACGACGCCGCAACCCCCTCTCCAAGGACACCGTGTGACCCAGTTTTCCGACCTCAACCTCGACCCCCGCGTGCTTCAGGCCCTCCTGGACGCGGGCTACGAAACCCCCACGCCCATCCAGGCCGGCGCCATCCCCCCGGCGCTCGAAGGCCGCGACGTCCTCGGCATCGCCCAGACCGGCACCGGCAAGACGGCGGGCTTCGTGCTCCCCATGATCACCCGGCTGGCCCAAGGCCGCGCCCGCGCCCGGATGCCGCGCTCCCTGGTCCTCTGCCCCACCCGCGAACTCGCCGCCCAGGTGGCCGAGAACTTCGACAAGTACGCCAAGCACGTGAAGCTGACCAAGGCGCTCCTCATCGGCGGCGTCAGCTTCAAGGACCAGGACGCCCTGATCGACCGCGGAGTGGACGTGCTGATCGCCACCCCTGGCCGCCTCCTCGACCACTTCGAGAGGGGCAAGCTCCTCCTCACCGGCGTGCAGATCATGGTGGTGGACGAGGCTGACCGCATGCTCGACATGGGCTTCATCCCCGACATCGAGCGGATCTTCGGCCTCACGCCCTTCACGCGCCAGACGCTGTTCTTCTCCGCCACCATGGCGCCGGAGATCGAGCGGATCACCAAGACCTTCCTGTCGAACCCCGCCAAGGTGGAGGTCGCCCGCGCCGCCACCACCGGCGCGAACATCGAGCAGGGGATCGTCGTCTTCAAGCCTCACAAGCGCGAGACCGAGGCCAGCGAGAAGCGGGCCGTCCTGCGCGCCCTCATCGACGGCGAGGGCGAGGCCTGCTCCAACGCGATCATCTTCTGCAATCGCAAGATCGACGTGGACGTGGTCGCCAAGTCGCTGAAGAAGTACGGCTACAACGCCGAGGCCATCCACGGCGACCTGGAGCAGTCGCAGCGGACCCGCACGCTGGACGCCTTCCGGGACGGCAAGCTCCGGCTCCTCATCGCCTCCGACGTGGCCGCCCGGGGCCTCGACATCCCGGCCGTGAGCCACGTCTTCAACTTCGACGTCCCCTCCCACGCCGAGGATTACGTCCACCGCATCGGGCGCACCGGCCGCGCCGGCCGCTCGGGCAAGGCGCTCACCATCTGCGCGCCGCGCGACGAGAAGTACCTGGCCGCCATTGAGGGCCTTGTCCGCAACGAGATCCCGCGCGTCGAGAACCCGCTCAAGGACGCCCCGCCCCGCG
>Ga0210040_10007556_pt1 | contig 13125 bp, 14 predicted proteins | sample CryGeyCG12114_NA_FD_185462 | JGI IMG/M metagenome (GOLD analysis project Ga0210040, IMG submission 185462) | Groundwater microbial communities from aquifer - Crystal Geyser CG19_WC_8/21/14_NA (SPAdes) (version 2) | ecosystem: Environmental > Aquatic > Deep subsurface > Groundwater | place: USA... | reverse complement strand
GGACCGGCCGGGTCGTCGTGGCGGTCGCGCCGCCGCCCCCGGTGGTGTGCTGCGGGCCGCCGTCCGCCGGCTGGTCACCGATGCCGGACTCGAAGGCGTCCGGCACCGCGACCAGGAAGCGCTGGCCGGCGTACCGGCTGTAGAGGTAGGAGGCGATGAACCAGGTGGGCAGGCCGACGACGAGGCCGAGCAGGACGAGCAGGCCGATGTCGGCGCCGAGCAGGTCGGCGGCGCCCACCGGGCCGGGGTGCGGGGGGACGAACGCGTGCATCACCGCGAACGCACCGGCCGAGGGCAGCGCGTAGAGCAGCACCGAGCCGCCGAACCGGCGGGCGACGCTGAAGATGATCGGCAGGAAGACGACCAGGCCGGCGTCGAAGAAGATCGGGAAGCCGAACAGCAGCGACGCGACGCCCAGGGCTAGGGGCGCGCGCTTCTCGCCGAACCGGTTGATCAGCGTGTCGGCGAGGACGCCGGCGCCCCCGGTGACCTCCAGCAGCTTGCCGATCATGGCGCCCAGGCCGACCAGCAGCGCCACGCTGGCCAGCGTCGAGCCGAAGCCGTCGAGCAACGTGGTGATCACGTCGGCCGTCGGGATCCGGGTGGCCAGCGCGGTCAGCAGGCTGACCAGCACCAGGGCGACGAAGGCATGGACCTTGAACTTCATGATCAGCAGCAGGAGCGCGAGCACGGCTCCCAGGGCGATCAGCAGCAGGGGCGCAGTCCCCAGCGTTGGCACGACCTCTTCCACGACGGACCTCTCGAGTCGACGGTGACACGGCCCACGATGTGATGAGCTGCGGCACTGTGCCAAAAGGTATGACCATTGAGCAACCCTCTCCGGTTGCGACTTGGTCTCGGTGCTGGAACCGGCCGTGCCCTGCTGGTGCCCGGGTTCGCTCGTATCGTCGGGAGCGGGTCGGTCGCGCAGACGGGGAGGACGCCGGTGACGGAGCGCAAGCCGCAGGGCATGTCGTTCGAGAGCTGGGTCGAGCAGCAGATCCGCCGGGCCGCCGACGAGGGCGCCTTCGACGGCCTGTCGATGGCCGGGAAGCCGCTGCCCCGGCGGGACCGCGACAAGTCCAGCTACGAGTGGGCGCTGGAGTGGGCCCGGCGGGAGGAGGCCGACGTCGTCGGCATGTTGCCCACCGGTCTGGCGCTGCGGAAGGAGCGCGAGGAGCTGCCCTCGCTGATCGCCCGGCAGCGGTCCGCGGACGCCGTCCGGGCGCTGGTCGAGGCGCACAACGCCCGCGTCGACCAGTACTACCGGCGGCCGGTCGAGGGCGTGTGGGTGCCGGTCGGGATGGCCGACGTGGACGCCGAGCTGGCCGCCTGGCGCGCCGCCCGCCCGGCCGACGTCCCGGTGCCGGTGGTCCAGGAGCCGCCACCCGCGGCCCGCCGCCGGTTGTTCCGACGCCGGGCCGCCTGAGGATCAGTCCCGGGGTGCGTCGTCCTGCTGCTCGCGCTGGTGCCGGGCCTGGACCTCGCGGGTGGCCATGCCGCCGGTGCCGCCCTCGTCGTGCTGGCCGGGGTGCAGGTTCGGCTCGTCGGTCTTCTTCTCTCGCTGCTCGGGCTCGCTCATGGCTGGACAGCCTGCCCTGCCCGGCCGGCCGCAGCAGGTCGGGCACCGCCGCCGGATGTTCCACGTGGAGCGTGGCGGTCGTCGGACTCACCCGCGCGGAGTCAGGAGGTCAGCTGGAGGTGAGCCATGACCCGTTCGAGGCCGACGGGAGCCTGCGGGATCTGGCCGTGCGGTTGATGAACGAGGACTGGCCGCCGCAGGGCAATGCGTTGGCCATCGGTGTGGACGGATGGGTTCGTGCAGCTCCGGCGCGCGATGCCCGGGGTCGCTTGGTCGGCGCGCTGGCGGAGATCGTCGCGCCACCTCCCGTGGACCTGGACGTGTTGCCTCAGGGCGACGACGGTCCAGGGACCTCGTTCGAGGATCTGGCGGCTCGCTCGGGGTCGCAGCTGACGCGTACGCGCGCATGCTCATCGATCTACTGGGTGAACCGGTCGTCGAAAGTGCTGGCGACTGATGTGCCGAGCGGCCAGCATGGGCGCATGGTGAAGACCGTCCGGGTGGGCAAGGCCGCTCGAGACGCCGCCGTGAAGCAGGCCGTGCTGGGTTCCGAGGGCGTCGTGAGGCTCACCGCCAACCAGCGGCGGTCGCTCGCCGAGGTGACCGACCGAGCGAAGCGGGACGCGGCGGCGTCCGGCACGAAGGCTTAGGCGGCACCCGGCTCCCGCAGGGCCGCGTCGGGGGAGTGGTTCCGCCCACCACCTCGGTCAGGGGGATCCTGGACCCGTGGACATCACCGAGATCATCCTGGAGCAGCACCACCAGCAGCGACGCATGTTCGCCTACCTGGACGAGATGCCGCGCGGCGACAACGAGGCCCTGGGCGCGATGTGGGACCGGCTGGCCGCGTTCCTCGAGGTGCACGCGGAGGGCGAGGAGAAGTACTTCTACCCGCAGGTGCTCAAGCTCGGGAAGGGCAACCCGGACGGCGACGTGCACGACGAGGTCGAGGACGCCGTCTCCGACCACAACGACATCCGGGACGCCGTCAAGAAGACCCAGGACCACACCGTGGGCACCGACGAGTGGTGGACGGCGGTCTGGGAGGCGCGCAAGGCCAACGACGACCACATGGGCGAGGAGGAGCGGGAGGACCTGCTCGACTTCCGGCACCACGCCGACCTGCAGACCCGGCACGACATCGCCGTGCAGTTCCTGGCCTACGAGGCCAAGAACTTCGCCGGCATCCCGATCGTGGACAAGGACCCGGAGGCCTACATCGAGCAGAACAGCTGATCGTCGCGGGGGCTGGTCGCTTCTGCGCGGGCTGGCTAGCGTGCCGGCATGGCCGACCGCCCCCGGATGACGTTGACCGCCACGGTGCTGGACACCCCGGACCCGCGGGGACTCGCCCGGTTCTACGCGGCGCTGCTCGACTGGCCGATCGGGACCGACGACCCGGAGTGGGCGACGCTGCGTCCCGGCGGTCCGGGGCTGTCCTTCCAGCTGGAGCAGCAGCACGAGCCGCCGGTCCGGCCGGCCGGCCCGGGTGATCCGCGGATGCAGGCGCACCTGGACGTCGGGGTCGAGGACCTCGCGGCAGCGGTCGAGTTCGCCGTCTCGCTGGGCGCGCGGAAGGCCGGCTTCCAGCCGCAGGACCACGTCCGGGTGCTGCTGGACCCGGCCGGCCACCCGTTCTGCCTGCACGTCGGCTGAGGTGGCGGGCGCGGCTGCTTGACCACACCTCAGTTCAGGGTTCAGACTCAGCACCGTGAACAACGGTGTCGCCGACGTGCTGGCTCTGGTGGGGGAGCGGTGGGCGTTGCTCGTCGTCCGCGAGGTGTCGCTCGGGCTGCGCCGGTTCAACGAGCTCGAAGCGGCGACCGGGGCGCCCCGCGCGGTGCTGTCGGACCGGCTGCGCCGGCTCACCGCCGCCGGGGTGCTGGCTCCCCGGGAGTACGTCGTCCCGGGCAGCCGGGCCCGCAACGAGTACGTGCTCACCGGTGCCGGCTACGACCTGCTGCCGCTGCTCGCCGCGGCGTCGGACTGGGGGGAGCGGCACCTCGGCGCCGGCGCTCCGCAGGACGTCGTCTACCGGCACGGCGGCTGCGGCGGCCGGGTGACCGCCCGGCTGGTGTGCGAGTGCGGCGAGGAGGCCGGCCCGCGGGACCGGCTCGTCGCCCAGGTCAACCGATGAGATCCGACCGAGGAGCCGCCATGTCCCTGAGCCCCACCACCGATGCGACCTTCGCCGCCGACGTCCTCGCCAGTGGCACCCCGGTGCTCGTCGAGTTCACCGCCGACTGGTGCCCGCCCTGCCGGATGATCGCGCCGGTGCTCGAGCGGATCGCCACCGAGCAGGCCGGGCGGCTCCGGATCGTGTCGCTCGACGTCGACAGCAACCCGGTGACCACCCGGTCCTACGGCGTGCTCGGCATGCCGACGCTGTCGCTGTTCGTCGGCGGTGCGGTCGTCGCGCAGGTGACCGGTGCCCGGCCGCAGGCCCAGCTCATGAAGGAGTTCGAGCCGCACCTGGCCAGCCGGGACGGGGCCCCGCGGGTCTAGACCTCGGCCTGCACGCCCAGGCGCGCGCGGAGGAAGTCGACCACCTGCCCGCGGGCCTCGTGCGTGGGGTGCCCCGGGGTGTCGGCGTCCTTGCTGGTCAGCACCATGTGCTCGTTCTCGCCGATCCCCGCCTCGTTGCCCGGCTTGGAGTTGAGCGCGAACGGCAGCCAGCCGTCGCCGAAGGCGGCGCGCAGCGAGCGGAAGCGGTCGTGGGGCGAGATGGCGTCCTCGCTGAACCGCAGGCCGACCAGGCAGAGGCCGTCGTTCTGCACCCGGTTGGACACCGCCGCCCGCTCCCGCTCGGACATGCCCAGGTCGCGGCGGCGTCCGGCGGTGCTGGGCAGCGGCAGGGAGGGCTGGCTGGCCACCGGCGCGAGGACGGCGGGCTCGACGGCCGAGGCGAGCGCGAAGCCCCCGCTGAAGCACATGCCGATCACGCCGACGCCCGGGCCGCCCACCCGGTCGTGCACCCGGCGGGCAACGGCCCGGACGTACTCGGCGACCGGCCGGTCGGCCCGCTTGGCGAAGGCCCGGAACTCCCGGTTGATGCAGGCGGAGGCGAACGACCGCGCCGCGTACCCCGGGGACATCGGCCGACCCGGGTCCCCGAACAGCGAGATGACGGTGACGGTGAACCCGGCATCGACCAGGTGGCCGGCCAGCCCCATCACCTCCGGCGTCATGCCCGGGATCTCCGGCAGCAGCACGACCCCGGGGCCGGACCCGCGGGTGTAGAGGTCGTGGGTGATGCCGGCGTTGGTGAAGGGCTCCACGGCCCACCCGGCGAGGACGTTGGATGACGGCTCTGTCATCGGCTGATGGTGGGGCACGGAACGGCTCCGCGTCGAGTCCTGGCTGCCGGCGACCGTTCGGTCCGGCCACCGGCAGCCGACCGGATCAGGGCGCCAGGGTGGTCTCGCCCGCCTGGACGTAGAAGTCGCCGAGCGAGTACTGCGTGGACGGGTCGTACAGCTGCAGGTCGTCGAGGAAGTCCTGGTCGACCTGCTCGAGGGTTCCGCTGAAGCTGACCGTGTCGCCCGCCTCCACTTGGAACGGGGACTCGGGGGCGTCCGTACCGCCGAACTGCTGCAACCGGACGAGGATGGTCTGCCCGGCCTCCGGGCCGACGTAGAACGCCTCGTCCGCGACGACCGACGCGACCGTGACCTCGGTACCGGTGACCGGCTCGCCGGCACTGCCGCTCAGCTCGGCCCCCGGTGCCAGCGCGTCCTGGTCGCCGACCACGACGGTGCCGGGTCCACCCGGGGCGGGTGCGGCGGCGGTCGCCGTCGTCGTGGCGGTGGCGGTGGCGGTGGCGGTGGCGTCGGGCTCCGTCGCGCCGGTGGTCTGCTCGATCGAGCTGCCGGTGGCCGCACCGGCGCCGGCATCGTTGTCGTCGTCGCCGGTGAGGGCGGCGATGAGCCACCAGAGCAGCAGCGCGGCGATCAGGGCGGCCAGCAGGAGCCACGGCCAGATCGGCCGCTTCTTCTTCTCCTCTGCCGCGGTCGCGCCGCGCGGTCGGGGTTCGGTCGAGTCGGACGGTCGTGCTTCGGTCATCGGAAGGTGTCCTCACGGGTCGGTGACGAGGTGCTCTCCCGCCGTGCCCGGCCGTCCGCCGCGCTGCCCCCGAGTTGGCCGAACGTCATGCCATCGACAGGTTCCCGTGACCCGATCGAGACGGTCGCGAAGGGTTGACGGCGGGGCTGTCGCGCGGTGCAGGGAGCAGGTCACGGTGCGTCAACGGCGCCCGCGCCCTCCCGGTCTGCGTGGAAACCTCGAGCCATGAGCCGGGCGTCCACCACCTCGAAGCGAACGGCGCCGGACCCCGCGAGCCCCCGGGCTGCGGGCCGGTTCGGCGTCCGCGCGGTGCTCGGGCTGGTGGCGCTGCTGATCGGCGCGGTGCCGTTCCTGGCCCTCTGGCTGCTGGTCCAGCGGAGCTGGCCGCCGCTGGCCGGCCTCGACGGGGACGTGGCCGCCGATCTGAACGACGCGGTCAGCGGTTCACCGGGAACGGTGACCGTGCTGCGCGCCGTGACCGACTTCGGCGGTACCGGCACCTCGGTGCTGGTGCTGACCCTGGCGACGGTGTTCCTGCTCGTCCGCCGGCGCCGGCGGCTGGCGGCGTTCGTCGCGGTCTCCGGGATCGGCCTGGCCGTGCTGGTGCCGCTCACCAAGCTCGTCGCCGACCGGGCCCGCCCGGTGGTGGCCAACCCGGTGGTGGCGACCCCGGGCAACGCCAGCTTCCCCAGCGGTCACGCGATGACGGCGCTGGTCACCTGGGGGGTGCTGCTGCTCGTCCTGCTCCCGCTGGTGCACCGCCGGGTGCGGCCGTGGCTGATCGCCGCGGGAGCACTGCTGGTGCTCGCGGTCGGGTTCACCCGGCTCGCCCTGGGCGTGCACTTCGTCTCCGACGTGCTGGCCGGCTGGGCACTGGGGGCGGCCTGGCTGGCCCTCACGACAGCGGCCTTCCGGGGCTGGCAGCACGACCGGCACCAGCGCAGCGACGAGCCGCTGGACCCGCTGGACGTCGATCCCGCGGAGATCCCGCGCCCGGCGCCCACCCACCAGCCGGTGCTGCCCGCGGGGCGGACGACGGTCCTCCAGCTGGCCGGCGCGGCCGCTGTGCTGTTCGCCGTGCTGGCGGGGCTGGGTCTGCTGGTCACCGGCGCACTGGCCGGCACCGGGATCGACCGGTTCGACCGGAGCGTCCTCGACTGGTTCGTCGACCAGCGCACCGGCACGCTCAGCACGGTCGCCGAGGCGGTCGGCACGCTCGCCGGCACCCGGGCGGCCATCGCCGTGGCGATCAGCCTCGCCGTGCTCTCCCTGGCCTGGCTCGGCAGCTGGCGCCCGGTCGTCTTCGTCCTCGTCGTGGTCGTCGGCGAGGTGCTGCTGTACTTCCTCGTCACCCTGGTGGTCGGCCGGCTGCGGCCGCACGTCGCCGACCTGACCGAGGGGCTGCCCACCGGCGCCAGCTGGCCCTCCGGTCACGTCGGGATGGCCGCCGCGCTCTACGGCGCCCTGGCCGCGCTGGTCATCGGCTACGGCAGCCGTCGCCGGCGCTGGGCGGTGCTGGTCGTGCCGGTGCTGCTCGTGCCGGCGGTCGCCGTCTCCCGGCTCTACGTCGCCGCGCACCGCCCGACCGACGTCGCCGCCGGGCTGCTGCTGGGCGTGCTCTGGGTGCTCGCCTGCGCCTGGGCCTTCCGGATCGGCTCGGGCCGGGTCCTCGACCAGCGCCGAGGTCGCCCGGTCAGTCGGTGAGCCGGCGCAGGATCCGTTCCAGCTCGGCCCGGTCGGCGGCCGGCAGCCGGGCGAACAGCTCCCGCGCGTCGGCGGCTGGTCCTGGCTGAAGGTCGGGGAGATGATGGCTGGGCGGTCTCACTCAGGGACCTGCCGCGGTGCGAGGTGCCTATGACGATTTGGTTTCACCTTTCCCTAGATCCCGAACGCCGGGAAGAGGCGCTTCTGATTCTTGGGCGCCGTGGAATCACCGTCCGCGACGGCAGTGCTGACCTGGCCCCGGATCGCGCTGTGGTAGTGGCGGTCCGGGAAAGCCCTTTGTCGCAGTCCGCTGCCCGGGCCGAGGGTGCGGCTGAAGTGCTCGGGACACTGCATCAAGCCGGTATCACTGCCCGACTCCTGGCCGTCGAGAACCCGCGAGGGCTCAAACCGTCTGGATCCCGTTGGCACGTCTTGCGACCGAGGGCCGAGCTGAACGGCTTGCTCCGTCGAGTTGATTCCGTTCTAGTCGGTAGGCGGTTCGTTGTCGGTGCCATGAGGGGACAGTTGGCTGCCCATCTGCTGGGCGTCGGGCTCTCTGTCGCAGCTCCGCATCGTAAAGGCGCAAAGGCTATTGCGCATTCATTGCGACCGGGGGCAAGGGTCATCCGGGTAGTGGCGCTCTCGGGGCCTCTGCGTCTAGGAGCCACACCGGGTCCTCGGTTGGACACCTTGGACCTGTTCATCCTGCCTGTCGTGCTGCTGACCAGCTTTTTGGTCGGGATGTATGGATCGGCGGCGCCAGGGGCGTCCGTCAATATCGGATTATTGGTTGCCATTGTTGCACTGGTGGCGGCAGCCGCGGTGGGTACGTACGCCGCTCGGTTAGCGCGCCTAGGTCGAGTCTCAGTCATCTGTGCACTGGGCGCTCTCTTGAGTTGGGAATTGCAGTCAGCCTTCCCCGATCCGCGTCAGACGACCGGGCAGATCGTGTTTGCGGTTGTAGGTCTGCTACTAGGTGTCGGTGTCGTCATCGAGTGGCGTAGTCGTCGGCTTGGTGCAAGCGCGCCTTGGGTCGTTCCCCTAGCTGTCACGTTGCTGGGTGGACTCACCATCGCACTCGGAACCCTGGAGCATTGGGCATATACCGCCGCGCTGGGGCTGCCATACGGGGCGTTGGTCGGCGACACCACCGGGAAGGTCGTCGTCGGAATCGTCCCCCTGGCGGTTGCCATCGCCGTGGCGCTGGGGGTCACCGGCCTGTATGGACTCATTCGCTGGCTGCTGGGTTCCGAAGCGGTCAGCTCGTCCTTGATCGTGCTCACTGCAGTAATGGGGATGCTGCTCGCGGCTCTCTTCGCCATCAACGACGGCTTCGATGATGCTCGAAACCTAGCGATCGCGGCGAATGAGGAGAAGCAAGATCTTCCCTACTTTTCGGTCATGACGCCGTCGTGGGTGTGCGTGATGGTCACCTCGGACGACGCTGCCGTCGAGGGTGGCCGTATTGACGATGCCGATCCTTGGGTTCTCCTGGGCGAGCACGAAGGGCGATATGTGCTCTGGCGGTCCACGAACGATCACCGCAGGGTGGGAGTCGACGTGCTCAGTGTCGCTCCGGTGGCAGCGCGCGCCAGCTGCCCGAGCTGAACCTCAGGACGTCGGGTTGGGCTCCGCTGGGCGAACTGGCGACTTCGTCGCCCGGTCAGTCGGTGAGCCGGCGCAGGATCCGTTCCAGCTCGGCCCGGTCGGCGGCCGGCAGCCGGGCGAACAGCTCCTGCGCGTCGGCGCCCCGGGCGGCGGTCACCTCCTGCTGCACCTGCCGGCCGGTCGGCGTCGGCGTGAGCACCACCGCCCGCCGGTCGCCCGGGTCGGCGGCGCGCTCGACCAGGCCGCGCGCCTGCAACCCGTCGGCGACCTCGGTGGCCGAGCGCGGGGCGATCCGCAGCGCCTCGGCCAGCTCGGACAACCGGACGCCGTCGCGGCCGCAGACCACCCGCAGTGCCCGGGCCTGGTGCGGGGAGAGGTCCCACGGGGCGAGCGCAGCGGTGAACCGGCGGCGCAGCGTGCGGGCGACCCGCATCAGCAGGTCGCCCAGCGCCGTCGTGCCGCCGTCCTCGGTCATGCGGGAATCGTACGGGGAACCGTGTGGTTCCCACACCGTGAGGTGACCTCAGCAAAAAGTTAGAGGGGTGGTCGCCATCGACGACACCATGAACTCCGGCGACACCAGGAACCCCGGTCGGGGAGGCGGGCGCCCGGGCGGGCGGCCCGACCCGGCCGACCGCGCCCAGCTCGACCGCGCACCGGTGAGCTGGAGCCGGGTGGCCCGGCTCTTCCGCCCGTACCGCGGGCAGCTCGCCACGGTGATGGCCCTCATCGTGGCCAGCTCCACCATCGCGCTGGCCAGCCCGTTCCTCGTCCGGCTGGTGATCGACGACGCCATCCCCGCGCAGGACGTGGATCTGCTGGCCTGGGCCGTCGCCGGGATGGTCGCGGTCGCCGCGGTGACCGCCGTCCTCGGCGTGCTGCAGACCTGGCTGTCCACCACCGTCGGGCAGCACGTCATGCACGGCCTGCGGACGTCGGTCTTCACCCACCTGCAGCGCCAGTCGCTGGGCTTCTTCACCCGTACCAAGGGCGGTGAGGTGCAGTCGCGGCTGACCAACGACATCGGCGGCATGCAGTCGGTGGTCACCACCACGGCCACCTCGTTCGCCAGCAACGCCACCACGGTGATCGGCACGGTGATCGCCATGGCCGCGCTGAGCTGGCGGCTGTCACTGCTGTCCCTGGTCGTGCTCCCGCCGGCCGTCTGGCTGACCCGCCGGGTCGCCCGGATGCGCCGCACCATCACCGCCCAGCGGCAGCGCCACCTCGCCGACCTGCACTCCCAGGTGGAGGAAGGGCTCAGCGTCAGCGGCGTGCTGCTGGGCAAGACCCTGGGCGCCGGCCCCGCCCAGTCGCAGCGGTTCGCCGCCACCTCGGACGACCTGGTCGGGCTGGAGGTCCGCTCCCAGCTGGCCGGCCGGTGGCGGATGGCCACGATGAGCATCGTGTTCGCCGGCATCCCGGCGCTGATCTACCTGTTCGCCGGGCTGCCGGCCACCTCGGGCGGGATGACCATCGGCACCCTGGTCGCCTTCACCGGGCTGCAGGGCGCGCTGTTCCGCCCGCTGATGGGCCTGCTGGACATCGGCGTCTCGCTGACCGCCTCGATGGCGCTGTTCAGCCGGGTGTTCGAGTACCTGGACCTGCCGGTGGACATCGACGACCCGGTCCACCCCGTGCCGCTGGACGCCGTCCGCGGCGACGTGCGGTTCGAGGGCATCGGCTTCCGCTACCCCGACGGTCACCGCGACGCGCTGGCCGGCGTCGACCTCACCGTGCCCGCCGGTGCGACCCTGGCGCTGGTGGGGGAGACCGGCTCGGGCAAGAGCACGCTGGCCTCGCTGGTCGCCCGGCTCAACGACCCGACGTCCGGCCGGGTCACCATCGACGGCGTCGACGTCCGGGACGTGACGCTGGCCGACCTGGCCCGCACCGTCGGCGTCGTCGCCCAGGAGACCTACCTGCTGCACGGCACGATCGCTGAGAACCTGCGGCACGCCAAGCCCGACGCCACCGACGCCGAGCTGGTCGACGCCGCCCGCCGGGCCCAGGTGCACGAGGTGATCGCCGCCCTGCCCGACGGCTACGGGACGGTGGTCGGAGCCCGCGGGCACCGGTTCTCCGGCGGGGAGAAGCAGCGGCTGGCCATCGCCCGCACACTGCTGCGCGACCCCCGGGTGCTGGTGCTCGACGAGGCGACCAGCGCGCTGGACAACACCACCGAGCGCGCGGTGCAGGTGGCCCTGGACGAGGCCAGCCGCGGCCGGACGACGATCACCATCGCGCACCGGCTGTCCACCGTCCGGCACGCCGACCTGATCGCGGTGCTCTCCCACGGCCGGGTGGTCGAGCAGGGCACGCACGACGAGCTGCTGGCCCTGGGTGGCCGCTACGCCGAGCTGGCCGGCGCCGCCGAGCGCGAGGCCGTGCTGGTCAGCTGATCAAGGGCCGGGCTCGCGCGGGGCGCTGGTCATCGCCAGCACGCTGCCGACCACGCCGATGAGCAGCAGGGCGAGCCCGACGCTGACCCAGCCGAAGGTGTCCCAGTAGACGTCCTCCAGCTGGATCAGCAGCGCCGCCTCGTCGACCACCAGCGCCAGCCCGATGCCGAAGAACAGCCCCAGGCCGGCCCGGGCCCGGTTCGAGCGGTCACCCAGCGCGGCGGCACCCACGACGACGAGCAGCAGGATGCCCCACAGGTAGTGGTGCAGGTGGACGCCGCCGGCCTGGACGTCGCCCAGCAGCTCGACCTGGTCCTCCCGGATCAGCCAGGTGAGCACGCGCAGCACCGCGAAGGTGGCGGTGAACCCCCACCAGGCCAGCACGTAGCCGCGGCGGGTGGCGACCACGTCGCGCAGCCGGTGCGGACGACGGTCGGTGGTCTGCGGGGAGGTCATGGCCGGTCCTTGCCCCCACCGGGGTCGAACCGAACGGTCGCGGTCACCCGGGGCAGGTTCGACCGGACGCCGTCCACTGCCGATGAGGACGGCATGGTGTCGACGTCGCCCGACGTGTCCGCAGCTGTGCCGTGGCTGCCGCGGGGAATCCGGTTGGACGAGGCGAGCTTCGCGGACCGGCACCGGGTGATCTCCCTCGTGCTCGCCGGCCACCTCCCCGTGCTGGTCGGCATCGGGCTGCTCCGGGGCGTGAGCGGGTGGCTGCTGTGGGGCCAGCTCGCCGTCCTCGTCCTGGCACTGGTGCTGGGGCGGGTGCTGGGCAGCCAGGTGGCCCGGTCCAGCGCGATCGCCCTCGGCCTGATGATCGGCGCCGACGTGCTCGTGCACGTCGGGGGCGGGCTCACCGACCTGCACATCTGGTTCTACGTGGTGCTCGCCCTGGTCGCGCTGTACCAGGCGTGGGTGCCGTTCCTGCTCGCCGTCGCCTTCGTCGCCGTGCACCACGCGGTCATGAGCCTCGCCATGCCGATGTCGGTCTTCTCCGCCCCGGAGGCGCAGGCGCACCCGGTGCAGTTCGCGCTGCTGCACGCGGTCTTCCTGCTGGCCGAGGCGACCTTCCTGGCCTACGGCTGGAAGTTCACCGAGCAGGCCGAGCGGGCCCGGCTGGCCCAGCAGCGGCTCGCCGAGGAGCAGGTGGTCGCGCAGCAGGCGGCCCGGGACGAGCTGGCCGAGGAGCGGGCCCGGGTGGCGGAGGAGGCAGCGGCCCGGCTCCGGGACCGCGCCGACCGGGCGGCCGCGCAGCAGGACCAGCTGGCGGACCTGCTCGGCGCCGGGCAACGGCTGGACGAGAACGTCGCCGTGGCCACCGGGGTCATGGACGGGCTGCGCGCGGCGATCGGCGAGATCGCGGCCGCAGCAGGGCAGGCGACGTCGACGGCGAACCGGGCCAGCACCCAGTCCCGGGACAGCGCGGCCACGGTCGAGCGCCTGGCGGCCACCATGGCCGAGATCGACCAGATCGCCGGCAGCATCTCCAGCATCGCCGACCAGACGAACCTGCTGGCCCTCAACGCCACGATCGAGTCGGCCCGCGCCGGGGAGGCGGGCAGGGGGTTCGCCGTCGTGGCCGGTGAGGTCAAGGACCTGGCCACCGAGACCGCCCAGGCGACCGAGCGCATCCGACGGGTGGTCGACGCCGTCCGCAGCGACGTCACCGCCGCCGGCGCCGCCCTGCACGCGGTGCAGGAGGTGATCCGGGGGGTGGTGGACACCCAGTCGACGATCGCCGCCGCCGTCGAGGAGCAGGACGCC
>Ga0210040_10007555_pt1 | contig 13125 bp, 21 predicted proteins | sample CryGeyCG12114_NA_FD_185462 | JGI IMG/M metagenome (GOLD analysis project Ga0210040, IMG submission 185462) | Groundwater microbial communities from aquifer - Crystal Geyser CG19_WC_8/21/14_NA (SPAdes) (version 2) | ecosystem: Environmental > Aquatic > Deep subsurface > Groundwater | place: USA... | reverse complement strand
CAATCGCTCGCAACGCCCGCCGCGCCGCCTCGCGTTCGCGCAAGTCTTGGGGACGGGCCATGGACGCATACCACTCGACCTGTTCCTCGCCCATCGCGGGCTGCTGTGCTTGGGTGGTCATGCCGAGGGTTCATCAGCTGTGAAGGCGTCGTCAGCCGTCGTCAGATCGCCCAAGCGCGCCGACAGCGCCGCAACCACCTCGGCGTGGAGCTCGGGCCGCTTCTCCTGCAGTTCGGCCAGCCTGGCCTGGCGCTCGTTCATGAACGCATTGAGCTCGTCCTGACTGGCTAGTGTCGGCAGCTTGGCGATGTATCCGTTGGCCCATTTGGTCGCGGGATCGGCGGTCGGAGCCGGCGCATCCCTGAGCGGCAGCACTTTATGCGGCTTGCGGCTGCCCTTGGTCGCGGTCAGCATCATCAGCTTCTCGCCGTCGATATGGCTCATGTGGCTGATCCGAATGCCGCCGACCTCAAGCCCGGCCCACTTTACGGTCGGGTCGCGGTAGAGGGTCAGCGATCGGCCGGCGTATTTGCTCGCGTCCGGTCCCCATGCCTGGACCAGCACCCGGCTCATCGACTTGCACGGCCGGAACGCCTTGTCGCTGCCCTCAAGCAGGATGTTGACCGGCTGCTCCTGGCCGCCACGGATCTGGACCTCACGGATGGTGAAGGTCTGCGGACCGGCGATGAAGTCGTCAGCGTTCCACTGGTCGGACTTCGGTACGATCACCGCGCTCATGTCGTTCATATGTACATCTCCTGTTCTACGCGGCGCTCGGTCGGGATCAGCGGCAGGTCGCTCGCCGCCGCGGCGCCGAAGGTTGCGACGATCTCATTGATGCGGGCCTCGAACTTGGCGGCGGCGTCCAGGATGGCGTGCTGCACGGCGCGGTCAGGCTCGATGCGCATGGTCACCATTGGCAGGCCGCCGGAGTAGCTGATGAGGTCGCACCAGTTGCGCCCCGTCACCAGCAGCTCGCCCTGCACCTGCAGCATGAAGTCTTCGGGCGGGCTGCGATCGACGAACCACTCGCACAGCGTCTGGACCTGGAAGCGCTGGCCGCGGCTCTTGCACTCGATCATGCCTTCGTCGCCGACCAGGCCGTCGGGCGAACAGCCGAGCGTGAAGCCCCACGTGCTGTTCGTCACGAAGCCGCACTGCTCGACCGGCGCGAACCGCTCGGAGTAAAGCTGCCGGGCGACGATTTCGTCTTCGTGCCCGCGCAGCATGGCGTCCGAGACATAGCCGGCCTCCACGTGCCCGGTGATCCGCTGAGCTGCCAATTCCCAGCAGTGCGCGCGCTCCTTGGCGTTCGCGGCGATCTTCAGCGTCGGCGTGACGATGCGGTCGAACTCGCTGGCGGTCAGGAGGCCACAGCGCGCCTGGTGCCATTCCTCGCTGCCCTGGATCAGGTCGGCGTGGATGCGGATGGGGGAGTGCGCGTTCACGGCCACACCCACAGCCAGGCGAAGAACGCCGGCACGCCGATCGCGAGCACCAGGGCGCCGACACAGATCGCGCCCACAGTCGACAGCCGAACCGGCTCTTCGTCGAACAGCGCGCGGCGGCGGTCGACGATGTTCTGCCGGACCTGCTGCTGTTCGGCGGCGGTGAGCGGCATGAAATCGCGGGGAGGGGTGTGGCGGGTCATGACCGCACCGCCTGGAACAGCGGCTGCCGATGCGCGGCGACCAAGCGAGCGTGCGCCGCGACCAGCGCGGTGTTGCCAGCGTCGGCCAGCACCAGCGCTTCAATGGCACCCAGCGCGCCGGCAATGACGCAGCGGGCCTCGATCATGGCGTCGATGCATGCCGGTGGCGAACCGGTGGGCAGGGTCACGTTGCCGACGTCGGCCTTGATGGCGGAATGGGCGTTCACGCGGCCCTCCTGTTGTTGGTGTCGATGACGACGGCGGCCGGATCATGCGGTGCGCGTTCGGCGCGGGTCGCGGGCGGCTCCATCGGGCGGCGCTCGGCCACGGCTTCCTGCCAGCGGCGGGCGAAGTCGGCGCGGGACCAGGTCATTGGTCGCCTCGGGCTTTGGCGATGGCGGAATGCAGGTCCGCAATTCCGCTAAAGATCGGCACAGCTGACGGATCGGCCGCATCGATGCGGGCATTTAGCCCGGCAAGGACAGTTTCCGCCGCCTCCAATAGTTCGGGCGCGGCGGCGATCAGGCGGGCGTTGGCTTCGTTCGTTGGCTCGAAGCCTGCCGTGCAAGCTATGGCGCGGCCGGGCTGGTTGTCGATGATGAAGCGCCCGCCCTCGGCCTTGTAGCTCCACGGCCCCGGCGTGTGCTGCGCCCCCATCACGCCGCCCTCCGCTCGACCGGCAGCACCCGGTAAGCGCCACCCTCAAGCGGCACGACCTTGGTGGGGACCAGCGCTGCGTCACGTCGCGCCCGGTCGATGGTCCGGCAGACCAGCTCGTCGGGGCGAATGTCCGCACCGAGCGCCACCAGTTCATCGGAGCAGTAGGGCTGCTCGAAAAGCGCGTTCCATGCGGCGCGGATCGGATCGACGTTTTCGCCGAGGCAGTGCAGCCAGCAGCCGTCGCTCCCGAACTGCCGGACGCTATCCGGAGCGGCGGCGATGTTGGCCAGGGCGGTGCGACACTCGGGGGTGTCGGCCCAGGCTGGGAAGGTGAAGTCGGACACGAAGCGTCTCCTCGTTGGTGAGGAGATACCTAGTAGGAGAAATCCGACAGGTCAACAGCTAAGTCGGATATTTCTTACTTAAGTGTCCGGCCACTCCGGGTCGGGCCAGAAGTCCGGATCGTTCTCTCGCAGGGCCGGCGCGGAAGTAACTTCCGGGAGGATCGGCTCAGCGCCGTCGAACGCGGCTCGGATCACCGCGCCGTGCGTGGTCTTGTGCTGGAAAATGGCCGTGACCTCGCCTCCCTCGGCCATCAGCTTGGAAATCCATGGGCAGCGCTCAGCCGTGAGGTAGCCGATCTGGACCTCGCGGCAGCTGAAGACCGCTACGGCGCGAGGGTCGGCGGGGTTCTTCGGTTCCGGGCGGAGCTCAACGGGCTCGCCAGGTTTGCAGAGCTCGATTTCGAAGCGCCGGCCTGGCCCGCGGCGGTTGGGGAAGTCGGCGCCAACCACCGCCAGTGACATCTGTCGTGCGGTCACCCGTGACTGCTAATGTACCAGCGCTCGACTTCGCCGTCTCGCAGCGTCGGCCGGGCACGCACTAGAAGCGAGGATTGCGCCGCAAAAGCCTCCGCATACGCGTTGTTGGCGAGCATGAACTCGGGATCAGTTATCTCGCCGTTCTGGCGCAAGTCGGCATCGTCATCCTCGGCAAAGCGCAGCTTACAGGTCCGGCTTTCCAGGTTCATCTCAACAAACCGGACGTTCACCATTCTTTCCTCGCCGAGCGTCAGGTTGCCGCTGGCGCAAATCGCGTCTTTGCTTGCTTTATCAATGACGATACGCCTCTGCCCCGTTGCATCGCCGATCGTCATAGTGCTTGCAGTGCTGCCGACTGGCTCAACCGCCTGTCTGACCGCAGGCGCGAGCTTCTCCGCCATACGGTCAACAGTATCCAGCATGCGCTGGATCACCGTCTCATCTCGGTGTCCTGCCGCTCGAATCGCTTCTTCCGCTACCGCGCGGAGATGCTTCATCTCTTCACTCCGCCCACGGAAGTGGGCGAATATAGCCGTGATCAGTGACGCGGCCAAGGTGCCGCACGTGCCTGCGATGATGGCGTTCTGATTGGCCCACTCCCATGCTGCGACCAGGGTCACGCAGTTGGGCTCTGGTGGTCCTACCACGACCCGCAAAGGCCGAGCATCAGCGTGGAGCACTAGCTTTTCAGTCGCTGCAAAGGTTCCAACGGTGCCGATGATGCGGCCGAGACCCTTAAGAGACTGAGCGAACGCCCCGATTTCAATCGAATGGTGCTTAGCGTCGAGCCCGTCGTACCGGATGACGATGCGGCCTAGTTCCGGGGCCGGAAGGCTCACAGATCCCTCGCAAACCTGATCACACGCCCACCGATCACCAAGTCCTGCGCGTCCACCGGCTGGTTCTCGACAGCAGGATTGTCTGACATCACCAGCACCTTGCCCTCGCCGATCGTGCGCAAGCGCTTGATGGCGGCCGCCCCATAAAGCGAGATCGCCCAGATGCGGTCCTGCTGGTTAAGCATCGTCTGCGTGGTGTCGATCCAAACGAGGTCGCTGCTGGCCAGGGTGGGAAACATGCTCTCGCCGACGCCTCGCGCCAGGCGCAATCGGTGGGGCGGGGTGCGCGTGAAGCCGCGAATGTAGTCCAGGTCGAACCGGACCGGCGTCTCTTCGATGTAATCGTCGATGGTGGTCCCAGGACCCATCGAGAACGAGAGATCAAGCTGCATGATCTCGACCGTCTCGTCGTCGGCCGAGGCCGGGCGGGTAGGCGGCAGATCGGGTGCCTTGACGATAGAAGAACCGGGCGCCGCGTATAGATCCGCTTCCGTCGCTCCGACGTGGCGGAGCAGCTTCCGAAGAGTGTCGGACCGGGGGCTGATGTCCGAATTCTTCAGGTTGGTGAAGAACCCGCGGTTGACGCCGGCCGCAGTCGCCCACTCCGTTTCAACGAGCTCGGCCGGCTTGAGCGCGATCAGCGCGTCATAGAGGCGTCTGCCCCGAAGATCGTCGGCATCCGCCATGTCGGACATTTCCCACACGGGCGGATTTGTAGGAAGCATGAAGTTTCCTACTTGTGACGTAGGAAACATCCGACTATGTAGCAGGGATGGCAACGACGCTGGCGAGCGACGCCGACATCCTGAACAAGATCGAGGCGTTCTGCGCCAAGCATGACATGGCCCCAACGGCCTTCGGCCGAGCTGCTCTTTCCGACGGTAACCTCGTCACGAACCTGCGCGATGGTCGCTCCCTCACGCTGAAGAGCGCTGGTCGCATCCTCGCCTTCATGGCCGAAGCAGAGGCGAGCAGCCTGCCTGCCGGCGGCCGCCCCGCGTGATCCTGATGTTCGCCCCCGTTCATGCTTTGGAGGTAGCCCGTGGCTGACCAGCCTGTCCGCCCGTCCGTTGAGCCGCTTACGGAACAGGACGCCCGCCATCTGATCGCCGAGGGCTTGCTTCGGCCGTGCCAGGACCAAGGGCCAACCCGTGTCAGCCTCAAGATCGGCTGCGACGAGAAGACCGTCCGCAAGGCGCGGGACAAAGAGACGACCTTGCGCGTCGACTACAGCTGGAACGCGCTGCTGGCGAACCCGCAGGCGCTGGATGCCGTGGCCGGTCACTTTGGCCTGAAGCTGGTCCCGCTCAATGCCGGCGAGGTCAACCGCAGCACCGCATCATGCATCACCAAGCTGCTGTTCGAGCTTTCCGTCGCGCTGGAGGACGGCCGCGTCGACGATCGTGAATTGGCCGGAATGCGAGACGCAATCGACGAAGCGGGCAGGGCGATCGACGCCATGCGCGAGCGTCTGAGCCTTCGCGCCGCCTGAGTTCAAGCAGCCGCTGTTCGGCGGCCGGGGAGGGAAGAGATGACTGTCGGCAGTGCCGTGCCCCCGGCTGGGGCGATTGGGGAAGTGCAGTCCGAGCGCCAACTGCTCGTTTCCGTTCTTGCCGGTCTTCGCCGTGTCCGTGACGAGGTTAACCGCCTCGAAGACCTTCTGCTCGATCATGTCACCGCGCAGGTGCTTGCCGCCCACATCGAGACAGCCGTCCCCTCGTCCTGCCGAATGGACGAAGCGGCGGTTGAGGCTCCTCCGGCGCCGGAAGGGAACGCGCCGCCGGGGGAGCCGGCTTCCAAGCGCAAGCCAGCCTGGAAAGCGGAAGAGGACGCGGTTCTCCGTCAACGCTTCCCGGTGGGTGGCGCCAAAGCCTGCGCGGAGGCGCTTCCGGAGCGGACAATCGCAGCCATTCAGGTGCGCGCCTCCTGCCTGAAGGTGAAGAGGGATCCCGTCGCCGCTGCAAGGTTGAGGGCCGAGGTTCAGAACGGATGGACGGACGAGGAGCTTGAGCGGCTGACAGCTAACTGGGCGATGGGCGGACTTCGCGTTTGCGAAGCGATGTTCCCCGGCCGCTCTGCTGGATCGATCAAGTTCAAGGCCGCCCAGCTTGGACTCAAGATCGCCGTGCGCCGGCCTCGGCAGAACGCCTATCGAGCCGACGAAGACGATGTTCTACGCGAGTTCTGGGTGAGCGATGGCTTCGCGAAGTGCGGACCCTTACTGCCCGGCCGCTCTCACAAGTCCATCAGAAGCAGGGTGCGGACCCTTGGGCTTAAGCGGGCGCCAGGTCGGCAGAAGGCCTCGGTAATCACGTCCGTTGCAGAGCCGGCTGCGGTGTCCTCGCAGCCCAAGCGCAAGCTGACCTTCGAGGAGCAGCTCGCCCTGGTCGAGACTGGCAAGGCGACGGTCAGCGCGGTCGTGCGCATCCCGACGCGCCAGTACGACTACACGCTGGGCGGGGTGAGCGCATGATTGCCGCTCTCTACGTCCAGACCGGCGGCTGTTACTTCGGCTTGCCCGCCGTCGATCCATGGGACGCCGCACGCGATGCGCGGCTTTACGCAGGGCCGCACCCGGTCGTTGCCCATCCTCCTTGCGAGCGCTGGGGCCGCTACTGGGGCGGTTCTCCGACAACATGGCCTCGCCTGACGCTGGGCGACGACAACGGGTGTTTCGAGGCGGCGCTTGCCGCTGTGCGTCGCTGGGGTGGAGTGCTTGAGCACCCCGCCGACAGCCACGCATGGCGACATTTTGGGCTCGCCCGGCCGCCAAGGTCAGGCGGCTGGGTTGCCGCAGACTTCGATGGGGGCTGGACCTGCTGCGTCGAGCAAGGAGCTTACGGGCATCAGGCACGCAAGGCGACATGGCTCTACGCGCATCGTGTTGACCTGCCGTCGCTGACCTGGGGGCGGGCACCCGGCACGTTTCTTCCCATGGAACACGAGTTCAGATCTGCCGAAGAGCGAGCCGCGTGGAAAGCTACTGGTCAAGCCACTGACTTTCAGCGTCGTGCGGTCCGTCAGGGAATGGGCGGTCTGCTCAGCCACAAGGCTCGCGCAGCCACGCCGCCAGGGTTCCGCGATCTCCTGCTTGGCATTGCGCGCACGGCCAACAATCGCCGAGCCGCCGCATGAGCGCCGGCACCTTCATCATCGCGACGTGGGGCAAGACCGACGCCGAGCTGCGCGCCGCTGATCCCGCGAAGGCCGGGCGACATCATGGCATCCCGGCGGGGTGGGCGGCTTTCTACCTGCAGTGGGAGCTGATCGGCCGGGGGGCTGCGCTGTGATCACCCTCCGCGACTACCAGACCAACATCGTCGGCGAGGCTCGCGGCCACTTCCGCGACGGCCTGCGCTCCGTGCTCGTCCAGCTGCCCACCGGCGGCGGCAAGACGGTGCTCGGCTCTTTCATGGTCAGCGGTTCGTCCGGTCGCGGGCTCGTCTGCTGGTGGCTGTGTCATCGCCGCGAGCTTGTCAGTCAGGCGTCGCGCACCTTCGCCAGCATGGGCATCGACCACGGCATCATCGCCGGCGGCCGCTCGACCGACGCCGGCAATCGGGTGCAGATCGGCTCCATCCAGACGGTTGCGCGCCGGCTCGACTATCTGCCCGCGCCTGACCTGATCGTGTTCGACGAAGCGCATCACCTCGGCGCGGCGCAATGGCAGCGGGTGTTCGATGCCTATCCGGCGGCCAAGGTCATCGGCCTGACCGCGACCCCGTGGCGCCTAGACGGCAAGGGCCTCGGCAACTGGTTCGAGGCGATGGTGCATGGCCCCTCGGTCGCCGCACTGATGGATCAGGGCAGCCTGTCGGCCTACCGGTTGTTCGCTCCGTCGGCACCGGACGTGTCGTCGGTCGCGACCGCCATGGGCGACTTCAAGAGCCGCGACCTGGCCGCCCTGATGGACAAGCCGACGATCACCGGCGACGCGGTCGGCCACTATCTGCAGCTTTGCCCAGGCAAGCGCGCCGTCGCGTTCGCGGTGTCGGTCGAGCACAGCAAGCACGTGGTCGACCAGTTTCAGGCTCGCGGCGTCCCTGCGGCGCATGTCGACGGCGCGATGGATCATGGCGAGCGCGACCGGGTCATCGCTGCGTTCGTGGCCGGCGAGACGCTGGTCCTTTCGAACGCGGACCTCCTGGGCGAAGGCTTCGACGTGCCGGCGATCGAGGCTGCCATCCTGCTGCGGCCCACGCAATCGCTGTCGCTCCACCTTCAGCAGATCGGCCGCGCGCTGCGTCCCGCGCCGGGCAAGGCCGAGGCGATCGTGCTCGACCACGCCGGTAACTGCCTGCGCCACGGCCTGCCTGACGATGACTTCGAATGGACGCTGGAGGATCGGGAGAAGAAGCGCGGCCGCAAGCCTGCGGAGGTGCCGGTCCGCACCTGCCTCAAGTGCTTCCGGGTCTACCGGCCCGCTCCGAAGTGTCCCGGTTGCGGCCATTCGCCGGCAGGCCAAGCGCGCGAAGTCGAGCAGCGTGAGGGCGAGCTGGTCGAGGTCGACGCCGAGCAGCTGCGCGCGGCTCGCAAACAGGAGGAGCGCCGGGCCCAGTCGGTCGACGACCTGGTGAGGCTGGGTCAGCAGCGCGGGTACAAGAACCCGGTCGCTTGGGCGCAGAAGTTTCATGCGGCTCGGCAGCAGGCGCGGGCTCGGCACTACGGGAGGGCCGCCGCGTGACCCATTCCGACCTCGTCAACGACATCCTGCTGACCGTCTCACCGCACGGGCTCGCCTGGAACAACAACACCGGCGCGCTGAAGGATCAGACCGGTCGCCTGGTCCGCTACGGCTTGCCCGGCTCCTCCGACGTGCTGGCCTGCATCCGTGGCCGCTTCGTCGGCATCGAGGCGAAGGTCGGCCGCGACCGGCAGCGGACCAACCAGCAGGACTTCTCCAACGCCGTGCACCAAGCCGGCGGCATCTACATTCTGGCCCGCTCCGTCGAGGACGTCACCAACCGCCTCCGCCTCGAGGGGCTGCTGTGAGCTGGTCGCCGCAACAGGAGCGGGCAATCGCCGATGTGTCCGCTTGGCTGCGCGACCCCGACGGTAAGCAGGTTTTCCGGCTGTTCGGCTACGCCGGCACGGGCAAGACGACGCTGGCCAAGGAACTGGCTTCGACGGTCAAGGGCTCGGTTCTCTACGCCACCTTCACCGGGAAAGCGTCGCTCGTCCTGCGCAAGAAGGGCTGCGAAGGTGCGTCGACGATCCACTCGCTGATCTACAAGGTCGAGGTCAACGAACGCACGGGGGAGGCGAGCTTCACCCTGAACAAGGAGAGCGACCTCGCGGACGCGGCGCTGCTTATCGTCGATGAGGTGTCTATGGTCGGCGCCGACCTCGCCAAGGACCTGCTGAGCTTCGGCCGCCGCGTCTTGGTGCTCGGCGACCCCGCCCAGCTGCCGCCGGTCAAGGATGAGGGCTTCTTCATCAACGCCGCACCAGACGTGATGCTGACGGAGGTTCACCGGCAGGCGCAGGACAATCCGATCATCCGCATGAGCATGGACATCCGCGAAGGCGGACGTCTTGAGCGCGGCCACTATGGCGAAAGCAGAGTGCTTCGCTCGGAAGACGTCACTGGCGATGAGCTGCGGGAGTACGTCCTTGGCGCCGATCAGCTGTTGTGCGGACTCAACCGCACCCGCGTCGCCTACAACCGGCGTATCCGCGCGCTGAAGGGCCTGAGCGGCAAGGCCGAGCCCTGGCACCCAGCGGTTGGCGACCGGCTCATCTGCCTCAAAAACAAGCGCGACAAGCACCTCTTCAACGGCGCCATGTTTGAAGCCCAGCAGGTTGGAGACAAGTTCCGTTGCTTCGGCATCGAGGTCAGGTCGCTCGACGAAGAGCGTGATCCGCTCACCATCGAGACGCCGGAGGAGTTCTTCAACGGTTCTGAACACACGCTCGATTGGCGAGAGCGGCGTCGGTACGACGAGTTTACTTTCGGGTGGGCCATTACCTGCCACAAGTCGCAAGGCTCTCAATGGGATCACGTGATGATCTTCGACGAGAGCGGCGCCTTCCGCGAGTCTCGCTCCAATTGGCTCTACACGGCCGTTACCCGCGCTGCTGAGCGCGTGACGGTGGTCGTATGAGCTGGGGCCGACGCTGGCTCCACGCTCCCCGGCGGCACAGCGACACGATCTACCGCATGCTGAAGATCGATCCCCAGGACGCGGGCGCCGGCTACGCCATCGCTCCGTTCACCGTGCTGGAAGACGACGGCAAGCACTGGATCGCCGGCGCCGTCGGGATGTGGCGCGCCCTTCGACCGCTCGAATGGTGCTCCGACGACGTCACCGCCGTGATCCTGTGGAACCCCCGCTCCAACGAACTGCGCCTGGCCGGCGAGATCGAACCCTCGCTGATCCTGCCTGACCACGTCCCGGCCCGCATCACCATCTACGGCGACGGCTTCGCGTTCTTCCGGGCCTGGGCCGACCAGCGCGCCGCCACGTTCGAATGCCTGCGCTACGCCGCCGCGTGTCAGCGGGCCGCCCTTGCCGAGCCCGGCGACAGCGACATCCCTGGCGCACTCGCAATCGGCGCGCTGCACAAGCTGGACTGGCGCTCGACGGACGCCGCGGTGCTCGTGGCCGGACCGGGCGTCGACCCCCGCGAACTCAACCGCGCCGTCATCCGCTCGGCCCGCCTCCCTCGTGTCGAAAGCATGGCCGCATGAGCGCTGAAGTCGTTCCTCTCAACGCCTGGAAGGGCCAGCTCGCGCGCGACGACAAGGGCGCGGTGCGCAAGAACCTGACCAACCTGGTCCTGCACCTGCGCAACCTGGGCGAGTTCGGGCGCCAGCTGCGCTTCAACGAGATGACGCAGCAGATGGAATGGCGCTCTCGGCCGCTCGAGGATCCGGACCTCATCGACATGCGGCTGATCCTGGAGCGCGAGAACTTCGCTCCGGCCGAGCGCGACGTTCGACCTGCCGCCGAGCGCGTGGCGCGGGAGAACGCCTACAACCCGGTCACCGATTACCTGAATGGCCTCAAGTGGGACCAGAAGCCGCGGCTCGAACGGTGGATGATCCACCTGCTCGGCGCGCCCGACACGCCGTTCGTCAAGCTGATCAGCCCCAAGGTGCTCATCTCCGCCGTCGCCCGGGCCATGGATCCGGGCTGCAAGGTGGACACGGTGCTGGTGCTGGAAGGCGAGCAGGGCATCCGCAAGTCCTCCGCCATCGCCGCGCTGTTCGGCGAGGATTACACGGCCGAGTCCGTCTCCCTCTTCGACCAGCACAACAAGATGGTCATGAGCATGATGGGCGCCTGGGTGGTCGAGCTCGCCGAGTTTGTCGCCATCGCGCGCAGCCACCACGCCAGCGTCAAGGGCCTGATCAGCATGCGCCGCGACAAGGTGGTGCTGCCCTATGCCAAGATGGCGTCGACCCACCCCCGCCGCTGCGTGTTCTTCGGCACGATCAATCCCGAGGCCGCCGGCTACCTGACCGACAGCACCGGCAACCGGCGCTACTGGCCCGTCACCGTCACCAAGATCGACCTCGAGCGCATCCGCAAGTTCCGCGACCAGATGTGGGCCGAGGCTGTCGAGCAGTACCGGGCCGGCGAGCGCTGGTGGCTGGAGGCTGACGAGGAGGTCGTCGCCCAGGAAGCGCAGTCGGATCGAGAAGAAGATGACGCCTGGGCCGAGCCCTTGTCCAACAAGCTGGCCGAGAAGAGCTGGCCGTCGCCGATCACGGCAGACGAGGCGCTGACCTACCTCGGCATCCCGCACGAGCGCAAGGGGAAGCGGGAGCAGAACCGCGTCACCGCAGTGCTCAAGAGCATCGGTTATGCCGCGGCCACACCCCGCATCAACGGCAAGAAAACTCGCGTCTGGGTGCGGGGCCAAGCATGAGGAACCACGTCTCCGATGGGGTCGTGCCGGAACAACCCCCGGCGTCGTTCCGCCACCCGCCACTGCGCGGTCCAGCCGGTACAACCCACCTTGGAACGACCGACGGTACAGCCTTTTTCGTCACGTTGTACCGGGGTTGTACCTCAAACGATTTCAATCACTTAGCGGGCTTCGGTACATCCTTTTCTCTCTCCGTCCAAAAGAAGAAAAGGAGAGAAAAGAGAGAAGATTGTGCGTGCGGGGAGGTGGGGTCGTTCCCGCACCCTCCTTCGCGCTCCAGGCGAGTAGCAGCGGGAGGGGTGGGGATGAGAACGAGTAAGTTTGGGGAGCGCGATATGGGGCACGGGCAGAAAGACTGGATTATCCTTCGGACCATGGGGCGCCACACCATGCGCTTGGCCGGGAGCTTGGCCGCTGCAGGCTTCGATGTCTGGACGCCCATCGAAACCAAGACGGTCACCGTGCCCCGCCTCAATGTGAAACGGGAGATACGGCTGCCTATTATGCCAAGCTACGTCTTCGCGCGCGCCGACCGGGTAGTGGACCTGCTTGAGCTCAGGCCCCCCGCGCATGTCGATTTCTCCGTAATGCGTCATGCAGACAGGATGATCCCTTCGATCTCCGACGACCAGCTGACCGCGCTGCGTCGACTCGAAGCGAAGCGCACGCCGCGCAAGAAAGCAGAGAGGACCTTCACAACTGGCGTCGAGGTGCGGGTCAAGGTGGAGGGCGGGAGCTTCAGTGGGCTGCAAGGCCGAGTGGTGCGATCCGACAGCAGTTACACCCTGGTGTGCTTCAACGAGCGCATTGAGGTGAAGATCGCCACTTGCTTGCTTCATCTCGATGAGGTAGAGGCCGACCGTTCCTCTGGCGAGGACAGGCCGCGCAAGGCGGCTTAGGGCGTGCATCGATCCGGGCCTTTTGGCAGTGCGGACCGCGCCCATGAAGACCGGCAACGGCGCAACGTGCGTTCGACCGGGACTGCTACTGCTATGCCACGGACATCGCGATGAACGCACCTCAAGGCCAGCACATGGTGCGGTCTATGACCCTGCGCAGTCTGGCCTCCCGGCTCGACCGACTGGCAGACGACGCCATGCACCCAAGCCGCAGCATCGACCGATCCGACCGGCTCATCTCGGAGGCCGAAGACATCGCGGCCGGAGTACGAGGCTGCTTCAGAGGGTAGGGGGGGGTGCTTGGGTCCTTCCCGGCCGAACCCGCTATACGGGGGCCTAAGGCGCAACTCGTCTCTAGGCACAGGTTTCTCCATTAGTGC
>Ga0210040_10007554_pt1 | contig 13125 bp, 11 predicted proteins | sample CryGeyCG12114_NA_FD_185462 | JGI IMG/M metagenome (GOLD analysis project Ga0210040, IMG submission 185462) | Groundwater microbial communities from aquifer - Crystal Geyser CG19_WC_8/21/14_NA (SPAdes) (version 2) | ecosystem: Environmental > Aquatic > Deep subsurface > Groundwater | place: USA... | reverse complement strand
CCCCGGTCCCCGGGCACTGGCTCGAGCAGGCGGGAGCGGCGCAGTGCCCGAGAGCGCAAGTGGCGGTGCAGGTGCAGCGGAACGCCGGGCTGCCCACGACCGACGGGCAGGACAGCCGGCAGCGCCGCGCATCGTCCTGCCCGCACCCCGGCCCCGCCCGGTGCGCGCCCTCGACCCCCAGGTCTTCGCCAGCTACGCCGCGCTGGACGCCGAGGCGCTGCTGGTGGCCAGCGAGCGCGACGGGCGGCTGCTGGTCGCGTGGGTCAACCGGGCCTGCGCGGAGCTGCTCGGGTACGCCCCGGAGGAGCTCGTCGACGGGCCCCTGTCCCGCCTGCAGCACAGCCCCTTCGCGCCGGGCCTCGCGCCGCAGGACCGCGTCGACGCGCGGCTGCACCTCGACCCGCTGCGCGCGTGCACCCAGCCCGTCGCCGTCGAGCGCCGGGACGGCTCCCGGCTGCGGCTGAGCCTGTCGAGCGTGCCGGTCGACTCCCCGGGAGAGCCCAGCTGGGTGCTGCGCCTGTCACGCGAGCCCGACGTCGGGCGGGTGGCGGACGACCTGCGGGACTCCCACGCCCGCTTCCGCGCGCTGTCGGACCGCGCCCCGATCGGCATCTTCTCCTCGGACTCCGGGCTGCGCCTGGGCTACGTGAACGACCGCTTCTGCGCGCTGCACGGGGTGAGCGCCGAGCGCCTGCTCGGCACGGAGTGGCTCTCGTTCCTGCACCCGGAGGACCTCGAGCCGGTGCTGGAGGCGCTCGGCCGGGTCCTGGAGGGCACCCCCGCCGAGCTGCCCCTGCGGCTCGTGCGCCGCGACGGAGAGCAGCGCTACGTCTACGCGCGGGTCGTCCCGGTGACCACGTCCGGCCGAGACACCGGCTTCATCGGCACCCTCGAGGACGTCACCCAGCGGCGCGCCTGGGAGCGCACCATGGCCTACCAGGCGCTGCACGACCCGCTGACCGGCCTGCCGAACCGCCGGCAGCTGATCGAGCAGCTCAGCTGCCGGCTCAGCACCGGCGACGCGGCCGACCGGACGATGGCGCTGCTGTTCCTCGACCTCGACGAGTTCAAGACGGTCAACGACTCCCTCGGGCACGCCGCGGGCGACCTGCTGCTCGTGGAGGTCGGCCGGCGGCTCTCGGCCGCGGTGCGCGAGGGCGACCTGGTGGCCCGCTTCGGGGGCGACGAGTTCGCGGTGCTGTGCCCCGGCGTGCAGGACGAGCCGGGGGCGCAGGTCCTGGCCCACCGGCTGCTGGAGGCGGTCACGGGCTGCACGGAGATCGAGGCGCACGAGGTGCCGATCGCGGCCAGCCTCGGCGTGGTGGTCGCCGGGCCACGGCACGCCGCCGCCGAGCAGATGCTGCGCGACGCGGACGTGGCGATGTACCAGGCCAAGGCGGCCGGCAAGAGCACCTGGGCGATGTTCGACGAGTCGGCGCACGACCGCGACCAGGACCGTCTCGCCCTCGTCGCCGACCTGCGCCGGGCGCTGGAGCACGACGAGCTGACGGTCGCCTACCAGCCGGTGTTCTGCGTGACCAGCGCCCGCAGCGGCCCGGACGGGCGCAGCACCGTGTCGGTCGAGGCGCTGGCCCGCTGGACGCACCCGCAGCGCGGGCCCATCTCGCCCGAGGAGTTCGTGCTGCTCGCCGAGCGGCACGGCCTGATCGACGCGCTCGGCGACCACGTGCTGCGCACGGCCTGCGCCCAGATGGTGCGCTGGCAGCGCGAGCTCGGCGACCGGGCGCCCCGCGCGGTGTCGGTCAACGTCTCGCCGCTGCAGGTGCGCCGGGCGGGCTTCGTGGAGCGCGTCGCCCAGCTGCTGGCCGAGGTGGGGCTGCCCGGGCGCTGCCTGACCCTGGAGCTCACCGAGACGGTCGTCATGCACGACCCGGACGCGGCCGCGGCCTGCTTCCGGGCCCTGCGCGAGCTGGGCGTGCGCATCGCCGTCGACGACTTCGGCACCGGCTACTCCTCGCTGGCCCTGCTGCGCCGGCTGCCCGTCGACCAGCTCAAGATCGACCGGTCGTTCCTGCGCGAGCTCGGGCAGTCCGGCCACGACCCGATCGTGGCGGCGATCGTCGCCCTTGCCGCCACCCTCGGCCTGGAGGCCATCGCCGAGGGCGTGGAGACGGCCGCGCAGCTCGCCGAGCTCGACCGGCTCGGCTGCCCGCTCGCCCAGGGCTACCTCGTCAGCCGCCCGCTGGCGGCCGCCGACCTCGAGGCCTTCCTGCTCCTGCCGGCCCCCGTCGAGGCGGTGCAGCCGTGAGCGCGCCCACGACGACGCAGGCCAGCGACACCTGCTCGCCGCCCTCGCTGGTGGAGCAGCTGCTGCTCGAGCTGGAGCAGCTGCCCGCCTCGCGCGCCGTGGCGCTGCGGGTCGTGCAGGTGATCGACGACCCGGCGACCGGTGCGGCCGAGGCGGCGGCGGCCATCAGCGCCGACCCGGCGCTCACCGCGCGGATCCTGCGGGTCGCGAACTCGGTCTACTACGGGCTGTCCGGCCGCGTCGCCAACCCCTCGTTCGCGATCACCGTGGTGGGCTTCTCGACCGTGCGCTCGCTCGCCGTCGTCGGGGCGGCCGGGCTGGCGGGCAGCGACGCCTTCCCGCCCGGGTTCTGGATGCGCTCGGCCGCCGTGGCCAGCGGCGCCTCCCTGGTGGCCCGCCGGTGCGGCGCCGTGGCGCCGGAGGCCTTCAGCGCCGGGCTGCTCCACGACCTCGGCAGCGCGCTGCTGCGGCAGTACGACCGCGCGGGCTACGACGCCCTCCTGCTGCGGGCGGCACTCGGCGGCGAGCCGGTCCCGGCCGCCGAGCTGCGGCTGTACGGCGCGACGGCGGCCAGCCTGTGCGCGCAGGTGCTGTCGGCGTGGCACTTCCCGCAGCCGCTGTGCGAGGCCATCGCCCGCCGCCACGACCTCGCGGACCGCAAGGGCCCCGCGCTGGTGCGCGCCCTGCACGCCGGCGCGGCGCTGGCGGACATGGCCGGCCCGCTGGGGGCGCAGGGCCGCGCGGTCGGGGCGGCGCTGGCCGCGGCGGGCGTGCGCCCCGAGGAGGCCGCCGGGATGGTCGGCCAGGTCCGCGAGGCGGCAGCCCAGCTGGCGGCGACCTTCAACGAGTGACGGGCGGGAAGGTTGTGCGCCGTCCGGGCGCTGCACCTGTCGTGACGTCCCTGCCGCTGGTCTTCGACGCGCCGCGGCGCCGCATGCCCCCACGGCACCTGGCCGACCTCGACCCCGCGCAGCGCCGGGCCGCCGTCGCCGAGCTGGGGGAGAAGCCGTTCCGCGCCGAGCAGCTGTCCCGGCACTACTTCGCCGGGCGCGCCCCGGGCAGCGACCTCGGGCCTGCCGCCCGCGAGAAGCTCGCGCCGCTGCTGCCCGACCTGCTGACCGTCGCCCGCGAGGTCGAGACCGACGGCGGCGCCACCCGCAAGACCGTCTGGCGCGGTCACGACGGGACGCTCGTGGAGTCGGTGCTCATGCGCTACCCCGAGCGGACCACGGTCTGCGTCAGCAGCCAGGCGGGCTGCGGCATGGCCTGCCCGTTCTGCGCCACGGGGCAGGCCGGGCTGACCCGCAACCTGTCGACCGCGGAGATCGTCGAGCAGGTCGTGCGGGCGGGCGAGCCGGTCAGCAACGTGGTGTTCATGGGCATGGGCGAGCCGCTCGCCAACTACAACCGGGTGCTCGGGGCGGTGCGCCGGCTCACCGATCCCGCGCCGCACGGCGTCGGCATGTCGCAGCGCAACATCGTCGTCTCCACCGTCGGGCTGGTCCCCGCGATCGAGAAGCTGACGCAGGAGGGGCTGCAGATCACCCTGGCCCTGTCGCTGCACGCGCCCGACGACGAGCTGCGCAACACCCTGGTGCCGGTCAACACCCGCTGGCCGGTGCGCGAGGTGCTGCGCGCCGCCTTCGGCTACACCCGCCAGACCGGCCGCCGGCTGTCCATCGAGTACGCGATGATCAAGGGCGTCAACGACCAGCCGGAGCGCGCCGACCTGCTGGGCAAGCTGCTGCGCGGCAAGCTCGTCCACGTCAACCTCATCCCGCTCAACCCCACCCCGGGCTCGGAGTGGGACGCCTCGCCCAAGCCGGTCGAGCGCGAGTTCGTGCGGCGGCTGCGGGCGGCCGGGGTCGCCACCACGGTCCGCGACACCCGCGGGCAGGAGATCGCGGGAGCCTGCGGCCAGCTGGCGGCCGTCGAGGTGTAGGTCGGGGCCCGCACCTGGGAGACTGGGCGGCGTGTCCTCCCCTCGCGACGTCGTGCTGCTGGGCTCCACGGGCTCGATCGGGACCCAGGCCGTCGACGTCGCCCGCGACAACCCGGACCGGCTGCGCATCGTCGGGCTCGCGGCCGGCGGCGGTCAGGTGGAGCTGCTCGCCCGCCAGGCCCTCGAGCTCGGTGTCGACGTCGTCGCGGTGGCGCAGGCCACCGCGGCGCAGGACCTGCAGCTCGCGTTCTACGCCCAGGCCCAGGCCAGCGGCTTCTCCTCCGGCGACTTCCGGCTGCCCAAGATCCTGGCCGGCCCGGACGCCGCGACGGAGCTCGCCGCCTGGCCCTGCGACGTGGTGCTCAACGGCATGACCGGGTCGGTCGGCCTCGCCCCGACCCTGGCCGCCCTGCAGGCCGGGCGCACGCTCGCGCTGGCCAACAAGGAGAGCCTGGTCGCGGGCGGCCCGCTGGTCACCCCGTACCGGGACCAGATCGTGCCGGTCGACTCCGAGCACAGCGCCCTGGCGCAGTGCCTGCGCGGGGGCCGCCGCGAGCAGGTGCGCCGCCTGGTGCTGACCGCGAGCGGCGGGCCGTTCCGGGGACGCTCGCGCGCCGAGCTGTCCGACGTGACGCCCGAGCAGGCGCTGGCGCACCCGACCTGGGACATGGGGCCCGTCGTCACGATCAACTCGGCCACCCTGGTCAACAAGGGGCTGGAGGTCATCGAGGCGCAGCTGCTGTTCGACCTGCCGTACGACGCGATCGACGTGGTGGTGCACCCGCAGTCGGTGGTGCACTCGATGGTGGAGTTCGTGGACGGGTCGACCCTCGCGCAGGCCAGCCCGCCGGACATGCGCCTGCCGATCGGGCTGGCGCTGAGCTGGCCCGAGCGCACGCCGCGCCCGGCGTACGGCCTGGACTGGACGGCCGCGGCCACCTGGCAGTTCGAGCCGCTGGACGCCGCGGCGTTCCCCGCCGTCGCGCTGTGCAAGGACGCCGGGCGGCGCGGCGGGACGGCGCCGGCGGCGCTCAACGCAGCCAACGAGGAGTGCGTCGCCGCCTTCGCCGCGGGACGGCTGCCCTTCCTCGGCATCGTCGACACCGTGGCCGCGGTTGTCTCCGAGCACCCGTTCAGGGAACGCCCCACCCTGGCCGAGGTGTTGGAGACAGAACAGTGGGCGCGCCTTCGTGCCCGCGAGCAGATCGGGAGCCGCGCGTGATGTACCTGCTGGGCGCCCTCGGCTTCTTCCTGGCCCTCATGCTCTCGGTCGTGCTGCACGAGGGCGGCCACTTCCTGACCGCCCGGCACTACGGCATGAAGGCCACCCAGTTCTTCGCCGGCTTCGGGCCCACGGTGTTCTCCTTCCGGCGCGGCGAGACCGAGTACGGCCTCAAGGCCGTCCCCGCAGGCGGGTTCGTCAAGATCGTCGGCATGACCCCGCTGGAGGAGGTCGAGCCCGGGGACGAGGAGCGCGCGTTCTACCGCCAGCCGGTGCGCCGCAAGGTGGTCGTGCTGGCCGCCGGCTCGACCGTGCACTTCGTCATCGCCGTGGTGCTCGTGCTGGGCTCCGCGCTGACGATCGGGGTCGCCAAGGAGGGCGCGCCGCAGGTGGGGGCCCTCGCCCAGTGCGTCGCCCCCGACCCGCTGCCGGGGGCTGCGGCTGCCGCGCCCACCGGCTGCGACGCCCCGGGCGCCGTGCCGGCGCCCGCCGCGGCCGCCGGGCTGCAGGTGGGCGACACCGTGCTGGCCGTCGACGGGACGCCCGTGGAGGACTCGCTGGCGCTGGGCCGCGCGCTGCGCGCGGCGCCGGGCCGCCAGGTGGTCCTGACCGTGCAGCGGGCCGGCGCGAGCATGGACGTCCCGGTCACGCCCGCCGCGGTCGAGCGCCAGGACCTCGAGGGCACGGGGCGCCAGGTCGCCGGGACGATCGGCATCAGCCAGCGCGTCCAGCTGGAGACCGAGCACCTCCCGTTCGGCGAGGCGGTCCGGGCCAGCGGGTCGCAGCTGGTCCTGTACGTCCAGGGGATCAAGGCCACGGTCACCGAGAAGCTCGGCACGATCACCAAGCTCTACTCGCCGGACCGCGACCCGGAGGGCTTCGTCGGGGTCGTCGGCGCGGGCCGGCTCAGCGGCGAGACCCTGACGCGGGACTGGAGCACGGGCTACAAGGCACTCCTGCTGATCAGCATCGTCGCCGGGCTCAACCTGTTCGTGGGCCTGTTCAACCTGCTGCCGCTGCTCCCGCTGGACGGCGGCCACATCGCGGTGGCGCTGTACGAGGGCGCCCGCGACAAGATCCGCCGGCTGCGCGGCTACCGCGGCCCGTTCCAGCGGGTCGACTACAACAAGCTGCTGCCGCTGACGTACGCGGTGGCCGGCACCTTCCTCGTCCTCACCCTGTTCATCCTCGGAGCTGATCTCGTGAACCCCATCAGGCTGCCCTCATGACGCCCGCGAGCGGACCCGTCGCGGTCGGTCTGGGCATGCCCGCGCTGCCGCCGCCGCGGCTGGCGGAGCGCCGCACGACCCGGCAGATCGACGTCGGCGGCGTGCCGGTCGGAGGCGGCGCTCCGGTGAGCGTGCAGTCGATGACCACCACGGTCACCGCGGACGTCAACGCGACGCTGCAGCAGATCGCGGCGCTGACCGCCACCGGCTGCCAGATCGTGCGCGTCGCGGTGCCCGACCCGGTCGACGCGGACGCCCTGCCCGAGATCGTCAAGCACGCGCAGATCCCCGTGATCGCGGACATCCACTTCCAGTCCAAGTACATCTTCAAGGCCATCGACGCCGGCTGCGCGGCCGTGCGCGTCAACCCCGGCAACATCCGGGAGTTCGACGGCAAGGTCGGCGAGGTCGCCCGCGCGGCCCGCGACTCCGGCACCCCGATCCGCATCGGCGTCAACGCCGGCAGCCTCGACAAGCGGATCATGGCCAAGTACGGCAAGGCGACCCCCGAGGCGCTGGTGGAGTCCGCGCTGTGGGAGTGCTCCCTGTTCGAGGAGCACGACTTCCGCGACATCAAGATCTCGGTCAAGCACAACGACCCGGTCGTGATGGTCAAGGCCTACCGGCTGCTGTCGGAGCAGTGCGAGTACCCCCTGCACCTCGGCGTCACCGAGGCCGGCCCGGCGTTCCAGGGCACGATCAAGTCGGCGGTCGCCTTCGGCGCGCTGCTGGCCGAGGGCATCGGCGACACCATCCGGGTGTCGCTGTCGGCTCCTCCCGTCGAGGAGGTCAAGGTCGGCCTCGCGATCCTGGAGTCGCTGAACCTGCGCCAGCGCGGGCTGGAGATCGTCTCGTGCCCGTCGTGCGGGCGGGCCCAGGTCGACGTCTACACGCTGGCCGACCAGGTCACGGCGGGCCTGGAGGGCCTCACCGTGCCGCTCCGGGTAGCCGTCATGGGCTGCGTCGTCAACGGCCCGGGGGAGGCCCGCGAGGCCGACCTCGGGGTCGCCTCCGGCAACGGCAAGGGCCAGATCTTCGTCAAGGGCGAGGTCATCAAGACCGTCCCGGAGTCGCAGATCGTCGAGACGCTGGTCGAGGAGGCCCTGCGGCTCGCCGAGGCGTACGAGGGACCGGCCGGGGTCCCGGTCGTCGGCTAGCGCCCGACTAGGCTCGCGCGGTGCTGCGTACGGCTCCTGCGCGCGTGCTGACCGGCCGCGACCTCGACGAGGTGCGCGCGCTGCTGGCCGTCGACCCCGTCGCGGACGTCTTCGTGGCCTCCCGCGTCGAGCTCAGCGGCCTGGAGCCGCGGCGCCAGGGCGCGGAGCTGTGGGGCTACGGCGAGCGCGGGCGCCTCGAGGCAGCGTGCTGGTCGGGCGCCAACCTGGTGCCCGTGCAGGCCGGACCGGAGGCTGCCCGCGCCTTTGCCGAGCGGGCCCGCCGCGAGGGGCGGCACTGCTCGTCCCTGGTGGGGCCGGTCGAGCCGCTCGGGGTGATGTGGCGGCTGCTGCGGCCCTCCTGGGGTCCCGCGCGGGAGGTGCGCGCCCGCCAGCCCCTGCTCGTGCTCGACTCCGCCCCGGCGGTCGCGCCCGACCCGCTGGTGCGGCGGGTGCGCCCCGCGGAGCTGGACGTGCTGCTGCCGGCCTGCGTCGCGATGTTCACCGAGGAGGTGGGGGTGAGCCCGCTGGCCGGGGACGGCGGGGTGCTCTACCGCGCGCGGGTGGCCGAGCTCATCGACCAGGGCCGCGCGTACGCCCGCATCGAGGGCGGGCGGGTGCTGTTCAAGGCCGAGGTGGGGGCGGCGACCGGGCAGGCCTGCCAGGTGCAGGGCGTGTGGGTCGCCCCGCACCGACGCGGCGAGGGGCTGGGCACGGCGGGCATGGCCGCCGTGGTGGAGCTCGCCCGCGCCCAGGTCGCCCCCGTCGTCAGCCTGTACGTCAACGACTTCAACGCCGCCGCGCGCCGGTCGTACGCCAAGGTCGGGTTCACCCAGGCCGGCACGTTCTGCAGCGTGCTGTTCTGATCGCACGGAAGGTGCGACGGCGGTCATGTCAGGGGCGTGTGGTGCACTCCCGGGCACACCGGTCGGTCCCGCGGAGGTAGATGTGGTCCTGCAGCTCAAGCCCGGCACGGCCTGGCGCGACGTGTACGCACAGGCGCGCGCGGCGGCGCCGGAGGCCTTCGACGCCGACCGGATCCTCAACCTGGCCGGCGGCGAGTGGCAGCGCATCGGCGATCCGGGCCCGCACGTCACGCCGGTGGACGGCAGCGCGATCGAGGGCCCGCCGCGCATCAGCCACGACGAGGCGGTCGCCGCTGTCGGCCACGCCAAGCGGGAGCACGACGCGTGGCAGCAGGTCGACCTGGACGAGCGCAAGCGGCGGGTCGCCGAGGCCGTGGCGAGCATGCGCGCGCACCGGGACACCCTCGCGCTGCTGCTGGTCTGGGAGATCGGCAAGCCGTGGAAGCTGGCCTGCGCCGACGTGGACCGGGCGCTCGACGGCGTCGACTGGTACCTCGGGCAGATCGAGCGCCAGCTCGCGGGGCGCCGGCCGCTGCCCGGGCCGGTGAGCAACATCGCGTCGTGGAACTACCCGATGAGCGTGCAGGTCCACGCCGAGCTGGTGCAGTGCCTGGCCGGCAACGGGGTGGTGGCCAAGACCCCGTCGCAGGGCGGCTTCCACACCCTGACGCTGGCGCACGCGCTCATGAAGCGGGCGGGGCTGCCGGTCACCCTGCTGTCCGGCGTCGGCGGGCAGCTCGGCGACGCGCTCATCAGCTCCCCGGAGATCGGCGCGCTGGCGTTCGTGGGCGGCCGGGCCAACGGGCGCAAGGCCGCGACCACGCTGGCCGACACCGGCAAGCGGCACCTGCTCGAGCAGGAGGGCCTGAACGCCTGGGGCGTCTGGGACTTCTCCGACTGGGACGGCCTGAGCGCCCACCTGACCAAGGGCTTCGAGTACGCCAAGCAGCGCTGCACGGCCTACCCGCGCTACGTGGTCCAGCGCGAGCTGTTCCCGCAGTTCCTGGAGATGTACCTGCCGGTGGTGCGGGGGCTGCGCTTCGGTCACCCGCTGGCGGTGGAGAGCCCGGACGACGCGCTGCCGGACCTGCACTTCGGGCCGGTGATCTCCAGCAGCAAGGCGGCCGAGCTCGGCGAGCACTGGGGCTCCGCGGTGGGCGGCGGCGGCATCCCGCTGTACGCGGGCACGCTGGCGCAGGGCCGCTTCCTGGACGGCCAGGACACCAGCGCGTACGTCGCCCCCGGCTGCGTCCTGGAGCCGCCGCCCAGCTGGGCGCTGCGGCACGCCGAGCCGTTCGGCCCGCTGGACTCGATCGTGCTGGTGGACTCCGAGGACGAGCTGCTCGCGGCCATGAACGCGAGCAACGGCTCGCTCGTGGCTTCCGTGGCCACCGACGACGCGGACTTCGGTGCCCGCATCGCCGAGCAGCTCCAGGCCTTCAAGGTCGGGATCAACAAGCCGCGCAGCCGCGGCGACCGCGAGGAGGTCTTCGGTGGCAAGGGCGCCTCGTGGAAGGGCGCCTTCGTCGGCGGCGACCTCCTGGTGCAGGCCGTGACCGAGGGCGACGGGATGGTCTACGGGAACTTCCCGACCTACTCGCTCTATCCCAACAAGGTCTGAGCGGGCCGGCCCGGCAACCGGTTGGACGCGCCGGGCCGCGCGCGGCAGGCTCGGGCGGTGACCGCCCTGACCCCGGACCGCGACGTGGTCAGGACCGCCCCGGCGCTGTCGCTGCGGGGGGTCCGCAAGGCCTTCGGCTCCCTGCAGGCCGTCGACGGCCTGGACCTCGAGGTGGCAGCCGGCACCTGCCTGGGCCTGCTCGGCCCGAACGGCGCCGGCAAGTCCACGACGATGAAGCTGCTCACGGCGCAGGCGCTGCCCGACTCCGGGAGCATCGAGGTGCTCGGCCTGCCGGTGCCCGAGCGCAGCAAGCAGGCGCGCGCCCTCATGGGGGTCGCCCCGCAGCAGGACAACCTCGACGAGGAGCTCACCACCCGGCAGGTCCTGGAGATCTTCGCCCGGCTGTACGCGGTCCCGCGCTCCGAGCGGGCCGCGGCCGTGGACCGGGCCCTGGGCATCGCGACGCTCACCGACCGCGCCGGCGCCCGCGTGGGGGAGCTGTCCGGCGGCATGCGCCGGCGGCTGCTCATCGCCCGGGCGCTGGTGCACCGGCCCCGGCTGGTGCTGCTGGACGAGCCGACCGTCGGGCTCGACCCGCAGGTCCGCAGCGAGCTGTGGTCCCTGGTCGCCCGGCTGCGCGACGAGGGCGTCACCGTGCTCATGAGCACCCACTACATCGAGGAGGCCGAGCGGCTGGCCGACTCCGTGGCGGTGATGGCGGCCGGCCGGGTCGTCGCTCGCGGCGTCCCGGCCGCGCTGGTGTCCGAGCACGCCGGGCGGGAGGCGCTCGAGGTGCTCGCGTCGGCGGACCGGCTGGCGCAGGTGCAGGCCCGCGCCACCGCCCTGGGCCTGCCGACGCGCCGTACCGGCCCGTCGCTGGCGGTCCTGCGCGCGGAGGGCGTGTCGCCGGAGCAGCTGGCGGCCGGCGGCCCGGACGTCGGGCTGAGGCGCCGCGAGGCGACCCTGGAGGACGTGTTCGTCGTGCTGACCGGGGAGGAGGTCGCATGAGGCTGCCCGTCGAGCCGGCCGCCGTGGGCGGCGTGATGGCCCGCGAGTGGGTGATGTACCGGCGCTACTGGGCCTCCACCACGGTGTCCGCCGTCATCGAGCCGGTGATGTACCTGCTGGCCTTCGGCTTCGGCGTCGGCGCGCTCGTCACGCAGGTGGGCGGCTACGACTACGTCGAGTTCGTGGGCACGGGCGTGGTGGCGACCTCGGTGCTGTTCAGCTCCGCCTTCCCCGGGATGTTCTCGACGTTCGTCAAGCGTACCTTCCAGCACACCTACGACGCGATGCTGGCCGCGCCGGTGGACACCGCGGACCTGGTGACGGCCGAGGCGCTGTTCCTCGCGGTCAAGTCCGGCGTGTACGGCCTCGCGCCGCTCGCCGTGGCCGTCGCGTTCGGCCTGGACCCCTCGGCCGGCATGCTGGCCGTGCCGCTGATCGGCACGCTCACCGGGTTCGGGTTCGCCTGCTTCGGCATCTGGGTCAGCGGCCTGGTGCCCAGCATCAACAGCTTCAACTACGTCATCTCGATCGTCCTGACGCCGGTGTTCCTCGTCGCCGGCACCTTCTTCCCGATCGACGGCCTGCCCGGCTGGGCGCAGGGCGTCGCCCAGCTCAACCCGCTGCACCACTGCGTCGAGCTGGTCCGGCACGCCGCGTTCGGCTTCGCGCTCGGCCCCGACCTCCGCTCGGTCGCGGTGCTGGTCGTCTTCGGGGTGCTCATGTGGTTCCTCGCGGTGCGCAGCCTGCGGGGCAAGCTGGTGCAGTAGCCCTCAGGGCCGCTGCGCCCGGGGCAGCCGCGCCACCACCAGCGCGTACGACGACTCCAGCAGGTCGCGGAGCTCGTCGTCCGGCACGGACCCGTCCAGGCGCACCCGCACCCAGTGCCGCCTGGACAGGTACGGCGCGTCCCCCACCGCCTCGGGGTAGGCGGCCCGCAGCTCCACCCCGTCCTCGGGGGCGAGCTTGACCGAGACCGCGTCCTCGCCCGGGAAGGCGAAGACCCGGCCGGGCGGCCCGCCCACCTTGGCCACCACGCCGTCGCCCCACGGCTGGTCCGGCCACGCGCCCGGGAGCGCGAGGCAGACCTGCAGCACCTCCTCGCGGGTCACGGCGCGAGCCTGGCACTGGCCAGCCCGTGCAGCACGAGGTCCACGCGGCAGCCGTCCACCTCGACGTCGTCGGCCACCTCGCGCCCGAGCGCGGCCAGGTCCGCGAGGCCCCGGGCGCCGTGCTCGCACAGCGCCCGCGCGAGGCGTCCCTTCGTGTGCTTGTTGTCGTGGCTGACGACGGTGCGCCGGCCGTCCGCCTCGCGCAGCACCCGCACCTGGACCGCGGCCGGCACCCGGGCCAGGCCGGCGTACGCCCCCGACCGCAGGTCCACGACCAGGCCCCGCGCCTCGGCCAGCAGGGGCTCGAGCGCGGGCCGCCACACGGCGGCCAGCGAGCCGATCCCGGGCAGGGAGGTCCCGCCGGACAGCCGGTACGCCGGGACGCGGTCGCGCGGCTGCAGCAGCCCGAACAGCGCGCTCGCCACCAGCAGCGAGCGGTCCGCCCGTCGCCGGGCCGGGCCGCTGAGGCTGGCGTAGCCGAGGTTGTCGTACACGACGCCGGTGTAGCGCTGCAGCGCCGGCAGGGTCGGGCTCTGCGTCAGCAGCGCGTCCTGCGCGACCTCCTCCGACTGCCCGGGCGTGCAGCCGAGCGCCCGCCGCAGCCCCTCCGGGTCCGCGCGGGCGGCCTGCCCGAGGGCCTCCACCAGGCGCCGCCGCACGGGGGTCAGCTCGGGCCGGGACAGCTGCGCGAGCTCCAGCGGGGGG
>Ga0210040_10007553_pt1 | contig 13126 bp, 12 predicted proteins | sample CryGeyCG12114_NA_FD_185462 | JGI IMG/M metagenome (GOLD analysis project Ga0210040, IMG submission 185462) | Groundwater microbial communities from aquifer - Crystal Geyser CG19_WC_8/21/14_NA (SPAdes) (version 2) | ecosystem: Environmental > Aquatic > Deep subsurface > Groundwater | place: USA... | reverse complement strand
TTAAACTACTTTTGTTTGTAGATTTATTGGGTTGGTTACCGATTTCTATTGTTATGCGATGCCCTGCAAGGAAATCCCTGAAAGCGTGCACTTTAGAAATATCCGATCATTTTCGTCGTCAAGGAAATCACAGAGCTGTAAATTCGAATTTAAAATTACAAATGTACAGACCGGTAAATGAAGTAGGTTGATAAAATGCTTTGACAAAATGCTGCTGGAACGATTGGATAAATTAGAAGCAGATTTAAAGCTTTTAGTACTGTTACAATCTTCACTAATGTCATCTGCCAAAAACAGCGAAGTAAAAGTTGTAGCTGCACAAACACTTGATGAAAAACCTGTTAAAGAAGCACAGTCCATTCGGAATGCCCAGAATTCAAAATCTCAGAAGACTAAAATTAAAAGTAAGGCAGTTTGATAATCATTTGGGAATTTCATACTCAAGTATCTATGGTGCATAGAAATAGATATACTATAAACTATGGTGTATGAAAATTCTCACAATGCCCTCTTTGCTACTAGATTCGGCATTGCCTTTGCACGGATTCACACCAACTGAAACTTCCAATGTTTCGTCTGATCCTGATGAATTAAGATTGTTGAAAGAAAATGCAAAAATAATGAAGGAAGAACGGGATGTTTGCGAAAAATCGTTACAACAAGAAAAAAATATTCGCTTAGAAATTGGACAGGCAGCTAAAAAGATTTTAGCAAAGTTTAAGAAGGTTAAATCGGAGCAAATCGAAAACATTTGAATGATATAGGCATTAATATTATATTTAAAAGTAAAATTATAATATAAAAATACGTTATACAGATAAAATCAGAGCTGGAAAAAGAGCAATCACAAAAACAAATACTACTCAATGAAGCTGTAAGCTTGAAGAGCAACACAAAAAATTTGGAATCTCAGCTTCACCATTTTGAGTTAAGAGTGCAGCATCTTCGGGTAAGTAGATAAACACAAGGTACAATTTCTATCATTTCCGCCCAAAAATAGTAAATCTTAATTTTTACATTAGTAGAAAGAAAAGGAGAAAGTTACAAAAAATTTAAAATCCAGCTTTGAAGAAGAAAAGGAAGAAATTCTAAAGCACCATAAAGGTATCATTGAATTTATCGAAGATGAGAAGCAGGCTTTAGTTCAAGACAATTATGAACTCACGGCAAAAATTTGCAAGCTTCAAGAACTGACTCAAACTTTACAAACCCAGTTTCAAAAGTAGGGAGTTTTAATTCATTGCTCACATTGCTCCACCCTGTTCAAATCAGAGAACATAATTCTTACTTAATTACTTTCTGCTCCTTTAGGTGCAATGCCGAAAATGAAACAAAATATCTAGCACAACTTCAATGCATCCAAGAAAAATACTCTGCTTTAGAAAATGAAAATATTAAAACAATGGATGAACTGAGACAAGAGAAATTGAGGTAAGACGAAAACTATAAGATTTTGCTCAATCAAAGCTACTTTATGAGAATCCACTATCCAATTCAAATGAAACGATATTAATTAATTCTTGCAGGCAGTCAGAACTACAACAGGAAATCTCGAATTTAACAACAACATTGCAAACTCTAGAGATCAATTCGAAAAGGGAAATTGTATTCTACCAATGTTTATCCGAAAACCTTAAATTAGAAGTCAAAACTAGCGAAACTCAAATTGAGCAGCATAAACAGCAAGTTCAAGGTGCTTTGTCCAAAGTGAAACAACGGTTGCTACACATGCGCAAAGAACGGGAAGCAATGCAATCCATGTTAAGCGCTTCTAACCAAGACAAAGAAATTCTGACATCACAAAAACAAAAGCTGGAGTCAGATTGTGAAGATTTGCGAGCTCAAATTACGAACTTGAGAGATCATTTGGAGCAAAATATATTAGCGTCTACACAACAAACCAATGAGACGGATTCAAGTACAAAATCTTTTTTGAAGACAATAGAATTACTTGAAAGGGACAAAAAGAAGTTGACAAATATTTTAGGTTTGATTAAGAACAAGTTTTTAATCTACAAGAAGAAAGTAAGTGATGAACAAGCGGTTTCAAAAAAAGAAGTCTTCGAGTTAAAGTAAGTTTTACACACCATTATCAATACACTAAAAAGTCATAAAATAGACTACTTCACTCAATTTGTCAAAGTTCCGGTGACCTGACTGTGAAACGCACATATTATTTCGTCTTGTGGTAGTAAATGTAAACGGCGTCTTATAGTTGCGTAATTTATTTTGGTTTACGTGCTAGGCGTCTTAATGAAGCAACAAACTTAATGTTAAATTGACCAGTTACATTTGTAGGTTAAAAACATTTATTCAACTTATTTCCGTAATTTTCAGGAATGACATGTCAAATACTCAAGACAATATGAAAATCATCCAAAAAATCTCAGAAGATCAAGGAAAAACAATAAATAAATTGCGAGGTGAGCTGGAGAAAATGAAAGAGGAGAAATATGCTTTAGAACGGGACACGAGAGACCGTCATTTGGAAGAGTCGGCACTACTACGAAAGCTCGACCATGAGAGAAATAAATCGGGCGAGCTAGAGGACAAAGTTGAGTCCCTTGAGGGCCGATTAATAGAGTACGAAACCGAAATGAGGAATCATTGTTGCGAAGAGCATGTGCAATCCCAGTGGAAAGCTAAATTGAATGAAGTGGAATCCACCCTCAAATCTAACTACGACCAGTGGCAACGGTCTGTTGAGCAGTTGAAGAAAGAAAGGGATGCTGCTGTCGCAGCTGGCCGGTATAATAAAAATTATATATATTCACCCATTCTTCCTATATTTATTCTGTACATCATGTAATTTGATAAGTCGTTATTTAGTTAGTTGTGCAGTAGTCAAAACGGTATACTTGTTTTGCCTTAGGATGTAGGAATGGCTTATGTGTAGTCTGCTGCATTCTATGTCGCTATTCTTTTTCATTTGTATTCATGTATTTGTCTAATCCAGTTTTATGTGGTTCCCGAAATCATATGTATGTTTTTCGCATTAGGGTAAAAGATTAACAATATTATGTAGGATATTTGGGTTTGCCTTCAGTAGTATGATGTCCCATGAAATTATTTGTTGTTTGCATAGAAAAATTAAACTAGAGCTGGAGGAAGTTAAGGCCAATTATGATATCAAAATGATGGAAATGAAATCTTTGATGCAAAAGGAGAAATGTCAATTGCAAGAAGCGTATAATGATACTGTGTCCAAGGCGTCTACAAAAGTACGTAGTCCTGTAATCATTGAGATTTTCATGTGATGCATAGTATTAATATAAATTGTTAACAACTACCCAAACGTTTTTTTTTTTTAATTTCAGATTTTTGAACTTCAGTCACAATTAGACAACGCTAAATTGAAATCCCAACAAATTGAGAGAACACTCTCAGGCAAAATTGTACAATTGCAAAATGCACTCAATATTTGCTTGGGAGGAATGAATGCAGGTTTCAATCCGCAATGTGGTAATGGAAACCATGCTTTTAGTAGTTTTACAGGAGAATCAGGGTTGATGTAGTAATTCTAATTTTGTATTCAGTGTTATGAACGAAAAGGTTGTTTTGCATGAAACGTTGTTTGTACTTTGTACTAACTACGCATGGTTTTTCTCTTTTTTTGTTTGGAATTAAAATTGTACATATTTTGAATTCACCACATGACAATGTTACAGTAAATCAAAGTGGTGACAACTTGTTGTATTCCGTGTTTTGTCCTGTGCAATGAATGCATAATGGATGGAAAACCTTTTAACAATTTTAATCCTGTCGTAATCCGTGAAAATGGATTTAATGCAGGAGCGTAAAGAGACAAATAATGTTAAGCTACCAAAAACCTTTACAATTAATAGGGGCATCGATTTTGACTCCTAAGGGATTCTAATAAAAGGTACTTGGATGAAGCAAGCGTGAATATAAGTCTGACCAACCGTGTCATAAAAATGGATCAGTGAAATAATATCTAGAAAAGAAAACATATCAACCCTTTGAAAGCATGAGGGAACACATGAATGCATCAATGATGGACCAAAAGGGTTACTTTTTTTCGTTTTGCTGGTAGACTCAATTCAATTCAATCACAGAACACAGATATAACTGTTTTTTTCAGACTTATAGTTACACTATGTTGCAAAAACCGTCACGTATGTAGTTTCTGTGCACAGGGAAACATTATGTACAGGCTTAAATATGAGGATGAATAATTTGTTCCTTGCTGCAATATTATATTAGACCCTTTTGAAAACTGTTATTAATACTGCTATTCAATTTTGAAACCTTAATAGTTAGTCTGGTAGTTCTGGTTAGTTAATGTCATCAGCATGGTTTTTGGAGTATTTTAGCATGCAAAGCTAGTTCTCAATAAGTTTTAAGTGAATTGAAAAAATTTCAAACTGAAAAATTCCAATTTGGATCACCCTGTACTGTCCCTTGCAATCGCATATGGGTAAGTAGTAGTCGGCAAGCATTTCATTGAGACAGGTGGTCCACTTCATTTGGCGTGCACCAGTATTATTGGGGAGCCCTTTCCTTGTACATATAAAGCATCCTGTACAACCCTTTAGCACGCATAACTTGTTTTGATATCAAAGTATACTACGAACACTTCATCATATTTTCATGCTTATTATGACTCCTGTATGCTATCCCTCTGTTCCCGTAATTTTATAGAATTCACTTTTGTTGTCTTTAGTTATGATTCATGCTGTGTACCATTGTGCAAGTTCAGTTAGTTCCATTCATTTATCAAACTCGGGATGAAAAGGAAAAGCAGAAAAGGATACAATATCGTGAGCAATCATCATAATAAAAATGTGGATCCACCATTATACTGATTGTATACAGCTCAAACTAACGAACTAAACGAACTATCCTTTTCATTTTATGTTGTGATTAACATTTCTATTGTTTCAATTTTTTGGGCCAAACAACATTGTGGGGTGCAATCAATTTTTGTTTTGCTATCTTTTAATGTTGTCAAAAATATTGCACCAGTTTTCTAGCCAAAATAAGACAGATCGAGCAGACAGTTTTGTGAAGAGCAGAAAGCTTTTGAGTTTTCTATGTAAAATACATCATGCAATATGAGTAGCCTTGAAGGACTCCCCAGAGAGAGAGTTAAAGTACTGCACGTGGCTCGAATTCAATCTGATGTAATCTGAGAAGCAATGATCCTAATATAATTTTCCCATTAATTGAAAGTTTCGTCTATTTTTTTCACACTTTAGTGCCAACTGTATATACTTTGAAACCACCGAATAATGTAATCTTAATATTTTAGATGCTAAGACACGAGAAGTATTACTGCAAATCAGCAATGATTATAAGGATCAAGTTTTGAGAAAAATGCATATTGATATCGTAGTGCAGCTTTTATTACAAAGCAGAAAAGTATGTTCAAAATTGTATTTTGAACTATTGAACAAATTATTACTCTTGATGCCAATAAAAACTTCTCAAACTGCAAAACTGAGCGGGTGCAAGTTTAATGTCCTTTACTATGATTTGCATATTCACTTGACAAGCATTCCATTTTTAACATTCACTACAGAACTTATAGCTAAGTAACTGCTAAATATATCCAGAATATTGCCTCCTATCAAATCTCAACAGTTCTTTAAATTTCCATCCCTTCACACATAGTACGTACCCTGCATTGCATGCTACAACACACGCTAAAACCACACCCTCCGAAAAATGAAGGGCTCCGATCCTACTAAAACTTTCTTTCACGCACTAGGTAGTTAGCAGCCTGTGGATACACTTGGACCAACTTTTGTGCACAACTTATATTTTTCGTGTGGGTGCAATAACTCAATTCGTGCTGGTTAGCACAATTGACAACTATACTAATCTTCCGTGTGTCAACTTTTATTGACATTTACAGTCAACATGCCCAAACTAAATTGACATTCATCAACCAAAAGTTATACACTAGTCATTCGGTTGTACAATACTTACTCAAACTAGTCAAAAGGTTAGTTGGTTTTTGTTGTTTTTGTGCCAAAAACGTTCTTCATAAACCAACAGCAAAATTCAATATGGACTATTCACCTAAAAATATGTACTACCCAAACAATAACAATCTGTACCAAAACCACAGTGAAACTCTGCATTCTCCCTACAGTATGCACCATCAAAATGTAAACTCGCCTCCACAACCTTGCTATTCAATTTCTCCGAATTCTACTTGCTCCATGGGATCATCATTGGATTCTCAGTTAACTTCTCCTCGTCCGTCACTCCACGAAACTCAAGTCTGCTCTCCAGGACCAATCTCGAATAATGTTTACCCCACCGAAGACAAAAATTGTAGCCTCGAAACTGCTACATCTACACCACGAAGACAACAAAGGCGCTCCAGACGGAGAAGCCCTACCGTCATTTTCAAACTCAAGCGTCAAAGACGTGCAAAAGCTAATGACCGGGAGCGACATCGAATGCACATGTTGAACGAAGCACTAGAAAAATTGCGACTCACTCTGCCCTCTATGCCACAGGAGCAACGATTGACGAAAATTGAAACATTGCGGATGGCACACAACTACATTTGGGCTTTGGGAGAAGCTGTGTTCAAAAAGCACATGTTAAGGAGCAAAAAAAATTGTAGTAGCAGTGAGAGTCCAGAAACTTTCTGCGATGCCGAAGAAGAAGAAAGCTGCAGTAGTAGCAACGGCAATGAACATGTTGTGAGTGTTGGCAATGTGAAAATCGTTCTGGACAAGGATGGGTGTCTTTTGGAAACTTCGGCCACACGACCAAGCACACCCCCTTTAGAATCGGGTGATTTGGAGTTCACACCTAATTTTCAACCACAACAACAACAAACACACGAGTTTCATAATCATCATCCGCCTAATTTTTTTTACCAAAATGAGGCTAGTTTGCACGCGTCAGCCACGAGTGCTCACGTGCACTCCCCGATTTACACTGGTAATGATGACAACAGCTCCAATTATTCGTATGGGAATACTACTTATGAGGACGATCGCTACTATTACTAACTAAAAGTGTTTATGTAATGATGGGAATGTAATTGAGCGAGTGTGCTTTGGTTTAGTTTTCAAAGTTTCTGGTCGTTTAATTCTAGTTGTTCATAGTTCGAAGGTTTTTGTAAAAAATTATGGAATGAAGTTCATGATGATAGGTTTATTTTTTATTTGTGTTGCTGTGATATTTTTTGTTTTCGAAGAAAATTATTTTTTGTGAATTAGTAATAAAACAAATCTTTGCTAGTCAAATGTGAATTTCGGTATTGTATGGAATATAATAGACACAAAATTGTGTAGCAAATCAGTATTTCTTCTTAAAAATTGTATGAAAATAGTATTTTTGTATAAGTGTTAAATATGTAATATTTGGAAAAGGATATTAGGTATGCAGCTAGATAGAAATAAATCATGTGTAACTAAATCTAACAAACGACAACTGATTTACTGGCTATTGGCTATTTGTTAAGGGTTTTTTGTGCCAACCCTAAAACTGATTCATCATCATTGACTTAAACTCATTCACACTGTATTACCATACAGGAATATTCAAGAGTAGCTCTTTGCTGTTAGTTAGCATTCTCTATTATACGAAATGGATAACGCGAAGGATTGTCTGCTAGTTAGTTAGTTTGCGCATTCGGACTATTCATACTACTATACACAATGGACTACAGGACGTTTAGAATAGACGCAGTTAACAAAAGGGAATAATTTCACCCTAGTCACTGATTTTGCATGGCTCATCATCCCCTACTTTGCCCACATTGGCTTCGCATAATCATGCCTACTCACAAATCCTGCACATAATTGAACCATGATCCCTGTGTAAATAATAAATACTCAGTTTTACGGAAATCAGGAAAAATGAATACATAAAAAGCTATGTCATATGTAGCCCATTAGAAGCCAGCTAAACCATTCTATAACATTCAATCTGCACAGCAAACTAACTTTTTGGTGCTCAGTTTACTTACACATAAGATAATACAAAAAACTTTAGGCCTCAGTTCGAAATTTTTGACAGCTCATTGGTTATCTTCACTTAATATATGTATATTATAAAAATTCTAAAAAGATTAATCCATGAAAAGGGAAAATCAAAGTTTTGACTTAGTTTAGGGGAATATAAATAACGCACATGATGAATGTAGGGATTGAAGGTGCGTAATGAAAATGAATGCGCAAAGCATTACTTTTTTGTCGCCTCAGAACAAAACGACAAACAAAACGGTTTCAGACTGGTGATTTACTTTTCCATTGTGATCTGTACGGTTCATCTCCTCACAGTGCCCATACCATAAATGAATGAAGGGATAAATGGTAGCTTTAGATTTAGGGTTACTCTCTCTCTGCTTTTGGTTTTACTTCAGCCTTTGTACAAAATCCGGGTTCCAGGGTATTGACTGACTAACTAAACACACTAGTATAGTAGTAGTTGTTTTTGGCCAAAATGCAGTAGCTGTAAAGTAAAAATTAAAACGCAGAAAAAACCCCATCCAAAATGTTAAAAATATCTTGTTTTCGGTCGGTTTAAAAAATGTACTAAATTGATCAATACTTATGGTTTGACTACTTTCATCGATATCATTTTCCTTTTAGTAAATTTAGAAAGCGAAATTCGGCATTTTATGAACCAACGGAGCAGCTGGAAGATAAACTTAACTTTTACGGTACGATCGTTTATGCAATACCAAATGGTAAATGGCTCATTTGAATTCGGGTGCTCACTCACTCACTACTCTCGGTCCTTTGGCTTACTTTCGATTTATCAAATACGCGGATCTATTATTATTGGCCACCTGCTCACTTTTCCAGCAGTTCCACTGGATAGATATAAAATATATGTGTCCTAACTAACAAACTATACGCACATTCACTTTTATATACACCACCCGGGGTAGAATTTGATTTTACTGACATTGACATAAAATGCATTGTAGCCGGGGATGTTATCATCTATTCATAGAGCCTCTCAGCAGTCAGTCAGTTAGCATAAGTACTTGTACTACGAGAAGGGGCAAATAAGGGATAAGAGCTCCTGTTGAGCACACAAGTAGACTTTAGAAACGCAGCGTGTTTTTTTATCAGCAGTTTTCAAAACCAGGATTTGGGGATAGAATTGTTTTTCAGCGATGGCATAGTTTTCACAGATCGAAATTCACAAATATATGAAAATTACCAATATTTTCACCTAGGTTGAGATTGCGTGAATGAATAAAATGTACATTTGGAGTTGTAGGACGTGAAAGGAGATTGCTGTAGAAATTTTTTTGCTTACATTTCGTCAGCATTTACATATTTTCCATAAAAGTTTACAGGGGGTGCGATTAGTGACTGGACTACCATGATGATATTTGTATTCTTTTCATAATATTTGCACATACGATTGACAGAATGTTTAAAAGAAAACCGAAAAAGTTTTACTTCTTTTTGCATTTGGACTGAACTGTCTGCAATTTGTGCTTGGGCTGTTGGAATATTTGAGTAGTAACTGTACAAGCATAGAAAAAAGTAGCCTTCGAATTTCAAATCCACTCAGCTACTCCATTTTTCTTCTCTCTCTCTCACTTCTCTTTACGTTTTATAATCGGCAAAATTTCTTTAAAATTTTAAACGTCTTGGTTGAACCAACCAATTGCTGGAAATTAAAAGGTGAGTGACCAAATGAAGCCTGGGTGAAGTTTAAGAGGAATGTTTTTTCTTCACATATCTTTATCAAGAAAATATCGAATTAAAAGAGAACTTTAAACGAGAACTGCTTTATAAAACTGTAACATTTCCTCCTTTGATTTAGCTCTTGGAAAGGTTGCTCAGAATCTATCAACATGAATTTTTGGAGGGCTGCCGGATTAACGTAAGTACATAACTTGCTATCTACTCCAAGTACACTTAAACTTTTATGACTTGTATTGGTACTGCTTCTAGAATCCAATTCCAAGGTAGACAATAAAATAGTATTTGTATCGAGAATCCAATAAATAAATTTCTGAAGCATAAATTTCCGTAACTCAAAGATTGTAGGGAAAACTACGAAATAAGTAATTAATTTATTGTTCATAAAACGTCGATGATACACCACTACTGCCTCTTTAGATCAAGTAGTTTTCATAATTTTGAGCCGTATAATTTTCTGAAAAATAATTAGCATGTGAATATGTAACTTATGTCCTCGTCCTCTGTATGTATTAACTAATGCAAAATTTTATATTATTTTGGCGTTAATGAGTTATTCTATGTAGTCAATATGAGGGCAACATCACGCCCACTTTTTGGAGCTAACTCGATTCCACTTTCAAAGGCAGTGTCAGTGTCACTATTCTTGATGAGGCAGTATCGAAACTGTGCAAAGTAAAAGTTCGAAATCTTATATGAGGAAAACTGGTATTTGTTTCAGCTACATCAATTACTCAATGATTGCCGCCAGAACAGTAAGGCGATCATTAAAACCAGAATTGAAAGTAGAGGCTGCTAAGCGAGGAACTAGCGCTGTCAAAATAACTCCCTGGAAAGATGGCAAGCAGCAAAGTAAGCTCTTATGATTGATTATATCTTAGTCGTCAATGAAGAAATGAATACAGGTTTTATGAAAGAATAATATTTTTGTTGAGAGACTTTGAAATTGAGAGTAATCAAAACTTTAATATGTATCACATTTAAGGACGAATTGGTTTTCTTGAAGTACAAATGCATGCATTACAATGAATAACCTACTGTAACTGTAGTTCTTCATTGTTTGCAATATCTTAAGTTCATTGAAGCCAAGACTAATGTATATAATAAATCAGGTTAACTATATTTTCTTATTTATTGGTGATCATCAATTTATAGCTCCGGAGTAAATCCATCATCTAAAAATTCTTGTAAGTTTTTTTCCAACAACGGTATTGTTGGTTTTGCGTGCAGTCTGATTAAACTTGATTTCAGATTTTTTTGGGTTTCTTCTGAAACTTTCTCTTGAATGATAAATTTTTTATTTAATTGAGTTCCATCCAATAGAATGTTGTGAAGAGTTCATTTTCCACGAAATCATTTAGTTAATATTTTCTTGCTGCACTGAATTACTTCAGCTTGGAATATTTCGGCATTTTGGATATTGAATCTAAAATTTGGGTTGTTTTTGTTTGGTTTGCGATTGAGTTATATTTGCATTTTAACAAGCTGCGTTTTCTGTTTATCTAATTTGCTGAATGTAAAAGCATACTTTGTAATTCATTTTTGTTTCCAATTCTTGCAGAGGATGCCTAGAGGAAGCCGGAACTAAAATCGTCTTAGATTAATTGTAGTTAATGTCTTCTTGAAATGGGTGAGTGTTCAATGCTGTTGTAGTCTGCTCTATAGTTTATTACACAATCCGAAAACCGAACGGTTTTGATGTTTCGCTATTATATGTAAAATTTATCATGTACAACTATGAATTATCCTTTTATGCTATCGTCAGTCATATTTTCGCCAATTCACTAATGTAGATATTCCACATGAATTGATTTCGAATAGTATGCAATAAAAACAACTGTAAACCACTAGAAGATATTGATCAGAATCCTTTTATTTGTAATTGCTAACTTAAGGTACTTGGAAGCTAGTTTTACAACTTATTGTTATTAGGAACTTGCACTTCAACTTTCATTTGCTTTCGCCTTTTCGTTGCATGAATTTCAATGAAAAGGTATCCGATCGTTCCGATACATAAAACTGCCAATAGGAAGATTAACTTTGGCTTAATGCATAAAAGATTAGTATTCAAGTAGGAAATAATGAAGCCAACTGATTCCCACAGTCTGTAATTACTGAATGCTGCTTCTTCGTGGTCCGGAAATATTATTCCGTACAAGGCTAAAAAAAACAGAAAAAAACCATTTTATTTCTTTCCTTCTGAAAATTGAGATAAAGTGATCCATACAAATAGAAATTATTACCATTTATTTGTGCTGTATAAAAAAAACGAAAAAAATGAAAAATTAAAGGTATCATTATAGTTTCATTTAGACTACAACTTATTATTATTTGTGAAAACTTTTGCTCACTTTGCCAAATTGCATCCGCAGTGCCCCATAAACCGGCAATGATAAAGTATGCATAGGGGGTTGAAGGATCAGGTTTCCAAAAAAGTAGAGCTACCACTAATGATCCATGTAACATTGTTCCTAACAGGAATACAGGTAAACGTCCTGTATATTTTATGATTGGGCCAAAAGCTACGGACATAATTGCATCGCAGACTCCAGCGCAAATAAATACATAGCCAACGTGTTGAACACCCCATGTGCAAGTGATGTATGCCTGAAAACAATACAATACAAATTAAAGACTTTCTCAAAATACCGTGGTTTAGAGAAAGGACTCTGTTGATGTTAAAAGAAAATTGTGTTCGAGAAAAAGCATAGTGAAAGAAAAGAAACCTAAAACATAGGTGAAAGCTGTTGAAGAAAGTTTACTCTATGAACGATATGATGATTTTTGCGGCAAAAGGCTCACAACTTTACTACTGAAGGTTTCACTATTTGTTCATTGAATTGATCATTTAAGTGACCACAATTTTGTGGCTGTTTAACTTTTCAACTGATGTAACCGTAACGTAGTTTGCTTTAGCCGTTTTATTTTTAACTTGAATTTATTAAAGTACTTCAACTGATCGCCAGTAAACTCTGGGGACCCTTTTTGTGGGCAATGATCATTGGAGAAATTTTGCAACTTATCGGAGTGTTTTTCGAGAAACTTTTGGCAATGATTGGTCTTAGTTCCGGAATTACTGCTGTGGGGCCAAATACTCTTCGAGTATTTATTAAATATAGTGGTAAAACTGTTCAAGTTGACCTTGATCCAAGCTGGACAGTGAAAAAAGTTAAAGATATTGTCGCTCCAAAACTGAATTCATCTCCCGAGGAAATCAAAATAATATTTGCTGGTACTGAGCTGCCGGATAATTTTGTTTTACAGGTATTTGAGAAGTTTAAATGCAAACTTAGTGGGAATTTTATCGTTTTAATGGTTTCAATGCTGAATATTTATTTTGCCGATTCAGTCCTGCGATGTGGGACAACAAAGCTACCTTCATGCTGTTCGTGTTCAAATTCCAATACAAAATGAAGTACCTGTGCCTTTATCATCCGATTTGAATCTACCTAGTTTGAGTAACTCTCCAG
>Ga0210040_10007552_pt1 | contig 13126 bp, 3 predicted proteins | sample CryGeyCG12114_NA_FD_185462 | JGI IMG/M metagenome (GOLD analysis project Ga0210040, IMG submission 185462) | Groundwater microbial communities from aquifer - Crystal Geyser CG19_WC_8/21/14_NA (SPAdes) (version 2) | ecosystem: Environmental > Aquatic > Deep subsurface > Groundwater | place: USA... | reverse complement strand
AGTTTAGTTAATCCTATCTATCTATTTAATCCCGTCTATCTAGTCAATCCTAGTTATTCCTAGCTATAGGTATCTACTTCCTCTCCTATACTATAAGTAAATAGTATACTAAAAGAACTTACTAGGATCTACCTACTCTGCATATCTATTCTATATACTTAGCACTAGTTTTATTAAGAGGTTATTCTTAATATTACAGTTAGGGTTTATAGCTATCTTCTAGTATAGACATCTAAGTAATAATATAGTAAGTAGAGGGCCCGTTTAGACAGTTATGCTAGCGTCCTTTATATCTAATTAAGATAGCTAGTAATTAGGACGGAAGTTTTAAAACGCTATAAGGTTACTAATAGTTGCCTATTCTTTTAGTAATAGCATACTTATATTAAATATTACTATAATAGAGAGAGATCCTACTACTACACTATAAAAGGTAAAGACGTTAAGTATATTAATAGACGCTAGGGAGGGTAGATAGGGCGTTATTAGGAGCGCAGTCTCTACAAAAGCCTCTATATTCCTTACTACGCTATCTTAAAGTAGCTATATTTTACCCTTACAGCAGCTATCATATATACCCTCCTTAATAACAGCCAGTCCTCTATATACGTATAGGTTGTCTAGCGTAAAGTATTAAAACTCATCACTAGCTATGTCTAGTTCTCAAAAGCGCTATAAAGGAGTCGCAGAAGTAGTTAGTTTAAGTCTATTATTATATAAGGTAGGTAGAGGATAAGTTATTAGGTCTAGCGTTATTAAGGTATAGGGATCTAGGTAGTATAACTAAAGTAGAAACAAATCCTTTACGTTAGGACGCTTAGGTCCTCTAGGAAAGAGCAATTCACTTAGCTCTATATACATTACCTCTAGCGCTAGAATCTCTATAACTTTATTTAGCGCGATGTTACAGAGAAGAATATAGAGATATAGATATACTCTAACGACGCTTCCTACGTTAATTAGATTAGCTAATAGATTAATTAGGTCTTTATACAAGCTGTGCATTATCTAGCTAATAGTAATAGGCGTAAGTTCTAATAGAGATTTTCCTAGTTTATAATAGGTTGCGTAGCGTTATAAGCCTATAAGCGCGTCCTATAACATTACTAGAAGCTGCTTTACTATATAAGCTAGCCGTATCTCACCCTTAATACTCTAAATACCTCTACTAATCTCTTTAAGGAAGGTTATAACCTCGTTAAACAGCTTAATAGAGTTATGTTATATATTATTAATAAAGATAAGCGTAGTAGATAGGATACTCTCAATTAAGAAGGCGACGTAAATATTATAGTCGTAGTCCTTAGCGTCTAAGTATAGCTGTATATAATCTACGAACTATACTGCCCTCTAGTTAGTGTACCGTATAATTTATTCTATATTTAATAGCCTAATCTAACTTAAGTAAAACTAGGAGTCCTCTAATAGCTTACACTGCATATTTATAAGTTCCTTAACTATCGCCTTATATATAGCTATATTAAGGTTCATTTTACCTATATAGGCGATATACTTAGGGAACTAGCTCTATAGGCCCCTACGTATAGCTAGCTTACTTAGTAGTAGGCCCTAGTAATATCTCTAGATAGCTTCTTTACTATACTTAATTCTAAATCCGTATATTAGGGAAGCCTAGATACGCGTATTTAATTCCTTAGGTAGTGTTATTCAAAGGTGCATATATTAGTAAAGGAGAATTATTAGTAACTGTGCCTAAGCCTCTAGCTTCTCTATATCGTTATCGTTAAGTTTGCTAAGTGTATAGGCCTAGAAGTCTTAATTAATAAGTTCCTAGCAGCCTATATAGCCTGCTACCTACTAAAGGCGCCTATCTTTCTTATTACTGTCCCTACGAAGTGTACTAGACAGCCTTTTCACAGCCTACGCATTAGTGTCTTATACGTAGATTAGAACCTTTACCTAATATATATCTATTTCAAAGGTTACGAGGGGGTCGTCCTTAAGTCCCTAGCTCGTATTAAGCGCAGGATTACCTAAGGGATTATAGTCGTTACTTACTTTAGGAAGCAATTAGTATAAGTTATTAGTTTACTTAGTTTAGAGAGTAGTATTAGAAGTGTAAGCCTTATAGCCTAGCGGGTATAGGATATTAAGGGCTTTCTAAAACTAGTCGTTAAAATAGGTATAAGCTTAGGTATCTATAGATGTACTTCTAGCCTCCTTAAGTTTATACTTAGAAAAGTATATAGTAGCCTTTATATAGTACTTAAGCGTAAAAGTAAAGTTAAATCGTATATTAGCTAGGATATAAGGCGCTTACGCTGTAACCGCGTAGGCTGCGTAGAGGAAATCTAAGACAGAGACCTAAGTCTAGCTATTAGGGCGCCTTACTCTTATAATATTAAGTTTACTATACTCTACAACCTACCTAATCGCATTTATTATTACTCTTTTATACGTAGTAACTAGGTGTTACTAGTGCGTATAGTCTTATTCTGCTATACTTGCATTTATACTACTAGTTATAGTATAACGTAGCTTATATATTAAGCGTAGTAACGTAGTAGTTATAGGGTGTCGTAAAGGTAGCTAGTAATAGGTAGGAGAAGGATCTTAAGGCTTCTATTAATAAGGTTACTATAGTACAACTCTCTAGTAATAAAAAGTTAGAGCTAATACTATAACGCGACGTATATAAAATATCGCTAAAGTAGTATAAAACGATGCGTACTATCTATAGTATTACTCTAAGAGACTTTTAGAGTTATCTTTATAGTAGTTAGTAAGCTATATCTAATTATAGAACTTAAGTACTATTACTACTTCGTAGTTAATATAGCCTATACTTTTGTAATATAACTTCCTACTAGGGTAAGGTTTAACTAACAACTATATAAGTGTCCTTTAACGAAGCCTAGGCACCCTATCTACTCTAGACTAGTAGGACTTACTATATAAGAGGATAGCTAGGCTTTAACATCTAATACACGTCCTTAATAAGGTTATACTAAGCTTAGTAAGTCTACTTTCCCCTTACTACTTTTTTGCATCCTATATATGTATTCTGTATTATTAATTAGGGGCTAACTAGTCGTTGCACTTTAGTTTATCTATTGGACTTAAACTCTTCTTAGTAAATTAGCGCGTTCTACACTTATATTAGCTATTACAGGCTACGCAGAACTACTATCTAATATTAAGGAGTAGATTTACTAGGCAGCTAAGATTCACGCGCATTAACTATTATTATACTTATCTATCCTCTAATATGCGCGTCTTTACGTAGAATATATCTTATTTAACGTAGAGTTCGCCTTAAAACTAACTATAGCCTTTAGTACTTTACTTAAATTTACTATTATAGCTACAGCTTCTCTTTAAGTAGGTATAGCGATAAGAAGGCTTACTAGTATTCTAGTGCTAATTACTAAGGCTGTATATAACGTGTCTCTTAAAAGTATACGTAGTTACATTAATATAAAAGGTTATAGAGAGGGAAGTTATCTCCTAGGTCTAATCTTAAGAGTAAACTACTAATACCGCAACTTTTATATAGAGTTTCGTATAATAACTAGTAGTAAAGGCTTATAGGTTTACCTTTAGACGACTAGACTAGTAGAGCCTAGAGAAGAGATTACAGTTAACTACTTACTATACTACTTTAGTCCTAATAACGAAGACTACCTTTACTAAGACTGCGAATTGTAGACCCTAGGAGGGTAGTCATAAACTAGTATAACTAGCACTTCTACTACTCTTAAACGGACTAGGAACTAAGCATCTATATAAAAACGCATAAGGATAAGGTTACAACGTTACGCTTACACTACGATTGTATTACTAGGTAATATTTACTCTCTTAGGGATTATAATCATACTCTATCTAAGCTGCCTATATAGGAATACGTTGCCTATTACTGTAGGGTACTTTTCTCTTCCTATAGTAATATACTTCTTTGCCTAAGCTATAAAGAGCGTGCTCTTATAGTTAGTCTAACTAAGGTCGTTTACTATTAATACTATTAATTACTTACAACTACTACTCTAACCCTTAGACTATATTATAGTAATACTATATTCGAAGACACTCGCAAATACCTATCTACTTTAGAGATTCTAGGTTAGAAGGTATATCTATATAGAGTCCGCTTTAACAGTAAGAAGTATAAAGACTATACCTTATCTTCTCTTAATGCTATTATATAGGATAAGATAGATATGCAACGAGCTGTAAGCGTTAAGGCAGCTAGTGCTGCTAGCGCATCCTAGAAGAGTAATATATAGCTCTTATTTAGAGACTAGTAGACTAAAACAGCTAATACGCTATCTAAGTTTAAGAATAAAGTAAAGGCACTCTACACGTATGTTCTTTTGCTTTAAGACAGAATAGTACGTCTCCTCCCTATAGTACGTTAGCGTAACTATAATTCTAGTAAAGGTTAGAGGGATATCCTACTTTCGTTACATTACTATTATACACGCAGATAAACATAGTTAGTGTTGTAGATCTTAACACTATACCTTATATTACGTTAAGGTTTAGAAGGGTCTAACATTTGTATAGGCGTATATTATAGATCTGTACTACAAGGAATTAAGTAATATAACACTAAAGGTTAGACTTATAACACTACGCAGTCTGTACTAGGTAAGAGCGATGCTTAAATATCTCATCTCTAAGCGTAAGGTTAGTATCGCTAGAGGTATCTGTATTAGAGCATAGCGATTAATTAATGCATAAAATAATTTCGCTATATCCCTATTTACATACTTTAAGTTCCTTAATTACATAAGATCTAAAGCTGTAGCTTAAACCTATCCTAAGTAGTAGGCTTAAGAGGAGCTTTCTAGGTAAATTACTAAACCCCTATAGGTATTAAGCTTAATAAGTAGTTAATAGCAAGGGGGGCGTATAAAGCTGTTTTCGTAGTAAAAAGAACTTCTTTAATTAAGTTTATAGTTAGGCCTTACTTAAGAGGACCGCTCGTAAACAGCTGTAATAGTGCTAGCTAGTAGTAGGCGACATCGTTATAAGAAGAATTAGCTCTAATAGCGTAGTAGCTATACGCGTAGCCTAGGAGGTTAATAATATATTAACTAATAAGACGTATACGTCTACAATACAGCAGAAGTAAAATCTTTAGAGACGCTTAGATAGACTTACACGTATACATACTTAAAGCAGTATATATATATTACTATAAGCCTAGTATATAATTATCTATATTAGTACTAGTATACTTAAGCTTTTGCGTATAGTAGAGTATATCTATTACTCTCTTACTTATACATATATATTATCGCTTAGCGAGTAGGCTACTAATCTATAGATAACACTCCTATTATAAGGGTTAAATCTAATATACATATACACTAAGCTATATACTTTAAAACTATTCGTATACTATTTTATTATATAAAATATACATTGTTTAGAGGTGCGGGTTCTAGGAAGTCGCACCTTACCTTCCGTTCGTCTTTATTCACGCCTATAGTTATTATTATTAAAAGTTTCGCAACGCTTCTATTTTAGCAGTAGTAGTGCTAAATATTTCTATAAACTACTTGCAAGTTCCGTATATTACATAGTTAAAAGTCCTATCTTAAACCTTTTTTAGAATGTTAATTAGATTAACCTATATTGTAATCCTCCCCTATTTATATGCAGCTTCGCAAAGCTTATATACGAGTTGGAGTATATCTTTTATATTAAGATTAGTACTAGCAACTATAACTATATCTAGGGGGAATTTCTTAATATCTAATTTCTTAATCTACTTAAAGTCCTATACTAGCTATAGGTCTAATAGGCTATCGTAAAGTATAACGTAGGGACGTAGCCCTAGTACTAGCTAGCTTCTAGGTTAATTAGGCTATTAGCGCTTAGCGTTTACATGCTTTATCGATTAATTTAGGCACGTACGGTATAGTAGTAAATATCTATATTAGAATAGTAAGACTTGCATCTTACTTACTTCTTTGTATCTTAGATATACTATTTCGCTAATTTTCTTATAAAGAAATATAGTAATTGGTGCTACATCTAGATCGTGTTCTATATATAGATCCTCCTATATATTACTTAGTTAAGGACAGCGATCCTTAAGGCTATTAATGTTCTATATATATACGCAGATAGGGTTATAACGCAGTGCTACTACCTCTATTATTTTATAGAACTTAGTTAGCGCAGCGCTTATAGTATAGTACATTATCTTTACAATAGTTAAAAAGTAGAGCTTAGTCCTATCTATAGTGCGAAAGACTTACTTAGAGAGTAGATACTAGCTACTAAATTTACGTATAGACGCGAAGGTAGGTACTTATAGGTGTTAGTTCGCATTCTAGTATTAGTTATATAATAAGTACTTACTACTAGCTGCTTCTAATACGCTAGCCCTAATAATAAAAATAATCTTACGCTTCTTCTTTAAGGCTATATATATTTTAGTAACGTTATTAACTACTATAAGGTTATCTAAGTCGTATATTTTATATCTAGGCTTTAGGGTTATAGTAGTAATTAAGCTAATAGCGAGAATAGTAATAGTTCGTTTAATGTTCTTAGCAGCTTTTTAACGTAGTGTTATATTACGTATCTTCGCGTTCTACTAGCTATATATTAGAAGTAAACTTTAGCCGCATCGCTACCTAGTAGCTTTATTACAAATAAACACGACTAGGCTCTAATTATACTTAGTAGTTACTATCGCAATTAGTAACGATAAGTAAGGTACGTTAGTATCTAGACAGCACCCTAGGTTAGCAGCTAAGGTACCTAGGTACATCCTATAACTCTTACCTTTTACTACCTATTAGAGGATATTACTATATACTAATCTTAAAACTCCTATAGGCTTATAGAAAAGCATTAGAAGGCTAATAAGGACGGACTATTAGTATTAAGAAGGTATACTACTGTTAGACGTTCGTAAACTAACTACTAACTTCTTAGTAGGCGAAAGTTAGTAGTAATAGGTCTAAGTCTACTAGCGCCTTATACGTCTTAGTAGCTGTAGTAATAAGTAAGAGTAAGCGTAAGTAGCATAGAATAGAGGAACGCTCCTTATTTTCAGACACACTAACGCTATTATAGTTACCTATAGTATTGCAGAGGGTTAGTAAGGGCCTACGAAATATCTAGTAGAGTTAGTTCGTACGCTAATACGCATATCTAAGTAACTAACTACGCGCCTAATATAAAAATAATAAATATCTTAAAAGCTACCTATAGCAGAAACGTTACTACCTTTACAGGGAAAGTCAGCCTCTAAAGATCTACTAAAGTTTTAGGAGGTCTAAATAGATACTAACTTAATTAGGTAAACTAAGAACATTTTAGTAAGAGTTAAAATTAAGGAGACTTCTAAAGCAGCTTCCTTAATTATAGTCCCTAAGTTAGCTTAAGGGCTATTCTTAAATAATATAGCGATTTAATAGCTCTAGAGACGGTTTAACGTAATAAAGTAATAGTTTATATATCTGCTCTTACCTAAATGTAAGGGCTAAGTGTGTATAACCTTATATTACTATTGCTATAGGCATATTACCTCTAGTTACACACTATACGTTGCTCTTTATACTAATATTATATAGTAAAACTAATAAGAGAATAACTCTTATATTACTATATTAAGAGCTCTAGGCTTAATGCTTAGCCTTGTCTATCTCTCTAACGCTGTATCCTATCCTACTTCTCCTTAAAACACTAATATCTACTATACCTATTCTTTAGCGTTTGTATTCTATAAGTTAATAATTATATCCTTAACTAACTAATTAAGACTAGTAAGTAAGAAAACAAACTTAACTATGCCTACTCTTCTTAACCCTAGCTAGTAAACTGTCTATAACACTATTTAGATCGTTGCTAAACTTACTTATAAGACGTATAAAGGCATTACAGATAGAGTTTAGGCTAGCGTTTACAGTAGTCGTAGGCTGTAAGGAGGTAACGTGAGTCCTACTGCCTAGAGTGTACTAGATAGGAGATTTAGTGCTATTAAAAAGGCGTTTCTTAGGGGTAGTGTACTAGGCGCCCTCTATTAACTCGCTCATAGTATATATAATAGAGGAGTTATAAAGGGGTAAGGGCGTACTAGGCTAGGTGCTATATATAGGGTAGGCTAATAGTAGGGCGCTAAAGATTAGTAAGCTAGTAGCCTAAGGAGGAGTAGTAGAAATATCTAGCCTTATATTAAAGATAGTGTTATTTAGATTACGCTCTACCTACTATTAGCTTAGGTGCAAGTAAGCGCATAATAAAGATACGTACGTAGGACTATTATATAGAAACTCTGCTTCTCTTACAGCTACTACTCTACTACCTACTTAGTAGCTACCTAAGTAATTACGCGCCTCTAGTTATTAGAGGTAAAGGTCTCTTAATATAGGTTAGTAAGGATGCAGTAGTAGAAGAGGGTAGGTATTAACTATTAACGATAGTAAGGAAAGAGTTAAAGATTTCCCCTGCGTCCTTAGTACTGTATACCCTCTATACTACTTCTAAGGCATTCTTAAGCTGCAGCCTATTAGTTAACTACGGTTTATTTATTAGAGTAATACGTACATCTTAGAGAATCTTAGTCTTTATAGTCGCGTTTACTATTATAGCTGTAGTACTGTTATTAAGAGTTAAAGTACGTAGTAGTATAAGAAAGGTTAGGTAGGAAGAAAAGGTTATACTAGCTATAAAGGTTTAAATTATTAATATTATTTTGTTATTAAGATCGTTATTATAGAGATAGTGCGTAACGTAGTAGACCTTTAGCGGTAGACGAGTAGGATAGCACTACCCTACTACCTAAGATAAGACGAGAAGAATACCTTAGCAAAGCTACTAGGACTTAGAATAAGTAGGTGAGATTTCTCTCTGTAGATTAGGTACAGTAAATATTAATAATACGAGGATTAATAATAGAGGACTTTAGCCTCTTTATATCAAGAATAGAGTAAAGACTAGTTAACTATTCTTCTTACACTACTTCTAAAGAAAACTCTTATATCCTTCTAGGTAACTAGTAGGAAGATTTATATATAGAAAGTTTTACTTAGTGTACGTTATATAAGGTCGTAACGACTAGAATAGCAATACGTAACTAAGTTATTCTCTAAAGACTACCCTTAGTTACCTATACCCTCCCCTCGTACTCTCTAACTAACTTATCTAACTATTCTTAGTACAGCTCTTATATACGCTGCGTAATCTTAAGAAGGGATAGCTTACACTAGGGCGAAGACTACGTAATACTAGGGTTTATAGAGGACGCGCAGTTTAGGTTAGGTAGCGACGCTAGCTTAGTATAACTAACACCTAGGTTACTATACCTACTTATAATAGGCTAGAAAGGAAAGGTGCAGCTAGCTTAAGCAGCGTCTATAAGGCTAGAGATTACGGCGATTATCTTATATCCTTTTAAGCTCTAGTCGTTAGTAATAAGAGCTACGATAAGTATTAGTATAAGGAGTAAGAACGTCTTTATGTTAACTAACTATGCTCATACACCTAATGAGTAGTCTTTATACTATTACTAAAGAGTAACTTAAGGATGTTAATACTACTATAGATCTATTTACATACGATTAGTAGGATAGAGTATAGACAGTAGGTAAATTAGCTTACCCTAATAAGAGCGTCGTGCAACTAAGCCTTCTTAACTAGCTTACCCCTAACTAGGACTACCTTACTATTATCTAGGCGGCTAAACCTATTATTAAGTGTGCGTAGGGGCGCAGTATACTACGAGGAGGTTGCTATTATATACTCTTAGGATAGCGTTAATAGGTAAGGTTAATTATTTAGATATAAGTTAAAGCAGGTGAAGTAGGTTAAGAAGGAAAATAGGAAGTTCTGCAATATTAAAACATTTATCGCTAGAGCGCTAGTAACACACTAGTCTATTCCTAATCTAGATAACTTAAGGTGTAGGTTCTAGGAAGCTCTACCTACGCAGCGCTTTTATTGCCCTTTATAGCCTTACTAAGCCTAACATGCCTTATAACTAATATTTTCTATAATAGTCTTATTTTAAGCGTAATAATGCTGCAGCTTCCTTTAATTGCTTATATACTAAAGTAAAAGAGAGGCTAACTTTATATACCAAAGCAAGCTAACGTACTTAATAAGTTTAATAGGCCCTAAACAAAAGAGTGTAAGCAATTACATCCTTATAATAATAGTTATACTATTAGTTCTCTAGGTTATGTAAGGTCGATCCTCCCTCTCTGCTATTCGTACTATAATTATTAGTACTTAAGTTTTCTACTAGGAACGTCTTTATAGTACTAATAAATCTGTCTATAGTTAAAGGGTAGTGTTCTTATACAGTTCCCTTACGCGTACTATCCTATTATTTAGGTTAGCGAGGAGTAGTTACAGGACAACGTATCTAATACTTACTATTACATACCTGCGGTAGTAAAGGCTATCTTATAATAGGTTCTCTAGTATAGAAGTTCCTAGCCTACTAGAATTATAGACTATAGAAGTATATAGCGTATTTAGCAGACTTATAGATAAGGCTGCTCTTATCTTACTTATTATAGATATAACAACTATAGGCACTATAGGAGATAGCTACGCTAGATAAGATCTGCCTCTAAGAGCCTTATTATTAGCCTATATATACGTTAGAACTTCTTCTATAACGCGCGTCTAGTAAGCCTACTACTATTATTTCTATAGCCTACTTAAGCTCTTAAGCGTAAGCGCGAATATTAAGCTTTATCGTTAGGTTAAATAAGGATCTTTAAATTAACTTAGCCTAAGGGTTGTATAGTGCTATTAGGGTATATTAGTAGAGTACGTATAGAACTTAACTATTGTATACTAATATATAGGTTCTGCATTACAACAGTAGCGTAGTCCTACAGGTAATTTTCCTATAGGATATCTACAGCTATGTACATCTATGCGCGATTAATTAGTAAGAGACAGTAATAAGGAACCTATATAAGGCTAGCTACTATCTATAATACAATATAGGAGGAAGTTATTATGCTAGCGTATACGTATATATATTCTAGAAGAGGTTGCGTATAGCACTTAGCGGACCTATAAGTACGTAGCCGTTTATAACACCTCTTATAAGAGGAGCTTAGTATACCCTACTAAGTAGATCTTATATTTGCAACTAGTTTCTAAGGTTAGCAACCTTATAGTTTTGCGTCTACTCTAACAAATACAGTTCTATCGCAACCTACGCGCCTTAAAAGCTAATTACGCTATAATAACGTTTAAAAATAAGGAGGTGAGATTCTTAGGCACTAAGACTTAGGTAGTATTAACATACAGATAGGAAGTTAGAAAGGCGCTCCTTACCTTATAATAGACTAATTAACGCGCTATTAAAACTCTACTTTAGCTTAGTACGTCTACTAAACGCTAGAGAAATATGTAATAACTAGTGCTAGTTTTAGTAGATAATACTTTGGCGAGGTTTAATACTACTAAGCGCGATACAGCGTCGCAAAGAACAGAAGCGCTAGAAGATAACGTAGTTAACCTTAGTATACTAGGCTCAGATAATAATAATAGATAACCTAGAATACGTGCTAGCAAAGAAGACTTTATAGAGATTATAGGTGCTACTACTAAAGCAATTAGGTAGAGAAAGAAGAGAGAGTAAATAGGAATATATATAATACGCTAGCTGAGGACTAAACGCATAGCAAAGCCTACGAAATTAAGATAAATATGCATATATCCTCGCTATGCAACGTCCTATATACTCTACTATTCTATCTATATATATCTTTATAAAGCGCCTATATAAGCCTCTTCATTATCTATATCTGTGTATAAGTTAGCTAGCGTAAGGTGCTGCTAGACTATATAAACCTAACCCTCTATACACACTATAATAATCCACTCGCGCTATAAGCTATAAGAAATAGTAGATACATAGATAGAAGGGACGCCTAGTATAGTAGGAGAGGAAAGAAGGTATAGGAAGCTATAGGTAGCGGGGGAACGATTGCTTTAGTATCTTAATACAGTTATTACACGCGTAGTTAACATCTAATAGAATAAGAGAATATAGAGAACTTTCTAAGTTAATATCTTAATAAGAATATTATAGGAGTAGAATAAATAGATGCGCCATATATGCGTAGCGCACTATCTTATCGTATACGCCTAATCGCAAGATAGAGTAGAAGCCTAGGCTTTAACTATTTTAAGCGAGTTATAATACTTACTCTTAGTATACTAAGTTACTACTATAAGGTTAGATACTAACTATAGACGCGATATAGCGTATAGGCCAATCCGCGTCATAGGGTAGAAACCTAGACCTCGTAAATAATAAGCATACTCTTCTATAAGTAAGCGCATAAACATACTACCTATTTAAAAGCACTTTAATTCGCTTTTAAAGCAAGCAGTAACTAGTCCTTATAATCTTATAAAGTATATACTTTAGTCTATTAATTAAGATTTATAAATAATACCTATCTAGTCTTTGCTTAAAACAACGTAATTAGCGTATAACTGTATACACGATAGTAAAGCGAAAACGAACTAGCGCTAGTAGAGATAGGAAGGCTGCTTTAAGTAAACGTTATAAACAAACTCTAGCTCGTAAGAAGCAGCAATTAAAGCTGAATTAGATAGGCCCTAAGTTCTAGGCGACTTACTAGTAGATAGATAAACTACTACTAAGTAGCAGCTAAGTACTCTTTAGGTGTCTAATACCTAACTGCCCTAGCGTAGATTATAATCTACTATAGCATAATATCCTCGTATATAAGAGAGCACATAGTAGACCTACGCTAACTACACTATAAACAAAGTTAACTAAGTAGACTTACCTAAACTACTTAGAGTGCGAATACTATAATAGCAGAGTTAGTAAAGCCTATATATATTCGCGCTAGGGCTGCAACTAGCACTTATACACTAATAAGAACGCGTGTTTAAAGCTTTACTTAGACGACTTAGCGCCTAGACGCTAAAGAAAGAAGATAGAAGTAACCTTAAGCAATAAAGAAGCATCTACTAAAGATAAAATAGATAATAATAAGAGTAAGGAAGAGGATAGTAAAGAGGAGGAATATGTTAAGAAAGGAGACACTAACGATAAAGAGATTAAAGATAATAACCTAGCTACAGATAATACTAGTAGATATATAATGTATGTATATAATAGGGAATAGATACTCTAGA
>Ga0210040_10007551_pt1 | contig 13128 bp, 7 predicted proteins | sample CryGeyCG12114_NA_FD_185462 | JGI IMG/M metagenome (GOLD analysis project Ga0210040, IMG submission 185462) | Groundwater microbial communities from aquifer - Crystal Geyser CG19_WC_8/21/14_NA (SPAdes) (version 2) | ecosystem: Environmental > Aquatic > Deep subsurface > Groundwater | place: USA... | reverse complement strand
TACTGCAGTCAATCCAAAAGTTAGTGTTGAAGAGTGGGAGTCCAGTATATTTATTAAAAGAGCGTTGAATTGAATAGAAATCAAGAAATCAGAAATGATGATCAAAACAAAAAATTATACTTATAGTGTTTTGCACAAAATTTTCCTGTTCGCTGACATTTTATTTATTTTTTTCCATAGCGACCGTCAGTGACAGGAAAATTTTGGCTTAGACGAATAATGTAATGATGATATGATGATTTCTAGGTTGATTTCAACCGCTTTTACAAAAAGCTGCGTGCTGTCCTATCATTTTTGATGATAGGATAGGATGATGATGTATCTGTATGTTCACTGAATCACACATGTCTTCATTCAGCGTGCCCACTTGAACACACAATTGTGTTTCATAGGGTTATGACGTCAGCAAAATTCACATTTTGGTCCAAAATTGACCTGCATACGTTTCTACTACTTCCCGATACTATTTCGTCTGAGCAGGATAATATGTCATGATTCGTACATTATTTTGACAATTAAATAAATAAATATTATAATAACTCCATAGTAATAAGCCCATAGTTTTTAAAAATTGCCATCATGTAAACTTTGTACACTTTTGGATTAAAAATTTAGAAAATTCAGACATAATGTTTGCTCGTGTTTATTTAAACTGGTTCAGTTAAACCTATGCATCTCTTATTGAAAAACCATAATGTCCCAGCAATTCTTAAACTAACCCTGAGCTTGCAAAACAGGCATATTCGTTCAAATCTTAAAGCTCCAACTTTCAAAGAGATTTTGTAATCTTAAAGAAGTTCTGCACAAAATGTATTAATTATAAAGAATATTTTGTTTGAAAGTTCCACCCAGAAAAATTAAATACTCTTCTGTGTTATAGATTTAATAGAATTTGTGTACACCAAAAAGTTGTAACCAAGAAAACCGAACAAAATAAGTACACCATTAATATGAAAACCAAGACTTTTTGCGTTGTGAAAAGGAGCTGAAGCAAGGAGCGTTTTGTCAATTACTTATCCGGGCTAAATAAATTATTAATGCATGGAAAAATGTGATGGGCTGGGCTAGATAAATATGTTTTGCAGCGTGATAATGATGATGGAAGGAGGGATGGGAAATCAACTGGATGGAAAAGTAATCAGCAGAGAAGACTTAAACATGCACATAAACGACGCTACATGGTACGATTATTGAATTTTTGAACCCAACTAACTACAACAGCGAATGGAGCTAAGTTGAGTGAAAATTTTCATATTTATACATAAGGGGTTTTGAAACGAATCTCGTTTTGATGCCACAACAAAGATCCTGCTTTCAAAGTTCCTCATAATAATGATTGCACTATTTTTGCTCAAACATAAGTTGTGACAGAGATTTCACCACGAGGCTCTAAATTTTTCAATACATGTAGACTGCTCTGTTAGCACCACTAGATTTTGGTGTAAATTAATCTCAAGTATTGATTCAAACCTATCAGTTGGTTAGTCTGTTAAAGTACCGAGCAACTTTTAGAACAGTGATTAACGGCACCCAGATGAGCGCCATAAACTGATAAACCGTAACTTTCTCACTTCTCTTCTCACTAATATAGTTTTCCCTGCCACGACTTTTCTTGTAACTTACTTACTTTTACTCATTCCGTTGCACAAGATTATTATGAAGTTAGGTTCGTTACAAACTGACTCTGGTCCATGAATGTGTTATAAGTCTCCCTTTACGCACTTTATTAGACACACTACTTTCTATATTTCTATGCAGATACTCTTTTTTAATCACACTTTATGATTAGAGCACCCAATGGCGCTAATAAAATGGAAACTCATTAACTCGACATCCTTTTTATTTATGCACATTATTCAGCAAAGATGGAAAACTAACTTTTCTTACTTAGTCCAACAGTGAAGCTCCCAAAGTAATGAAAATGGAAATCTATACAAACTAAGCATTCCAAATTTTTCCAATCGGGCTGGATTGAAAGTCTACTGCATGCACTTTGTAGTTGGCATTGAAAGTATACCTTACAAGTTACATTTTACATTCATTGTCAAAGAAAGTCACGCAAATATTATTTGACAGTTTAAATTGCCAAACAGACGAACTTGAATTGGAAAATGACATTTGCATGATTTCAGATAAAGTCCTTTGTGCATAGCCTAAACCTTCGAATTATACCTTTCATATTATACAAGGTACAAAGTGAAAGTCAGCCGATATCTTCTCTTGTACAAACTCACCATGCATGCAAGAGTAAGTAACCAACCAAACTAAACTAACTAACTAGTGGCTACACACTACACAAGAATTGACTATTAGCTTTCACTATGTGAATACAAGAGACTCTGATTCCACAAGTTGATCCCACTTTCACCGTTTCCATACAAATACCCGTTTCCACTTTCACCCAGGTTAGTGTACCTCTACAGTTCAGGGTGTAAGCATCAATAGACTGTTCTCTATAATATTGTCATCTAAGCACCCGGTTTTTTGAGTGTTTAAGTTCATTGTTCCTCAAGAATGGGCTATTTGGTTTTAACTTGAATGCAGTCTATGCTATTTGGTTCCCCCCTTGACTTCTGAAATTTTATTTGACCAATCTGATACACACTGAAGTTGCTTGAGATTGATATTGAAAAATTCATGTTACAGGTTCAGTTATTATAAGTGGAAAATGGAAACGGATTTGAACAGAATGGGGAAAATAATGGGGACACCCGTAAGTTGGTTAGTGAATGAAATGAGTGAACAAGTGTGAAACTTTTGATTTATGTGGTGGACTGAAAACTGACAATGTGATTTATGATCTGACCAAAACAGTTTGGTGGTATTCCCCATTTATGAATTGTGAATTGTGATAATGATGCTGTGGTCTAGTAAATGCCGCATGAATACTCCATTTCAATCCCGTTATTTGGTGGTCACATTCACGTTCCTGATTCAAATTGCTTTTGTTCGGTCTAGTAATCATCACATCAGTTGGCATGATAAAAAATCTGGTGAATATATTTCTACCTTGCCTTTTTTTCCCTCATGATTTCATACATATTTGGGTATAAATGTTGGTCATTTGGTTAGTAAGTAAGTATTTAAAACGAACGAGATTTTTGGCATTTCACTTTAACTTAACTATTTGTTTGTTCTATTTTGTAATTGCGGTGGAAAATCATTGTTCTGGTTTACTTACACTTTATACATGCAGATAAAATATTTGAGCAAATTTTAATGGGCTAACATGTTTCACAGTTTTTGTAAATACAGGTATTGTTTACCATTTAATTTTAGTTCAAGTATGAACAATAAAGTATCAATGTTCCATTGATTTGAATGAATTTTTAGACGGACCAGGAATCTCGCAAAATTTAGTTCCTCCGACATGGAAAACTGAGCCTCCAGAAAAGATCAATTTTCTGAATACACTGGGAACTAGCGTCACGTATGCATTTTTACGTATTGAATTACTCACGATTACAATGAAGTTACTTGACTCTGTAAATTCTCAATTTTTTTTGAATAACATGCAGTTGTGAAGCTATTGGAAGCCCAAAACCATCAATTTATTGGCAGATTTCTCAAACTGCAAGAAATGTAACAAATATTGCCGGCATTCGGACCATATTGCCGAATTCTACATTAATTTTGCATTCTTTCCAACCCGCTGCGTATAGACAGGTGTGGTATGATTTTCTACACATTGGATTGTTCTCTCTATTTTAGTTTGTCCCAATCAATGACTACATTTGAATATTTCAGGATGTCCATTCCATTTCGTACAGCTGTGTGGCTGCAAATTCAATGGGATCCATTCGATCTCGAGAAATTCAGATCCGTGCAGGTAAAAAGAAGCACATGTAACTGTAACAGTCAAATAAAGGAAAAAATTACTGGTACCATATTTGGGCAATGCAAAGCAAACCCAAGAAAAAAGTGCTTTCATGTAATGACTACTTGTTTTTTCATTATACTACACAAACATATTTTGTTTACTGGGCACAATACACACACGGATGGGAAATGAAAAGGAGTTTGTAAAGAAAACTTAATATTTGTACCACGTGCTTAACAATAGAGCTTCTCACTCACTCATTCTAACTAGAGAGAAAAAGTTATGCATTGCATAGTAATAATGTGTTCGTACATCATCCGGCCCATTGTGAAAAAAATACAAGTTTAAAGTAAAAGGAAAATGAACCTTTTTTCTGTTCTTACTGTGTGTTCTCAAGTAGACAACATTTGCATTCTTTTTGTAGCTCTGGCTTCAGTCAGTTCAGTCAGTAGTTAGAAGTACACTTTTTTTTTCTTTCACTAGCTCCTCAACTCTTTTCACTTTATTTCCTATTGTGATGCAGATAAAGGCACAACGACGTGTCTTTGTTTTCTTTCCCTCTTTTATAAAGATTTCTTCGTTTTCCCAAGAAAAGTTTTTCTCACTTACTCTTTTGTCTTTTCGTACTGCAAATATACTCCCTCATCTTAGCATTTATACAAATGAAGGTCGAATTCATATTAAAATCACTTGTAAATACCTTATTACGCTAAAAGCTTACTTTTACAGTAAAGTAGACTTGTGCGCCGGCAGTCCGTTATTATCTAGCAGTTTCAGTAATTTTCACGATTTCTTTAGCCAGAGGTTCGCAGGATTTTATGAAATTTGCTGAAAATATGTAATAAAGAATATTGTAAACTTTCACAATTGACACCCTCGTTCATTGTTTCCAGATTTTGAACATTTAAATTCCTTCAAAACTGTCACTAGTAGCAAGCAATTAACTCCATGTAAAGCAACGTAGATTCAGCTGTATTATAAATTGTTCCTTTTTGTAAGAGGATTGTAGCAGCCGACGGACAGAGTGACACAAAATCAGCGTAGCTAAAGTTTCCAATAAATGCGTTTTTGGAACTTAAAAAAACAAACTCATTTCCGACCTACGTGTATTGCCCAGCTAGCAAAGTCGGATTTCAAAGAGTGGAGTGATGAGAAGCAGTGAAGATACATACATATAAGTTTGGAAGACAGAGTAGAGGGTGCTCTATGAATTCTAATCTGGCATTGACGACTTGTATACTCTTTCCAAGTAATTCCTTGTAATGAACATTTTGGTTCCATATGCAGTCATTGAAGGAGAAGACTGGTCAACAAGAGTGAAAGCTTCTTTTTTCAAATCCAAAGGAGATTTTCCACTTCTCCTCACTTGTCATGTTCGTATGGAATCAGTGGGAGCCCCAAATACGGAGTTCATCAGGGTCACAGGTTGGAAAAAGAATGGACTTATCATCCCTATGAAAACACCATTTGTTGGTTCGTTTTTTCCCACGTTTTGTTAAATAAAAGCGCTCTGAAAGTATTTGCTTGCTTTGTATGAAATAATGGTGGCATCCAACTATCAACATATTCGCTTAAGTTTGCATGCTTTTTTTTCAAAGTGACATTTCTTAAAAATCTCACAACAACTTTGAGTTGGTTTTTCTATGTTGTATTTGCATAGCCCAAAATTTTTGCCTTTTGTACAATTCAGTCCAGTTTACAAACTGCCATTCTTGATTATGCACATGAAGTGCAGTAAGTGCTGGGGTTTGCAACACCAAAAGTTCAATAATTTAAAACTAACAGGTAACGCAAAAGAACCCTTCAGGTTTACGTATTTGTAGCCCTCAAAATGATTTTGGTGTTGGAAAAGAGAGTAAATGCATGGCAAAAGTGCATTGGCTTGTTTTGTATGTGTTCTGGGATGTGTTGGCTCACAGAAAAGAGTTGGATGGGCCTGTACAGGGTACATGTATAAATGTTTGGTTGTGCCATTTGAGTAATGGAGGCAATTTGATGTGAAAGGTGCCTAGCCAGCCGAGTCTTGTTAGATAGGGAGCCCAAAGTAGTTGAAGGCAGGTGAAGGAACTTAAAAGTGAATTGCTCTCTCTCTCTCTTTCTCTCTCTCTCATTGCTTTCCCAGCATTCTTTCTTTCCATCTCCCTTTCAAAACATGAGAACAAATGTGCTGGGCGTTCCACAACTTTTCTTCTAGAAAACAGCTACAAAAATATTTAGATACAGCTTTGTTTCACCCCTTTTTCGGCCAGGTATTTTTTATAGCGCAAAAATTTTCAGAATGATTCACACCATAGTTTTCACATTGTAATGCATGCAAAAGCGTAAAACTAAATTCATGTATTTACTAAAATACAGTTTTTTATCTCAAAATTTGTCGGCCCTTTCATTTTTATAGTTAGTTATTCCCCAACGAGTCTATAAAACTGTTTAATAATCAACTTTTCTTTGCATTATATTTTTTTAAATTTAAAAGTGCATTAAGTAATCGAATTGTAATTGTTTGCATCATGGGATGGGGCACATACACTTTTGCAGGCAGAAAAAAAAACTATGAATTTTTTACAGAAATTTAGAAATAAGTTTAAAACGAAACAAAATTTTCTGTGAAACACACTTGTTAAAAAATCCCGAATTGTGTATTCATTGCAAACAGAATCTGTAGGGGTGTGTGTTTGTTTAGGACAGACCATGCAGAAGTGGCTGCTCCAGAATTTGTGTGAGTGAGAAAAGAGCGAGTCATTTGAAAGTAGTAAAGTGAAAGAGCGTGTCTTGAGCCATCACCATCATCATACAGCAATGCACTATATGCTATGTGTGGCCAAACTGTTTTCCCAGTTTACATCATGATGGAACATAACGAACCAACCTAACTAGTATAAATAGTTACCATTCCTTAGCTTTTATTTTTTGACTTTATATCTCAAAGTTAATGGAATCGCTCTCCAGTTTTTAAACTGAGCTATCCTATCTATATAAATGTGAAAGACAACCCTAATTAGTGTATACACGATTTTTAAAAAATCCCGAGTAAATTTAATTCACTTTGAAGGGAAAAATGTCGACCTTCGTCTCATCACATTTCACTTTTATGCATCAACTTCTCATCAAGAAAATGGGCAGAGCACTTATTGCATGTGTCTGTACAGCCAGAACTAACTACACATAGCATGTGTCTTCATTTCCTTCATACTAGTCCCATGTGTGCATATGTGTAAATAGGTTGCCAAAACTGTTAAATTCAAATCAACTGCACTAACTAACTATGACCTATATGGAGACTCTAATTAGGAACCTATTCACAGAATTCAGTTAACCAAAACTAACTAGCTCTTAGCTATAGTAGTTACGAATTTTGAAGCAGTCGCCCTATTTCAGGAACAGCTTCCATTTTCTTGCAAATGTACATAATTGAAACGGTAGATCATGGAAACTACAGCGTTTTTGTAAGGTCTTTAGTTAGTTAGTAGGGAATTCATTTCCCTTCAAACGGAGAACAAATTCATGTGTGTTCATATGTGGCCCTTATGCGTGAGTTTTAGTACATGTTCTAGTTTTTTTTGGGTCCAGTGGGACGAAAGGAAAGAAAATGAATGAGCCACAGCCAAGTGCTTTCACTCATTTGAATTCCACTTGAAAACTCTATCTCATTATTAAGAAGTGGTAGGCGGAAATTACATGCAATGCAATCCATCTGAAGCGTTAAATATTTGAACATGCTGTTCTCGTCATCCCAGAATATATATATATGTGTGTGTCTGTTGGTTAGTTTAGTTTCTATTTGCATTTGGTATGTATGGATGCTGTGCTTCAAAGTTGTGTAAAAATGTGTACGGGGAGAAAGTATTTTCAGTCCAATCATATAGAATGCATGGCACTAATGATACATTGGGAATGAATTCGGCTGTCAGCATATTTCATGGTTTATTGAATCCAAATTTAGCTTTGAGCTGGAGCACCACAACCGGTAATGAGTTATGAGAAAATGTTGGCTAGATAAGTTTCTAACAAAGCGTGAAAAATTCTTCTCATTATTCTTATGATTTCTGGGGGCCACGGAATTGAAGAAAAAGTTGAAAGAAAGAAAATTGGAATCTAAGATTCCTTTTCCGATTGCCGACAGTAGTGAGAATAGGTTAGGTTTCTGCAAAATTCTTCACAATTGTGTATTATAGCGATTTTTCTTAAAAATTGAAATCGTTCTGCACAAAATCTGAGAACAAATTTTTCATGATTACTTAAACTGAAGCATGTATCACGTGTGGTTGTGAGAAACTGACTGCCCATTTATCTTGCCTTGTTTTTTGCAATTTTTCTCACTCAGCCACCACGCCAACAGTCAACTAAAAGAGGCTATTGTAGAATGTTACATGTTGTATTATACTATTTTGTTTCAGGAGAGATGTACAGATACCACCGAGAAGTGGCAGACGAATCCCGTTTTCACTTCCTGCCCAATGGGGATCTTATAGTAGACCGGTTAGAAGCCAACATAGACAGTGGATCCACATTCCAGTGTCTTACTACCCATCAATTATCTCGTTACACAAAACTCAGTCCAACATTTAACCTCTTCCACTCTCAACTTGGTATTTTTTCCCTGTTTTTTTCTTTAAGTCCTATAGTTTGCAATCAGTTTTTGACTTTTTTTGTTAAAGTTTGTGTATGCTATCCATTCTTTAGAATGAAATGTTTGGTTTCATACGAAAATTCAACTTTTTTAAATGTGCGTAGTTCAAAAGCGTTTTTTGTTGGATTGTTATATTATGTATTTTCAAATTGCTGACTTCAACTAAAAATTTCCATGTAACTAACTTACTTAGCACTCTCAGATTGTACAAGTTTTCGCAACAGCAACTATTTTCTAAAGGACTGGTACTTTGCTTTTAAGCCCTGCTTTAGTCACTGACTGTGTGGTAAACTTGTAACAAGTAATTAATCATTGAGCTGCCTACTTCAGTTATCATCATTATTTCATGACGGGCTTCACTTTTTTCCTAATGAATTCTCCTCTCCCTGTAGCGTGTTTAATATGAGCCCAAAAACTCACTTATTTTCACGACTTATTTATCCAAAAGTTTTGCTAGTAACTAACCAACTGACTTACTTACTTCTAGTTAGTTAGTTAGTTAGTTAGTAAGTTTATGAATGACTATAGTGAAAGACTACGAAACAAGTCTTTTGTACTTTCAGAATCTAGTGAACATCATAATCCCAATAATATGATAGGGATCAGTCCTCCCTTAACGGTGGTCATGAAGGGTAACCCTTTTGTTCTTCACTGCTATCATCCAAAACTATATAACAATGGGTCGTCCAAAATAAGGTAACTAACAAAGCTCTATCATATGTTTATGACAGTTCAGAATCCATTGTTCCTTGTTTAGGCAGTAAAGAATTTGAACATAGCTGGAAAATTGTGTTTTTAAACCTGAATTTAAAGTAGGTCTTTGATTTCAAATGCAGAAAATTTGCGTTTAAAAATTTTCACAAACGTGATTAAACTAGAAACTTCATAATACAACTGCAATAACATCATATAATTTTTGACCGGACTCGTGTAAGTAAATATAGCAAACTTATATGGAAAAAATAGCTCTTTAGTTTAGTTAGTTACTGTTACAAACTACATACGACAACTAGTTTAGTGTGCGTAAAAAGCATATTTCGGAATAGACACGTTTTTATCAGCTACTCGCATATTGTTCCCTGTCACTTTCCATCATTCTGTAATAGCCATTGAAAGTTGTTACTAACTACACCATGCTCACTGAAATTCTCAGATGGGAGAAAATGAGTGCAGACCGTCACATCTATTTACAAGTGAATGGAGTTTCTAATGGAAATTATGGTGGCTCCCCCCATGTGTCGTTCATTGGAAATTCCCTTATTGTATATTATGCTGTGCCCACTCGTGATCAAGGCAAATATCGGTGCAAAATTAACTCCGTAGCTGGAGAAAGTACAGTACTCAAGGATTTTGAAATCCGAGTTCGTCAAAAACTGAACATTTCCCTGAAAATAAATCCATCTCGCTGTGAGCTAGGGGGCGCAGTGGAACTCATTTGTTCCGTCTCTACTAATACTGGCATGTCCAATTCACTTATCATCAGTTGGCTGAAAGATGCCAAACCCCTCACTCGCCTATCTAATCGAATCAGATTCTTTTCTAATAATGTCATCCAGGTGAGTGTTCCCACATTAGTTTGTTCTCTCAACCGTCCGGTCCAATTTTCAATGAAAATAGTCAAGAAACTGTCTATTCTAGCAAAATTTCCAGTGTAAATGTATTTAGCCTACTTTTTATAAAATTTTTGGGACTCAAATGCGGTTGAAAAAAACAGTCGAGTACTATACTCACTGTATGTACACACAATCTATTTTGTGAACTGTAAACTCGGTCAAAATTTTCTATTGAATCTTGGTGCACGGAATAGAAAAGTTAAGCATGAGTGAGCACTGACTACGGAAATGATGATTGGACCATGGTGACTGACTGTAGTTATTTAGTTAGCGTGAGAAAAAAAAGATTGATTGTGTGTGGCAAAAAATAATATGTGTTGTGCTAGATTGGGGGAATCCGAATTGATGACCAAGGGATCTATCAATGTGTAGTCAAGTCACAAATCGCATCTGCTCAGGCTTCTGCACCGCTAGCTATTCAAGGTAGGCCTGTCATTTTTTTTAGACCAATTTTGATTTCACAATGAAAGCATCAATTTTCTCTACTCGGGTCTCCTGGAGTGCATTTGAATAAGATAGCATAGGCAATTATCATACAGAAATTCACTTCAGTGCTTTTTTTGCCGTAAGCATTTAAGTCTGTTTTTTTACCTAGAAAAGCATTCTATTTACAATTTTTGCCATAACAATGTAACAAATGGCGATAAATTACTTTGTTTTATATGCGAGATATTTAATCATTGGTAATCCTATAGCATACGATTATTATAGAAAGCTAATTTCACTTCCCCTGGTTTTAGTTAACTAACTTATACAATGTATAACGTTTCACTTGTTTTCTTGGGATTTGCCAGTTAGTCAGAAATGCATAAAGACTCTTGAGATTAAGTTAAAATGGAGGCTTACATTTCCTTCATATCGCAGTTGCTAACTAACTAACCATGCATTGCTTACTTACTGCTGGCTTGGGGATGCAGAAGTAGGGCCTCGACTGATGTATGGGTTCATTGAGCAAAGTTTGGCTCCAGGACCTTCTGTTTCCCTTCGTTGCGGCTTTTCCGGTTGGCCTCTACCATCCGTCTCCTGGACTCACCATTCTACTCCAATTAAGTCCCAGGCCAACTCCAGGTAACTATATATATACGATGCCTACACTTTATTCCTTTCGTTTAGAAATGTGCTTCCACAGCGCTATGAACAGTGACGGCGAGGTTTTGACTGAAACTCTTTGGACGTCTTTCAAATCTTTTGGAACAATATTTACAAAAAATTTTACCATTTTTGCAAGAGCTATTGAATTGAACTGCTGATTCGTTTGAATTTTAACTCACTAGCTTACATACAGTGGGTGACCATAAGTTAGGACCATTGTGAGTTTGTCAGTTTAGCAAGGACTCATGCAGCGCATATAAAGAATTACCAAAAAATTACACCCTTATATTGATTGAGAACACATTTTTCCACTTTTTAAGCATCTTTAATTGCACAAAACAAGGCAGGTGTAGGCATTACGTATAATAATGATGAAAAAAATTCCTAATGGAGACGCCAAAAGTTAGGACCATTTCCATGCTAATATTTGGTGTGACCACCTTTGGCTGCGATTACGGCCATACACCTTTTCTGCATGGATTTTACAAGTTTGGAGGTGTCGTCTGGGCTGATATTTTCCCACTCTTCTGCCAATGCTTCTTGTAGCTCCCTTGCATTTTTTGGTAAGCGATCCCTGGCGCGTATCCGAATTTCGAGCACTCTCCATAAATGCTCAATGGGATTCAGATCCGGTGATTGAGGTGGCCACTCCATTACATCAATCTTATGATTAATAAACCACGATTTTGTGGTTTTTGCTGTGTGTTTAGGATCTTGATCCTGCTGAAAAGTGAACTTTCTTCCCAGTTTTAGCTTTTTTGCCGAGCTTCGGAGGTTCAGCTCCAAGATTCCTTGGTAAACTTCCTTATCCATCTTACCAGGAATGAAGGTCAAGTTCCCCACTCCGTTGGTGGCCATGCAGCCCCACACCATGACTGACCCTAAAAAAGTTACACATGGGTAAAAAATATGCATAAGGGGGGCAAAATGAGACAAATATATTAGCCAACTTACCGCCTCCATGCTTTACAGTTGGTATGACATTTTTGGGTTTAGGGGCTTCCCCATTTTTCCTCCACACGTGAGATGGTCCATCATTGCCAAAAATGCAATATTTTGACTCATCCGACCAGATGATTTTGCTCCATTCTTGATCAGTCCACTTAACGTGTTCCTTTGCCCAGGTCAATCTTTTGCGGATGTTTCTTATTGACAGCAAAGGCTTCTTTCTGGGTTTTCTTCCCTTCAGTCCCGCTTCGTGCAGTCTTCTGCGTATGGTTGTCTCACTAACTCGCGTCCCAATGCGTTTTTCTAGCTCCTTGGACGCCTTGAAAGCAGATTTTTTGGGACTTTTTTCAAACATTGTGACGATTCGTCTATCCTCACGCCGATTTGTTAGCCTAGCACGCCCAGTTTTGTAAATGTTGGCAACAGTGCGTGTTTCTCTCCATTTGGAGATAATTTTTCTAATTGCTGAGCGCTTGCATTTTGTTTCCCGAACAATTTCACAAATCCTTTTACCCAAATCAAACATGGTCACTATTTGGACCCGTAAATGGTAAGGCAACTCTTTTCCTCGACTCATTTATGCTTTAGTTCACTCAAAAACGTTAAAAAATTTAATTAAAATGCTACACCAATTAGAGCAACTCAGTTTGCAAATTTTTGAGGGCTGAACTGCTGAAATGGTCCTTACTTTTGGCGGTCTCATTTTTTATTCACAAAGCATTGACTGTGACTTTACTACGTTTAAATGACGTTGAAGTTAACCTAAATGTCACAATCGGTGTGGAATTGCATACGGATTCTTATGTAGTATCTTTCTTTATGTTGATTTCGTTGTATATTGCTTATGTGAGCCGGTATAGCAAGTTTGACTCAAATGGTCCTAACTTTTGGATAGTGACTGTACGACGAATTCTAAACAGCTTTTTTTCACCGAAAATACCAATTTTTCAAAACTATGTTTTTTTCATGAAAGTTCAATGTTCTTTAATTTTTAAATACTTGGAAAACATTTTGAATTTTTCGGCTTT
>Ga0210040_10007550_pt1 | contig 13128 bp, 14 predicted proteins | sample CryGeyCG12114_NA_FD_185462 | JGI IMG/M metagenome (GOLD analysis project Ga0210040, IMG submission 185462) | Groundwater microbial communities from aquifer - Crystal Geyser CG19_WC_8/21/14_NA (SPAdes) (version 2) | ecosystem: Environmental > Aquatic > Deep subsurface > Groundwater | place: USA... | reverse complement strand
ACTAAAGATAGGCTGTCCGACAAAATCTGTAGATTTGTTCATATCATATTTTATAGTGTGGTAACTACAAAATTGATAAAGGGTGGCCATTTGACCACCCTTAATTTTAAATTTTTATCTCGGACAACAATAGTTTCAAAAGGTAAATATTGTTTATGTTGACAGCACAAGTGATCGAGAAGTTGAAGACGGTTTATGACCCTGAAATTCCTGTTGATATTTATAGCCTTGGTTTGATTTATAACGTTGATGTGGGTAATAATGATGTTTTTATTACCATGACTTTGACTACTGCAACTTGCCCTGCTGCTGCTTACATGCCTGAAGAGGTTGAACGGGTTGTAAAAGAAATTCCGCAGGTCAGAGATGTTCATGTACATATTGTATGGGACCCTAAATGGAACAAAAGCATGATGAAAGAAGAAGCAAAAAAGGAGTTAGGCCTTTACTAAACGTTTTCGTTTATTCAATTCAGATTTTACTATAACGGCTATTGTAATAAAAAAACAGTAGAATGGTTAAGCCATTCACCATTCCGGACCATTTTCTTACAGTTGGCATTATCGCAACATCGGCAATAATTCTTGTCAATAACGATAGCTGCATCAGCCAAAACCAGGCATACAAGACTGGACGGTAAAACTTAACAGGCAATTTTAATACAGCCGGTAATATGATGGGGGCATGCGAGAATATCATTGAGATGACAAAGCCAATAAAAAATGAATGGAGTGTTGCATCATAATAAAAAGCATTTACATTTCCTGCACCCAAAAAAAAGACAGTTATCAAAAGCCATACATATCCTGTAAGTAATATGATCCCGGAGTACCGGTGTTGTCCTGCCCGTTTAACAGATTTAATGGCATGTCAAATCTAAACAACCATAATGCTGTAAACCCTAATCCCGCCGCAAATAAAAGATTGCCATTGAGTTGAAAAGGTAACAGCAGACCTGCAAATGCAATTAGCAGACTGCTGTTTAAAAGGTTTTGTTGAAAGGTCGTTACCTGCAAAAATCTCGATAATTCTAATCTTTCTGCTACAATAGTAAATAACAGATACCCCATCCACCAGGGAACTGCTTGCGGATAAAATCCATTCCTTATCAATAGCCAGTTTCCCATTGTTAAACAAAAAGCACCGGCAAAAAGCAGGTAATAATAGAATTCCCTGCACCGATAAATAAAATTAAGCACCAATATGCAAAAACCAATGCTTCCGGCAAGCAGAAAATATTGTGCAGCCAGGGGGTAGTTTAATACCAGCAATACACCGCTAAACCCGTTAATGAAGGGCAGTAACAAGACAAGCTTATTCTTAAATGTTACTGCCCTTTCAAGTAAAATCACAGTCGTTAAAAAGCTTCCGACCATTAGCGCACCGTGCTGCCCGACACTTGGTGTAACCCGAAAGTTCCAACCTATTCTAATCCATCCGCTCCAAACTGCCAATAACAATGATATTATTACCAGGGGCATCACTTGCCATGCTTTCACGCTGATATTATTTTCTTATCCGGAATTCGTCTTTCCAATATAATGTTCTTGTTTTGAATGTGTCAATTCATTAATTTAGTTTCAGTAACTCTTCGTGAAGCCTGGCTGATTTGGGAAAAAGGATATTGTTCTCCAAATGAATATGCTGGTGCAAGTCTTCTTCCAACGCTTTTAATTTATGATAAAGCAAGCCAAAGCTGTTGCAGGCATCTTCAGGCAGGGTATAATCATTTGTCACCTTTCTTAATTCAACCAAAATTTCTCCCGCTGCTTCATGGTCTGCTTCCATCAATTGCAACGGTTCGTTTATATTTTGAATACTTATTGCCGGCACTGTGTTGCTCTGTTTAGCTCTAACCAACTCTTTGATATGTGGGAAAAGCACCCGTTCTTCCTTTATGAAATGTGCATCAAGCTCTTGCTTAATTGTAGTATATAATGAAGCAACGTTCTGCAGTTCAGCATGATTTGCACCATGATGCCCAACAACCTTTTTTACCAGATCAGAAATAACCGGCTCTTCGTCGTACCAGTATTGGTGATGTTGATTTAAAATGTAATCAGCAAGGAAATCTAAACTCCACCTGTTGAAATCAAATGATGCATTCCTGCTTTTTGTTTCAGACGCTTCACGTAACTCTTTTTCAATCTTGGCAGCGTCTAAATTATTTTCTTCGCAAGCTTGCTTAAGCGATTTTTTACCGCCACAGCAAAAATCTAATCCATACTTTTTAAATACTTCGGCTTTACGTATATCTGCTGCTGCAAGTTCACCTAATGTTGGTCCTTCATCTGCATTATTTTTTTGTATTAAAACTTTCCACCAGATTGGTCCCTGCTCTTCGTATTTCCACGTAAAAACATTTCCTCTTTCTGCTATCAACTGGTAGTAAAGAGGTTTAGGGTCATGGTCATTAAGAATATAAAACCCTTCATCTGACCTCAAAGAATCGAAATGTTTAAAAATGGTGGGATGCTTCAGTTTTGACTCAAGCAGTGTAACATTCAGCTCGTATAGATTTTCTTCTTTCTTAGCAGTTGTATTTCCAATTAAAGTTGAGGTGGTTTCTTCTTTTGCAGATTTTGTTTTTGTAATCTTTACTTTCCAATTCTCTGGCCCGTTCTCTAATTTTTCCCATATAAATGTGTCTCCTCTTTCTGCTTTCATTTCATAAAACAAGGGAATCGGGTCATGGTCATTTTTGAAGATAAAGGAAGTGCCTTCCTGTAAGTCGTCAAAAGTTTTAAATACAATTGGATGTTTTTGAGTGGGAGCTAACATTGGAACATCTAAGATTTCTAAAGTATCCATAATCTCTATTTTAAATTAATAATCAATATTAAGTGCGTTTAAAAATTGTTTTTCTTACCGCCATAAAAATGAGGAGGGCGCCTGCTACCAGCGTGAAAGTGTTTGCAAAAAGAATTAGGTTTAATTTTGGTAAAAACAGATAGTTAATAGCAGCAAAACCTTGTATGGCTAATAATATTTCGTTGATAATAATTCCTGCAGCAAAAGTTACCAGGCCAACAGAAGTTATTCGGTAATTAAGGTCTATTATTTTTTTGTCGGTGATAAAAGCAAGCAAATACATGCTAATGAAAGCAAGAAAAATTAAATGCAGGTAACCTATAATGATGGGGCGAAAGCCAAAAGCAAGTTGGGCTATCTGCGGCTGAACAGAAAAGAACTGTAACAGAACTTTTAAGATGAAAGCACTGATAGCTAAAGAGTACAACCATCTGCATATAAGTGGAAGATTTGTATAAATACTTTTCATATTCTTATATAGAAGTTTCCATAAAAAATATAAGGAAGTTGTTTGAAGAATGGCTGTAATGATTATGATGACTGTAATACTAAAAGGCCTGTGATGCCATAGTGATGTAAATAAGTAAGATGGTATGCAGGTAGTGGCCAGAAGTATGAAAAATATACGTGCCTGCCTTATATTAAAAGAAACACTTGCTTCCAGCTTTTTTATTAAGAATGCCAGTACACTGAACGTAAACCAGCCATTGTATTGGAAATGAAGAAATAAATACAACGCATTATGCGACCAGTACTGGTTGCCTGTTTTCGTTGCAATTAGTACTGATAGAGCATACGGTCCTAAAGAAGAAATAATTAAGAAAAATAAGGAAGCTTTTATAAATTGTGTGCTTACCTTTTTACTTTCCAGGGCAGGAAGTGTTTTATAAATTTTATAAGCAAAAACATAAGAAAGCCATAAAGCAACAGTAGACAAAACAATGGATGCTGCGGTATAGCCGACCGACGCAAAGCTTATTATCATCGCGTAATTAACTATGGTAGATATAATAAAAAAGCTGTCCCAAAATTTTGCAGACTTTTTATCTTCAGAAGTAAATTCATCAAGAATAAGAACCTGTAATAAAAAACTTACCCATCCATTGAAGGCAAAGTGAGAATGGGCATGCAATAAGTTTTCCTGTTTAAAAAACGGTAAAGGAAAATTTATTTTATAGCGAAGTGTTAATCCTAACAAGGCCAACACCACAAGATTAAATAATGCTACACTATACCACTTTTTCATTGGAGCAAAGGGAATAAATGAAAAAAAAGCATTTTATGATTCGAATCATCTAATAATAAACTTTCCCTTTTTCGATAGTTAAAAGATTCTTTTCAAAAAGGCTTCGCATTACCCTTATCACAGTTTCTACTCTTAGGCCCGTCATGTCTGCTACTTGCTTACGTGTATATTCTATTTTTATTTTTTTTGCTTCAGCGTTCTCTTTAAGCTTTTCCTTTTTAAAGTTAGTAAGCAGGGTAAGTATGCGTTGCTCGGGAGTACGGCAAGAAAAGTCTTTTAATGCGACCGACTTCTTTTTCAAACGTTGAGACAACAACCGGGTTATATTCCAGTGTACATCAAAGTTCTCTTTGAGCAACTGTTTAAAAGATGAAATGCTTAAACGAATAATAACCGAAGGTTGCTCTGCAATAGCAGATGCCGGATATTCATAATCTCCGAATATCGGTGGTTCTCCAAAACTTTGCCCTTTCGAAAAGAATCCTTGTATAAAGTTTTTTCCGTCATCTGTCTCATTCAGCATTTTTACTTTTCCCTCAACTACCTGGTGGTAAAAATGCGGAAGTTGCCCTTCCTGGAAAATATACTCGTCCTTGCCGTAGTTTTTGAATACTCCGCCGGAAAGTATCAGTAAGTTGCAATCAATCGCTTCCTTAACTTCATCTTTTTTATTATCTATGCCCATGTTTTTTGATTGTGTTGCAAATGTTGTTTAAGCAAGAGTGTAATTAAGTTACTATAGAAATTGCAAGGTATGATTGCGATCATAAACTTGGACTTTTTATGTATTTAATCTTGCATTTTGTAAACAGTTTGAAAATATCAATAATCAAAAGCTAAGATTCATGAAAAAATTACTTGTAATGTCTACCCTTGCAGCATCGATTTTTATGTATGCTTGTGGCGGAGGTGAGCAAAAACCAGCATCAACTTCAGAATCGAACACTTCAGAGAGTTCAGGTGCTGCCAGTGAAAGCTCTTCTTATGACCCTGAGAGAGGTAAAGGAAAATTTACCAATGTTGAAATTGCTGATAAGCTTGACCCTGCAATGGTAACAGCAGGTGAAAGAGTATATAATGTCAAATGTTCCGGTTGTCATAAGCTCACTGATGAGAAATTGGTCGGCCCAGGTTGGAAGGGTGTTAGTCAAAGACACAAGCCGGAGTGGATCATGAATTTCGTTACAAATACCGATGAGATGATTGATAAAGATCCTAAAGCTCAGGCTCAGTTAGAACTATGTATGGTTCGTATGCCTAACCAAAACTTAAGTGATGAGGCAGCAAGAGGCATTTATGAGTACATGCGCAAAAATGATGGTGTAAAATAAAAACAACCTCCAAAAACACAATTCAATGAAAAGAATAAAAGCCGGCTTTTCGGCTATAGCAGCGCTGTGTCTTATCGTTAACATCAATGCCTGTAAGCCCAAAAATGCTAACAGCGCTGTAAGCTCTGATGCCGCGCAAAAAGTCTATGTTGCTCCTGGCAAATACGATGAGTTTTACAACTTTGTTTCCGGTGGCTTCAATGGGCAAATGAGCGTTTACGGATTACCCTCGGGCCGTTTGCTTAAAGTTATCCCGGTGTTTTCGCAAGATCCCGAAAAGGGATATGGATACAGCGAAGAAACTAAGGGCATGCTCAATACTTCGCACGGTTTTATACCATGGGATGACCTGCACCATATAGAAGCATCGCAGACAAATGGAGAAATAGACGGACGTTGGACATTTGCCAACGGCAATAACACGCCCCGTATTGCACGTATCGATTTAAAGACTTTCCGTACTGCTGAAATTCTTGAAATACCAAACAGCGCTGGTAACCACTCTTCACCTTTCATTACTGAAAACACGGAATACGTTATTGCAGGTACACGTTTCAGTGTTCCGCTGGATAACAGCAATGGTGATGTTCCTCTAAATAGTTATAAGCAAAATTTTAAAGGAACCTTAAGCTTTATAAAAGTTGACCCTAAAGATGGCAATATGAGCATTTTTTTTCAGCTTAAGACGCCTGGTGTCGACTTCGACTTAAGTCATGCTGGTAAAGGGCCTAGCCATGGCTGGTTTTTCTTCAGTTGCTATAATTCCGAGCAGGCAAATACTTTACTTGAGGTAAATGCTTCTCAACATGATAAAGACTTCGTCATGGCAGTTAACTGGAAAAAATTAGAAGAATACATAAGCCAGGGCAAGGGTAAAAAAGAGGCTGCGAAATATGCTCATAATAAGTATAGTGATGTTACTCACTCGTCCACTTCAACTATCGAAACCGAAGTTACCACCATCGACATTAAAGATGCCCCTGATGCTGTTTATATGATACCATGCCCTAAATCTCCACACGGTATTGACATTGACCCCACGGGAGAATATATGGTAGGTAGTGGAAAGCTGGCAGCACTAATTCCTGTATTCTCGTTTACCAAGTTGCAGGAGGCAATCAGAAACAAAACTTTTGATGGTGATTACGAGGGTATCCCTGTTGTTAAGTATGAGGCGGCTTTATATGGCGAAGTTAAGAAGCCGGGACTGGGACCATTACATACAGAATTTGATGGTAAAGGAAATGCTTATACCTCCTTCTTCATTTCTTCAGAAATTGTAAAATGGAACATCAAAGATTTACAGGTACTCGACCGTGTACCCACTTACTACTCAATCGGCCACCTAAGCATTGCAGGTGGTGACAGCAGAAAGCCTTATGGCAAATACATGGTGGCTTATAATAAAATAACCAAAGATCGCTATCTGCCTACAGGTCCGGAGCTTGCACAAAGTGCCCAGTTATTTGATATAAGTGGTGATAAAATGCAATTAATTCTAGACTATCCTACGATAGGTGAACCACATTATGCACAGTCTATACCGGCAAGTATAATAGCAAAAAACTCTGTAAAGATTTTTAATATTGAGGAGAACAAAAACGAACATGTAACCATGGGGCAGGGTGCAGCTAAAGTAGTACGCAAAGGCAATAAAGTGCATGTTTATATGACAGCTATCCGTTCTCACCTGGCACCTGACAATATCGAAGGTATAAAAATAGGTGATGAAGTTTATTTTCATGTAACCAACCTTGAGCAGGACTGGGATATACCGCATGGTTTTGCAATAAAAGGTGCAAATAATGCGGAGCTGATTGTACTGCCAGGTGAGACGCAAACTTTGAAATGGACACCAAATCGTGTAGGTATAGTGCCCATTTATTGTACTGATTTCTGTAGCGCGTTGCACCAGGAAATGCAGGGTTATGTGAGAGTATCACCTGCAGGTTCTAATGTACCGATAACGTTTTCTATTGGTACAAACAATGGCACCGGAGAAAATCCTCCTTCAGGTCCCGCGCCCGCTGCCGGAGGTGGCGGTGCCGGCAAGGCTACAAGATAGGTTATAAATAAGGTTTATTGGGTACAGGTGAATAGTAAGGTTTCCTAAGTTTTACTTTTCACCTTTCACTTTAGCTTATTGATTTTTTTATGGTTCGGAGTGCAGGTTGTTTATTAAACTGCCGTTGCGTCGCACTCTTGTACCTACCGTGTGGACACATCTTTATTTGGTTAATTGCATGTTTTCACCATAGTAAATTTGAGCTAAAACATTAATGATTTTGATAATGTTAATTTCGAAAAACAGTCTATTAATGATAAAGATTCCGAAAAAATTATTTAAAGAGTTAATATAAACCATGGAAATATCAGAGATTTCCACACCATATTAATTTGAAAAAGATGTGTCCACACGGTAGCTCTTGTACTGAAAGGAATTTTACGCAGCTTAATCCATTTTTGTAATGAAAAATAGTTTTAAATCGGTCCGTATTTTAGTTGTACTCGCCGCATTGTTGCTTGCAGGAGCTACGTTTTTACCTATATGGCAAATTCAATTGAGCGCTCCTCAATATCCTGAAGGATTGTTGCTGAAAATTTATGCAAAAGGGCTGGCCGGGGATGTAGATGTGATCAATGGCTTAAACCATTATATTGGCATGCAAACGTTGCATAATGAAGACTTTTTAGAATTTACTTTGTTGCCTTACATCATTGGTTCATTGGTGCTGCTTGGATTGATTGCTGCCTTAGTGAATAAAAAAGGATGGTATTACGCATACATCGCCTTGTTTATGTTTGTCGCTATTATCTCAATGGTCGACTTTTACCGATGGGAATATAACTACGGCCACAACCTTGACCCTAATGCTGCAATACAGGTACCTGGTATGTTTTATCAGCCACCTTTAATTGGTTACAAGCAACTTTTAAACTTCGGAGCATACTCTATTCCTGATATAGGTGGATGGCTGTTTGTGGGTGCAGGCGTTTTATTGTTTATTGCTTATTTAATTATTCTGCAGCCCAAGTGGCTTCCTTTTAATAAACATAAGGTTGCTGCTGTTGCTCTTCTGTTGGTTGTACTGCAATCATGCTCTGCCGGTCCGCAACCGATAAAATATGGAAGTGATGCCTGCGACTTTTGTAAGATGACGATTATGCAAAAGAAGTTTGCAAATGAATGGGTCACCGACAAAGGAAAGGTTTTCCGGTTTGATGATGTACATTGTTTATTTCGCTTTCGAAAAGCAAATACGGGCAAAGGCACTGCTTACATAAACGACTTTAGCGGGACAAAGGAATTGGTAAAAACGAATGAATTGTTTTTTGTAAAAAGTGAAGAGTTAAAAGCGCCGATGGGCGGACATGTTGCAGCCTTTATTGATAAAGCTGCATTGGATGAATTTGCAAAAAATAACAAAGGACAAATTTTATCATGGCAGCAAGTAGAAAGTGAAACCGGCGATCTCTAAGGAGGTTTAAGAAAGCCAGGTAAGTTACCGATGATTACGGTTCCAACAAGAGTACCACATCAGATTGTTTATAGAATTCAAAAAGCTTATTACAAAAGCTTTCCTTATTTATACTTTATAATATTTGTGAGTTAGCATGTAGCTAAATTAAGCAAAACAGAAAACAGGAAAAAGACGCCATAAAGAGATACAGTAAAAGTGAGTGACACAACCGGAGCTACTTTGAAAAACAACAGCGGGTAACCAAAAAAGACTTCGACAGCCGGAAGGCGTTAAAGGTAGAATGCCTTTCCAATTTTAAAATTGAACCTATATAAATAAAAGATTGAAAATTAGTCTTACTATATTTCTCTTACTAATACAAATGTTTGCAATTGCATCAACGCTTGCAGTTGGTAGCAACAAACAGTTTAAAACCGTTAAGAGTGCAATTGCTGCAGCAAGAGACGGAGATGTTGTCGTTATTGATAAAGGTTTGTATGCAGAAGGTGAAATATTAATTGATAAGTCTATAACACTTAGGGGAATTGGCTTGCCGGTGATAGATGCGAAAGGCAAATCACAAGCTATAAGAGTTGAGGCAAATGGAGTAGTGGTGGAAGGTTTAGATGTACGCAATGCCGGTTATTCAAGCTCGTACGACTGGGCAGCGATAAAAGTGGTAAATAGCAAAAATGTTACAGTGCGAAACAACCGTTTATCTAACAACTCATCAGGAATATACCTGCAAAATACCAGTTTTAGTGAAATAAGTAACAACCAGGTGCAGGGCAATAGTACAGATGAAGTAGAGTCAGGTAACGCTGTCCATTGCTGGAAAAGTGACAACTTACGAATTTTTAATAACAATCTTACAAGACATCGGGACGGTCTTTACTTTGAATTTGTGACAGCTTCTTTGATACAAAACAATGCGAGTTTTAAAAATCTTCGCTACGGTATTCACTTTATGTTTTCAAACAATGATACTTATATCCATAACACATTTCGTTCTAATGGTTCGGGTGTAGCAGTCATGTTTTCTAAGAACGTGATTATGCGCAATAACACTTTTGAAGAAAATTGGGGCAGTGCTGCTTATGGAATTTTACTAAAAGAAATTCAGGGCGGAGCAGTTGAGTCTAACATCTTTTTAAAGAACACTGTCGGTATATATATGGAAGGAACCAGCAGGATGCTGGTTACTAAGAATACCTTTTCATCTAACGGATGGGCTATGCGCGTGCAGGCAAGTTGCGACAACAATACCATTACACATAATAATTATTTTGCCAACACCTTTGATGTAGGTACCAACGGCACACTACAGCTGAATAAATTTAACAACAACTATTGGGACAAGTACGAAGGCTACGATTTGAATAAAGACGGTATTGGCGATATAAATTACCAGCCTGTAAGCTTATACAGTATGATAGTTGAAAAAATGCCTTCTGCCTCTCTGCTGCTAAGAAGTTTTATGGTAACCATAATGGATAAAGCGGAACGGCTGATACCGAGTATCACACCGGTACAATTGAAAGATAATAAACCATTAATGAAACCGTTAGCTCTATGATACTTGCAACAAACGTTACAAAAAAGTTTGGAAAGTTAACGGCTTTGGATTCCATAAACCTGGCATGCAACAAAGGAGAAAGCATTGCCCTGATTGGTCCTAATGGCTCGGGTAAAACCACTTTTATTAAATGCCTGCTTGGAATGGTTGTTCCGGATAGCGGGTTTATAACGTTTAACCAGCAAAACATAAAACACGATTGGAAATACAGGAGCAGGATTGGTTATATGCCTCAAATTGGACGTTTTCCTGAAAACATGACCATAGCGCAGGTGATAGATATGATGAAAGACATTCGTAAATCTTTTACCACCCATCTGGACGAAGAACTTATTGGGCAATTTAGCCTGGATAAGATGATGCATAAACGGATGAGAACCTTATCAGGTGGCACACGGCAGAAAGTAGGAGCTAGCCTTGCATTTATGTTTGAGCCAGATGTACTAATTCTTGATGAACCTACGGCTGGTCTCGACCCTGTTGCAACAGAAATATTGAAAGCAAAAATCAGTAAAGAAAAAGCTAACGGAAAACTTATTGTGATAACCTCGCATGTGCTAAGCGATTTGGACGAAATCATAAGCCAGGTGATATACATGCAAGAGGGCAAGTTGAAATTCCATAAGTCGTTTGAGCAGTTGAAACAGGATACAGGCGAAATGCAGTTATCGAAAGCAATTGCCCACGTTATGAAAAGCCCCAACCCCTGAAGGGGCTTTAAAAGTAGAAAAAAAACATGGACTAATAGAAAAAACTATATTATTTATCGATATGAAAAAGCTGGTTAAATATGTAATTATAGACATCCTTCGAAACAAGGTTGTGTTGGGATATACACTATTTCTGCTGGCAGTATCTTTCAGTGTCTTCAGCATTGAAGACAACAGTTCGAAAGGATTATTAAGTTTACTAAATATCGTGCTTATCATAGTGCCTTTACTTAGCGTTATTTTTTCAACCATCTATGTGTATAATTCTTCGGAATTTATCGAACTGTTGGTATCCCAGCCTGTGAAAAGAACTACTTTGTTGACCAGTATTTATGCAGGACTTACCACCTCTTTAATGCTTGCCGTAATAGTGGGAATAGGCATGCCGGTATTGGTGTACGACCGTTCAGATGTCGGGCTAAGTCTTGTGCTCGCCGGTGCACTGCTTACTGCTGTATTTACCGGCTTAGCCATTCTTGCCAGTGTTGTTACAAGAGACAAAGCCAAAGGAATTGGTGTGTCAATTTTATTGTGGTTTTATTTTGCTATCATCTTTGATGGCTTCGTTTTGTTCCTTCTTTTTCAATTTGCAGATTATCCTCTGGAAAAAGTTTCGATTAGTTTAACTGCATTAAATCCGATTGATTTAAGCAGAATTCTTGTTTTACTTAAGATGGATATTTCAGCGATGATGGGTTATACCGGTGCTGTGTTCAAAGAGTTTTTTGAAGGAATAACGGGCTATCTTTTTATAACAGTAGTGATGATAGCCTGGATATGTTTGCCTGTAATATTGGGTATAAAAAAATTTAATAAAAAGGATTTGTAAGTTTAAAAAAACGAACAGAGTATGAAAAAGGAGATTGCAAAGTTTGAAGATGTTCAATTGCTGATACGATCCTTTTATACTAAAGTATTGAGTGATGAAATGTTGGGTGCTTATTTTTCTTACGTGAGGGAACATCATTGGGATAAGCACCTTGAAGTATTGGATACTTTCTGGAATAATATTCTTTTTTATTCCGGCGGTTATAATGGTGACCCGTTGCAGGTGCATAAAACACTCCACCATTTCAGCAAGCTCGAGAGTAAAAACTTTGATCGGTGGTTACAGCTCTTTTTTGAAACAGTAGATGAATTATTTGAAGGGGAAAAAGCAACGCTGGCAAAGCAAAGAGCCCTTTCTATTGCAACCATTATGCGAATAAACATACTGCATGAGGTTAATGATAAACTGACTTTATAAATTAAAGTTGCAAAATGGTTTTAGTTATATAAAATTGGTAAATGATATTTTAAAAATTAAATAAAAAAACAGATGAAAAAAGTAATATTATTTGCAGGAGTTGCATTAATGCTGGGAGCATGTAATAATAATAATGGCAATGCTGCAAACAACGAAGATCCAAATGAGGTTCATCCGGTCAGAAACTATTCCTGACAGTTAAAAACTTGTAAACGACTCTACTTTAGTTCCAGACCTTGTACCAGGCAATGGTTCCGCCGGTACAAATGATGACTCTGCCAAAAGCCAGCATGAACGAATGAAGCATTAATGCCATCAGGATGTCTTTCTGCTATACTTAACACTGTATAAAAATATGCAGGTTTTTTTTATGAGCCGGGCAGTATTGCTTCTATTACACATCGTTGCGTCGCACACTTATACGATTTGTTTAATATTCGGCCGTGCAAACTTAGAAGCTGTCAAAATTAGTTTAGACTTTGCTATCAGAACTAAAGATACCATGAAAACCTACAGATGAACGGAGCGTCGCAACGGCTGATCCTATAAAGTACAAATACTGGTTTACCGAAAATTGAAATTTAGACAGCTTCTAACAGGCGAGAAGTATAAAAATATTTGTAACGATTCAGCTTAACCGGATTGTGGATAAGTAAAGGTAGCATCAAAGGGCATTATTGGATTTCCAACAATAGCGTGTCCGATAGCATCTATTATGCAAAAGCCGTTTTTTCGCATGGTATCAAT
>Ga0210040_10007548_pt1 | contig 13131 bp, 12 predicted proteins | sample CryGeyCG12114_NA_FD_185462 | JGI IMG/M metagenome (GOLD analysis project Ga0210040, IMG submission 185462) | Groundwater microbial communities from aquifer - Crystal Geyser CG19_WC_8/21/14_NA (SPAdes) (version 2) | ecosystem: Environmental > Aquatic > Deep subsurface > Groundwater | place: USA... | reverse complement strand
CAGTGTGTCCGAAGGGGGACTTGAACCCCCACGCCCTATACGGGCACTAGCACCTCAAGCTAGCGCGTCTGCCATTTCCGCCATCCGGACTCGTGGACCACCAGGCCCAACGACGTACGAGATTAGCACGGATTCCGAGGGCCCCCGCGCGTGCTGGTCGCACCGCGGGGCGCCGGGTAGCGTGGACGGAATGAGTGCGAATTCGGAGCCCGAAGACCTCGACGCCACGGCCGTGATCGCCCGCGACCTCATCCGGTTCGACACCTCGAACTACGGCGAGGGCCGCTCGAACGGTGAGACCGAGGCGGCCGAATACATGGAGGCGCATCTGCGAGCCGCCGGCCTGGAGCCGCAGCTCTTCGAGGGCGCGCCGGGCCGCACGAGCGTCGTCGCGCGGGTGAAGGGGCGGGACTCGAGCAAGGGCGCGCTCGTCGTGCACGGCCACCTCGACGTGGTCCCGGCCGACCCCGCGAACTGGAGCGTCGACCCGTTCGGCGGCGTGATCAAGGACGGCCTGCTGTGGGGTCGCGGCGCCGTCGACATGAAGAACATGGACGCCATGATCATGGCGTCGCTGCAGGACATCCTCGGCTCCGGCAAAGAGCCCGCGCGCGACCTCATTGTCGCTTTCCTCGCAGACGAGGAGGCCGGCGGCATCGAGGGCTCGCACTACCTCGTGCAGAACCACCCCGAGCTCTTCGACGGTGCCACCGAAGCCATCAGCGAGGTGGGCGGCTACTCCATCGACCTCGACGGCACGCGCGCGTACCTGCTGCAGACGGGGGAGAAGGCGCTCGTCTGGGTGAAGCTCATCGCCCGCGGCACGGCCGGCCACGGCTCCCAGGTCAACCGCGACAACGCGGTCACCCGGCTCGCGGGCGCCGTCGCGCGCATCGGCAGCCAGGAGTGGCCCGTGCACCTCACCGACACGACGAGCGCTCTGCTCGAGCGGGTCGCCGGCATCCTCGGCAAGGATCAGCAGCGCTTCAGCCCGGACGAGATCGCCATCGCCACCGGCACGGCCTCCAAGTTCATCGCGGCGACGCTGCGCACGACGACGAACCCCACGCTCCTGCAGGCCGGATACAAGCACAACGTCATCCCGGACACGGCGGAGGCGCTCGTCGACATCCGCGTGCTTCCGGGCCACGAGGACGAGGTCCTCGGACGCGTGCGCGAGCTCGCGGGCGAGGGCGTCGAGGTGGTCGTGATGCACCAGGACGTCGGGCTCGAGAACCCCTTCGGCGGTCCGCTCGTGGAGGCGATGGTCGAGAAGCTGCACGTGCACGATCCCGAGGCGGAGGTGCTGCCGTACCTGCTCTCCGGTGGCACGGACAACAAGGCCCTCAGCCTGCTGGGCATCACGGGTTACGGCTTCGCCCCGCTGCAGCTGCCGACCAGTCTCGACTTCCCGGCGATGTTCCATGGCGTTGACGAGCGGGTGCCGCTCGACGCGTTAGTGTTTGGCAAGCGGGTCCTCACCGACCTGCTCCTGGACTACTGACCGCTCCAGCGGTCACCACAGCTGGAGCATTCATTTGGGTTTCATCGAGGCGATCATCCTCGGCCTGGTACAGGGCCTCACGGAGTTCCTCCCCATCTCATCGAGTGCGCACCTGCGCATCGTCGGCCTCTTCTTCGAAGGCGCCGTCGACCCGGGCGCGACCTTCACCGCCATAACGCAGCTCGGCACGGAACTCGCCGTGCTCGTGTTCTTCCGGCGCACGATCGCCCGCATCATCGCGCAGTGGTTCCGTTCCCTCCGCGGCTCCGTTCCGCGGAACGACCCGGATGCGCGCATGGGCTGGCTCATCATCCTGGGCAGCCTGCCCATCGGGATCATCGGCTACCTGCTGCAGGACACCATCCGCAGCACGTTCCGCTCGCTCTGGCTCATCGCGATCGTGCTCATCGTCTTCGGCGTGATCCTCGGCATCGCCGACTACATGGGCAAGCGCACGCGGCACCTCACGGACCTCACCTACGGGCACGGCATCATCTTCGGGCTCGCCCAGTCCCTCGCGCTGATCCCCGGCGTCTCCCGCTCGGGGGCGACCACCACCGCGGGACTCGCGCTCGGCTACACCCGCCCCGCCGCCGCGGAGTACGCGTTCCTGCTCGCCGTGCCTGCGGTGTTCGGCAGCGGACTCTACGAGCTGTTCTCGAGCTTCGACGAGCCGGGCGTGTACGGCGCGGGGGAGACCCTCGTGGCCACCATCGTGGCGTTCGTCGTCGGACTCGCCGTCATCGCCTTCCTCATGAACTACATCAAGACGAAGAGCTTCGCGCCCTTCGTCGTCTATCGCGTCGTGCTCGGCGTCGTCCTGCTGGTGCTCCTCGCCACGGGCGTCATCGCCGGTTAGGAGAAACGCCCGTGCGCTCGTGGTCGTCCCCGTCCGTTCCGCAGCTTCCCGGAAACGGTCCCGTGCCGCGGATCCATGACACGGCGACGCAGGGCCTCGTGCGCGCCATCGGTCACGACGAGACCCGCGTCGGGGTCTACGTCTGCGGCATCACGCCGTACGACGCGACGCACATGGGGCACGCGGCCACCTATGTGGCGTTCGACACGCTGCAGCGCGTCTGGCGGGACGCCGGCCTCGAGGTCCGCTACGTGCAGAACGTCACGGACGTCGACGATCCGCTGCTCGAGCGCGCGGACGCCACGGGCGTCGAGTGGCGGGAGCTGGCGGAGGAGCAGACGAACCTGTTCCGCTGGGACATGGAGAGCCTCGGCGTGCTGCCGCCGGACGAGTTCATCGCCGTCAGCGAGGTCATCGACGAGGTGGCGACGGCCGTCGGTGCGCTGCTCGAATCCGGCTTCGCCTACCGGGTCGCCGCGCCGAACGCGATCGAGGACGGCGCGACGGACGTGTACTTCGACGTGCAGCGCGCGGGGGAGCAGACCCCGTGGACCCTCGGCGAGGAGAGCAACTACGACGCGGCCACCATGCTGACGCTCTTCGCCGAGCGCGGTGGTGACCCGGAGCGCGAGGGCAAGCGCAACGCGCTCGACCCCCTCCTCTGGCTGTCGGCGCGCGAGGGCGAGCCGGCGTGGGACACCACGGTCGGCCACGGGCGTCCGGGCTGGCACATCGAGTGCGCTGTGATCGCGCTGCAGCACCTCGACGACGTCACCGTGCAGGGTGGCGGGTCCGACCTGATCTTCCCGCACCACGAGATGTCGGCCGGCCACGCCTCCGCGCTGACCGGCACCGAGTTCGCATGTCTGTATTCCCACTCGGGCATGGTCGCGTACGAGGGCGAGAAGATGAGCAAGTCGCTCGGCAATCTCGTGCTCGTCTCCCGCCTGCGCGCCAGGGGCGTCGACCCCCGCGCGATCCGCCTCGCGATCCTTGCGAACCACTACCGCTCCGACTGGGAATGGACGTCCGACGTCCTCAACGCGGCGGAGCAGCGCCTGGAGCGGTGGCTGCCCCTTGCCGCCCGTGCCGCCGGTGCCGCGGGTGCGGGTGCGGATGCCGCGGGTTCGGGTGCTGCGTCGGTGTCGGCCGAGGATCTCCTGGAGTCGGTGCGCGCGCACCTGAGCGAGGATCTGAACGCTCCGGCGGCGCTGACGGCGATCGACGAGTGGGTCGGCGCTCATGTGGGAGCGGTGTCCTCGGAGGCGGTCGACCTGATCCACGCCCTTCTCGGCGTCGATCTGGCACTGGACCCCGAAGCCCGGCCCTGAGACCCGCCGCGGCGTCCACCTCGTCGCCGTGACGAGTACGGTCCTCGCGCGTGTCGGCGGGAACGCACCCGTGCGCCGTCTTTCAGCGTGTATCAGGGGCGCAGCCCATCGGGGTCCCTGGGCTCGTCGACGGGTCGCGGCCCATCGGGGTCCTCGGGCTCGTCGACGGGTCGCGGCCCGCTTTCGTCTTCTCTCCGCCCGGGTCTGTGGACAGAACCTTCTCCCCATTCGCCCGTGACCCTTGTAGCACACCTGTTCGATGCGCGATAATAGGGGGTATGAGCAGCCCGGCGACGACCCTTCTCCGCACAGCGGACACCGTCGCACGCCTCGGCGCCTCACCAGCCGCATTCGCGCCCCTGCCGAAACAGGACCTGCTGGCCGCGTTGCACGCTATCGCCGATCTCCGGCGGGCGTGCGACGTGTACACAGCGTGGATCTCCGCCGAGCTCACCCGCCGCTCCACCACGGATCTCGGGTCGGCAGGTCTGGCGCAGCAGGAGGGGTTCCGCACGCCGCAGGCCATGGTCGAGTCCATGACAGGCACGACCAAGGGCACGGCGGTGACCATCGTGGAGGTCGGCAGGATGCTCGCCGAGACCGACGCCATCGAGACCCTCCAGCGTGAGCACCCGGAACTCCCCGCGCCCCCGGCGCCGTGGCACGCATCCATTGCGCATGCCGTGACCGACGGGCGGGTGTCGATCGCGCAGGCCGATGCCATCCGTACTGGCCTGGGGTTGCCCACTGAGGCCATCCCGGCAGAAGCGCTCGGTGAAGCGGCACGGGAACTGCTCGCCGATGTTCGAGCGTTGACGGCGGGTCAGTTGCACCGGCGGGCACGCCAGCTCCGCGACGACCTGGACGACACCGAAGTCGCCCAGCGGGAGCGGGCGCAGTTGGAGCAGCAGCACCTCAAGGCGTGGAAGCGTCCCGACGGCATGGTCGAAGGCCGGTTCCTGTACGCACCCGAACCCGGAGCGTTCCTTCTCTCAGTCCTGGACGAATTGACGCATCCGCGCCGCGGTGGGCCCCGGTTCATGAAGGAGGAGGACCGCGCCCGGATCGACGCGATCGCCCGCGACCCCCGCCCCACCGAGAGGATCGCGGCGGACGGGTTCCTCGAACTGTTGCGCATCGGCGCCGACGCGGACCCTGGCCGGGTGTTCGGTACCCGGCGGCCTGCGGTGCGGGTGATCGTCACCAAGGACACCCTCGACAACCACCAGCACCGCGGGGAAGGCCAGAGCAGAGGCCAAGGGCACGGCCCTGGCCACGGCACGATCCAGGATACCGGTGAGGCGGTGAGCATCGGTGCCATCGAGCGCGAGATCTGCGCCACCGGCACCATCGCCGTGGTCCTGGATGATGACGGGCAGTGCGTGAACGTGGGGCGGGAGCAGCGGCTGTCCACCACCCGGCAACGGGTCGGGCTCGCCGTGAGGGACGGCGGGTGCGTCTGGCCGGGCTGTGACCGGCCGCCGTCCTGGTGCGAAGCACATCACATCAACCAGTGGAAACGAGACCACGGCCGCACGGACATCGCCGACGGTGTCCTTCTCTGCAAGCACCACCACCTCCTCCTCCACAACAATGGCTGGGACGTCACCCGCATCGGCGGCGGCTACACGCTGGTGCCGCCTCGCTCGGTGGACCCCACCCGCACCGGCAGGCACCTCGCCACGAAGAGCCGTGCGATCGAGGACTGGAACGCCCGCCGACACCGCACCCGCACGGCCACCGTCACCCCGACACCGCGGCGGGAATGACGGGCCTGCGACGGGTCGCATTCACCTGCACCGGTACAGGCACCGGCTCCGGTACAGGCACCGGCACCGGCTCCGGCAGCCGCACCGGCTCCGGCACCTGCACCCGCTCCGGCACCGGCACCGGCTCCGGTACAGGCTTCCCTTCCGCGCCGGCGTCCACCACCACTCCCACTCTCTGCTTCCGTGCCCCACTTCCGTGCCCCGCTTCCTCTTCCACTCCCCGCTTCCACTCCCCGCTTCCACCGGTCGGCTTCGGCTCCCGTGAGCAGTCCCACTTTGGCCCTGGCCCTGGCTCCGCCTTCCCTACGCGATCCTGCGCCGGTGGGTGCACGAGGGAGGCGGAGGCGCATGTTTCCCCGGCCTGACGGCGCGGCGGGGGGTGCCGCATCCGGTCGCCGCGTGCATCAACGCGGACGGTGCCTCCGCGCAGTACCTTCGGGCGGTGTGCGCGGTCGGTGGGGCGTGGCACGCTTGGGGGTGGTCGTCGGTGCTGTGGCGGCCGCTTGAGGATCGGGAGTGCAGTGGCAGCGAGGACATCATCGAAGTCGGCCGTGGCCATCCCGCAGCTGCCGTGGGATCAGGTGCGGCCCGCGCCCATCGTTCTCGTGTCCGGCACGGAGGCGTTCCTCGCCGACCGGGCGATGCGGCAGCTCCGTGACATCCTCAAGACAGAGGACCCGAGCCTCGAGGTCAGCGACATCCGCGCCGACGACTACGCGCCCGGCGAGCTCCTGACCCTGGCGAGCCCGTCGCTGTTCGGTGAACCGCGGCTGCTGCGGATCTCGAACGTGGAGAAGTGCACCGACCTCTTCATCACGGAGGCGTTGGCGTACGTCGCCGCGCCGGCCGACGACACCTACGTGATCCTGCGCCACAACGGCGGCGTGCGCGGCAAGAAGCTGCTCGACGCGGTCCGCGGGGGAACGGGTGGGGGCATCGAGATCGTCTGCGCGGACCTCAAGAAGGACAGCGACAAGTTCGACTTCGCGGTCGCGGAGTTCCGCACCGCCCGGCGCAAGATCACGCCCGGTGCGCTCCGCGCGGTCGTGGCGGCCTTCCAGGACGATCTCAGCGAGCTGGCCTCCGCCTGCCAGCAACTCATCTCGGACGCCGCCGCCGAGATCACCGAGGCGACCGTCGACAAGTACTACGGCGGACGCGTCGAGACGAACGCGTTCAAGGTCGCGGATGCCGCTCTGGCCGGACGCCAGGGGGAGGCGCTCATCCTGCTGCGCCACGCGCTCGCGACCGGAGCGGACCCGGTGCCCGTCGTCGCCGCGTTCGCGAACAAGGTGCGAACCATGGCCCGCGTCTCCGGGGCGAGGGGCGGGGCGAACCAGATCGCGTCGACGCTGGGCCTCGCCCCTTGGCAGGTGGACCGCGCGCGCCGCGACCTCGCAGGCTGGAGCGACGACGGCATCGGCCGCGCGATCGAGGTGCTCGCCGAGACGGACGCGAGCGTGAAAGGCGCCGGACGCGATCCCGTGTACGCGCTCGAGCGCATGGTCAGCGTCATCGCCCGCCGCGGCGCGATCGACTAGGAAGCGACGGCCCCCGAGCACCGCCACCGCCATCACCACCTGCACCGGCACCGGCACCGACACCGACACGCCAGCGGTGCCGCGCAGTACATCGGCCCCGCCGAAGCAGGGACAACGCAGAAGGCCCCGCCGAAGCGGGGCCTTCTCAACCGAGGGCGCGAGGCCGTCGGGAGGGGACTACTTGGTCAGCGCGCCGACCTGCTTGGCGAGAGCCGACTTGCGGTTCGCGGCCTGGTTCTTGTGGATGACGCCCTTGCTGACGGCCTTGTCGAGACGCTTGCCCGCGAGGGCGAGAGCCTTGGCGGCCTTGTCGGCGTCACCGGCGGCGACGGCCTCGCGCGTGGAGCGCACGACGGTCTTCAGCTGGCTCTTGACCGCCTTGTTGCGCTCCTGAGCCTTCTTGTTGGTGTTGATGCGCTTGATCTGCGACTTGATGTTTGCCACGTGAATATCGTCTTTCGTTCGTGAGAATGGGTAAGTACCTGTGCCGCTCAGCGAGAGAGGGCGCCTCGCGGCGAGATCGTGGGATGTACGCATCCACACGCAAGCCAACCAACAACGTTACCAGTCGGCGGTGGAATCAGGCAATCGATCGGAACGACACGCCCACCCGGTCGGGCAGCCCGTAGGGACCGTACTGCGGCCCGGCCCCGAACACCGCCCCAGTGCCGCCCGTTGATGCCGCTGGGCGGCCGCTCAGGACACGAAGCGCGTCTCCGGCTCGTTGCGGTGCGCCACCCGGATGCGGGCGCGGTCCTCCTCGCTCATGACCGGGAGGTCGTGGACGTTGAACCACGCGACGTCGAGGTTCTCGTCGTCGCCCACCCGCGGCTCTCCGGACAGGTAACTGCAACGGAAGGTCAGGTTCAGATACTGCGAGCGGTCACCGTTCTGGTGCTCGTAGAGGTCCGTCACGGTGACCTCGACGAGGCGCTCCACCTCGACATGCACGCTCGCCTCCTCGAGCGCCTCCCGCTTCGCCGTCACCCCGGGGTGCTCACCCGGCTCGACGATGCCGCTGATGGCCGCCCAGTGGCCGGTGTCGGAGCGCCGCACCAGGAGCACGCGCTCCGCATCGTCGAGCACAACGGCGGTCGCGCCGGAGAGCCAGAGGGGGGCGTGGCCGATCTGCTCGCGCAGGGCGACGATGAAGGGCGGGATGGGCATCGGGTACTCCTCGGTTCGTCGGACGGCGCTGGTCGGTTTCGATGGCGCTGGTCGGTCTGGGATGGCGCGGGTCGGTCTGGGATGGTGCGGGTTCGGTCTCGGATGGTGCGGGTTCGGTCTCGGATGGCGGGTCGATCCCGGCGTGCACCGCACCGCACCGCGCCCCACCGCGTCATGTCGCCGGCGGGCGCACGCGGGCGCCGACGTCGTCGAGCGCGCGCAGCAGCACGTCGGTGAACTCCGCGGGGCGGGTGACGCTCACCATGTGGTTTGCGCCGCGGATGTGGACGAGCCGCGCATCCCGGGCGGCGCGCAGGAAGCGGCGCTCCTGCAGACGGAAGTGGTCGAACTGGCCGTTCACGAACCAGACAGGCACCCGCACCCGGCGCGCGCTGGCCGTGGGCGTGAGCCCGCGCATGGCACGCAGCACGTCATCCATGACGTCGACCGCCGCACCGCCCGCGAGCACGTCGTCTGCGCCGGAGCGCGGGACGAAGGTGCGCACGAAGAACCGGTTCATCGCGGCGCCCCGGTCCGGCAGCCGATGGATCACGCCGGCGGCCACGCGGTACGGCTCGAGGACGGCCCGCACCGGAGTCGTGCCGCAGCTGGCGGCGAGCAGCCCGCGGAGAGGCGGGGATGCACCGGCCGCTCCCGCGTAGTGCAGCGAGAGGTAGCCGCCCAGCGAGAAGCCGACGAGGAAGGCGGGCTCGCCCGCGTCCGCCGCCGCGCCGCGGACCGCCTCGTCGATGGCCCCGAGCGCGCCGTCCAGCGTGAAGCGCTCCGTCATCCGCGTGCCGTGACCGGGCAGCTCCACGGTGCGGACCGGGACGCCGAGAACGGTGAGCCGCTCCACCTGGTACCGCCACATGGTGGCGGACGTGCGCAGGCCGTGCACGAGGACGACCGGGGCGGGCATGCCCCGATCGTAGTCAACGGGGTGCTCGGATAGCCTGTCGTTCTCATGCCGGAACTCGCATCGCACATCGCATCCGTGCCCTCCTCGGGCATCCGCCGCATCCTCGAGCTGTCCTTCGAACTCGACGACGTGATCGCGCTCGGCGTCGGTGAGCCGGACGTGCCGGTGGCCGCGCACATCGCGCAGGCCGCGATCGACGCGTGGGCGGCGGACAGGACGAACTACGGACCGAACGGGGGCATAGCGCCGTTGCGCGCGGCGATCGTCGAAAAGCTCGCGCGGCGGAACGGACTTGCGGTCGACCGCGAGCAGGTGTGGGTGACGATCGGTGCAACCCAGGCGCTGTACCAGGCGATGAGCCTGACGCTCGGCGCCGGCGACGAAATCCTGCTCCCCGACCCGGGCTTCACGACCTTCAGCATGAACGCGCGCATGCTGCAGGCCGAGCCGGTCTACTACTCCCTCCGCCCCGAGAACGGCTTCCGGCCCGACCTGGACGAGCTCGAGCGGCTGATCTCGCCGCGCACCCGGGTGCTGCTCGTCAACTCGCCCTCCAATCCCCTCGGCACGGTGTTCCCGCGGGAGGTGCTCGAGGCGCTGGTCGCGTTCGCCCGCCGGCACGACCTCTGGATCATCAGCGACGAGGTGTACGAGTACTTCACCTACGGATCCGCCGAGCACGTCAGCGTCGGCACGCTCGACACCGACGACCGCGTGTTCAGCGTGTTCTCGTTGTCGAAGACGTACGCGCTCACCGGCGCGCGGGTCGGTTACCTCGTCACGCCGCCCGGGCTCGCGCCCATTCTGCGCAGCGCCCAGGAGGCGGCGATCAGCTGCGTCAACACGCCGGCGCAGTACGCGGCCATCGCGGCGATCGAGGGCGATCAGACGCACGTGGACGACGCCCGCGCGCACTACGAGGAGAACCTCCGTCTCGCCACCCGCATGCTCGACGACCGCGGGATCACCTACCTCGAGCCGCTCGGCGCGTTCTACCTCTGGATCGACATGTCGCACGCAACGGACGGCGACGTGTCGGCCTGGGCCGAGCACCTCCTGCTCACCGAGCGCGTTGCCGTGGCGCCGGGACGGGCGTTCGGCCGGTCCGGCGAGGGCTGGATCCGCGTCTGCCTCGCGGCCGACCCGGAGGTCCTCCGGACCGGACTCGCCCGGCTCCCGGCGCCGGAGGGCGCAGGAACGCGCGAGCGGGTCGTGGCCCCGGGGACTTCCCGGAGCACTGCCCCGGGAGTCGACCGCGCCGGCGAGGGGGGATAGCCCCATGGTTGCCGGCCTGCGCCGTTCCTAGTCTTGACGCATGACTTCGACAGCATCCCCCATGAACCCCGACAACGCATCGGGGGGCGCCTCCTACACCGCTCCCGGGTACGGTCCGCGGGACTACGCGGCCACGCCGCCGCAGGGCGTCGACTCCCCGTTCGGCGAGAAGACGCTCAGTTACGTCAGTTTCTGGCTCGGCATCGCGTCCGTCGTGCTCAGCCCCACCGTGCTCGTGCCGATCGCGGCCATCGTGCTCGGCTTCATGGCCCGCACCCGTGAGCCCGCCGGCCGCACCTGGGGCACCTGGGGCATCGTGCTCGGCTTCGTGATGTCCCTCGGCTGGCTCGTCGTGCTCATCCTCGGCGGCGTCGCCGCGCTCGCCGCCCTGCCGTTCCTCGCCCTCCTCTGACCCGGGCCGCATTCTCCGGTGCCGCTGCGTCACCGCGTCGCCGTGGTGTCACTGCGGCCGCCTGAGCCGGCGTGTGCGCGGGGCGTGCTCCGCGCACATCGGCGTCAGCCCTACGCTCGGAGCATGACGAAAACATCGCCCCTCACCGCCATCGTCCACGCCACCGTCGTGCCCGTCTCCGGGCCGCGCATCGAGGACGGCACGGTGCTGTTCGAGAACGGCCGGATCCTGGCGGTCGGCCCCGACGTTCCCGTGCCGGAGGGCGCGCGCGTCATCGACGGGACCGGCCGGTGGGTGCTGCCCGGCTTCCTGGAGGCGCACGGCCACGTCGGCATCCACGAGGAGGCCAACGGGCCGGCCGGCAACGACACGAACGAGATGACCAACCCGAACACCGCGGGCGTGCGCGCCATCGACGCGATCGACATCGACGACCAGGGGTTCCGTGACGCGCTCTCCGGCGGCGTCACGTCCATCGTGGTGAAGCCGGGATCGGGCAACCCCATCGGTGGCCAGACCGTGGCCATCAAGACCTGGGGCGGCCGCACGATCGACGAGCAGGTGATCAGCGATTCGGTGAGCGTCAAGTCAGCGCTGGGCGAGAACCCGAAGCGGGTGTACGGCGAGAAGAAGCAGACGCCGAGCACCCGGCTGGGCGTCGCGCTCGTCATCCGGGAGGCGTTCGCCGCGGCGGAGGACTACCGCGCCGCGCGCGACCACGCCCGCGCGGAGAGCAAGCCGTTCACGCGCGACCTCGCGAAGGAGACCCTCGTCCGGGTCCTCGACGGGGAGCTCGCCTGGGACCAGCACACGCACCGCCACGACGACATCGCCACCGCCCTGCGTCTCGCGGACGAGTTCGGCTACCGTCTCGTGATCAATCACGGCACCGAGGGGCACAAGCTCGCCGACGTGCTCGCCGAGCGCGACATCCCGGTCATCTACGGACCCATGTTCACGTCCCGCTCCAAGGTGGAGCTGCGCGATCGCGGCATCTCGAACCTCGTGGCCATGGCCGCAGCGGGCGTCCGCGTCGCGATCACGACCGACGCCCCCGTCGTACCCATCGACTTCCTCGTGCACCAGGCCTCGTTCGCCGTGAGGGAAGGCCTGCCGTGGGAGACCGCGCTGGAGGCCATCACCGTCAACCCGGCGTCCTTCCTTCGGCTCGGCGACCGCGTCGGCGCGCTGCGCGAAGGGCTTGACGCCGACGTCGTCATCTGGACGGGCGACCCGCTCGACGTGAACTCGCGGGCGGAGCGCGTCTTCATCGACGGCGAGGAGGTCTACCGGTGGGCCGACGGGCACGGCACGGTCGTCGAGCGCGCTCAGCGCTTCGTCGCCGGGAGCGAGTCCGCCGGGAGCGAGCCCGCCGACGGGCGTCGATGAGCGGCGGCCATGCCCCGGCCGAGCGGGACGGCGCGGCGGTCCCGCGCGGCCGCGTCGTGCTCGCGGGCGCGAGCGGCTTCATCGGCTCGTTCCTCCGCCGTGAGCTCGAGGCGGAGGGGTACACGGTGCAAGCCATCGGCCGCTCGGGGCCCGACGCGCGCTGGGGCGACACGGACGGCATCCGGCGGCTCGTGGAGGGGGCCGACATCGTGGTGAACCTGGCGGGGAAGAGCGTGAACTGCCGGTACACCGCGAGGAACCGGGCCGAGATCTTCCGCTCCCGTCTGGAGACGACCGGCGAGCTCGCGCGGGCGATCGCCTCGTGCGACGTGCCGCCGCCGCTCTGGATCAACTCGAGCACGGCGACGATCTACCGGCACGCCGACGACCGGCCGATGACGGAGTCGGCGGGCGACATCGGCACGGGCTTCTCCGTGCAGGTGGCCAACGCCTGGGAGCGGGAGTTCTTCGAGCCCGTGCTGCCCGGCACCCGCCGGGTGGCGCTGCGCATGGCCATCGTGCTCGGCGACGGGTCGGCCCTGAAGCCGCTGCTCGCGCTCGCGCGGGTCGGGCTCGGCGGACCGCAGCTCGACGGACCCTGGTTCGCCACACGCGCCCGCCGCCGGGCGGGCACGTTCCACGAGTACGCGCCGACGGGTGGCCGGCAGCGTTTCAGCTGGGTGCACATCGACGACGTGCTCGGCGTCATCCGGTTCGTCCGGGACCATCCCGAGGTCGAGGGGCCGCTCAACGTGTCGTCGCCGTACCCCGAGGACAACAGGTCGCTCATGGCGATCCTGCGACGCGTGACGCACCGGCCCGTCGGCCTGCCCGCCTTCCGCTGGATGCTCGAGCTCGGCATGTTCGTGCTGCGCACGGAGACCGAGCTCGTCCTGAAGAGCCGGTGGGTGCTGCCCGAGCGGCTGACGGAAGCCGGGTACGTCTTTTCGCACCCCCGGCTGGGG
>Ga0210040_10007547_pt1 | contig 13131 bp, 11 predicted proteins | sample CryGeyCG12114_NA_FD_185462 | JGI IMG/M metagenome (GOLD analysis project Ga0210040, IMG submission 185462) | Groundwater microbial communities from aquifer - Crystal Geyser CG19_WC_8/21/14_NA (SPAdes) (version 2) | ecosystem: Environmental > Aquatic > Deep subsurface > Groundwater | place: USA... | reverse complement strand
CCAGATACCGCCACATCGCCGCCTCTCCCGCCGCCAAGCCCCGACGCTAGCGTGCGGCTGCGACGCTGCCTAGCGTCCCGTCAGGCGGTGCCGCAGCAGCCGCGCGACGCGGCGCGGCGATCCCGGTGCCACACCGGCGAGATCGGCACGGGCGAGCAGCGCCATCGCGCCCAGCGGCCGGACAGCCCGGCTCCAGCGGTGGTGAAACGCGCGCCCGAGCCGCTCCTCCGCCGCCCTCGCCGCCTGCTCGGCAAGCGGAGCGCTGGACAGGTTGGCGCGGAGGTCGGCAAGCGCCCACCCTTCCCCTGCCTGCTCCACCGGCTCGGCCGCGCCGCCGAGCACCACCGCCGCAGTGCCGAACAGCACGCCCCCACGGGCGTCGGCGAAGCGGGCCATCGCCTCGTCGTCCAGCGGCTCGACGAGCAGCGCTTGCCACCCCTCGGTCATCGCCGCCAGCCGCGCGCCGGTCACGCCCCTGGGCAGCACCTCGGCTGTCAGAGCCGTCAGCACGGGCTCGGCAGGCGGCGGGCGAAGGTCGAGCGCTTCGAGCGCGTCATGCCACCAAGTCAGCCGGATCTGCCCAAGCATCGGTTCGCGCGTCGAGCGCACCACGGCGCCCAGTGCCGTGTCTAACGCCAGCAACGCCTCCAGCGCGGGACGCGCCGAGGCGGGCGCGTAGCTGATCGCCAATGCCCGCTCGGCGGCACGCGCGTGGGTAAGTGCAGGGTTAACCATCTCGCTTGAGCAAAGCTTATCCGTACCCGGTGCATGGCGTCACGCACGGATATTTGGTGGGCGGGTAAATGCGCAGGCAGGCAGGCACGGCTGAGACGGAACGGCGGCCCTTTCTCGGCCGCCTGGCGCGTGACGTTCGCGGCAACACGCTGGCCATCATGGCGGCGGCGATGATCCCGCTGATCGGCTTTTCGGGCTCCGCGATCGACATGGCGCGGCTTTACGTCGTCAAGGTGCGGCTGCAACAGGCCTGCGACGCGGGCGTGCTGGCCGGACGCCGGACACTGACCGACACCGCCCCTTCAACCCAGCTCGACGCCGCCGCGAACACGCAGGCGCAGCAATTCTTCGCCAGCAACTTCAAGTCGGGCTGGTTCCAGAACGCTGCGGCGCACTTCTACCCGGTTAAAGCCACGGTCGGCACTTCCACCGTCGCCAACGCCGTGACGGCGAACGCGGAGGCGACCGTGCCGATGGCGCTGATGCGCTTCTTCGGCAAACCGGACGTCAAGCTGACCGTCAAGTGCCAGGCGCTGTACGACCTCGCCGACGCCGACGTCATGTTCGTGCTCGACACCACCGGATCGATGTCTTGCTACCCGACCGACCCGACGACCTGCTCGACAACGCCGACGCCGTACCCGCGCGGCGACGGCAGCACCGGTTACCGCGCGCCGGAAAAGGCGCCCACCACCACCGCTGACGGCAAGCCGCTGTATTCGAAGATCGAATCATTGCGTCAGGCGGTGGTGACGTTCGACTCCATCATGCGAGCGAACGCCGACCCCAGCACGCACATCCGCTATGGCTTCGTACCCTATTCGTCGGCGGTGAACGTCGGCAGATCGCTGCCCAGCGAATATCTGCAGAACACCAGCTGGACGTACCAGAGCCGCCACGTGATCGGCGACTACAATTACGGCGCCAGCTTCACCCAGAGCATCAACCTGTCCCAGAGCCAGTGTCCGGTCGGCAAGACCGTCCGGATGCCGACCGCCCCCGATTATCTTCGGTCCAACTCGGGGCTTTGGAATGACGAAGGTTATTACCAGGCTCGCGTTTATTCAAACATCACCTACGCCTCCGGCGTGTGTTCCGCTACCGGTCAGCGGGTGCGTCCCTTGTGGCGCTACGAGCCGGTGTCGTGGAACATCAGCAGCTATGTGGCTGGCAACGCCGTCACCAATCCGTCGCGCCTCGACGGTGCCACCAGCAAATGGAACGGCTGTGTCGAGGAGCTGAACACGAGCGCATCGGCCGCGTTCAACGTCAACAGCTTGCCTGACGACCTCAACCCCGACGTCGCGCCCACTGATCCGACCAACAAGTGGCGGCCGGCGTGGCAGGACGTGATGTGGCTGCGCGATCCCGGCACGGGTTCGATGGACGTGCGCGACGACCAGGTCGATGAAAACAACATCAACCAGTATATCGATTACAATTACCGGGCGGCCGGTCAGCTCGACCGCGGCGGTTCGGCGGCTTGCGGCATGCCGGCGCAGGGACTGCGCTCGATGACGTCGCAGGCGGTCCGCAACTACGTCTACAACGCCGACTTCCAGCCGATGGGCGGCACGTATCACGACGTGGGCATGATCTGGGGCACGCGGATGCTGTCGCCGGACGGCATCTTCAAGGCGGATACTGCTCCGTGGCCTGGCCGCAACCCGCCGACGCGCACCATCGTGCTGATGACCGACGGCACGTTGGCGCCCTCGCAGACCAGCTACGGCCAATATGGCGTTGAGATGTTCGACAACCGGGTGGGTAGCAACCGCGACGGCAACGAACAGCTCGCGCGTCACGCCGCCCGACTGCGGATCGAGTGCGATGCCGCCAAGAAAAAGGGATTCACCGTCTACACGGTTGCTCTCGGCCTGCACGGCGCGGCGGTCCCGGACCTCGATTATTGTTCCTCAACCGGCAAGGTTTTCTACGCCGACGACACGCAGTCGCTGAACGACGTGTTCAGCACGATCGCGCTGCGGGTTGCCAAGCTGAGGATCAACCAGTGAGGCTCCGCCGCGTGTCAAGAGGGCTCGCCCGCCGGCTGTGCACCGACCGTCGCGGCGCGACCCTCGTCGAGTTCGCGATCATCGCGCCGGTGATGATGACGTTGCTGTCCGGCATGTGCGAGCTTGCCTACCAGGGGTATCTGCAATCGGTACTAACCGGCGCCATCCAGAAGGCCGGGCGCGATTCGACCATCCAGGGCAACGGCAGCCAGAGCGCGCAGATCGACGCCGCGGTGATCGCGCAGCTGGGCCAACTCGCCTCAGGCTGGACAGCGAACTGTAGTGCCACGCCGCCCGCCACGACGCGGACCTACTGCTCGACCCGCAAGAGCTATGCGAACTTCATGAACGTCGGCCCAGAGCCCTACGTCGATACCAACGCCAACAACCAGTACGACGCGGCCACCGAGTGTTTCACCGACGTCAACAACAACAAGGTCTGGGACTCCGGTATTACCGGACAGGGCGGCGCCAACGACGTTGCGGTGTATACGATCACCATCACCTACCCGCGGCTGTTCCCGGTGGCGGGGCTGATCGGCATGTCCCGCACGGCCACCTTGTCCGCGTCGACGACGCTGAAGAACCAGCCTTGGGCCACCCAGAACGTCTTCACTCCCCAACAGGTGTGCCCGACATGACCCGTTTCCCGCGCCCGCGCCAACTGCGGGCCCTGCTGGCACGCCTGCGCCGCGATACCGATGGTCTGGCGATGCTGGAGTTCGCGTTCACGCTGCCGCTGGTGATGGCGGTCGGGGGATGGGGTATCGAGCTATCGAACCTGGCGCTGTGCAACCTGCGTGTCAGCCAGATCGCGCTCAACCTCGCGGACAGCGCCTCGCGCGTCGGGCAGGACGCAGCCGGCGGAGTGACCAATCTGCGCGAGTTCGACATCAACGACGTGCTTCAGGGCGCACGATTGCAGGGGGCGAGCATCGACCTGACGGGACGCGGCCGCATCACCCTGTCCAGCCTGGAGAACGTGCAGCAAAGCTATGACACCGCGCGGGTGCAGCGCATCCACTGGCAGCGCTGCTTGGGCACCAAGAGCGGCACGGCGTACGGCTCGCACTATGGGAAGGTCGGCGTTCTGGCAGGATCGGACGCAACACAGGCTCATAACGGCAACGCCGCGCCTACCGGGATGGGAGACCCGATGGTGAACGCGCCCAAAGATTCCGGCGTGATGTTCGTTGAGATCAACTACCTCTACAAGCCGCTGTTCGGCTCGCTATACCTCGGGAGCGACCCGCGCATCATCCGCTACGTCGCCTCGTTCATCGTCCGCGACAATCGCAGCTTCACCCAGATCTTCAATCCACAGCCTGCCGCGTCGCCTATGACCTGCGACAAGTTCACCGCCTGACGATGCAGGTCGCCGGGGGTCTGACACCCCCGGCGCCCGCGTCAGCCGCGATAGCAGACCTTCTTCACGGCAGCGACGACCTTGTCCGTGCTGATCAGCGCCGCCTTTTCAAGGTTGGCGGCATAAGGCAGCGGCACGTCTTCGTCGTTGACCCGCAGCACCGGCGCGTCGAGGTCGTCGAACCCTTCCGTCATCGCGATCGCGATGATCTCCGATGCGATCGAGCAGGTTGGCCAGCCTTCCTCCGCCACCACCATGCGGTTGGTCTTGGCGAGGCTCTTGAGCACCGTTTTCTTGTCCAGCGGGCGCAGCGTGCGAAGGTCGATCACCTCCGCATCGATTCCCTCGCCCGCCAGTTGCTCGGCCGCTTCCAGCGCCAGGCCGACGCCGATCGAGTAGCTGACGATCGTCACGTCCTTGCCCTCGCGCATGATCCGCGCCTTGCCGATCGGCAGCACGAAGTCGTCGAGCTTGGGCACCTCGAACGTGCGGCCGTAAAGCAGCTCGTTTTCCAGGAACACGACCGGATCCTCGGTACGGATTGCCGCCTTGAGCAGCCCCTTCGCATCGGCCGCGTCATACGGCGCGATCACGATCAGGCCGGGGACGCTGGCGTACCAAGGTCCATAGTTCTGCGAGTGCTGCGCACCCACGCGGCTCGCCGCACCGTTGGGACCGCGAAACACGATCGGGCAGCGCATCTGGCCGCCCGACATGTAGTTGGTCTTGGCGGCAGAGTTGATGATGTGGTCGATCGCCTGCATGGCGAAGTTGAACGTCATGAACTCGACTATCGGCCTGAGGCCGCCCATCGCCGCACCGGTGCCGACGCCGGCAAAGCCGTATTCGGTGATCGGCGTGTCGATCACGCGCTTGTCGCCGAACTCATCGAGCAGCCCCTGAGTGACCTTGTACGCGCCCTGATATTGCGCGACTTCCTCGCCCATCACGAAGACGCGGCCGTCGGCGCGCATCTCCTCGGCCATGGCATCGCGCAGCGCCTCGCGGACAGTGAGCTTCACCATCTCGGTGCCTTCCGGCACCTCGGGCGCGGTGACGGCGTCGTTCTTGGCGGCATCGTGTAGCTGGCGAGCACCCGTCTCGACCAGATGCGGCGCCGGCGCCTTGGGCGCCTCGCCGACCATGGACGGCGGCATGCTTTCGGCGACCTGCTCACCGCCCGCCGCCGCCTGGTCGACCGTGCCGGCCGGCTGCTGGGTCGAAGCGCTCTCGCCCGAACCGTCGTCCAGCGTAGCGATCACGGTGCCGACCTTCACATTGTCGGTGCCCTCGGTGACCATGATCTTGGTGATCGTGCCTTCGTCGACCGCCTCGAATTCCATCGTCGCCTTGTCGGTCTCGATCTCGGCCATGATGTCGCCGGACTTCACCGTGTCGCCTTCCTTGACCAGCCACTTGGCAAGCGTGCCTTCCTCCATGGTTGGAGAAAGCGCGGGCATCTTGATCTCGATCGCCATCAGTAACGCTCCACCAGCACGTCGGTGTAGAGTTCGGCGGCCTCGGGCTCAGGCGTGTTTTCGGCGAAATCGGCCGCTTCGTTGACCACCTTGCGGATATCCTGTTCGATCTTCTTGAGTTCGTCCTCGCCGACGCCCTGCTCGGCGAGCAGCTTCTTGCAATGCTCGATGGGGTCGGACTTGTCGCGCACCGCCTGCACCTCGTCGCGGCTGCGGTACTTGGCCGGGTCGCTCATCGAATGGCCGCGATAGCGGTACGTCTTCATCTCGAGGATGATCGGCCCCTTGCCCGCACGCACCCAGGCGAGCGCTTCCTCGGCCGCGCCGCGTGCCGCCAGCACGTCCATGCCGTCGATCTGGAGGCCGGGAATGCGGAAGCTTTCGCCGCGCTTGTAAAGCTGGTCCTCGGCCGATGAGCGGCTGACGGCCGTGCCCATCGCATACTGGTTGTTCTCAATCACGTAGACGATGGGGAGCTTCCACAGTTCCGCCATGTTGAAGCTTTCGTACACCTGCCCCTGATTCGCCGCACCGTCGCCGAAATAGGCGAGGCAGACGCCACCATCCTCTGCATATTTGTGGCTGAAGGCGAGGCCGGTGCCGAGCGACACCTGCGCGCCGACGATGCCGTGTCCGCCGTAGAACTTATGCTCCACGGAGAACATGTGCATCGAGCCGCCCTTGCCCTTGGAGATGCCGGCGGCGCGGCCCGTCAGCTCCGCCATGACGTCCTTGGGCGGGATGCCGCACAGCAGCATGTGGCCATGGTCGCGATAGCCGGTGATCACCGAGTCGCTCTCCGACAGCGCTGACTGGAGGCCGACCGCCACCGCCTCCTGGCCGATGTAAAGGTGGCAGAAGCCGCCGATCAGCCCGAGGCCATAGAGCTGCCCCGCCTTTTCCTCGAAGCGGCGGATCAGCAGCATGTCATGGTAGAACTTCAGCAGCTCTTCCTTCGACGCCTGATACGGCTGCGGATCGTTGGGCCGCTCGCGGTTGGGCGTTGGCGGTTCTGCGGGACGGCTGGGGGCCTTAGGAGTGGAAGCTGGGGCCACGGGGTAACAACCTTGTGTCCGGGGGAGAGAGAAGCGGCGCTATAGTCCCACCACAAGCAAAACTGCAATTGCCCTGCCCGCTCAGGTGCCCGTAAAGCGCAGCCCTACATGGCATCGCCCCTTCCCCCGTCCGCTCCCCCGTCCGCTCCCAAGCCGCCGCATCCCTTCAGCATTCCCAATTTCCGCGCCTATTGGGCGGCGCGGCTGGCGATGACGCTGGCGCAGAACGGTATGATCATCGTGATCGGCTGGCAGGCCTATGCCATCGCCAAGCCGATGTACGGCCAGTCGGGCGCGGCGGCGCAGCTGGGCCTCGTGGGGCTGCTGCAGTTCCTGCCACTGTTCCTGACCACGCCGCTGACCGGTTTCGTTGCCGACCGGTTCGACCGGCGCTGGATCGTGCGCTGCACCGTCCTGCTCCAGCTCGGCTGCGCGATGGCGATGGCGGTGGCGACCTATTCCGGTGCCATGTCGCTGCCGGTGATCTTCACCGTCGCGGTCCTGCTCGGCCTCGCACGGGCGTTCGCCGGGCCGGCGTTCGGCGCGCTGGCGCCCAACCTCGTGCCCCGCGAGGTGCTGCCCACCGCCATCGCCCTGTCTTCGACCTCGTGGCAGATGGGCGCCATTGTCGGTCCGGCGATCGGCGGATGGGCCTATTCGCTGGCACCCTCGGCGGCCTATTGGACGGCAAGCGCGCTGTTTGCGCTGGCGCTGGCTGCGGTGTTCATGATCGGTCCGGTGCCGCGCACGCGCGATCCCAGCAAGGCGCACCCGCTGCGCCAAATCGTCAACGGCATGGCCTATGTCTGGCAGAACAAGCTGGTGTTCGGCTCGATCACGCTGGACCTGTTCGCGGTGTTCCTGGCGGGCACCAACGCGTTGTTGCCCATCTATGCCGCGGACATCCTTCATGTCGGCGAGCGCGGCCTCAGCCTGCTGGCCGCGGCGCCCGCGGCGGGAGCGGCGGTAACGGCGGTGTTCTTCTCGATCCGCCCGTTGAAGAGCAATGTCGGCCCCAAGATGCTAGGGGCGGTGATCGTCTATGGCGCCGCGACCTGCGTGTTCGGCTTGTCGCGCCTGATGCCGCTCAGCCTGATCGCGCTGGCGATCGCGGGCGCGGCGGACATGTTCTCCGTGTATATCCGGACCAGCCTGATCCAGCTCTACACCCCCGACGAGATGCGCGGGCGGGTGGGCGCGGTGTCGCAGCTGACCATCTCGGCCTCCAACGAACTGGGTGAGGCCGAATCGGGGTTCCTCGCCTCTGCGCTCGGGCCACTGGGCGCGGTGCTGATCGGTGGCGGTGGCGCGATCGTGGTGACCATCCTGTGGACCTTCCTGTTCCCCGCGCTGAGGCGGGCACGGACCTTCGACCCGCCGCCTTCGTTGCTGGACGAAGGACGAGACGTGGAAATAAACCTCCGAGACGCGAAACCTCGGAAAGTGGAGACCAAGCCATGAAGGCGAACACGATTCTGGAAACGATCGGCCGCACCCCGCATGTGCGCATGCAGCGGCTGTTTCCCGGTTCCGAAGTGTGGATCAAGCAGGAACGCAATAATCCAGGCGGTTCGATCAAAGACCGGGTCGCGCTGGCCATGGTCGAAGCCGCCGAGCGCGACGGCAAGTTGCAGCCCGGCGGCACCATCGTCGAGCCGACCAGCGGCAACACCGGCATCGGTCTCGCCATGGTCGCGGCGGTCAAGGGCTATCGCCTGATCGTGGTGATGCCCGAAAGCATGTCGCTGGAGCGGCGGCGCCTGATGCTCGCTTATGGCGCGACGTTCGACCTTACCCCGCGCGAGCAGGGCATGAAGGGCGCCATCGCCCGCGCGATGGAACTGGTCGACCAGACGCCGGGCGCATGGCTCGCGCAGCAGTTCGACAACCCAGCCAACATCGACGTTCACGTGCGGACTACCGCCGAGGAGATCCTGGAGGATTTTCGCGACGCGCCGATCGACGTGATGATCACCGGCGTCGGTACCGGAGGGCACATTTCCGGCGTCACCGAAGTCCTCAAGAAGGTCTGGCCGAACTTCAAGGCGTTCGCGGTGGAGCCCACCGCCTCGCCGGTGATCGCTGGCGGGCAGCCGGGACCGCACCCGATCCAGGGCATCGGCGCGGGGTTCATCCCGACCAACCTGCACACGGACGTGCTCGACGGCGTGATCGAGGTCGACGCCAACGTCGCCAAGGACATGGCGCGCCGCGCCGCCCGCGAGGAAGGCATGCTGGTGGGGATCAGTTCGGGCGCAACGCTGGCCGCCATCCTGCAGAAGCTGCCGGATCTTCCCGACAACGTTCGCGTGCTCGGGTTCAACTACGATACCGGAGAGCGCTACCTGTCGGTGCCGGACTTTCTGCCGGAACAGTGATGAGCCGCAAGGACGCGGTGCTCCGCGCGATCATGGTCGTGATCGCGGCGGTGACGATCCTGATCCCCGTGCTGGTGATCACCAATCCTCCGGCCATGCCGGTACGGCGGCCCGCGCCGCGCATCGTGATGCCGCGCCGGGTGGTGCCGCCGGCCGAGCTGCCGCCGGTGGAGCCGGTCAAATTCGTGCAGCTCGCTCCGGAGGATGCGCGCGCCTTCAACGCGAGCGTTCCGTTCGTGGATGGCCCCAATCCGGCCGCACGGCCGTTCCGCTATCCCAACGGAGCCGAGGACCTGGCAAGGGCGACCGACTGCCTGGCCGCGGCGGTGCTGTACGAAGCGGGCGACGATGCGGTCGGCGAGAAGGCGGTGGCGCAAGTGGTGTTGAACCGCTTGCGCCACCCCGCCTTCCCCAAGACGGTGTGCGGCGTGGTCTTCGAAGGGTCGGAGCGTAGCACAGGTTGCCAGTTCACCTTCACCTGCGACGGCGCGCTTGCCCGGCATCCGTCGGCCGATGGCTGGCGCCGCGCGCGCGAGATCGCGACGGCGGCGCTGGCCGGATCGGTGTACAAGCCGGTGGGGTATGCAACGCACTACCATACCGATTGGGTGGTGCCCTATTGGCAGTCGAGCCTCGACAAGCTCGCGGCGGTGCACACGCACCTCTTTTTCCGCTGGTCCGGCTGGTGGGGCACGCCGCCGGCGTTCACTCGGCATGTGCAGTCGGGTGAGCCGGTGGTGGCGCAACTTGCGTCGCTGTCGGACGCCCACCGGATGGGCGCGGCGCTTGCCGAGGGCGACGCCGCCATCGCGGCAGCGGCGCCGTTCCAGGGCCGGTCGCTGATGCCGCTGGCCAGCGACCCCAACACCTTTCTGACCAGCGTCGATCCTGGCCAGCCTGCCGAGGCGCTCCGGACGATGGCGCTGCAGACCTGCGGCGACCGCGCCCGGTGCAAGGTCATGGGGTGGAGCGATGTCGGCGCCATGGGGTTCACCTTGCCCCTGACGTCCGAACAGATTGCGGCCATGTCGTTCAGCTATCTGCGCGACCGGACAACCGGTTTTGAAAAGGCGCTGTGGAATTGCGCGGAGTTCAAGGCGGCGCCGCCGTTCTCGTGCATGAAGCGGCAGGTGATGCGCGCCGTGCCGGTCGATGCAGAGCCCGCAGCGGGTCCGACGCCCGCGCCGGTACCGACACCCACGCCAAGCCCAACGCCGGCCAAATCCAGTGAGCTGACCGGCGTACGCCGCAAACCGGCCCCGGTGGCGACATCTGCGCCATCGCCCACCCCGACGCCCGTCGCGCGATAGCCAGCTCGTGTTCCCCTCCCGCGCAGAGCAGGAGGGGAACCAAGACCTCAGGCCGCGGCGAACATCTCCGGCGGCAGCGCCATCACCGCGTCGGCGCCGCCTTCGATCTGCCGGCGCAGCGCGCCGGTGTTGGGCAGGATACGTTCCGCATAGAAGTGCCCGGTCACCAGCTTGGCGTCGAGGAACGCAGCGTCGCCCTCGCCGGCTGCCTTCAGCCGAGCGGCGGCGGCGGCCATGCGCAGCCACATCAACCCGGTCGCAACGATCCCCATCAGATGCATGTACGGCACCGCACCCGCGCCGACATTATTGGGGTTCTGCATGCCGTTGGCCATGAACCACATGGTTGACGCCTGCAGGTCGCCGAGCGCCTTCTCCAGCCGCGCGGCGAGGTCGGCCGTGGCCGGCTCCGCCTTGGCGGCCGCGACCTCGTCGGCGACCAGCTTGAAGAACGCCTGCACCGCCCGGCCGCCGTTCTGCGCCAGCTTACGGCCCACCAGGTCCATCGCCTGCACGCCGTTGGTGCCCTCGTAGATCTGGGCGATGCGCGCATCGCGGACGTACTGCTCCATGCCCCATTCGCGGATGTAGCCGTGGCCGCCATAGACCTGCTGCGCGTCCGTCGCGACCTTGTAGCCCATGTCGGTGCCGAAGCCTTTGATGACGGGCGTGAGCAGCCCGATCAGGTCGGCGGCAAGCTGCCGTGCCGTCTCGTCACCCGCGTCGTGCTCCAGATCGACCTGCAGCGCACCCCATAGGCACAGCGCCCGCAGCCCTTCGGTCAGCGCCTTGGCCTCCATCAGCATGCGCCGGACATCGGGGTGAACGAACAGCGTGTCGGCCTTTTCGCCCGGATTGGCGGGCCCGGTGAGCGCCCGGCCCTGGCGGCGATCCTTGGCGTACTGCACCGCATTCTGATACGCCGTTTCCGCGACGCCGAGCCCCTGGAGGCCCACCCCGAGGCGGGCGGCGTTCATCATGATGAACATGGCGGCAAGACCCTTCATCTCCTCGCCGACGAGCCAGCCTTTCGCTCCGTCATAGTTCATGACGCAGGTCGAGTTGCCGTGGATACCCATCTTGTGCTCGATCGAGCCGCAGGAAACCGCGTTCCGCGCGCCCAGGCTGCCGTCGTCCTCGACCATGATCTTGGGCACAACGAACAGCGAGATGCCCTTGGACGAATCCGGTGCGCCCGGCGTCTTGGCGAGGACAAGATGGATGATGTTGCTGGTCAGGTCATGCTCGCCGGCCGAGATGAAGATTTTCGTGCCGGTGATCAGGTAGCTGCCATCCGCCTGCGGCTCGGCCCGGGTGCGGATCAGGCCGAGGTCGGTGCCGCACTGCGGCTCCGTCAGGTTCATGGTGCCGCCCCATTCACCCGAGACCATGCGCGGAACGTACTTCTCCTGCTGTTCCGGGCTGCCCTTGGCGATCAGCGCGGCGATCGCGCCGTGCGCAAGGCCCGGATACATGGCAAAGGCCATGTTGGCGGAGATCATGTATTCCTGAAACGCGGTCGACACGACGTGCGGCATCGCCTGGCCGCCGAACGCCTCCGGTGCCGAGAGCGTGCCCCAGCCCGACTCGATGAACTGCTGATACGCTTCCTTAAACCCGTCGGGCGTGGTCACCGAGCCGTCCGGATGGCGGGTGCAGCCCTGCTGGTCGCCCGACTGGTTGAGGGGGAACAGCACGTCGGCGACAAAGCGGCCGCCCTGCTCCAGCACCGCTTCCACCGTGTCGGGCGTCGCGTTGGCGAAGCCCGGCACGTTGGCATAGCGGTCGAGCCCGACCACCTGTTCGAGGACAAAGCGCGTGTCGCGGACGGGGGGAATGTACTGCGGCATGTCAGGGGTTTCCGTTGGATTGGAGGAGCGTCACGAAGTCGTTGAGTTCGGCGATCGCGGCGTCGAGATCGTGCTTCTGACTTTCCAGCAGCGCAATGCGCGCCCGGCAGCGTTCCATGGTGACGGCGCGTTGCGCCTGGCGACCATCGCCGATGTCATAGAGGTCGATCATCTCGCGAATCTCGGCGAGGCTGAAGCCGACCCGCTTGCCACGCAGGATCCAGGCGAGACGCGCGCGATCGCGGTGCGAATAGATGCGGGCAGTGCCGCGCCGCTCGGGCGCGATCAGCCCCTCGTCCTCGTAGAAGCGCAGCGCGCGGGCGGTGACGCCGAACTCGGCGCACAGATCGGTGATGGTGAAATCGTCGCGATCGGCGCGCTGAGCGATTGCAGCATGGGCGGAGATGGTCGCCATGCGACGCATCTAGCTTTCGCTTACGTAAACGTCAACCTCCACACAGCAAGCGGTTGTCGGGCCCGCGCAGCGTTTCCGCTTCCGATCGCGAATCGCTTAAACGGTCCACCGCCATCGCCGCCAGCGACGCGCGGCCGCTGCACAGCCGCTCGCAGGCGGCGGGAACGGCGCCGGGAAAGGCGATGCGCTCGCCATCGAAGCTCGCCTGTATCCGGCAGGCGCCCAGCCGGATGTCCAGCGCGGCGCCGTCGCGCACCACCGTTCCCCGGCCGGCGCAGCTCTGGCCCTCGCCATAGTCGATCATCACGCCGATCCGCGTGTCCTTGCCGGCCGGCACGATACAGGCGTGGTCGGTCTCGCGCGCCCACGATCCGGTGAGGGAGCGCGTGGCCGGGTCGATCACCAGCCCCGATGCGCGCGCCGCGGTTTCCAGCCGATCGCCGGCGCTGTTCCCCACGGCGGTCGGCGCGCTGTCACAGCCTGCAAGCAGCAACGCGACGGCGAGCGGCCCGCGCCACCTCACGCGCGG
>Ga0210040_10007546_pt1 | contig 13132 bp, 13 predicted proteins | sample CryGeyCG12114_NA_FD_185462 | JGI IMG/M metagenome (GOLD analysis project Ga0210040, IMG submission 185462) | Groundwater microbial communities from aquifer - Crystal Geyser CG19_WC_8/21/14_NA (SPAdes) (version 2) | ecosystem: Environmental > Aquatic > Deep subsurface > Groundwater | place: USA... | reverse complement strand
TCTAATTAAACTTTGTAAAATTATTTATTAGTGAATAAAGAGTAAAGTTCACACCAGTGATGCAAGATTGGTTCTGGCTCCACTCCGCTCCGCTCCAGACTACTAGAAAATATTATGAAAAAAATGCTTGTAGCTTGTATAGTGCTTTAGTTGCTCGGGCGTCCGAGATAGCAGAGTGGGCATTAAGCTGCAAACTTTCTTTTCCAAGACAGTAATACGAAAGTAAACGTAATGAATATGGTTGGTTATTAAAATCGACGAATGTGCTTTGTAAGTCCTCCCTATATTCGTCCGCCACTTTTATATTCAAGCACTTTTCAAGTTCAATCCAACTAAATAGGCTGTTTCAAGTAAATATTCGATAGCAAGTTTGGCAATATGAAAAGGGGTTGCATTGACGAGGGAATTTGGTTGGATGCCGCTGATGGCTGTAAAGTAGTTGCATACTTTTTCGTGGGCTATTTTCACACGAGCCCAGAGAATAAGATCTCCGTTCTCGTTTACTATAGCAATTTCACCTGGGTGTTTAGAATGCGTTTTCTCCCCTGGAAGTTTAATCAGGTCGACCATCTCGACATCTAAAAAAAGGACATTATTGGGCCAACATTTTTCGGGTTTGAAGATAAAAGCACTCTGCTTTGCGGAGTTTTCACGCCTATCTTCCGGCTGTACTGCAGCGTAATTTTTCGAAGTGCTTGGGAGTGGGTTAATAAAAATGAGATTTTGGGGCAACGCGTTTGAAGCTGTCGTGCGCTCGTCTTTCTTTCGCTTTTTAGCTAAGGTTTTTACCTTGCGCGTCCAAAAATTGTGAAGGAAAGTACGACGCTCGTCTGTACTCTCCTTTATGATATGCGCCAGAATTTCAGCTATTTCATGATTTCCTAACGAAGAAACTCTACTTGCTAATTCTTTGGAAATTTTTTTTTTTTTTTTTTTTTTTTTTGCTGTATGACTAACTATGACTTACATTATAAACAATTCATAACAAATGCTACTTTAGATACTCGTACATCGAACTTTTCTCTTCAAATACCGCCGCGTCATTCCTTTTAATCCGGAAGAACTGGCAAGCAAAAGAGATTAATGTAATTTATTATTAACTAACACATATTTATATGGTCATGGCTCCTGAGACTAATTTTGTGTAAAACATATTTTTAATTAAGGCTAAGGTATGAGTATTAGATTCCGTAAGTATTGATCAGTGCTTAATTAGAGGTTTTAAGTTTATATCAGCCCAAGAAGCTTCACTCACGCGCGATTATGCAGCTGCAACATATGTACAACGTGAAATTTTAAGTCTAAGAATATCGCGAGTGCGACACATTTTAGTTCCGAGTCGCTTTGAGCAAATATTCTCGTGTTTATGTAGGGAAACGCTATGTTTCTCTGAAGTTCCTGCGAACTTAGCAACAGCGTAGCGTGAGGCAACAACAGCAACAAAGGCCAAACGCCGCGACTAAAACCATTAAAGTGATGAAACACAATTTTGCTACGTCAAAAGGGGGTTGAAAAATTCCTTTGGGAAATATTTCTGTCGGGCCAACCTGAACGTTGGCATCTCCAAACGCAAAAATTGGGAGCACAAAAGTGCGAATAACGAACAAAAATATGCCATATTTACGTAGTTTTGGTGGTAATGACCAAAGTGCAATAATGACGGTTGAAACGTCGGTACAGTTACTAAGTAAGTAGGCTTTATTAGCCGCCGCCTCTGTGGTTTTGGTTATAGGGATGACCGTACTTGTAGATGAAGGTCTTAGATACTGTTCAGGAAATGTAGCCCATGGTTTCTGTTGTAGTCTTGGGAACGAATTGCGTTTAATGACAGAGTTATTCATTAAGACGGGGAAATGACTTGTGGTGTTCAATACGTATTGGCCTATTTGTAATACATTTCCGATGGAATGATTATTCAATATGTATTGGCCTATGTGCAATTCATCTCCGATGGAATGATGGATGAGGCATAGGGCAAAAAGAAAAAGAAATGGGCACCTCATGATTACTTCCCTCCCAACAATCTTTTTGAACGCCTCAGAACTTTTTCCGGACAGGGATCTACGGGTGAAGTATTGGGAAAATTATTATCAATGGAGGAGCCACTGGCAGTTTCGCCATTGTTAGGAATTGTATCTTTGTGCTCACTAACAAACGGTTTTTCTGGAGCCCTCTTGAATAAATTCAATAGACGAACACTTACTTTCTGTTGAACGCTTTTTGGATCGTCTACCAGGCAAATAACACAACTACTATCACTTAACACTTCTGTAACTAAATATGGGCCCCTAGCTTTTGGTTGAAGCTTGTCTGGCTGACCCTTCTTTCTAGTCGGAATTCGGTACAAGACTAAATCACCAACCTTAAAATCGTGAGTGCTTCGGTTGCGATTAAACCGATGACTCATATCCTGTTGAGTATGAACCAGATTGCTTCTTGAGCGAGAGAAAGCCTTTTCTAGCCTATTTAGCATGTCATCTGCAGTAAGAGAGGATGTAGGTAGATTTAATGCCAAGTCCATGGGGAGGACTGGGTACCTACCGAACATTAGGAAAAATGGGATTTCTTTCAGCGTGGCGTTAATGCTCGTATTATGTGCAAAGACTACGGCCGGAATATTACGATCCCAGTTTGTGAACTCTGTCTCGCTGATAAATAGAGCTAACATTTAGGACAAAGTGCCGTTGAACCTTTCTGTTAGGCCATTGCACTCCGGAGAGTATGGATTTGTGAACCTTTGTTTAAAACCAAGTGCTTTACCTAATTCGCTCAATAGCTTGGCACGAAAACATAGCCCATTATCGGTCAATAATATTTTAAATGCACCAAAAACGCATATGAATGAGTCTACTAAAAATTTGGCGACTTCCTCTGCACTGCCGTTAGCTAACGCACCACAGATGACGTAGCGAGTCATAAGGTCCGTTACAACAATGACTACACGTTTTCCACTTGCAGAGAGCGGAAATGGCCCTAAAATGTCGGCGGAGATAAAATCGCCGGGCTTCAGATTTTGGATCTCCCTATAGGGATTGATTGGGTGCAGTTTGCCGAGTTTAGCCTGTTTAGATGGCTTATGTACCTTGCATTTGAGGCAATTAGTTATGTATAGTTTTATGTCATTATGCATCTTTGGCCAATGAAATTTTCGGCAGAGTTTATCGGTCGTTTTTAGGATGCCTTGGTGGGCCCCAAATGTGGTGTCGTGGTACATTTCGATTATGCGACCGCGTAAAGCTAATGGAACCACCAGTCTATCCTCGTACATGACTATACCATTCTTTATGCGATACTTGCTTTCAGAGTCTATATGGTTTCTAATTTCCGTGCAGTGTTCATCACTGGCCTGGAGACCAATTAAGTCATAGCCTACGTGATTTTCAATGTTTTTCAAGTCGGTTTCATTAGAGCATTCTTGGAGGCAGGAAAAAGTGGGGATGTCTAACGTATTTGCTGTGTCCAAAGCTTTTTCAAAGGGATTTCTTGATAGACAGTCTGCTACCTTATTAATAGTGCCCGGCTGATAGATTATTTCACAATCAAATTCCTGCAATTTAAGTGCCCATCTACCTATTCTGGTTTTGATTGGATTTTTGAGATTTTGCAGATATGTTAATGCCAAATGATCCGTCCTAACGATGAACTTTCTAAGAGCGAGGTATGGCCGGAAGATTTCCAGGGCGAAAATGAGAGCGATAGCCTCTTTTTCGGGAATTGACCAACGCAGTTCTGCCCCTTTGAGTATTCTACTAGCATATTGGATAGGAGTTTCGCGTTTCGACCGTTTGTTACTCTCTGCATTTTCGATTGTGACACTATGTAATAAGACGGCAGCTATCGCATATTCACATGCGTCTGTGTGCACTTCGACGGGCAATTTTGGATTAAAATGACCTAGGATAGGTGAAATGGATAACATCTCTTTTAGTTTGTCGAATGCAGAGGTTTGCTCATTATTCCACCATAAGGATACCTTTTCGAGTTTGGCCATTTGATAGAGTGGTTTGGCGACAAAAGCTAATTTGGGCATAAATTTCCTGTAAAAGTTTATCATACCTAGAAAGGAACGAAGTTTAGTAACCGTGTTGGGCTTAGGCATTTTCAATACGCTTTCTACCTTGCTACTGTCGGGTCTTATGCCGTTTCCGTTGATAACAAAACCTAGCAAAGTGATTTCGGTGTATAAAAACCTGCATTTGCTAGTGTTAATTTTCATGTTAATTTCGCGTAGCCTAGCTAGAGTCTTTCCCAACCGTTTATTATGGATCATACCAGTAGGTCCATGCGGAGTTAAGTCGTCCATGTAGTACGCCAATTCTGACCGCATGTCGGAAAAAGTGCTGTCCATCAGTCCTTGAAACTCTTGTGGACCATTTTTAACGCCGAACGGCATGCGCTTATACTTAAAAATGCCATCCCTAGTGATAAAGGCAGTTTTCAAATCGCTACTGTCCTCGCTACACATCTCAATCTGCCAGTAGCCAGAAATGAGGTCTAGGCAAGAAAAATAGCCGCTGCCGCTTAGACTATCAATTACATCAGTAATTCTTGGCAACGGATATGTGTCGAAAATTGTAACTTCATTTAATTTCCGAAAGTCAGTACAAAACCTAATTTTTCCGTCTTTCTTTTTAACAAGAACGACGTTGCTGGCCCATGGGCTATTTGTTCTTTCTATGACACCACACTTAAGCATATTAGTGATTTGCTCCTCTATTATGTTGTTTTCCTCAGTTGAATACCTGGTCCATAGCCGCTGCCGAATTGGCAGAGCGTCACCAGTCTTAATAGAATGTTTCACCACGTTGGTGCAACCCAAGTCTTCGTTTTCTAAGGCAAATACGTCCCAATATTTTTTTAAAATAGCTAATAGCTCTTCTCTATCGTTAATACTTGCATTTGGGTTTATATCAAAGTATTTAGCATCGAAATTGGGTTTAGGTCTGATTTCGACAGACGAGATTATGCCATTTGGGATTTCATCTCCCTCAGTGATAATAATATGACCTAAGATCTTTGATTTCTTGAGGGTAATGCTCTCATCATTTAAATTCGTAACGTGGTACAAAGGATTATCAGGGTCAATTAAAGCTGGTGGCATCAAAATTCCATATTCTAACTCGGTTTTATTGCAAGGCAGAAACCAAAACTGCACTCCCACACTACGGATCAATGAAGGGTTGTTTGACAGATCGGCAAGTGCTAGCCTACCATATGCCGAGGAATTCCCGCTCAGACACATATCTTCCAGCGCCGTGCCGACTATTTCTGAATGCGGAAATTGGGTTAGGCTATCTACTTCGTCTAGGAAGGGCAACATATCTATTAGCGAGTCCCATGCAATTATTTCGGTCTGTGGGTTAGTAACGGGCCAAGCAGTTTCTGAAGGTATTGTGTTAAGTTTATAAGCGCTTGTTAACCGTACGGAATCGGCAATCGTGCTGGCGCGATCGGACTTACGGCTACGCTGCCTGGAACGGTTGGACGAATCCAGGGACGCTATGTGATCAGCATAGCCCCGTTCACCAAAGACAGAAGACCCACAGTGGCCTTGTACATTACGTGGCACCCCCGATTCCGTGGGAGTGCCCCCTTCCAAGAGACTTGTCGGATCAGTGATGTTTAGCATATCACCCTTCGAGCAAGTCTCGTCCGTGTCCGTCCCGGAAGTCTTGACAATAAATGATTCTTCTGAATCATTTAATACGCTGCTAACATTGGCAATAGTATGGCCCGACGGTAAGGCCGTGGAGTCTAAGATTAGTCCCACACCAGTTCCTGGTGGACTAGTTGGTTTTATTGTGTCAGGGTTCCGAGCTGTCAAATCTTTATAGAACCATTTCGATACTCCGGAGCCTATGAACTCGAAAGTTTCGTCTGAATAATTCAAAGATAATTTATATCGACCTAATAGGTCATTTCCTAAAATAAACATTCCACGGGGTATATCTCCGGTGACAAGGACTTTAGGGTTTATTTTAAGTTTTCCGATGACTATAGGGATTTTAATGGAACCGAGCAGGGAAAGAGGACTGCCGTTTGCACCAACGAGGCGAAGATTTGGGTCTGGAGGTTCAATCTGTCTCCTCATCTGATTTATTATGCTTACATCTATTTAACTCAAAGATGCTCCTGAATCTATCATAGCCTCAATAGGCCTGTTATTTTAAACCAATTTACAAAAGATCTGCATTCCCTCCCCTATCGTGTACGTAACTTTAACCGGAGAGTTTTGGTTACGGCAATGATCTCCGGAATTCATTGACGTTTTATGTTTCCCTGCATTGTATCAGGCACCTCTCGAGAGCGATCTGGCCTGCCGTTGCTTGTTGCGGGCTTTTTGTCGGGCGAGTGGTTTGGTTCGTTAAAGTTGTTAGAGCGATAGTCGTTAAATCGTCGTTTAAAGCGATTATCATTCCTACCGCGTTGATTCTCTTCATCTCTTCGTTTAATACGACAGATACGCCAGTAATGTCCTGGCCGATTACAGTACGAGCAGGGCGCGTATTCTCTTTTCATATGTCTATTTTTCGAAGAGTCAATATCTTTTTTCGACCCGCTTGGAGCGAGCACGGTTTCGGCATTACTGCCGCTTGCGACGTTCGCAATCTGTTTTAAATTAGACGCCTGAGTTTCGGCGAGTGTATTAAGTGAGTTTTCGAGGGTTTTTAGCCTTAGCTCAACGATTGGGTCCCTTGTGCTTAGCGAATCAGCAATAACTGGAGCCATCGCGGCCCTTCGCTTGGACTGAGTCGCGAGCTCTCGTCCGCGTTTTTCATCGAACGTTTTGAGACTATGGCGAAAAGCCTCGATATTAGGAAAATCTTTATATTTGAACTTCTCTATGTAAGACTCGTTAAGATGCTGTTTAATGAGTACCATGAGCTGCTGCTCAGTGAGGTCGAGTTTAGACTGCGCGTGTAAATTTATCATTCTATAGAAGAAGTTTAGACCAGTCTCCCCTGGTCTCTGATTCGCCTCAAAGACCTGTTTCGCGCGCTCCTCTGCGAATTCTTTCTCAAAGAGCCGCCTCGCAAAGTTCTGGCCATTTAAAGTCCAGCCAACCGTTGGACTGTATCCCCTCGTCCGAAATTGTCATAATTTTAGTTAAGTCGTATTTAAGTACCGTGAGCCAATCAGAGGCTGCACCTTCTAAGTATGTTGCGAAGTTCTCAACCTTGGCTCGGTCTTCCCATTGGGAGCTAAGTCTCTCGTACCTTTCCACGAACTCTCTTGGGTCTTCGTTGGCGAGGTTTGAGAAGCTTTTTAGCTCTTTTTGTTGTATAAAATTTACGAACATAGGCCCCATAGAAGCAGGCTGGCCAGCAACTGCTGCAAAACTATTCCCTACGTTTGCAGAACGTCGCTGCTGGTGAGTCGTATGACTCTCTTCTTTATTAACATGTTCGTCGCTGTCTAAACGAACGCCACGAGATCTGCGACGCTCCTTGTTACATTTAGCCATTTCGGCATGAAGTGTATGCATCATGTCAAACTGCTCTTGTTGCCTAGCAAACATTTGTTTTTCGCGTTCGTCCAACTCGCGTTGTTTACGCTCTAGTCTCTTTTGAATCGACTCGCGGGCGTCGTGATTCGCCTCGCTATTTATATCAATTAAGTTATCTTGAGGCGTAGGCGCGCGTTCTCGACGCTCTTGGTCATTCTGCGCTCCTATCATACTCTCATTCTCTCTTTCTTGTATATTCCCCAACTCATTTAAGTTTTCTTCCACATCTTCTCCCCCAATGCTTCGGCCGCCACTCATGTTGCGAAGTATTCGGCGACTTTCGCCCCTAAACCTTACTCTGTGGGTCACAAAACGAGCTCTATGCGTACTAGGAAAGCCGCGAGTGCCCCACTGAGCGGACGTGAGGTGAGTACTGACTCTAGGGTCGCCCTCGTTAAGTGGGGTCGTGTAATTGTTAGGATTATTATTTGGCTCTGCGCCACTTGTATCGGGGGTTGACGTTCGTATCGGCAGATCCCACCACCGATCGAAATTCATGAAGCTAAATAATCGCTCCACCTTTCCCTCAAATAGGCGGCTAAAATATCACCGAAGGACACTAAAACGAATAAACACGGCAAGAATAATGTCCAATAAACTATAACTAATAGATATAATGCAGTCAAGTTAAACTCCAGTCGAGCTATTTGTTCTCGAAATGTGGGTATCCTGTCCCTAACTTGCTGCATTACTCTTAAAACACAGAAAACTCGAAATCTTATGTCTAAATTGGTGCGTTAGTTCTCTGTCACGCGGTCCAATAAAATATCTGTATTTTTATCGAGAATTGTACCTCCAAAAATGACACAAGTGTCCAATGACTAAAATTATGTCAGTTCACGGTGGTATCTTTTATTATGTTATGAGGCGCAAGCTTCGCTTAATCTAAAATTATGTCAGTTTCTAAACAGTATAGTCGTACTTCCGATGACGCCTGTTCTGAAATCAGTTCAAGTATTGCATCAGGCTCGCCGCTAGACGACACTATAGCACGGCCTTTAGAGAAAGCTAGTGTCCTCGACCGAAAATTTAATGGAGAGGTTAGAAGAGGAAAAAGGACGGGATTTTGCGCGAGATACGCTTACACGCTTGAACAACAGTTTTTACCTGGTGGCTTGCTTAGCGGCGGCAATTCTCATTTTATCCTTGTACTCACTCAAATGTGAGGCTTTTTGACCACGACACGCACTAGTAGCAATTGGTCGCGAATTAGTTAGTATTCATTTACATATTCATTGACTCGTGGAACAGATTCACTTTCATAAGCAGTGATCAGTACAATTCCGAGTCCTGAAGAATTGAAAACTGAAGATATTGGCGGTTTCAGTATCACAATTCCGTTCGAGCGATACACGGGACACGTGTTTGAAACGGATCAACCTAGGTCCAGTCGTAACAAGAATGTACACAGAAACGATGAAGACGACTTTCGAAAGTTCGAATTTCATTCATTCAGTCTATCAAAAGGAAGAATGTGAATCTTTGGAGGAACAAATAATCGTGTACGTTAACGTTCCTTCACTGTTTTCGTTTAATCGGCGCACATGCACAACACTTGCAAGTTCTTAGTGCAGTGGGGCCAACTATTGATTGCTATCAGAAGAATGAGTTTTTGTGCTGTGGAATGAAATGAACGTCTTTACCACTCGTCCTTTTCGGATTACGCCAAAATATACGTAATCTAAAACAATTCTGGTATATTCCTTGACTTACAATGGGCGCCTTGGGGTCAGAGAACTCAAGTGGTACCCAAGAAAAGTCTTGCTACCTTGCTAAGACCCAGAACAAAAACGTTAACTTAGTTTCGAGTTTTATATTTCAAAATGCTTGTGTTCGATTTGTTCAAGAGAATTGGTGCGCTCGATCGTTTTAGTTTTTACTCACTGTCAGTTTTAGTTCAAGTGAATCGGTGTGCTCGGTCGCTTTTGTTTTCAAATGGGGAACATTGAGATTTGCCTCATTATTTCGTGAAATGCTTCAAGTCGTTCTTCTGTTGCGATTACTTCTTCGCAATAGATATGGAGGCTGCTATCGGAAAAGTTGGGGCACACGGATTTGAGGTTATCCCTAAAGCGCTCGCACACTCCCTTCGCCTTGAAATACCCGAATGAGAATTCCCCGTTTATTTTAGCGAATTTTTGTAAGTCTACTAAGGCAGTGAAATAACAGCCAAGGTTCCGCATACACCAAATACGGTTGAATTTGAAGTGTGATTCGAGTTCCCTAAGCCGTTGGATTATGCCTTCGATCAAAACCAAGGCTACGACGTTTCCTTGAAAGCGATTTCGAAGGAACTCTTGATAAATCGTCAGTTGCGCCTGGTAAAAACTTTCCATTAATTCGTTAGTTAAAATCGAGTAGCTTTAAACGAATAATCTTTCTTCCCCGGGTAGGAGTTTGATTACTCTTGTAGGGCTAACGTGGACGAGTTCTCTGTGATATCGAACAATTAATTGGTTTTTTTGGATATACAGGACTTGCAAAGTCGTCCTTGGTTTGTTTTCAGTTAAAATATGTATCCAATCTCCCACGCTTACGAGTTCGTATGTCTGACCTCTTTGGGATACCGGCACAAGGACTTTAAGGGTCTTTTCTACATGTAGGCTTAACGGGGAGAAATACATGCCCTAGGACAGATAACAGCTAATGACCACCCACTCTGAACGGTAATAAAACTTGCTAGGAATTTTTCAAATATTTTCGTTTGGTATAAAAAACAGACTATTCCCACGTCGTACCTTCCAGAGGGTTTCTGGGTGATGGGCGGAAGCAGCTTCCAGGGCGACGATTACTCCTGATGCTAGGTGACCTGAGGGCGTTATGAAGAGTACCCTTTCTTCTTGGTGGGCACTTGTGCAACTCCAAAAATGGGTGACGGGCAGGATTTGATCGCACCAGGATGGGGTAATCGCGCCACTTGGTGTGTACCCGAATTGCATCTACTAGGCGCTCAGGGCATGGGCCTTAAGAGATCTTGTGACTCTTACTAGGGGATTATAGCCGCTGGGTCCCTCGAAGTTAACTATCGCGCCCTGTATGTAATTCTTCAAGGGGCTGTTATCGTAGTATGAGTAAAGTTCAGTGAGAAGCTCTTCTTGGGCTTTAATAAGGTTTACGAGATGAGGACAGTAAGCCTTCAGGGTTACTATTTTATGTAGGCAACAGAAAAATATCTCTACGACTGGGGGTTCTACGAAAATTGCTTCTCTGTCGTTATGCAGAATTTAAAATAATTCGAACGCTTCCTCTAAAACTACTAAGTCGTTTGCAAATTCTAACGCCACAGCGTTTTTCAGTTCTTTATACCTAGCTAGACCTTGATTCATTGGGCTTGGGCGTACTTTAGCTTTAAAGTAGTAATGATCACAATAGAGGAGTTCAAATTTGACCTCTTTTTCTATCCGCTACTTAATCCGTAAGCTACTGCTAAAACCAGGTTGCTAGTGAATTGATTTGCAATTTCTGCCGGTATTAGAAGTCTAATTATTTTGTTCTCGTCTATTAGACTTGTTGTTTCTAAAAATGAAATCAAATCATGCTCTTGGCTTATAAAGTCTTCTTCCTCGTCGTTGAGTTCGTGAGGAGTATCAATTGAGTAGTGTGGCCTGCCTTGAATTAAAAACCGTGCAGTTATTCGCCCTATATACCAGTATGCGCTGAACGCTTCAAATTCGACAATGTCGCCTAATAGGTAATCGAAGGGGTCTTCTGCGCCTACAGGCATCTGTGTATTACTTAATCACTGACAAAAATCCTAGTTTTGAATTCTATTAACATTCAGGACATTAGCTAGTCGCCCTCCCAACAAAAACTAGGATTGGGGTTCACAAAATTGTAGTAAAAGTTGGATCATACGGCAGTTCCGGTTGAACTTTGTAAGCCGGAAGTTGAGCTCTCGATTAAGACGCCATTAACGTAGGTTGGTCTTTGAAAAAGCAATCCCGACTCTACGTTTATGCCACAGTGAAGAGGGTGACGAATATAACGCATATAATCGATGCCGGTACTAAGCGGCAAATGAGTCACAGTTGAGAATGTTTGCTTAGTTAAAAATTCACCAAAAACTCTATATATCACGGAGCGGTCTCTGTGTTGCCTGATTTCGAATATTGAGCCCTCGTAGATTTTAGTGATTTCGAAACAATCGGGAGTTTTGCCACCCACGGGGGTATAAGACACGTATTCCCCTAAATGTAGACACGGGCAAAAAATAACATGCAATTGAACCAAAGGGTCGAATGGATACAGTGTGCCTAAGGGAGCGGTTTGCGTAGATTGTTCGGGCATAAGATCTTGGAAAATTGGAATTATGGATTGCAAGAATTAAAGAAAAAAAAAAGTTATTATAACGAAGGTAAATTAAATACGAACCATTAGAGAAATCAGTACGATCGGAATAATTGGATTCAACAGAAGTAAATAAAATACGCACTAGTACAGTGTACTATAGTGCCGTAAGGGAACACAAAATGTGGAAAAATAACTCGACGGGTAAACGAAAATTTAAACGTTTGCCGTAATGTAATTGAAGGCCATATAAATATACCCGTTTGTAATCGTAGATCGAAGAAAGCACTAGAAAACCAATTTTTTTAGGTGGTTTGGGAACCGCCGTAAGCACGTATAGGTTTGGGAGCTTGGTCCCAATACCTTAAAGCAAGCAGGCTATATTATATATACCTGAAAACACAATGAGGCGAGTCGGGAATGCAAATCCGATGCAATGATACGCCACAGAATAATAAAATGACTGTTGAACTATTTCTTTTATACTAGTTGTAGTTTTAAATTATTTTTGGTATACCAGGAATGTGACGATGAAATACGTAAGAAATGAATGTAGTTGATGGGAAGCGAAAACGGAAATAAGTGGGTTCGGAAGGAAAATAAAATTTGCCCTAAAATTTCAGGCATAAAAAAGAGTCAAAGGGAAAACCAGTTTTAGAAATTTACGCAATGAATCCCGAACGCGATGGTGGTGTAAAGGTTAGCATTGTTGCCTTCCAAGCAGTAGATCCGGGTTCGATTCCCGGCCATCGCACCATGTTATGGTCTTCGGCGGTGTAAAGGTGTGTTTTGGGGTCAAGAATTGACAAATACACGCAGTTGAATGTATTTCACGATATTGGTATTGAGTTTATTCATTTGCTTCCAAGCAGTAAGGAGACCAAATGATTATTGTCTAATTTTCTCATGATGACAATAGATAACTAGAGCTCACCCGCTATGCTTACTCAGCTAAGCCTTAAATTAGGATTTAATTACATACATAACTCTAAGATTAGTTCCCGTCTACTCTATTTGAGTACGTTAGAAAATATTGATACTAGGGATTACATGCTATTACCCACTTTAGGGTACAAAACAAGTACGTACCCGAAATTCATATCTTTACATTCCCATGATCTAGTGGTGAATAATTATGACCATGTGTGGCCACATGTGAATAGTGTAACCTGACACTTCTTTGACTTTGTCTCTTTTCTTTGTCATAATCGGCGGTTATGGAATTGTTCTAGAACAATTGCAGATGGTAGAAATTAACAGTTTTAGCTACATAACTAACGAACTAATTATGAACAAAGCAACTACCTTAATTATTAATCTGTGCACACATGTTGTGCA
>Ga0210040_10007545_pt1 | contig 13132 bp, 10 predicted proteins | sample CryGeyCG12114_NA_FD_185462 | JGI IMG/M metagenome (GOLD analysis project Ga0210040, IMG submission 185462) | Groundwater microbial communities from aquifer - Crystal Geyser CG19_WC_8/21/14_NA (SPAdes) (version 2) | ecosystem: Environmental > Aquatic > Deep subsurface > Groundwater | place: USA... | reverse complement strand
GACAACGCCCTCGGACAACACCTAGGACAACACCGTCGTGACCAGATGGACCGATGGGCAGCCTGCAGGACGAGGTCCGGACGATCGTCGGCCGTGAGGGCCTCGTCGTCCGGGCGGAGCATCAGGACCTGCGCGGTGCGACCGAACGACTGCTCCGGACCGGAGAGCTGGTCCCGGTCCTGCCCGGGATCTACTCGACGCCGCCCCGCGCGCAGGACCGGGACGTCCGCCTGCTGGCCGCGGCCCGGGATCCAGACGCCGTGTTCGTGGAGCGCACGGCTGCCCAGCTGAGCTTCTGGCCGAAGCTGTGCGGGGACCAGGTGGCGTGCGCGGTGCGGAGGGAGACGAGGCACCGCCCGGGGTTCCGCTTCGACCGGCGCCACGTCCCGCCCGAGCTCGTCCACGAGCGTCGCGGGCTGCGCATGACCGTGCCGGCCCTGACCGCGCTCGACCTCTGCACCGAGCTGGGCGGTGACGCGATCGACCACGCGCTCCGAACGCGGACGGCGACCCTCGCGGGCCTGCACCTCGCGCTCGACCTCACCCACAACCGGCCCGGGAACAAGGACCGGCGCGCGCTCCTGCTCGACTCGCGGGACGAGCCCTGGTCGGAGGCCGAGCGGCTGGCCCACCGGCTGCTGCGCGGAGCCGGGATCACCGGGTGGCGAGCGAACCGGAAGGTCGTCGTCGAGGGGCACGTCTACTACCTCGACGTGGCGTTCGCGTCGCTGAAGCTCGCCGTCGAGATCGACGGGCGGCTGCACGAGACCGACGAGGACCTGTTCGAGAGCGACCGCTGGCGGCAGAACGCGCTCGTGCTCGAGGGCTGGATGGTGCTGCGGTTCACCTGGAGGATGCTCGTCGACCACCCGGAGGTGGTGCTGCGCGACATCAAGAGGGCGATGACCATCCGTCGCCGCAGGTTTACAGGCTCTTCGTACCTGCGGTGGGGGGCGCGTGACACGCCGGTGAGGGCGAATGTGCTGAGGTGAGGGTCGGGGTCCTCAGGATCAGAGGCGACCAAGCTTCCGTTCCACAAGGACCCCGACGATGAGCGAGCCTACGGGCTGCGCTGGCGGCTGCCCGCGCACCGACACCTACTGCGACCGTTGCGATCTGCTGGTCGGGCTACCCGGCCTGCGGGTAGTCAAGGTCCACACCGAAGACCGACGGCTGGTGGTGATGGTCGAGTCACCCGCGGTCGAGCAGGCGTGCCGCTCGTGCGGGGTGATTGCCGGCAGTCACGGTCGCCGCACGGTCCGGCTGGTCGACGCGCCGTCGTTCGGCCGGTCGGTGCGGGTCGTGTGGCGCAAGCGGACCTGGGAGTGCGAGGAGCCGGCCTGTCCGGGCGGGGTGTTCACCGAGCAGCACGACCAGGTCGCCCGCCCACGGGCGTTGCTGACGCTGCGGGCGTGCTGGTGGGCGATCCGCCAGCTCCGCTTCGAGCACGCCTCGGTGCTTGGTCTGGCTCGCCAGCTCGGCACGTCGTGGCGCACGGTGTGGCGCTCGATCGAGCCGCTCCTGCAGGCGATGGCGGCTGACCCGGCCCGGTTCGACTCGGTGACCAGCCTCGGCGTGGACGAGCACATCTGGCACCACGTCGACGAACGTCGCCGCGGGCCGAAGGCGTTGACCGGGATGGTCGATCTGAGTCGTGACCAGGCCGGACGCACCCGAGCAAGGTTGCTCGACCTCGTCCCCGGCCGGTCCGGGAAGGCCTACGCCGACTGGCTCGATCAGCGTGGTGACGCGTTCCGCCGCCGGGTCGAGGTGGCGACCTTGGACCCGTTCCACGGCTACAAGAACGCCATCGACGACCAGCTCGCCGACGCCACCTCGGTCCTCGACGCGTTCCACGTCGTGAAGCTCGGCAGCCAGGCCGTCGACGAGGTCCGCCGCCGCGTCCAGCAGACGATCCACGGCCACCGCGGCCGTAAGGACGACCCGCTCTACAAGATCCGGAACGTGCTGCGCTGCGCCGAGGAACGCCTCACCGAACGACAGCAGGCCCGGCTGAGCGCGGCGATCGAGGCCGACGAGCGCCACCTCGAGGTGTTCGTGGCCTGGCAGTGCGCCCAACGGCTCCGGGCGGTCTACCACCAGCCCGACCCGGCCGCCGGCCGGCGCCTGGCCGAGCAGATCGTGGCCAGCTTCGCGTCGTGCCCGATCCCGGAGGTCGCCCGCCTCGGACGGACCCTCAAGAAGTGGCGCCGGGAGTTCCTGGCCTACTTCGACACCGCCGGCGCCTCCAACGGCGGCACCGAAGCCATCAACGGGCTGATCGAGCTCCACAGGCGCGTCGCCCGCGGCTTCCGCAACCGCGACAACTACCGGCTACGGATGCTCCTGATCGGTAGCGGACTGGTCAGCCCCCACCTCAAGTAAGAAGAGCCGGTTTTCCGACGCTCGTTGACGCGATACGGCCATCAAGGCCGGATCGGAGGAACGAGAGTCGGAAAACCGGCGGATCTCGCCGGATCAGGAGTCGACGGACGCGAACGCCTGGGTGTAGCCCTCGAAGACGGCGACGTTGGAGGCGTACGAGTAGGGCGCGGCGGGCTTCCAGGGGAAGACCCGGCCGGCCTTGACCGCGGGGAGGGACTTCCAGACGGCGGAGTCCTGGTAGCCCGTGAACGTGTTCCGCGCGTCCAGCAGGATGATGTCGCCGCTGTAGTCGGGCAGGTTCTCGTAGCTGATCGTGGCGAAGTAGTCCTCGGGCTTGCTCGAGGCCTCGACGAAGTTCGCGCCGAGCTTCTTCAGGTGCGCGAGGTCGGGGCTCTGGGTCGGCAGCCCGACGTAGGCGTTGTCCTGGTCGAAGCTCAGCGGGGCGACGGTCGCGCCGCCGGCGGCCTTGATGGCCTCCTGCAGCGTCGTGGACGCCTGGTCGAAGCCGGTCTTCGCCGAGGCGGAGACGGCCGGGTCGGCGCCGAGCTTCACCGCCAGGTCGGTGAACGACCCGATCAGCCCGAGGAGGTCGAGCCCGAGCGTGTGCACGCCGAGGGTCGGGCAGAGCGCGGCGACCTGCTGCTCGACCTTCGCGTCGAGGTACCAGAGCGTCTTGTCGTCGAACGACAGGTCGATCAGCAGCTGCGGGGCCATCGTGGCGAGCTTCTCCACGCTGAACTCCCCGTAGGAAGCCCCGATCACCGTGAGCTGGCTCAGGTCGAGGTTGCCGGCCTGGTAGTCGAGCTTGCCGTCGGCGCCCGTCTTCAGCTCGCCGTACGCGCCCTTGACCTTGATGCCGGCGTCCCACAGGGCGGCCGCGGCGGAGCTCTGGGCGACGACGTTCGCCGGGACCGGGTTGACGTCGATCACCTTGCCCCGGGCGTCGGTGTAGGTGAAGCCGGCGGCGGCCGCCGAGGTGCTCGCGGCACCGGGACCTCCGCTGCCCGGGCCGCCGCACGCGGCCAGGACGGGGGCGGCGGCCAGGCCGGCCAGCAGGGTGCGGCGGCTCAGGCGGCTCGGGCGGGTGGGGTGGGTCACGGGTCGTCTCCTCGCGGTCGGAAGGCGCTTAGGTTAGCCTTACCTCCATGGTTCTCACGACGACGCCCACGGCGGCTCGTCGCGTCCCGGACCGCGAGGGGGCTCGCGGCCGGACGGCTCCCGTCCTGCTGCTGACCGCCGGCGTCGTGGTCCTGCTGAGCCTCGCGAGCCTCGCGGTCGGCGCCCGCAGCGTGCCGACGTCGACGGTCCTGGAGGCGCTCACGCACTACGACCCCACCAGCACCGACCAGCTGGTCGTCGTCACCTCGCGCCTCCCCCGGACCGTCCTCGGGCTGCTCGTCGGCGCCGCGCTCGGGCTCGCGGGCTGCGCGATGCAGGGCGTCACCCGGAACCCGCTCGCCGACCCGGGCATCCTCGGCGTCAACGGCGGCGCGGCGCTCGCGATCGTGCTGGGCATCAGCGTCTTCGGCGTGACGGACGCCGCCGGCTACGTCTGGTTCGCCTTCGGCGGGGCCGCCGTCGCCTCCGTCCTCGTCTACACCGTCGCGGCGCTCGGCCGGGAGGGCGCGACGCCGGTGAAGCTGGCCCTCGCCGGTGCAGCGCTCACCGCCTTCTTCGGCGCGATCACCACCGCGCTGCTGCTGCGCGACCAGCAGGCCTTCGACCAGTTCCGCTTCTGGCAGGTCGGCAGCCTGAACGGCCGCGACCTCGGCGTGACCGCCGCGGTGCTCCCGTTCCTCGTCGTCGGCGGGCTGCTCGCCCTCGTCCTCGGTCGCGGGCTCAACACCCTCGCGCTCGGCGACGACGTCGCCCGCGGCCTCGGCGCGCGCGTCGGGCTGATCCGGGTCGCCACGGCGCTCGCGGTGGTCCTGCTCTGCGGCGCGGCCACCGCCGCGGCCGGCCCGGTCGGGTTCGTCGGGCTCACCATCCCGCACGTCGCCCGGGCCCTGGTCGGCACCGACTACCGCCGCATCCTGCCGACCTCGATGCTGCTCGGGCCGGTCCTGCTGCTGACCGCCGACGTCGTCGGCCGGGTGATCGCCCGGCCCGGCGAGGTCCAGGTCGCCATCGTCACCGCCCTGCTGGGAGCCCCCGTGTTCGTCGTCCTCGTCCGCCGCCACCGCCTGGCCGGCCTGTGACCGCGTACGCGCCGTCCGCCGCCTCGCGGACGTCCGGGATCGCGCGGGTCGGGGTCCGGTCGGTGCGCCGGGTCCGCCGTCACGCCCGGACGCGGTCGACCACCGTGTGCCTCGGGCTGGTCGTCGCCCTCGTGGTCGTGGCCGGGGCCGGGCTCGTGCTGGGCGACTTCCCGCTGACCCTCGACCAGCTCGTCGCGACGCTGCTCGGCCAGGGCACCACCGCGTCGAGCTTCATCGTCCTGGGGCTCCGGCTGCCGCGGGTGCTGACCGGGCTGCTCGTCGGCGTCTGCTTCGGGCTGTCGGGCACGACGTTCCAGAACCTGCTGCGCAACCCGCTCGCCAGCCCGGACATCATCGGCATCAGCTACGGCGCCAGCGCCGGCGGCGTGCTCGCCATCCTGCTGCTCGGCTGGACCGGCATGGCGGTCTCCGGGGCCGCGCTCGGCGGCGCGCTCGTCTCGGCCGGCCTGATCTACGCCCTCGCCTGGCGCGGCGGCCTCTCGGGCTACCGCTTCGTGCTGGTCGGCGTCGGCGTCTCGGCCCTGATGCTCGCGGTCGTCGACTACCTGATGACGCGCGCCGACGTGTACGAGGCGACCGCCGCCCTGGTGTGGCTGACCGGCAGCCTGAACGGCTCGTCGGCCACCCAGCTCGAGCCGCTCGCCCTGGCCTGCCTCGTGCTCGTGCCCCTCACCCTGCTGAGCGGGCGCGCGCTGCTCGTCCTCCAGCTCGGCGACGACGTGGCCGCCTCGGTCGGCCTGCGCGTCGAGGCCGCCCGGCTGGTCGCCATCGTGCTCGGCGTGATGCTCGCCGCCGTGGCCACCGCCGCCGCCGGCCCGGTCGGCTTCGTCGCCTTCGTCGCCGGGCCGATCGCCAAGCGCCTGACGCGCGGCAGCGGGCCGTCCCTCGTCCCGGCCGCCCTGGTCGGGGCCGTCGTCGTGGTCCTCTCCGACGTGGCGGGCCAGCACCTGCTGCCCGTCGAGCTGCCCGTGGGCGTCGTGACCGCGGCGGTCGGGGCGCCGTACCTGCTGTGGCTGCTGGTCCGGTCGAACCGTGCGGGGGTGGGTGGATGAGCGAGACGCGACCGCTGGTCGAGGGGGCGCCGGACGCCCGGCCGCACCGGCTGGAGACCCAGGGCCTGGTGCTCTCCTACGGCGACCGGCCCGTCGTGGACGACCTGAGCGTGACGATCCCGGACGGGCGGATCACCGTCATCGTCGGCGCGAACGGCTGCGGCAAGTCGACGCTGCTGCGCGGCATGGCCCGGCTGGTCCGCCCCGTCCGCGGAGCGGTGCTGCTGGACGGCAAGAGCGTCCACGACACCCCGAGCAAGGAGGTCGCGCGGGTGCTCGGCCTGCTGCCGCAGGCCCCCGTCGCCCCCGAGGGCATCACGGTGACCGATCTCGTCGGCCGCGGCCGCTACCCCCACCAGGGCTGGTTCCGACAGTGGGGTGCCGCCGACGACGAGGCCGTGGCGCACGCGCTCGCCGCGACCGGCACGACGGAGCTGGCGGACCGCCGGATCGAGGACATGAGCGGCGGCCAGCGCCAGCGCGTCTGGATCGCCATGGCCCTGGCGCAGGAGACGGACCTGCTGCTGCTGGACGAGCCGACGACCTACCTCGACCTGTCCCACCAGGTCGACGTGCTCGACCTGCTCACCGACCTCAACCGGGAGCGCGGGACCACGATCGTCGTGGTCATGCACGACCTGAACCTCGCCTGCCGCTACGCCGACCACATGATCGCCATGGCCGAGGGGGCCGTCGCCGCCGAGGGACCGCCGTCAGAGGTCGTGACGCCCGAGCTCGTGCAGCGGGTCTTCGGCCTCGAGTCCCTCGTGGTCGCGGACCCCGTGTCGCAGACGCCGACCGTCGTCCCGATCGGCCGGCACCACTGCGCCGAGCGGGTCTGACCCGAACGGGTCTGACCCCGGCGGGCTAGGCGGCGGTCGCCTCGAGCAGGACCGAGCCCTGCGCCTCGGACAGGGGCGCGAACCGGGCCAGGTCCGGGTGGTCGGTGATCACCGAGTCGAGCCCGGCGGCGAGGAACGTGGCGATCTCGCCCCCGAGGTCGCCCGCCGCGCCGGGGTCGGTGCCCCGACGGAACTCCTGCGGCAGGAAGCAGTTCTCCCGGCGGAACGTCCAGCCGAAGACCTCCAGGCCGACGTCGTGGGCCGCGGAGGTGACGTTCGTCGGCCGGAGCAGCCGGCCCTCCGCGTCGCGCGGGATCACCAGGTCCTTGTCCAGCCCGACGACGTCGGCGTAGCGGCTGATCTCGGCGAGCCCGGCCGGCGACCACAGGTCGGCGAACGAGCGGTGGTCGCGGGCGGCGACCAGGTCGTACGGCGCTCCCGCGCCCTCGAGGAGCTGGCCGAGGCGGACGCCCGAGACCTCGGCGATGCGGCGCAGGATCGTGGTCTCGAAGCACTGGACGATCACCGGGTCGCCCTTCTCCTCGAGGTCCGCCTCCTCCAGCGCGTCGAGCAGCGGCGGCAGGAGGTCGAGGCCGAGGCCGGCGAAGTAGGTGGCGTGCTTGAGCTCGGCGAGGACGCCGACCGGCCCGCCGTCGATCCGGTGGGAGCGCTGCGCGAGGTCGAGCACCTCCTCGAACGTCACCACCGAGAAGACGCCGTCGAAGGCCGAGCTGTGCGGGCGCAGGTGGGGCAGCCGTTCGACGGCGCCGAGCGTGGTCAGCTCCGCGAGGGTGAAGTCCTCCGTGAACCAGCCGGTGCGGCGCTCGCCGTCCACCACCTTGGTGGTGCGCCGGTCCGCGAACTCCCGCCGCCCGGCCACGTCGGTCGTGGTGCCGATCTCGTTCTCGTGGCGGACGACGAGGCGCCCGTCGGCCGTGGCCACGAGGTCCGGCTCCACGAAGTCCGCGCCCTGCGCGATCGCGAGCTCGTACGCCGCGAGCGTGTGCTCGGGCAGGTAGCCGCTGGCGCCGCGGTGGGCGACCACCAGTCGGTCGTGATGGTTCGTCGCAGCCGCGTGGGCGGGACTCAGCATGTCTTCATGGCGCCACCCCGACACGTCAGGGCGGTGGCGCCACCCGCACACGTCGCCGTCGTCGAGGTGAACTCTGCGTGTCCGGCCAGCCGCCCGGGTCGAGCTCCACCGGGTCACCCGCCCTGGCGGCGTACGACCTGCCCCAGCGTCTTCACGACGATCTTGAAGTCGAGCCAGTGCGACCAGTTCTCGATGTAGTAGTTGTCGAAGCGTGCCCGGTCCTCGATCGAGGTGTCACCCCGCAGGCCGTGGGCCTGCGACCAACCGGTCAGGCCCGCGGGGACGCGGTGGCGGTGGGAGTAGCGCGGGATGCTGGTGCTGAACTGCTTCACGAAGTGGGGCCGCTCGGGCCGGGGACCGACCAGGCTCATGTCGCCCCGCAGGATGTTCCACAGCTGCGGGAGCTCGTCGAGGGAGGTCGCCCGCATCAGGCGCCCGACCGGCCCGAGCCGGTCGTCGTGCTTGATGTTCCAGTTGGTCTGGGACTCCTGGTCGTCCACCGGCTTGAGCGAGCGGAACTTCAGGACCTGGAACGGCTGACCGCCCAGGCTGACGCGCTCCTGCCGGAAGATGATCCCCGGCCCGCCCTCGCGGCGCACGGCCAGGGCGCACACGGCGAGCACGGGCGACAGCACCACCAGGGCCCCCAGGGCGAAGCCGATGTCGACCAGGCGCTTGAACCCCCACATCGGGCGGCGGAACGACACCGGGGGGATCCGCACGACCGGGATGCCCCAAATCTCGTCGGTGTCCCGCTTGCTGGTGTGCATCTCGAACAGCCGGGGCACGAGGAACACCTGGACGTCCAACCGGTCGCAGGTGCGCAGGACGTCCACGAGACGGGACTCCCCCGTCAGGCCGAAGGCGATGATGACGTCGCGGACGTCGTACGTGGAGATGACCGCCTCCAGGTCGTCCGGGGACCCGATGACCGAGAGCGCCATCGGGCGTGCCGGGGGCGCGCTGTCGACGAAGCCGACCGGCAGCATGCCGAACTCCCTGCGCTCGAGCAGGGTGACGGCGATGCGGTCGCCGACCTCTCCCGCGCCGAGGATCACGGTGCGGTGCGCGATCCGACCGCTCCGGCGTGCGTGGCGGACCACCGCGTAGGCGAAGAAGCGCACGACGGACATCGCCACGAGGACGACGGCGGCGTGCAGCAGCTGACGGCTGGGCGCCTCCGGGCTCGGCTGCAGGCTGGCCACGGTGATCTGCAGGGTGGTGCCGATCAGCACCGCAGCCGCGATCGCGGGCGCGTCGTCGAGCAGCGAGAGGTTGAGCCGGGAGCGGTACAGCCCGGCCAGCGAGAACACCACCAGGGTCATCAGCAGCACCAGGAGGTGGAGCGCGGAGAACGAGCCGGTGACCAGGTCGGCGACGGCGAAGGCCCCGACGTCGCCCGCCACCAGGTACGGCCGGATGCCGTCCCTGAGCCACCACTGGCGGCTGATCGAGCGCGCCGGCCGCTCCGGCGGGGCGGCGGGACCGGGACCCGCGGGGACCGTCTGCAGGCCGCCTGCGCCGTGCGCCGGGTCGTCGTAGCCGTCGGGGGAGAGCCGCACCGAGTTCATCTTCTGCTCCAGGGGCATGCCGGGTCCGGCCACGAACCCCGAACCGCTTTTCCCCGAGCAGCACGTACGTTCCTGAGAATAGCAGCGGAGCGTGATGGACGCGGCTGTCCGCGTCATCGTGCCGCGGGCCTGCCCCGCGGCACGTCCGCCTGCCTCAGGCCTCGAGCAGCGCCCTTCGACAGGCTCAGGACAACGCCTGCTCCAGCGTCCGCGGGGCGTGGCCGGTGATCCGCTCGACGTCGGGGCTGACCGCTGCGAGCTCGTTCGAACCGATGGCCAGGTAGGTGCTCACCCAGGCGTCGAGCTGCCACGGCTCGGTCGACCAGCGGCGCCGGGACGCGTACGCCTCTTCCACCGTCTCCTCGACGTAGGAGAAGGGCCGGCCGAGGGCCGCGGTCATGCGCGCGCACGCGTCGCGGACGGAGAACGCCTCCGGGCCGGTCAGCGTGCAGACCTCGCCGGCGTACCGGGCCGGGTCGCGCAGCACCTCCACGGCCACGTCGGCCACGTCCGCCCGGGCGACGGCGGCCACCCGCCCCTCGCCGGCCGGTCCACGGACGACGCCGTCCTCGCCGGCGAACAGCGGGAAGAAGTCGGAGTAGAAGCTGTCGCGCAGCAGGGTCCACGCCATGCCGCTGGCGCGGATGGCCTGCTCCGCGTCGTGGTGGTCGCGCCCGAGCGTGAAGATCGCATCGGGCGCGGCGCCGGCGAAGCTCGTGTAGACGATCTGGCCGACCCCGGCCTGCGTCGCCGCCTCGATGAACGTGCGGTGCTCGTCGCGCCGGACCGGGGACTCGGCGGCCGAGACCATGAAGAGGACGTCGACCCCCTCCAGCGCCCGCCGGCTCGCGGCGAGGTCGCCGTACGTGGCCTCGACGACCTCGGGGTCGCCGTCGACCTGCGGGGCCCGCGTCGCGTCGCGGACGACGAGCCGCCCGACCGCCGGCCCGAGCCGTCGGGCCACGAGCCCGCCCACGCGGCCCGTGGACCCTGTCACCGCCAGCACCGTCATGGCCACTCCTCGTCTCGCACCCGGGGCCCCCGCCCACGGGGGTCACAACGTACGACCGTCCGCCCCTGGGGCCGGGAACCGCACTAGAGTGGATCCTGCTCGGGGCCCGTACGACCAGGAGGGTTCCGTGCGCCCTGACACCCTCGTCCCCGCGTCCCCCACGACCGGTGCGCGACCCGCGGACCGTCTCGCGGCGGCCAGACCGGCCTGGGCGTGGTTCCTCGCCGTCGCGGTCCTCGGGACCGGCGTCTACCTGCTCATGCCGTTGGGGCTCCCCCAGGACGCGCTGTACGTGGCGTTCGGACTGGCGGCCGTGGTCGCCGTCGAGGTCGGAGTGCGGCGCAACCGTCCCGCCCGCACCGCACCGTGGCGCCTGCTCGCGCTCGGCACCCTGCTCTGGGTCACGGGTGACGTCCTCGGGTCCGTCTACGCCGACGTCCTGGACGTCGAGGCCTTCCCCATGCCCGCCGACGCGGCCTACCTGCTCGGCTACGGCGTGGTCGCGGCCGGGCTGCTGCTCCTGATCCGGGGTCGCGGGTCGCGTCGTGACCGGGCCTCGCTGCTCGACAGCGCCGTCCTCACGGCGGCGCTGGGCGTGCTGGGCTGGGTGCTGCTCGCGCGGCCGACCATCGGCGGCTACGGCGACTCCCCGCTGGCGGCCGTGGTCGCCGTGACTTACCCCTTCGCCGACATCCTGCTCGTCGGCCTGCTCATCCGGCTGGTCACGACGCCCGGCGGCCGGAGCCGGTCCTTCCGCCTGCTCGTCACCGCCCTGGCGCTGATCGCCGTCGCCGACACCCTGCTCACGGTCCTGAACCTCGTGGCCTGGGGCAGCACCACCTATCTCGACCCGCTCTGGCTGCTCTCGTACGCCGCCTGCGGCGCCGCGGCGCTGGACCCCTCGATGGTCGCCCTCACCGCACCGGGCCGGCCCGAGCCCGTCCGCTTCACCCGCACCCGGCTGGTGGCCCTCGCCGTGGCCGCGCTCGTCCCGCCGGTCGTGCTCGCCGTCCAGCGGGTGCTCGGCCTGCCGCTCGACGTGTGGGCGGTCGTCGCCGGCTCGGTGGCCGTCTTCGGTCTCGTCGTCGCCCGGATGAAGCTCTCGCTGGACCAGATCCAGACGGCGAACGCCGAGCGCGAGGTGGCCCGGCTCGCGCTCGCCCACCAGGCCGCGCACGACAGCCTGACCGGCCTGCCGAACCGGGCGCAGGTCAGCTTCCTCATGCGGGGCGCACTCAGCCGGGCGCAGCGCAGCGGCGCGGTGGTCGGGCTGCTCTTCGTCGACCTGGACGGCTTCAAGCAGGTGAACGACAACCTCGGCCACGCCGCCGGGGACGAGGTGCTCGTCATCGCGAGCCAGCGCATGCAGGACTGCGTCCGCACCGGCGACGTGGTCGCGCGCTTCGGCGGGGACGAGTTCGTCGTCCTCCTCGAGCCCCTCGACGAGGAGGCTTCCGCCGTCGCGGTCGCCGCGCGGCTCGTCGCCGCCCTCTCCGAGCCGCTGGTCGTCACCGGCGGGCGCGAGGTGGGCATCGGTGCGAGCGTCGGCGTCGCGGTCGCGCAGGACGGGGCCGTCGACCCCGAGCGGCTGCTGATGGAGGCCGACGTGGCCGTGTACCGCGCGAAGACGGGCGGGCGCGGGCGCGTGGAGGTCTTCGACGCCTCGCTGCGCCGGGAGCTGGACCAGCGCCAGCGCCTGCAGGCCGGGCTCGTCCGGGCCATCGCGGCCGGCGACCTCGAGCTGCGCCACGAACCCGTCGTCGACCTGCGCACCCACCGGCTGTCCGGCTACGAGGCCAAGGTCAGCTGGCCGCGTGTGGACGAGGACGAGCTCGGCCGGGCGGCCATCCTCCCGGTCGCCGAGCGCACCGAGCTCGTGTGCGACCTCGACTCCTGGGCGCTGCGCGAGGCCGTGCGGCAGGCCGCCTGCATCCCGCTCGCGTCGAGCCCGGACATGCTCGCCGTGCCGCTGTCCGGTCGCCACCTGCGCCGGCCCCGTGTCCTCGAGGACGTCGCCGCCGCCCTGCGGACCGGCGAGCTCGAGCCCCGCCGGCTCGTCCTCGTCGTCGAGGCGGCGGACCTGGCCGACGACCTCGCCGTCATCGGCCACCTCGAGCGGCTGCGGGCCACCGGCGTACGGGTCTGCCTCGAGGGCTTCGGCGCCCACGAGGGGCCGACCGACGCCTGGTCACGGCTGCCCGTCGACCTCGTCCGGATCGATCCCGAGGCCCTCCCGGGCGGTCCGCTGCGGGCGTCGCTGCTGCGGCTGACCGTGGAGACGGCCCACACCTTCGGCTGGCAGGTCGTCGGCACCGGGATCAGCGACCCCGAGCAGCTCGCGGTGCTGGCGCAGGTCGGTTGCGAGTACGCGCAGGGGCCGATGCCGCGCCGGACGATCCAGGCCTTCGCCGGGTCGTCCGCGGCTCACAACCAGCGCGCGACGGCGGGCGGCGGGACGGGGCGCGACCAGAGGTAGCCCTGGCCGAAGTGGCAGCCGAGGTTGCGGGCCCGCTCGTACTGCGAGGGGTTCTCGATGCCCTCGATCGTCACGCTGAGCCCGAGCTCGGTGGCCGCAGAGACCAGGGCGCCGATCACCACCTCGCCCGTCTTGGTGCCGAGCTGGTCGGCGTACGAGCGGTCGATCTTGATGCCGTCGACGGTGAACTGGGTGAGGTCGGAGAGCGCGGACCAGCCCGAGCCGAAGTCGTCGAACCAGACGTGGAAGCCGAGGTCGCGCATCGCGTCGACGACGGCGCGGCTCGCGGGGGCGTCCTCGGGGGCCACGGTCTCGGTGAGCTCGAGGACGACGGTGGTCGGGTCGACCCCGGCCGTCCGGGCCGCGTCCTGGAGCTGGTCGAGCCAGTCCTCGCGCCCGAGGTGGCGGGCCGAGATGTTGACGCTGACCCAGAAGCCGGCCCTGCCGGTCTGCTGCCAGCCGGCGAGGTCGACGAGCGCCCG
>Ga0210040_10007543_pt1 | contig 13133 bp, 9 predicted proteins | sample CryGeyCG12114_NA_FD_185462 | JGI IMG/M metagenome (GOLD analysis project Ga0210040, IMG submission 185462) | Groundwater microbial communities from aquifer - Crystal Geyser CG19_WC_8/21/14_NA (SPAdes) (version 2) | ecosystem: Environmental > Aquatic > Deep subsurface > Groundwater | place: USA... | reverse complement strand
AGTTAACATATTGCCATATCTTCAAAAAACTGATAACGGGAACAAAAATCAGCTTTGCAAATCCGCTCTGCCTCACTCTCTACCTGTACTAGAGTAATTTTATAAGAGAACTACGTTCTCTAATAAACCTTATAACTTATGGATAGTATTGTTAAAAACGCCAAGTTTTACACCATGCCTGAAATTTATACTAACGGTATTTTGTATTGGAGCATTACATTAGAAACCTAAACGAAATATTTTTGTAATAAGTAGCACACTTCATACTCTTTCTGCACACAAAGTAGAATTATGTAAAGACCAAGCCAACAAGACAGTGAAAAGTTTGTAAAAAAAAGGGAAATATTGTATCCCCAAAAAAAGTTTCCCTTTTAGTAGGAGCTATAGAAAAGAACAACTGCTTATTGCCACTACTGGTCTACAACTCCATTATTGCTCACTTATCGTTCCAGCTATACTCTTCTATTTGTGTAAGGGCAATATACAAAACTGGCGTACAAGTTGTGCAAAAAAAAAGTTCGTTTGACGGTTGTAAACTAATAGAAGCTCAAGGGATTATATGCTTTCAGGCATGGAAGACATACTAACAGTAAAGGGGAATGTGCCCAAGAAAAAAGATGGGTATTTGTACTACGATGATGATGTGAGTCCAACTTCCAACAAAAGTAGACTTTTTGAAAGAAAACAAGCTCTGAACAAACACAACATTGTTTCGGCTTTCGGACTATAGATATATATAAAACCAGTGGGGGAAGAATTGGCAAAAAAAGAACAATCAATCAGTAAACGCACATAGAATGTATAAATCTACAATCGACAATCTTTTTAAGTCCCATGTATTATCATCATCATCATTCTGCAAATGCCTAAAACGTGCAATTACATTTTCCACGTTATGTACACACGTTAAAGGTTTTCCCTTTCTAGGACAATCATTGAAAAAAAAAACATCGATCCAAAGGTAGCAACTGACTAACTAACTGCTTTCATAGTAAAATTCGTACATTTAGTTAAGTAAGTAAGTATCATGCTCTAGAAATATTTTTCCTTTTAGCATAATCAAAATCTTTACACTTTCTTCTGATTAACACAAGTTGGTTTCATGAGAACTTTTAGGGTGCTGAATACGGTGAAAGCAATCTATACAACTTTCTTATCGATATGCCCGCATACATAGCAGGAGATTGCTCCAAGTTTTTTCAATGCACTTCTCAAATGGGCCCATGTATATGCTATTGTACACATTGGATGATTTTTCTATTGACTACATGTTTCCGTGTGTTGGTGGAGGTGGTATCATCTAGAGTCTATACCAAGTTTCTATGTGCGTGCAAGTTATTTGACAAAAAAGTGAGCCCACATGATCAACTTAGTTTGTCTATCTTGTCTCTCAGCTTTGTCACTTCATCATTTTCCTACCAGCTTACCGCTTCCGTTCAAATAAAAGTCCAATCTTGATCTTATTCATGGTTTTGTGAAATATATTGAGAGACACAATTCAGTAATCAGAAGAAAGTAAATATCGACTACTCAGATATTTATAGACCTGGTGAGCAAACAATTGAATGTAATTCTGGGCTAAATAATTTGGTGGGCGAGCTAAACGAAAGAATTTTAATTCCTTCGTTTACGGAATAAGATTTACGGAGGAAAACTCTTTAAATTCTTACTATAGTGCATGGGGAAATCAGACGAGTATAGTGAATGAGTAAGTGATTGTGAATTTACCTTGAGGAATGACTTTGCCATGTACTTATTTTAGCAAAAGATGTGGGGAGAAATTTTATACAAAAAATGAATATGACAAAGCCTGTCTGCTGTACTGTGTAAACAGAGGAAGAAAGAAAATTGATGAAAAAAGTTGGGGCATGGCTCAATTTCCGGAAATCTCTTTTGTCAGAAAAATGCAAACAGAATGAGTATACATGCTAGTAGTGTATAAGGAGATAGTATCGTAAGCAATGATATGCAAACTTGGGAAAAGATTCTCCCAAGTTGTAAGAAAAATTGAACACAGTTGTATTGAGTTAAGATGAGGAATTGGTATCAATTTTTAGCGTCGCATTGAAAATTTTCCATCATTTTGTGGCTAGGTTACAGTGTTACGCAAAAAAGACACGTAATGTATGTAATGCAATGCTACGGAATCAATATTATTCCCAAATTCAAAAATCAAATTCTCGTATACTCCATCACCACTGATTCCGGGATTTTTTTGGGATTCAATCCGATTTTTTAAACGAGTTTATTGTAACTGCAAAAACTGGATTATTTCAGTTATTCAGTTTCAGTTATATTCATTTATTTCTTTATTTATCCTCCATTTTTTTGTCCTATTCTTTACCAGTTGGTTGCAGACTTGCTTAGCTTGATCAATTCTTTTTTTTTGTCACCGGCGTTGAAGTTTTGTTATGATCGTAAAAATTTGTACTTTCTGTATTTAAAAAATATAAAAGTCAGTTGCAGATAAGTTTTTCAACATTTTATTATGAGTTAAAATTGTGAAAAAAATTGCCAACCATAAATCAAAGTATTTTATCAAGATACATTCAACTATTTCAAGACATTCGTTCCATAAGTTATATGAAAGCAACGGAGAGAGCTCGTATTTCTTGAAATACGAGGGAAAATCCTGTCAATTTAACGCAAGGATTTATGAAAAGCGGCAAACCATGAAGAAATCACTATTTCTCATGCGCCCCTTTATATGTGGTAGATTTTGCTGGCTAAAAAGATGCCAAAAATGTGTCTCATTCCTCCAGAGTCACATTATATATTATGAACTGTGGAAGATATCAATGTTTCCATGTAATAAATGCGATAGTAAGTAAGTCACTACTCTATATCTAGTCCCATTAGTTCGGAAATCATATATAACTAGTCAACAAAACGATCATCAAGTCTTCTGGTTCGGCACTGTATCATATTTGTAAAAAATGTTTTAAATGTAGGAATTCAAAAATACATGACAAATAAATCCTGCATCTTTATAAGTGCGTAGCTTTTGATGAGAAAGAGTCTCAAGTGTCACTATGCCCGTATCCACCCTAAAATCAATTTATCCCCTGTTCAATCTAACGATGATAACCTATTTGTTTCCTGCCAATACGAATTTTTCTGTATAACGCTTCGTCGAATCTCTCAAGGAGCTAAAATTACTGCTGCTAAATTGCTAATCACTGTGATTAGACAATGCGTTTAATAGATGGTAGAATTTTAAAGAAAGAATTAATTTATAATTTTAGAGCCTAGCAGCTATGAATTTACAAGAATAATACCCTCCTCTGTTTTTTTTACCGCAAAATATAAAACCAATCAACCAAGTGTGCTTGATTTTAAAGTTTAAGTTTTGCGCATATATTATTCTAGTATCTGTGTTCTAATTTTAGTATAAATTTAGATTTTTATCACATACTTATGTATAACCTTAGGTTTTTTTGCAATTTTTCTATGCTCCCTTTCCCTAAAATTTCTTACCTGAAAAGGGTACGCGCCTAAATAACTTAAGACAGCCCCTTACAAGTGTGAGTTTTTTCCCAGACATGAAATGAAGCAACTTCAAACCGTTTTCGCTTTCGTGTGTTTGAATAAACGCCTGGATGGAAAAAGTTAAATAGCTCTCACTCAGTATAATGTGCTGTTGTAAAAAAAAAGTCAAATTGCAGTATGTTATGTTGTAAAATTTCCTGTTTGATCAATTGGTGTTTGTTGATAAAATATTTTGGCTTTTCTATTTGTCCAAAAATGAATGAACTAATTAACATGAGCTGCTGCTTATAAATAGTAATACCGTCTTTGAACCAAAATGAATCATACAAGAGTTAAGTGCATGAGCAATAGATTCATTTAAAACATTCTGTATTACTAATTGAAAATATGAATCCAACCTCTAATTTATAGCTGTGATCGATTAAGTAGAAAAACAAGTTAATATGGTTTGAATGCGTCATAAATGCGAGTGGAAATCACACTGAAACTGATTAGCGAGACAAGGACATAAAGCAATTGGAGCATTGCTCTATTAGCCCCAACTAACTAACAAACTAACGGGTTTCCAATCAGACAGAAAAAGGATAAAATAAATCTTTGTAACTCTTTGGTTCAATATCTAATTGTCGTTAAAAAACTTGGAATTGCTCAAACTAACTAGGCCAACTTTTCCATCCTATTTATATGATCCGTATCACACACAAACTAGTAGTCAACTCCTTCAAACGGTCACGTTTCTCTCCCTATATGAAAAACGCCTATCTGCATCCTTGTACAAAAGGGCAAGGAAATCAATATTGTGTTTTTGTGTCTTTTGTGAATCAATTAATTTGACTACAAACTAACCCTTTATAAAAATTGAAGATTGCATACTATGATTTTTAAGTCTCTATTGATTAGCTGAAGATATAATGAAGGCTAAAGCTAAACTTTTGTTGCAAAAATATCTTTTTGCACCATTAAGCCTCCTAATTTACTTGTGCTCTCCTACTGAAAGTTTTATCACTGGATTTGAAAATGCGTTCAATTCAGATAATACGGTGCAACAACTACTGCCACTTGTCTTTTGGTTAATTCCATTTCCAACCCGTCCTCTGTCCTGATTGTTGGTGAACTGCCAAGGGAGCAGTAGACTCCAGCACGCGCAAACTGGCCTCCACAGACTGAGGGAGCTAACTACAGAGACAGGAGAAAATGGACCGCTTTTGTGAAATCTGATTTTATACATCCCAATATCTGCAGTCCCTGACTGCTCTACATGGTAATAACAACAGGAGCACCCTGAATGAAATGCTGGCGGCAGCTCACACAAATCCCATCCCATTTCATCATGCATGCATTTGATATTTGGGATAGAAAACCTGGCTGAGAATACTAACAAAAAACTCACCAAGCCATTTTACTTAAAAATTAGCCTTTAAAAGTATTGAAATTCTCCTACACATGTATCAATCATTCATGTTTATATTTATCATTTCATAATGTCAGCAAACCAATTTTTTTTCTTTTAGCTTGTATTTACTTTCGATTTGGTGGCCTATTTGTTCACTATTTGTACTTATGATAACTGGATTGTGAAACCCTGTGGAGAAAAGGCATCAGAATTTACGGTCCAGAATGGACACGAGAGGAAAAACCTAGTGGTACGTAAAGTCTACAGCTTGCTATGCGACTCCAAAAACCAATATACTGAATGCGAGCGAATATTGGTATGGAGTAGCAGCAGCTTGGATCCACAAGAAAAATAGACGGGTTTGTTCGTTTCGTATATTTGTGTAACGCACGTACCCACTCTCTATTCCGTTCTTACTTTCACTGGCTCACTCACTTTTCCTTCCAACTCTACTACTGCTACATAGTTTTGTTTGCTGCATGACACTGTACCTACCTCAAGTGTAGACACTCAGTCTTGTATAAGCTGTCTTGGGGCATAGTGAGTCTCATAGTTTCTCCTCTACAGTGAAAAAGAGGACGGAAAAAAATTGCAGGGAGAAAGCGGTCCGAATAATCTACCTTATTATTTGTGACCAAACCATACTGGCTAGTCAGTATTATGGACTTGGCTAGTTAGTTAGTAAGTTGTGAGAATTTTTTTCCCTGGTTATTTTAACAAGGTAGGTAAGGAAATCAAAGTTTTCAAGTTATCCGTTGGGAGCTTTCTTTCAAGTGTCAAAGTGAGTAGTGGTGTGTATTAGTTTTAACTTGAAAGTTGTTGGATCCAGTTAGTTGAATAATATGGGTTGGAAATCGTGCCTTGGACAAAGTAAAAACCCCTCGGCAGCTATTAAACAAGTTGCCAACTAAACACTTTTTTTACTTGCGGGTTGAGCTATTTAGTTAGTTGGTGAAAGGACGAATGGAACTTTTAGTTGCACGGGACGATCGAGAAGAAATCATGTTCTGGAAATATCAGTCACAGTGTAATAAGTTGTCTGCAGATGAAAGTTAACATCATTGGTTTTTCGTTTGGATTTTCATTTTCAGTAGTTTTGGACTGGATTAAATCAGTGTTGTGGAATTTTGCTTACTATGAGGCACAGTCGTAATTATGAGTTCAGTGAAAATAGCATGTAATAGCATTTTGTAACCGACTTTATTACACTAGTAAATGAACAAATGACAACTCAAATCATCGCATAATCATCATCGTTTAAATCTTTTTGATTGAGCCAATTATTATTTGGCACTCACTGACTATAAGATGGGCATTCTCAGGTGTTTTCCTTGAATGGGACGAAAATAAATAACTGTTAGTGAGTACTTAGTTTCGTCAGTGAGTATAATGATTTCCAAAGGTTTCTGATAAAAAGCTGTTGTGATCTCTAAGTATCACAGGGCTATCGTTTATCTCATTACTGGACTCAGGTATAACGTGGCTACCTGCGGAGCTTAAGAATGGTTCCAAACTGTGCTGTCACTGCTCATTCATCTTGGTTACTACTCTGCCTTAAGTTGGGAGTCGTCTTTTTTCTCTCTTTGCCGCAGTATGGATTGCCACAGTCTAAATACAGGTAAGTACCTACGTTTTCTTGGTTCAAATCTATCAAGATGTTTAACAACAAAAATATTAAGTTTCGTTCGAAATTGATCTCCAGACTAAATTTTGTCAAATTACAACGCCGAACTCTTAAAAGCAGCAAAAAAATTATGCAATATGTTCTGTTACATTTATGCCCTCCCGGAGACATACAATAATTCCCAAATCTCATTCATGCTAAAGTCCACTTTTTCTATCCCAACAAGTATATCTAACAAATTCAACCGGTTTGTGTGCCTGACAATACTACATTAGTGTGAAAACCCAGTAGACACAAAATGGTTTTAAGCATTTGAATGACAAGGATTTTTATGTTGATGTTGACAATAACTGAGACAGTGACTTATGCATTTTGTCCCTTTTTCACTTGTGTGACCTACATCACATACAGCACAAGACTCATCGAGACAGCATATGGAAGCATTCGTGGAATCATATTACCCAGAGGAAGGAACTTTGTAGACGATGTGGAAGCATTTTTAGGTGTTCCTTACGCATCCCCGCCAGTCGCTTCCCTCCGATTTATGCCACCACTGACTCCGTCACATTGGGAAGGAACTCGAGTGGCTAACAAATATGGACCGGCTTGTCCACAACTCCTTCCAGACTTGACAAACCGGACGGAAGCACTGGCCAATATGCCTCTGCTCAAATTTACACAGTTCTTAGAGATGAGTCAAGTCGTGGGCAATCAGAGTGAGGATTGTCTCTACTTGAACATTTTCATGCCAAAGTCAGGTGAGCAGTAAAATCTTAAAATACTAAAATAAAATCTTATTGATCCAATTAAATAGTATAAAATATATATACCACACTTAGTTAGTAAGTTAATAATTTGAGAATAGTTAAGAAGGATTTCAGACTATTTGAGTTGAGCACAGTTGAGCTTTATAAAGTATTTAGTTTATTTAGCAAGTATGTGAGTCATAATCTTAAAACTTGGAGTTGCGGTGATAGAAGCTTTTGACTGACTGTGAGTGAACAAGTCGACCTCAAAACTTGAAAGTAAAAGTTTTGTTATTAAGGAAAGTGTTGAATTCATAGGAGTCACGTATACTTTTATGTAAAGCAAAAGTAATTATATTGAAAACATGTTATGTTGACAAGCCCAAGAAAATGAGTCCAGAGTGTATGCATGTGTGACTTATAACTGACTATAGCAGAATAGTTTTTTTCATTCGAATAAAATAAAATGCTGATGAGTGACTGCAGTTAGTTAGTTTGTACCATCACCACGAAATGTGATACAAGCCTAGTGTATGTATATAGGATTTGAGAGTTGATAATTTGGAATAAAACATGTGAACCTGTTTGAAGCTTGCTTTAAAAATCTCTACAAGTGTATTTGAACGATCCAAATATGTGCAGAGTCACAGTTTGGTTCACAAGTTTAACGTTTTTTGGCTAAACTTATCTTAAAGTATTTCAATTAAGGTTCCAGTTGTAGCCAAGATGCATCGGTGCACGTGTAAGAGTTTTTTACTATATTATCTATTCAAAACTTTTTTCAATTCAATTAGATTTTTCTCGGGAGTTAACTTTTTCAATCTGTTCTTTCTTGATAAACTTTTTGTTCAACATGCTAACTACCATGTTCAAAATTAAAGTCAGAAAAGTAGTGAGAAATAAACTCAAGGGAAATTCCTGTAGTTAAGATTTATAGTTGGTATTTGATATAGCAACTAGTTTTCAGAGCTTCTCAACTTATTATATAAAATGAGGTGTGAGCTCTTTCAAATTCATAGTTTTGTATTTCGTTTGAGATTGATTCAACTTTTGCTTGTCTTGTATTGAAATGGGTGGGTGTATGATTTTATCATTTTATCATGTATTTTTGGGTTGTGCGGAATTTTGTACAGATAGTGAAAGTTTTGTCAGTTTAAACCGTAAAATAACCCTCTATCGTGATGAAAACGAAAAACTTTTACTTTCGTACAATTTTTTCATAAATTACGAAAACTTTATTTTTTCAAAGTCAATAGTTAAGGATCGGGACTGTGACTGTCCCTTAGCACTATTTCAGGCATGCAATTAATTCGAATCAGAGTTACTAAAAAATGCATATTTATTGGGGCTTGAGTCTTCAAGTAGGGAATTCAAGAAGTCCTCAAACTTACAGTTTCAATGACTGGGAGTCATTAAAACCTGTTCATAATTAAAATGTATATTAACTGACTAACTAACTCTTGCGAGTGCACTGAAATGTGATTATATTTATAAACAAAGTTAACAAGCAGACAACTTGAAACTTATTTATTTCAATGCATAAACGATAAGTGATCCTCTAGTTTAGTCTCATATACTTCAAAAAACATATTCCTAGATGCTTGAAGAATTCCTTTTGATATTCCTTTACTTTTCCACACTGAATAGGTTATAGCAGCGACTAAAAATATTATGTCCCAGGTTATTCAGCCATTAATTTTCAGCCAGTTTTTTGCAAACTGAAGCCAAAAATATATTTTCATTACCAAAATGATAAAGTGTATTCAAAATGTACCGAAACTTTGAATCATCCATGGCCCATCGAATAAAATATACTGTTGATGAATTTTTAGCTTCATTTCACTCGTCTCGTCAATCAATGAGACTCAACTTATTGTAAATAACATGAATAAAAGACGAAATATTGTATCACCCCAGAAACGGTTAAGAATAGCAACAAATATTAAAAACCAGATAGACATATTAGAAGGCGTTAAACCTAAGAGAAGAATAAGGTAACGCCTGAACCGACATGAAGAACTCGTAAACTGGATTCAGATGATCAAATTACATAAGATTGACGGCCTCTTACTTACTTTCCATCATGCTTTCCCCACACACATGGATGGAGTACCGCTAGTTTGCTCTTGAGCTTTCATTTTCCTGCATTAAACGGGCTTGACTATACTATGCCCCCATATAATCAGTAATTTGTTTTCCTCCCAAGACTTGTGTTGACAAATTAATCCCGCAAAAGAAGAAAAATAACCATGCGGTGTGTATAGACAATATGTCTGAAAGTATATCCAAAAATTTGAGTGCAAAATGCTATAAAAATGCGCAATAGAGCAGTGTGTATATTGATGGTGTGGATTGGCCATACTGAAATAAATAGTTGAGTTCATACTTTGTACAAGTTTTTGCAAAGTGCATGATGAAATATCAAAAGGGAAACTATCACTTTAATCCAAAGACCAAGAAGTGGGACAAATATTTCACAAAGTGGTTTTGTTACCATAATGAAAAAGTTTACGATTCTTCATGTAAGTCTGGTTAGAGTGATGATGGAAAAGAAAAGTATAAATAGTTGGGAAAGTCATAACCTCATAAAATTTAGTTAAAGTAAGAAGTGTGCTTTCACTTTTACGACAGTGTTGAAAAGTCACTTTATATTCCTTGTTCTGCTCTATTGTTAGTACGGGAATAACTATTTCAGGATTATTTAAACATTATAGTTGGTTAGTGACGTATCATTATTAAATTGTATCGTCGCTCGTCAGCCTGACAGATTCAATTACAAATGTAGCTTTTTTGCTACATTCGTGCTGTGTATATTTGTTTTACCTTGAGAAAATTAATGAAAAATCCTGTCGGTTTTGTAATAACCTCTATATTTAGTTCTCTTATTACAATATACATGATTGGGAGACAAAAAAAACGTGGTTTTGTGCTCCCCCATAGAAAATGAGAAGTTTTTTGCAAGTGACGTGCAATTTATCACAACCTACTGCATCATTCTCCTACGGGATAATACAATCAAAAGGAAAGTGTGGGAAAAGAATGCCAGAATTTCCTGTCCCACAATAACCTAGTAGTGTGTTCCGCTTCCTTTTATTGATAAAATTCAGACATCGGGGTATTCTTGACTCTAATAAGGTTTGAATGAAACATTCCAAATTTTGGCATTTCAAAGTTTCCTTTGTGTATTCGTGTCAACAAATATTTACATATTTAGAAATGCAGATCGAAAAGCGAGTTGACGACAATATTTATCGGTCTCGTATACCAATCTAAATTTTCAAGAAATTCGAAGAAACTCCCAAAAAAGGAAGGAATTAAACAAATTAAGCAATGTAGGTATACATTGCCTAGTTTGGAAAGGCAAAAGAAGAAAACGGCCGATTTCTGTGGAATGCCCAGTAAATCTGTTGGTTGCGTTTTACAGAGTTGACAGTTGTTTGTGGGAAGGAAACGGGTACTTAACTTTTTGTAGAGTAAGCAAAATGAGAAAGTTGGCATCTCTCAATCTTCATTGTAAGAAGAAAGTGTGTGGTGTTATCAAGACTGCTAAAAGTTGAGCCCTCCGCTCTCAAAAACTCCATTTAAGATTTAGATTCTAGATAGGCTCTCACACTGAAATATAAGACTTACTTGGGAGTTCAAATTCCAAATTAGGAATCAAAGGGATTTTCTCTTGTACCTAATAGTGCATCTGCAGGGCATAGATATAAAGCCAAGTGAGTGCTCTTTTATACTTTACTGCATCTTTATAGCTTCTGTAGCTCACTTTTCAAAATCAATACATTTCTCCCTTTCCTACAAGCTTTCTTACATTCCTTTCCCACTTACTATTGCTAACTTGTATGTAAGTACGGGCTGGTCGGTTTCTTATTTTTTTATTGCGCTCTTCATGTTGTATCATTAGCAAAGTTTTTAAACTTTTGCACTTCGTAGTTAGTCAGTGAAGCAACATTATTGGGACTAACTCATTGTACTTTAGTTAGATCTACTTTAGCTATGCCTAAAGCTAACTTAAAGTGTTTTTCGAAATATATGAAAAGTTTTTTTCAAAAAAAATCGAATATAAAAAGAAACTAATGAGGTGGGATGATTATGCTTGTCAAACTATAAGCATGATGATTTGTATTCCAAGAAATTTTTAAAAAATCTGATATTCTTTTACCAGCCACTGAAACTGAGCTTTTCATGCGTTGCTTTTGGTCCTATTTGGTTCGAGTATTTTGAAACCCGTATCACGAAAAAAATGCATACATATTTGCTTTTGCCAAAAAATATCTATATCGCAAGGTCGAGTTCCAATACAAAAGTGGAACAGATCCATTTCTATTTGTATTTCATTTTATTGCTGCATGGACATTGAGATATCAGAATATAAGACTGAATCTTGCCTTTTTCAGCATTCTTTTCAAATAACTGAATTTTATTCTTTAGTCGTCATACTGTTTGTTATCCCAAGTCGGTATTTTCAACTCTAAGCCTTCCATGTCAGGACTTTTTTCCCTGCCAGGCTTCCTTTTTATTTTTTGCAAGTCAATCGATACGATATTTATCAAAACTAACCCTTCCCATTGTATAAGTCATTTAACCATGGAATATTGATATATTATTCTAGTCAGTAAATTTTATATGGTTTTGTTGCAGTTTTTTCACTACATGTAAAAAAAATAATTTATATCATGATATTAGTGAAATATACAACATAAGCGACTCAAATGTGTTCGTTCACAAACACTTGTACTGGCAATAAAATATTTCATCTTTAACTCATATAATGTAGGCTTCTTAAAAGCTATACCGCCGAAATGAAACACAAACTGGCTTGATCGATTTCTCCAGTAGAATGATATTGTTATCTCCCGGTATGAATCAGTTGGTCCATTTTTTCCAACGATAAAAAACCATTGTTATTTTTACGCAAGCTCACGTTCTTCTGCTTACTCTTACTGCGTTTTTGACACAATGGAGTGCGTGACATGACATATAAAGTTGGATGATTATCTTTAGCCCCTCAATGAATCCTACATCCAACATTGGTCTCAAATAACCTTTCAAGTCCGTATACCAAACATACATGTATGATTGAAACAAGGTTCTAACTTTACTATTATAAATTTAATCAAAACAAACCACCTTTTGAGTTTACCTTACCACAACAAAGGGAAAATTTCTATTTATACATGATCGTTTGACCTCGTCCACTCATATGTATCTTGGTTAGACAAGATACATTTGAGCAAGATAAGAAGTAATATTTATGTGTCGTTTCTCATCTGGCTGTACAGAAAAAAAAAATATGCTCATGTAATGTAACATAGAAATCCTCTTCCTGTTGTGGTATGGTAAGCTGGATTACCTATTATCTCGGTCAAATTCATCTTAGTCCAGATATGACTGGGTTAAACGAACTCGGTCAATTACGTTACTGTATAACTTTTCTCTTGATTTGGTTGAATCAAAATAAATTTTACACAATACAAGTGCACCATCTTAGTATGTGGCTTCAATTCTCTTATGTTAATAAGTGCAGTATAGTTAGGCGTTTCCAAGGCCTCTTAAAAATTTGACCTAACCCAGGGAAAAGGGGTACTGTAATGTAATTGACTAAAAGTTCGTTTGACCCAGTCGTATCTTGACCAAAATACATTTTACCAAGATAATGAGATCCGCATTACAAGCTGATCCAACAATTCAAAAGAATGTGAGCCAATGTTTATTTTCCTTCCGTCCGGAGCCTCCATCTAAGTCCATTTCCTCCCATTTAACTTATAGAGTAAAAAAATCAATTTTTTTCTATCTTCATTGCGCACCAATACTAACTATAACCAACTAACTGTACTAAGCTTTTCAAACAGCCTGTAATTGAGAATGGAGAAAAAGTAAT
>Ga0210040_10007542_pt1 | contig 13133 bp, 8 predicted proteins | sample CryGeyCG12114_NA_FD_185462 | JGI IMG/M metagenome (GOLD analysis project Ga0210040, IMG submission 185462) | Groundwater microbial communities from aquifer - Crystal Geyser CG19_WC_8/21/14_NA (SPAdes) (version 2) | ecosystem: Environmental > Aquatic > Deep subsurface > Groundwater | place: USA... | reverse complement strand
CTACTGACCCCATCCCGCACGATTGATCGAGTAAGGAAAGGAATGCAATGACCGCGCTTTACGTCAAAGGCGGGCGCCCCCTTGTGGGCCGGATCGAGCCTTCGGCGAACAAGAATGCCGTTCTGCCCGTACTGTGTGCGACGCTTCTGACGGATGCGCCGATTACGCTGCGCAACGTGCCCGACATCACGGACGTGAACCGGATTGTCACCTTCTTCCGAGAACTGGGCTCGCGCGTGGAGTGGGACAAGGCCGACCAGCGGCTGGAAATCGACCATTCCTCCATTCCGGCCGGCGCACGCGCCACCCTGCCGCAAGCCATGCGCGCATCCATCATGATGATCCCCGGCCTCATCGCGCGGTTGGGCGAGGCGCGGCTGGAGCACGAGGTGAAGGGCTGTACGCTTGGCGCCCGTGAGATCGATCCGCACGTCGCGGTGTTCCGGGCCTTCGGGGCAGAGGCCGGCACTGAAGGGCGCGAGATCGTGTTCCGCCACACCGGCAGGGCCGAGGCCACGCGGATGTGGCTGGAATATGCCTCCGTGACCACGACCGAGAACTTCATCATCAGTGCGCTGACCGCAAAAGGCCGATCGCAGATCGTGAACGCCGCTTGCGAGCCGCATGTCCAGGAGCTGTGTACCTTCCTGCAAGAGATGGGTGCGGTGATCTACGGCAAGGGCACTTCCACGGTGGCGGTGGAAGGCGCGCGCGAATTGGGCGGTGCGGACTACACCTTTGCCGAAGATTATCACGAGATCGCCACCTTCCTGGCGCTCGCCGCAGTGACCGGGGGCGATGTTTCGGTGAGGAACGGCCGACCCGACCATTTCATGCTGATCGACCGCACCTTCGAGAAATTCGGGGCCGAAGTGCAGCATGCCGATGGCTGGTCGCGCCTGGTCGCACCGCCGCGACTGAAGGTGCAGGAGAACTTCACCCAGCACCTCACCACTAAGGTAGAGGCGGCGCCCTGGCCGTACATCCCGGCAGACCTGCTGCCCATCTTCATCGCGCTAGGCGTGAAGGCGCAGGGGCAGGTGATGTTCTGGAACAAGGTCTACGAGGGCGGGCTCACCTGGCATACCGAGCTCTCGCTGTTCAATGCGCACACTCTATTGTGCGACCCGCACCGCCTCATCACCTTTGGTGGCGACCGGCTGGTGCCCGCAACCGTGACGAGCCCCTACATCATCCGCGTGGCGATCGCCCTGCTGATGGTCGCCTCCTCGATCGAAGGCGAGTCCACCATCCTCGACGCCGACCCGATGCGCCGCGCACATCCCAACTTCGTCGATAATTTCGATAAGCTCGGCGCCGACGTGCGATGGGGCGATTGAGGGCAGCGCCCAAAATCTTCACGCGCGTGCGACCGAGTTGGCCGCAAGGTCGTACAGAAGCGACTTCGCAAACTAAAAAGGGACGCCTTCGACAAGGCGCCCCTGTTCGCTTCCGCTCAGCTGGAGCTCAATGGCGGATAAGCGTGAGCATGTGCTCGGCCGTCGAGACTTTGAAATCGCCCGGCTCCTCGACGTTGAGTTCGGACACCACGCCGTCGTCGACGATCATCGAATAGCGCTTGCTGCGCTTGCCCATGCCATAGCCCGACATGTCGGCCGAAAGTCCGAGCGCATCGGCGAACTCGCCATTGCCGTCTGCAAGCATGGTGATGTGGGCCGATCCTGCATCCTTGTTCCAGTTCGACATGACGAAGGGATCGTTCACCGAGGTGCAGGCGATCTCGTCCACGCCGTGGCTCTTGAGCTCCTCGGCCTTCTGCACGAAGCCCGGAAGGTGCTTGGCCGAGCAGGTCGGCGTGTAGGCTCCGGGAACGGCGAACAGAGCGACCTTGCGGCCGGCGAAGAACTCGCGCGAACTGATCTTTTCGGGGCCGTCGGCGGTAGCCTTCACAAGCTGCAGATCGGGTATCTTGTCGCCCTTGGAAATCGTCATTTCGGTAGTTCTCCTCATTCCCGTCCGCCCGCGAAGATAGGCCGCGAAAGACAGCGCGCAAGCATTGTCCCGTGTTCGGCCAACCTGCCTGGCGGGGTTTACGTTCGGAGCACATCGGCTTATGTGCGGTTGCGAAATCATGCGTTGCGTGGAGCCCCGGCGACGCCTCAATCTGAAAATAACAGGAGTTAAGCACGTGGCCACTGCCGTCGCTGAGAAGGACTATATCATCAAGGACATCGCGCTGGCCGAGTATGGCCGCGACGATATCGCCATTGCTGAAACCGAGATGCCGGGCCTCATGGCATTGCGCGAGGAATTCGGCGCCAGCCAGCCGCTCAAGGGCGCGCGCATCACCGGCTCGCTGCACATGACCATACAAACCGCAGTTCTGATCGAGACGCTGGCAGCCCTGGGGGCGGATATTCGCTGGGCCACCTGCAACATCTTCTCCACGCAGGATCATGCCGCCGCAGCCATCGCCGACGGTGGCATTCCGGTGTTCGCGGTCAAGGGCGAAAGCCTCGCCGAGTACTGGGACTATGTGGGTCGCATCTTCGACTGGACCAATGCCGACGACGCGGACCGCACGTGCAACCTCATCCTCGACGATGGCGGCGATGCGACGATGTTCGCGCTGTGGGGCGCGCGGATCGAGGCGGGCGAGAGCCTGCCAGAGCCCGGCAATGCCGAGGAGGTCGAGTTCCAGCGCGCGCTGAAGGCATTCCTCAAGGCAAAGCCCGGCTACCTGACCGCGACCGTCAAGGCCATCAAGGGTGTTTCGGAAGAGACCACCACGGGCGTCCACCGTCTTTACAGCCTGGCCAAGCAGGGCAAGCTGCCGTTTCCGGCGATCAACGTGAACGACAGTGTGACCAAGTCCAAGTTCGACAATCTGTATGGTTGCCGCGAATCGCTGGTCGACGCGATCCGCCGTGCGACCGACGTGATGCTCTCGGGCAAGGTCGCCTGTGTCGCCGGGTTCGGTGACGTCGGCAAGGGTTCGGCTGATTCGCTGCGCCAGGGCGGCGCGCGTGTGATAGTGACCGAGATCGACCCGATCTGCGCGCTTCAGGCGACGATGGAGGGCTATGAGGTCGTCACCATGGAAGAGGCGGTGAAGCGCGCCGACATCTTCGTGACCGCCACCGGCAATGAGGACGTGATCACCGCCGAGCACATGAAGGCGATGAAGAACATGGCCATCGTGTGCAACATCGGCCACTTCGATTCCGAGATCCAGATCAGCCAGATGGACAATTACAACTGGAAGGAGCTGAAGCCCGGCACGGATGTGGTCACCTTCCCGGACGGCAAGAAGATCATCGTGCTGGCCAAGGGTCGCCTGGTGAACCTGGCTTGCGCCACGGGTCACCCCAGCTTCGTGATGAGCTGCTCGTTCACCAACCAGGTGCTAGCGCAGATCGAATTGTGGACCAAGTCCGGCGAGTACGACAAGGACGTGTACGTGCTGCCCAAGCACCTCGACGAAAAGGTCGCTGCGCTGCACCTCGACAAGCTCGGCGCCCAGCTCACGCAATTGTCGCAGAAGCAGGCTGACTATATCGGCGTTCCGGTAAAGGGCCCCTACAAGCCCGATCACTATCGCTATTGATCCGGCGCGGTTCTGACCGGCCGCTCTGACTGGTGACCCGCGTCCGCTCTGCGAACATGCGGGTGGCGAACTGGACAGCAAGCGAGGCCGGGGCAATCGAGCCAAGGCAAACGAATGGGGGGGCGGGCGGCCATGTTGCCCGCCCCTTTGCTTGTGCGGAATTGTCGGGCATGGAAGCCGGCCGGTTGCATCCCCTCGCGCCGCAGAATAGCGCGATAGGCCTATGGAACTGACTACCACTGCTCTGGCAATGCTCGGCCTCGTGCTGGCCGGGTGGACCTTTGCCGCGGCCGCGCTTGCGCTGGCCGCGCGTGATCGTGCCCGCCAGGCAAAGACCTCGCGCGCTGCGGTTCGGCGGCTGGCGCGGATGATCGAGCATTCGCCGGCCATCCCGTTGCTGGTGCGCGGCGATGGTGCGATCGAGGGATCGCAACGCCTGGCCGCATGGCTGGGACTGCCGGAGCTTCCGCAATTCCTCAGCGAATTGCGCGCCGATAACGGTGGTCTGGAGCAAGAGGAGCTGGAGCGCCTGCGCGAGGCGGTTAACCGGTCGCTGAAGACAGCGGCGCCCTTCCGCATGCACGTGACGCCGCGGGGCTCGCGGCGCAGCCTCGCTCTGTACGGACAATTCGCCGAGCGGCTCGTCGCTCCGCAGGGCGCCGCGCTGGTCTGGTGGTTCGACTTTTCGGAAAGTGACGAGGAGCTCGCGCGCTTGCGCGATGAGCTTGCGGCGTTGCGAGTGGATTTTAGCGCCATCATGCAGCTGATCGAAGCTGCGCCTGTGCCGATGTGGTTCCGCGGACCGGATCTTGCCTTGCGGATCGTCAACGATGCCTACGCCAAGGCGGTGGGTGCGCAGGACACGGGCGCGGTGCTTCGCGAGCAGATCGAGCTTGTCGAACTGGTCGATGGCCGCACTCCCGCCGAGATCGCCGACGAGGCGCGCGCCGGCGGCAGGAGGGTGGAACGGGTCGTGAGCGCCACGATCGGCGGCCAGCGTCGCGCGCTCAAAGTGTGCGATCTGCCGCTGGGCGAGGATGGCGTGGCGGGCTATGCGATCGACATCGAGGAACAGGAATTGCAAGGGCGCGCCTTGCGAGCCTTCGATGAAGCGCAGCGCGGGATCCTCGACCTGCTGTCGGTGCCCGTGGCGCGGTTCGATTATCACCGGCGGCTCGCCTATGCGAACCAGCCCTTCGCGCGGCTGTTCGCGCTCGGCGACGCGGACGAAGTCGGTGCCATCGAGTTCCACCGCTTCCTCGACCGTGCCCGCGAGGCGGGTCGGTTGCCGGAGACCGGCGACTTTCCCGCATGGCGGCGGGCGCTGAGCAATTGGTTCGGCGAGCATGGGCCCGTCGAGGAGGTGTGGATGCTGGCTGACGGCACCCATCTGCGCGTAGTGGGGCTACCGACGCCCGATGGCGGATTGGTCCTGCTGGCCGAAAACCGGTCCGAGCAATTCGCGCTTTCGGCCGCCAGGGACATTCTGCTGAGGACCCGTGCGACTATCCTCGACAGTCTGGACGAGGCGCTGGCGATCTTCGCCCCCGATGGCATCGTCCAGGTCTGGAACCGCCGCTACCCCGAACTCTGGAGCCTGCCGGCCGATTATATGGCCGAGCGACGCCGGGCGGAGGACATGCTGTCTGCCATGGGGCAGAAGCTTGCCGACCCGCAGCGTACCGGCGCGATCGGCGAGGCCGTGCGGGCGGCCACGCTCGAGCGCCGGTCACAGATGGGCCGGGTGCGTATGGCTGACGGCCGCAATCTGGAATTCTCGGCCGTGCCCTTGCCGGACGGCAACGGCTTGTTGCTGTTCCGCGATATCAGCGCGTACGAGCAGGCCGATACGGCACTGCGGGACCGGGACCGGGCGCTCGCCCAAGCGGACCAGGACCAAAGCGCGATACTCGTCCGGATTGCAGCCGAGCTGCGCACGAACATCGTTGCCATCGGCGGATCGGCCGAGGCGCTGCGCAACCAAGCGGGTGAACTGCCGGCATCCGTTGCCGGACAGCTCGACGCCATCCTGAATGCAGCCCGTGGCCTGGAGGCACAGGTAAGTGCGGCGTTCGAGCAGGCGGGCCGCGCTGCTGGCCTGGACGACCGGGGGGCACAAGCGTTGCGCGGCGAGGTGGAGCTGCTGCCGCTTCTGACCGCCATCGTGCGCGAGCGCGAGGCGGCGATCGAAGCCAAGGAGATGACGCTCGACCTGCGGGGAAGCCGCCGCGCGGGCACGACCCTAGCGGATGAGCGGCAGCTTGCCCGCGCGATCGGCATGCTGCTGGACGAAGCGATCGCCGTCGCGCCGCGGGGTGGGCGGATCCTTGTCAACCTGTCGCGTGCGCGCCGGGAGGCGTTGATCGAGATTACGGGGCAAGTGACACACGCAGGTTCAGCCGACAGCGCGGATCCGGCCGATGGTTCATCGCGAGCCGCGCTCCCGCCGGGGCGAACAGCGCTTGTCGAACTCGCCCGCGCCGGCATCGTGGCGCAAGGCGGCAGGCTGGACCTGCGGGTCGCGTCCGACGGCACGAACAGCGCGACAATCGTGCTTCCATGAGCCAGCAAACTCTCGCGATATCGCTGCCCGGTCTTGCTGCGATGGCGGATTTCGGCGCTCGGGTCGCCGGCAGGCTGGTTCCGGGCGATGTGGTGGCGCTCGAAGGCACGCTGGGGGCGGGCAAGACAACGCTCGCGCGCCATATCCTGGCCGCTTGCGGATATGCGGGCGAGGTGCCATCTCCCACCTTCACCATCATCGAAACCTACGATCCTCCCGCGACCCGGCTCCGTATTGTGCATGCGGATTTCTACCGGCTCGAAGATCGGGGCGAATTGCGCGAACTCGGGCTTGACGATTACCGGGAGGACGCCGCGCTGATCGCCGAATGGCCAGCCAATGCGGGTGGCTTCGCGCATGAGGCACAATGCCTGAGCATCCTGCTCGAAATTGCGGATCAAGGGCGCAAGGCGATTGTCGAAGGAGGCCCGGCTTGGCAAAGCCGCATGCCATGACCCAACATTTGCCCGAAGAGCTCGACGATTTCCTGGCTGAAGCGGGATGGGACGGCGCAGCCGTGGAGCCGCTAGCCGGCGATGCCAGCTTTCGCCGCTATTTCCGGGTGCGCGACCGGCAGGAGGCAGGCCGCAGCGCGATGCTGATGGACGCGCCGCCGCCGCACGAGGACCCGCGCCCTTTCCTCCACGTCGGCAAGTGGCTGGTCGAGCACGGCTTGCGGGCGCCTCACATCTATGCCGAGCGGCTGGACAGCGGAATGGTGCTGATCGAGGATTTCGGCGACGACCGCATGCGCGACTGGCTCGACCAGCACCCGGAGAGCGAGGACGCGGTCTACGCGCGCGCCATCGATGCGCTGGTCAAGTTGCATGCCCGACCGCCCGGTCCATTCGCGGCTTACGACATGGCGACTTATCTTCGCGAGGTGTCGCTGTTTCCCGATTGGTTCTGCCGCCTGGCCGGGCTCGATGTCGACGTGACCGGATTCGAGGACGCCTGGCGCGGCGTGCTCGTGCCGCTGCTGGATCGCCAGAAGCGCGGGGTCACCGTGCTGCGCGATTATCACGCCGAGAACATCATGCTACTCAATCCCGACGAGCAGGGCGGCGGCGAGCAGGGCCTGATCGATTTCCAAGATGCATTAGTCGGCCACCGCGCCTACGATCTCGTTTCGCTGCTGCAGGATGCGCGTCGCGACGTAGCCCCTGAGCTCGAGCAGCGGATGCTCGACCGCTATGCAGCCAGCACCTCCGGGACGGACGATGATTTCCTGGCAGATTACGCCAGGCTCGGCGCGCAGCGTAACGCCAAGATCGTCGGCATTTTCAGCCGATTGTGGAAGCGCGACGGCAAGCCGCGTTATCTCGACCTCATCCCTCGCGTGTGGGATGCGATGGAGCGTGACCTTGCCCACCCGGCCCTCGAGCCCGTCGCGCGATGGTTCGACGCCAATATCCCGTCCTCAATCCGCGAAGCTAGGGGCGGGTCGCTCCGGTGAGCGCGCTCGGATGCCCGATGGCTTCGGACAGCGCGATGATCCTGGCCGCGGGCCTCGGCAAGCGCATGCGCCCGCTCACCGCGAGCCAGCCCAAGCCGATGGTGCGCGTGGCCGGGAGGCCACTGATCGACCACGCGCTTGATCGCCTGCACGAGGCCGGGATCGCACGCGCTGTGGTCAACGTGCATTATCTCGCCGACACGATGGTGGCGCACCTGAACGAGCGCACCGATCTCGCGATCGTGATTTCGGACGAGCGTGAGCGATTGCTCGAGACCGGCGGCGGGTTGGCCAAGGCACAGGACCTGCTGCCCGATCCGTTCTTCTGCCTCAACAGCGACAATATCTGGCTCGATGGGCCGAAGAACGCGTTCGCCGAGCTATCGCAGATCTGGGATCCGGCGCGAATGGACGCGCTGCTGATGCTGGTGCCGCACAAGAATGCGCACAATTTTGCGGGCAAGGGCGACTTTCACATGGATGCCCGCGGCAAGTTGACGCGGCGCCGCTCCGGCCGGATTGCGCCGTTTATCTTCAGTGGCATCCAACTGCTCGCCAAGCGCCTGCTGCGCGATGCGCCGGAGGGTCCGTTCTCGACCAATCTGCTGTGGGATCGAGCCATCGAAGAAGGCCGGCTTTACGGCATGGCCTTCACCGGTGCCTGGTTCGAGGTCGGTACGCCGCAAGCGATCAGGCCGACCGAGGAGGCGCTTGAGCATGGCTGAGGTCAAAGGCGCGGCGCGCTAGATGCCGCGGGGATCGCCGCAGGTCTACTCGATTGCCGCGCATCGCGGCTTTGCCGATGCGCTGGTGGCGGGGCTGGTGCCGCGCTTTCGCGATGAGCATCTTGGGCTCGCAAAGCTGACCCTGCTGCTACCCAGTCAGCGGGCAATCCGTACGGTGAGCGAAGCTTTCATTCGCCAGTTCGGTGCCGAAGGCTCGCGCGGGCTGTTGATGCCGCGCATGGCTGTGGTCGGCGACCTCGATCTCGACGAGGCGCTCGGGCCTCTGCTGGACCCGCTGGCCGCGAGTGCCACGATCCCGCCAGCGGCCGATAACACAAGGCGATGGTTGCGCCTTGCAGAGCTGATCCGCGCGGAACGCGGTCCTGAAGCGCCCAAGGGTAGTGCGTTGCTCCGGCTCGCTTTCGAGACCGGGAAGGTGATGGATCGCCTCCTTGCAGAGGAAATCGCGCCCGGAGACCTGCTAGGCGAGCGGGTGCTCGATCTGCTCGGCGACCTGTCCGAACATTGGCAGCAGAGCCTGGAACTGTTCCGCCATGTGCAGAAAAGCTGGCTTTTCGAGATGGAACAGCGCGGCGAGGTGGATGCGGCGACCAGGCGCAATATGCTGTTTCGCCATGCCGCCGCATCCTGGGCGGCCGATCCACCTGCTCGGCCGATCGTCGCGGCGGGTGTGACGGGCGCGGCGCCTGCGCTTGCCGTGCTGCTGCGAACCGTGTCCGAGCTGCCGCAGGGCGCGGTCATCCTGCCCGACCTCGATCTGGCGATGACGGGCGAGGTGTGGGACGAACTCGGCGCGGCCGGCGCACCTCCCGCGAGCGGTGGAGCAGAGACGCCATTCGCTCGCGGCGATGCGGTCACCCATCCGCAATACCATCTCAAGCTGCTCCTCAATCGCATGGGCATAGCGCGCGGCGAAGTGCAGCAATGGCATCGCGCGGGGCTCGGCAAGGGGCCGCCGGCGCGCAGCCACGCCATTTCCAGCCTGTTCCTGCCGCCACAAGCGAGCAAGAGCTGGGCCGATCTGCCGCCCGATCGCCGGCGCTTGGCCGGCGTGCGGCTCGTCACCTGCGCCAACCATGAGGAAGAGGCGCAGGCCATCGCGCTGCTGATCCGCAAGGCGCTCGAGACAGCGGGGCGGCGAATTGCTCTGGTGACGCCCGATCGTGGCTTAGCTTCGCGCGTGGTGCAGCACCTGCGCCGCTGGAACGTCGAGGCTGACGACACAGCCGGCCGCCCGCTGCCGCAGACTGCTGTCGGTCGCCTGTTTCTGTTGCTGAGCGAGGTTGCGGCCGAGCAGGCGGCGCCCGTTCCCTTGCTGGCTTTGCTCGAGCACCCACTGGTGCGCGCGGGCGACCAGCGGGGGCAGTGGCTGGCCGATGCCCGCGCCTTCGATCTCGCTTTGCGCGGCCCGCGGCCGGCGCCCGGTCTCCAACCGCTCCGCGCGGCTGCCGACGATGCGGGCCGGCGCGATTGGTGGGCAGGGGTGGAGGCGATCCTTGCACCTCTATGTGCCGCGCCGCCGCTCCTCGCCGAATTGCTCGATGCGCTGTCGGCTGCGGGTGAAGCCCTGTGCGGGGAGGCCTTGTGGGCGCGTGAGGACGGGCGCGCTCTGGCCCAGTTCATCGAGGAGTTGCGCCCGCATGCGCGCGAGGTAGGCACATCGATTGACCTGGAGGACGCGCCGGCAGCTTTGCGCGAGGCGATGGAGCGCGTAGCCGTGCGCCCGCCTTATGGCGGCCATCCGCGGGTGGCGATCTACGGCTTGCTGGAATCGCGCATGGCTCGCGCGGATCTGATGATCTGCGCCGGGCTCAACGAGGGCACCTGGCCCGCGCGCCCCTCCACCGATCCGCTGCTCGCGCCTCCCGTTCTGCGCGCGCTGGGCGTGCCGGGTGCTGATTTCCGCATTGGCCTCGCCGCGCATGACCTGGCCGGCGCGATGGGCGCGCCCGAAGTGGTGCTGAGCCGGGCGCGCCGCGATGCCTCGGGGCCGACGATCGCCTCGCGCTTCCTGCTGCGTGTCCAGGCGCTGCTTGGCGAGGATCTGATCGAGGATTATCGCGACGAAGGTATCGTGGAGCTGGCCCGCTCGCTCGATATCGGGCCGCGCGCCGATGCCCATCCGCGCCCGCAGCCGATGCCCACCGCCGAGCAGCGCCGCGTCACGCTCAGCGTCACCGGCCTTGATCGCCTGCGTTCCGACCCGTACCAATTCTACGCCTCGAAGATCCTCGGCCTGGCGGAGCTGGATGGGGTGGATGCGCCACCATCGCCAGCCTGGCAGGGCGAGTTGGCGCACGCCATCCTGGAGGATTGGCACGAGGGCAGGGGCAAGCTCCCGGCGTTGATGGAGGCGCATCTTGCGCGGATGAACGCGCATCCGCTCACCCGCGCTTTGTGGCGGCCACGGCTGGAGAAGGCGCTCGACTGGGTGGCGGGCACGATCGCGGCCGATCCCGCACGCAGCCCGGTCCTATTCGAGCAGTGGGGCCGCATGGAGGTGAGGGGTGTCAGCATCCGCGGCAAGGCCGATCGGATCGACCGCCTGCCTGAGGGCAAGCTCGGGATTGTCGATTACAAGACCGGCCGCCCGCCTACAGGCCGCGAGGTGGAGGCCGGCTATGCGCTGCAGCTTGGCACGCTGGGCCTGATGGCCGAGGCGGGTGCCTTCGACGGCGTGGCGGGTGAGCCGGTCGCATTCGAATATTGGTCACTTGGCCGAAGCCGGGACAGCGAGACGGGCTTTGGCTATGTGTCGACGCCCGTGCTCACCGGCAACAAGCGCAGCGGCATTCCGCCTGAGGACTTCCTGCCCGAAGCGCGCCGTTTCCTGCATGACGCGCTCGATCGCTGGATCCTGGGGGAGGAGCCGCTCACCGCGCGCCTCAACCCCGATGCGCCCGGCTATGCCACGTACGATCACCTCATGCGGCTCGACGAATGGGTGACGGAGCTGACGCGATGAGCTCGCCCGGCAATTCCAAGGTCTATCCGCTCAAGGACAACCAGCGCCTCGCGGTGGAGCCGCGCGACAGCGTATGGCTCTCGGCCTCCGCGGGCACCGGCAAGACGCAGGTGCTGTCTGCCCGCGTGCTGCGCCTGCTCCTGCGGCCCGGGGTGAGCCCCGAGCAGATCCTTTGCCTCACCTTCACCAAGGCCGGCGCCGCAGAGATGGCGCAGCGCGTCAACGAGGTGCTGGCAAGCTGGGTACGTCTGGAGGACACGAGGCTGTTCGCCGAACTCGACGCGATTGGCGCGGCGACAGATGGCGAGACGCGGGCGCGGGCACGCAGCCTGTTCGCCAGTGTGCTCGATTGCCCGGGCGGGGGTCTCAGGATCGACACGATCCACGCCTTTTCGCAATGGCTGCTGGCCGCCTTCCCACAAGAGGCGGGGCTCATTCCCGGCACCAAGCCGATGGAGGAGCGCGACCGCGGGCTGCTGGCGCACCGCGTGCTGGCCGATCTGGTGGTCCGCTGGGAGGGCGAGGAGGATCGCGCCTCGCTCCAAGTGCTCGAGATGCTGGCGGTGCGCATGGGAGAGGAGAAGGCGCGGGCCTGGCTGATGCGCTGCGCCGAGGCGCGCGCTGCATGGTTCGGGCCGGGTGCCTGGCAACCGCCGATGCGGCCGCGGGTGGAAAGCCTGCTGGGCCTCCCGGAGGGTGCCGGCCCGGCGGAGCTCGCCGCCTTGTGCGTGGATGAGGCTTTCGACTGCACCGCGCTCCGCCAATGCCTGTCCGCCAACGGAGCATGGGGCGCCAAGTCAGGGCGCGAATGCGCAGAGGCAATCGAGCGCTGGCTCACCGGCGATGCAGACGCCCGGCTAGCCGGCTGCGATGCGCTGGCGAGCGCCTTGTTCACCAAGGAGCGCAAGCCGCGTGCGCTTAAGTCGCTGCTGGCGCACGATCCCGATTACGAACGGTCGGCCGCTGCCGTTTCCGCCTGCCTGGACGGTATCGTGCAGGTCAGGAGCCTCATCGCGCTTGCCGACTGGATCACTCCGGCGCTCGAGATCGGGCGCAAATTCGCGCTCGCCTGGGACGAGGCGAAGAGCCGCGAAGGGCTGATCGATTTCGATGACCTCATCCGCCGCGCCGCCGCACTTCTCGCCACACCCGGGCTGGGCGAATGGATCCGCTACAAGCTGGATCGCCGCTTCGACCACATCCTCATCGACGAGGCGCAGGATACCAACGCGGGGCAATGGTCGATCATCGATGCCTTGACCGAGGATTTCTTCACCGGCGTCGGCCAGCACGACGGGCGGTTGCGTACGGTGTTCGTGGTCGGCGATTTCAAGCAGGCGATCTTCCGCTTCCAGGGTACGTCCCCGGAGAATTTCCGCGCTGCGCGCGAGCGCTTTCGCAACGTCATGGCGGAAAATGCCGCGCAGATCGGTAATTTGCGCCAGGCGATCGACGCGCGCGAGCTGGTCGAGCTGGGCCTCGGGCGATCCTACCGCACTGCGCAACCCGTGCTCGATTTCGTGGACGAGGCGATCGAGGCGATCGGGCCTGCGGCTTTCGGTCTCGACCACCGGCCCGAGCCGCATGTCGGCGATCGGCGTCCGGGCCTCGTCACCTTGTGGCAGCCGGTCACTGCTCGCCCGGACGATGAAGATCCGGAGGAGGAGGGGCCCGAAGGCTGGATCTCCCAACCCGAGCGGCGGATGGCGGACCGCATCGCCGTGCAGGTGAAGGGCTGGATGCAAAACGGCTTTCCCCTGCTCAAGGGCACGCCGAGAAACGCTGGACCGGGCGACGTCATGGTGCTGGTGCGCAAGCGGCGCGAGCTGGCGGGG
>Ga0210040_10007540_pt1 | contig 13136 bp, 8 predicted proteins | sample CryGeyCG12114_NA_FD_185462 | JGI IMG/M metagenome (GOLD analysis project Ga0210040, IMG submission 185462) | Groundwater microbial communities from aquifer - Crystal Geyser CG19_WC_8/21/14_NA (SPAdes) (version 2) | ecosystem: Environmental > Aquatic > Deep subsurface > Groundwater | place: USA... | reverse complement strand
CCAGCCCGCCTGCCGGCCGCGTGCCGCCGTCGCCTCGCGCACCCACTGCACCGCTCCGCTGACCTGGCCGCCGGTGCGCTGCTGCGGAGCGCCGACGAACAGGATGCCCTGGCGGGAGAAGGCCAGGCTGCTGCCGAAGCCCGCGGCCACCGACGGCGCCGGGCTGCCCGGGGTGGCCTGGCCGCCCCAGGAGAAGGTCCGGCCGTGCGTCGCCCGGCCCGTGGCCGGGTCGACCTCCAGGTAGGTCACCACCCCGGCGGCGGCGGTCCCCAGCCGGTCGGCGCCCGGGGCGCCGACGTAGAGGGTGCTGGGCAACGGCTCGGTGTCGTCGAGCTGCGGCGGCGCGACCAGCGCCGCGCCGAACCCGGCCCCGTCCTGGCCGTGTCCGGGGACGCCGTGCAGGCCCGGCCGCAGCTCGACCGGGGAGGTGAAGGACCGGGTGCCCCGGTCGTAGCGGAAGACGTAGACCGCGCCGCGGTCGCGGCCGCCCGCGTCCTCCCCGGGCGCCCCGACGGCGAGCTGGGTGCAGCGGGTGGGCCGGCCCTCGTCGACGTAGGACGGCACCGCCGCGAGGGCGGCGCCGAACAGGTCGGCCTCGTCCGGGTGCGGGTTGGCGATCTCGACCACCCGGGGACGGCCGCCGTCGCTCAGCCGCACCTGGACCGTCCCGGACTGGCCCGAGCCGCCGTAGAGGGCCCCGACGGCCACGTCGGAGGTGCCGTCGCCGTCGAAGTCCCAGGGGGTGGTGCTGCACCCGGTCGCCGCTGACGCGGCCGGTGCGGTCACCGCCAGCGCGGCGACGCCGGCCACCGTCACCAGTGCTCCCACGGCCACCCTGCTGGGGGACCTGCGCGTTCTCGCCATCTCGTCCTCGTCTCTGCCTGCCGCCCGCACCGCCTGTGCGGGGGAGGGTCCTGTGCAGGACCCACCACGCACTACGCGCCGCCGGAGCGGGAGGTTGCGAGGTCGGAGGTCGGAGGTCGGAGGTCGGAGGTCGGAGGCGCCGCGGGCGTGACCGGGCTGAACAGGTCGACCAGGTTGCCCTTCGGGTCGCGCAGCAGCAGCGACCGGGTCCCCCAGGGCTCCAGCGGGCCCGAGGACCACGTCGTCGTCCCCGACACCTGCGACCTGTGCGACGACCTCCGGCGCCGGGCCGCCGCCGTGGCGATCGACCTCGCGGACCCCGACGTGCTCACGCTGGTGCGGGCCGCCATCGGGTCCTCCGAGGTCGGCGGCTGCCAGTGCCTGGGGGACCGGATCGAGCAGCTCGACGCGATCCCGGACCGCGAGCACGAGCGCGTGGGCAGCGGAGGGACGTCCAGCACACCGCCGACGTGCTCCTCGCCCCGCTCTACCACCGCGCCGTGTCCACCCCGACCCCCGGGACGCCCGCCAGGGCACCGTCCCTCGTGGACACCCTCGGCTGACGCCGGCCCACCGACCGCTCGAGCCCCGGGGCACGGAGGCCCGCCCACCCGTAACCCGAACCCGTGCTCCTGAACGCCTCCGGGATGGACCTCCTCGACCGTAGGGTCGCGAGTCCGACCTACGAGCAGAAGGAACACGAATGGCTGACGGCAAGACGAGTCTGACCAAGCCGATGGCGGAGATCCTCCGCCCCGGAGAGCAGCTGATCGGCGGCTGCAAGGCAGCCGGCAAGAACGCCGTGCTCAAGACCACCGTCGGTGGCCTCGCGTCCGCGGCCATCCCGGGGTCGCGCTCGGACGGCCTGGGCGCGCTCGTGCCGCAGGACAAGGTTTTCTGGATCGGTGCCACCAACCAGCGGCTGGTGTACTTCGGGGTCGGCCTGTTCACCTCGGCCCCCAAGAAGCTGCGGGGCGAGACCCCGCTCGAGGCCGTCACGTCGGTCGCCGTCACGCGCCAGAAGCTGTCGCGCCGGCTGACCATCGGCTTCGCCGACGGCTCCTCGACCGCCGTCGACCTCTACCGGGCCAACAGCCCGGACCAGCTGCAGGCCGCCCTCGAGCAGCTGCTGCCGGGACGGGTCACCGAGACCGCCTGAGCCGGAGCTCCACGACGCTCCACCGGCTGCGCGCGAGCCCGGCGCTCCTCCCTGGTCACCCGACCACGGCGGGAGCGCCGGGCTCGACGCATGTCAGGAGCTCCCGGGGCGGGGGTCCCGGGCGCCGCACCGCCGACCAGCCGTCCCTGCCGCCTCCTGGTCTGGGTGGGAAGCACGAAGCCGCCCCGACCGACCAGGACGTGGGTCCTGGCCGGCGGGGCGGCTCCATGGTTGGTGCCTCTCGGCTCAGCCGACCTTGTAGGTGTAGCTGAGGGCCCGGACCTCGTCGCCCGTCCCGAAGTACGGGTCGAACGTGTCGATGTCCAGCGTCCCGGAGACCGTCGTGCCCTTGTCAGCCGCCCGGGGGGTGATCTGCACCGTGATGGTGCCGGTCTTGCCCGGAGCCAGCGTCAGCGGGCCGGTCTCGGCCACCGCGGACGGCGCCGCGGCTGCCGTCGAGCGCTGACCCAGGGACCACGTCGCGCGGGAGGCCGGCTGCGGCCGCCCGGCCGTCGGCGTGGCGGTCTTCGCGGCCGCCTGGTCGGCCGGGATGCCCGCGGCCGGGATCAGCGCCGTCTGCCAGTAGTCACCGGTCGAGCTGGTGACCGCCGGGTCGAACAGGTGGGTGCGGACGGAGGCGGAGTAGGCCACCGTCCCCTGCTCGGCAGGCGTGGTGGTGAACGGTCCGACCGGGGCGGCCTGGGCGTACCAGGGGCCCTGGGCCACCTTGCGGTTGAAGAACGTCGCGGTCGCGCCGTTGGTGCCGTCGGGCCGGCCGTAGACCTCGGGGTCGCCGTAGAAGAACCCGGCGTCCAGGCTGATCGGCTGGTCGGAGGTGGCCCGGATGGTGACGGTGTCGGTACGGGTCGGCACCAGCCACTGGGCTGCGCCGAAGTCCAGCAGGTCGAGCGCCTGCTGGTCGTCACCGGGGGTCTGCGAGGCCAGGGCGTAGGTGCCCTTGCGGTTGAGCCGCCCGTCGGCGAAGAACGTGCGGGCGACGACGCCGGTGTTCTTGACCTTGACCTTGACCGTCACCGGCTCGCCCGCCGCCAGCACGGTCTTGGCGCTCGTCGGCAGCGCGGGGCTGCTCGACACCGGGGCCGGGACCAGCGAGACGGACCCGGTGAACGGCTGCGCCGTGGTGATGCCCTCGACGGGGTTCGTCGCCTGGAGCACCAGCGTCCAGTGGCCGGCGGCCGGCTGACGAGCGAAGAGCTGCACGCCCGGCACCAGGGTGGCGTTCCCGTCGGCGTCGATGACGACGTTGCTCTGGACCGCGACGGCCTGCCCCTGCGGGGAGACGAGGGTGCCCTCGAGGACCTCGAGCGGCTCGGTCTGCCCGCGCAGCTTGATGCCCACCGACAGGCTCGGCTGCCCGACCGGGACCAGGATGTCGTAGGAGTTGGACTGGGCCGGTGCACCGCCGCGGCCGTTGCCGCCGGTGATCACGCCGGTGAAGGTGGAGGTCTTCGTCCCCTTCGGCAGCACGCTCGCGCGGAGCGAGACGGGCATGCTCAGCGCACCGGCGTTGGTGCCCCGGACCTGGATGGAGGCCGCCAGGTCGCCCGGGTTCTTCGGCAGCGGCAGCGAGGCCGAGACGACGACCGAGCTGCCGCCGTGCACCGACGCCTGCGAGACCTTGGCCGAGGCCAGCTTGGCGAACGCGCGCTGCTGGTAGCTGAAGGCGACCTTGCCGCTGAAGGCCGGGTTGGCCACCATGAACAGCTTCCAGGTGCCCGCGACCGGGTTGCGGACGTCGACGTGGCCGAAGTTGCCCGCCCCCTGCGGGATCGAGTAGGCCTGGTAGATCCCGCGGGGGTCGACCAGGACCGCGGACACGGCGTAGTCGCCGCCCTGGAAGGCGATCGAGGCGTCGAGCCGGTCGACCCCCTTGCGCACCGAGATGGTGCGGGACGCGTAGGCGCGGTCGGCCCCGAAGGCGCTCAGCACCTTCGGCAGGGCCTGGCCGTCGAACGCGACCGAGCCGGTGCCCGAGGTGACGGTCTTGGTCAGGGCCCGGACGCTCGCGTGCACCTTCTGGGTGTAGCGGGAGGCGTTGAGCAGCCGGAAGGACGCCTTCACGCTCGTCCCCGCCTTGCCCGACAGGTCGAGCTGGGAGCGGTCGGCGACGAGCGAGGTGCCCGTGTTGGTCCGCGGGATCGCGGTGGCCCCCTCGGTCGGGACCGAGAGCGCCGCCTTGACGGCCGCGATGGTGTCGACCTCGCCGGCACCCTGCAGCTGGGCCGGGTGGCGCAGGTCGCGGGCGGTGCTGGTCAGCAGCCGCTTGACCAGCGAGGGCGAGGGGTCCGGAGCGCCCGGGTGGCCCGTGCGGTACGCCGAGATGACCAGGGCGGCAGCCCCGGCGGTCAGCGGCGCGGACTGGCTGGTGCCGCCGAAGAGCTGGATCCCGCTCGGGCCGGCTGCGTCGGTGTTGTCCGCGCAGTCGACGAACAGGGCCTGGTTGGGCGAGCAGACCGCCCAGCCGAGGTCACCGGGGGCGACCACGTCGGGCACCTTCTGGTTCTGCGCGAAGCCGCCCGAGGAGATCTGGGAGATGTTGTCGCTCGCGTAGCCCTTGACGCCCGGCACGTCGATGTAGCCGTACTGGGTCTGCTGGTAGCCGCGGAACGTCGTGGTGGCCCCGACGGAGATGACGTCCTTCGACGACGCCGGCGAACCGGTCGTGCTGGTGCCGCCCGCGTCCCCGGTGCTGACCACCACGCTGACGCCGGCCCGGGTGGCTGCGCCGTTGGCGAGCGAGATCGGGTCGTCCTGGGTGTCGGGGAAGGGGTTCGCGCCGAAGGACTCGTTCAGGACGTCGACGTGGGCGGTGCTGACCGCGTAGTCGATGGCCTGGACGAAGCGCGAGGTCGGTGCGGTCGACTGGCCGAAGACCTTCAGGCCGACCAGGTTCGCCCCCGGCGCGATCCCGGTGACGGTGATGGTGCAGCCCGCCGGCAGCGCCTGCTCCTCGTTGACGTAGTCGGCGAGGTCGTAGCTCACGTTGCCCTGGGCGGCGATGCTGCTCGCGTCCCCGAACGCCTCGGCGCCGCTGGTGGGCGCGCCGGGACCGTCGTTGGTGAAGTCCTGGTAGTCGCTGAAGATCGACTGGCCGTTGCGCTGGAAGTCGGGGTTCTCCGGGTCCAGGCCGTCGGCGATCCAGCCGACCGTGACGCCCTCGCCGCGGGTGATGGCGTGCGAGCCCCCGTTGCCGTGGACCGACTCCGCCCGCATCGTCTGCAGGCCCTCCGGCTCGTGCAGCGGGGCGGCCGGGTTGCTCGTGCAGCCGCGCGCGGTGGCGGCGCTGGCGGCCCTCCCGGCGGCCTCCGCCGCGCTCCGGTCGTGCCGGGGCAGCGTGAGCTGGCGGTCCGGGACCACCGAGGCGACCCGCGGGTCCGCCGCGAGCGAGGCGGCACCGGCGGCGTCCACCGTCATCGCCATGGCGTTGACGGAGGTGAACCGGTGGATCTTGCGTGCGCCGAGCTCCTCGGCGCGGTCCACCACCGCGGACTGGTCGGTGCGGATCTGGGAGGTGCGCCGCTCGAACGCCGAGCGCGCCCGGGTGCTGACGGCGTGCTGGTCGCGCAGGATGACGATGACGTCGGAGCTGGCCGCGGGGGCGGACGTCGGCGTCAGGGGCGCCGCTGGTGTCGGTGGCGCCGCGGACGCCGGTATCGGGACGAGCAGGACGAGGCCGAGAGCGGCGCCGGTGAGGACGACGCCGGTGGGACGACGGATGGGCAATGTTCCCCCAGGTGAGGACCTCCGGTGCGGAGGTCGAAGGCTGAACCGGTGCTGAGAAGACCGGACCCGTCGCTGAATGTAGGCCACCGGGGCACCGGGTGGCCACCGGGCCCCGAACTCGTCCCCACTGGGGCCGTTGGGCGTACGGACCGGCCCAGGGCGGGCCGGCGTGAGCACCCCGTCGTTCTCAGGATCGGGCCCGCTCCCGAGCGGGTGGGCCAGTCCGCGGCGCCCCGCTCCCCGGCCGGTCGACCGGTCACCGGCAGGATGGGCAGCACCTCGACCAGCGCGAGCCTGCGACCCGATCGGAGCCCTTCCCGTGCGCGGTGTGTTCCTGCCCGGCAACTCCACCACCGAGATCCGCCACCTGCCCGACCCCGAGCCGGGCCCGGGTCAGGTGCTGCTGGCGATGCGGGCGTCCACCATCTGCGGCTCCGACATCCGGGCCATCTACCGCGAGCACGCCCAGGGCGACCCGGCCGAGATGTACCAGGGCGTGGTCGCCGGCCACGAGCCGGCGGGTGAGGTGGTGGCCGTCGGTCCCGGCACCGGCCGGGTGCGGGTCGGCGACCGGGTCTGCGTCTACCACATCAGCGGCTGCGGCCAGTGCGACAGCTGCGTCCGCGGCTACCAGATCAGCTGCTCCTCGCCCGCCCGCGCCGCCTACGGCTGGCAGCGCGACGGCGGCCACGCCGACCTCATCCTCACCGAGGAGCGCGACTGCATCCTGCTGCCCGACTCCGTCACCTTCCTCGACGGCGCCTGCGTGGCCTGCGGCTTCGGCACCGCCTACGAGGGGCTCATCCGGGCCGGCGTCAGCGGCCGCGACAGCCTGGCCGTGGTCGGTCTCGGGCCGGTCGGCCTGGCGGCCGGCCTGCTGGGCGGCAAGCTCGGCGCCGTGCCGCGGGTCGGCTTCGACCCGAGCCCGGAGCGGCGCGACCTCGCCCTGCGGCTCGGCGCCGTCGACGCGGCCTACGGTCCCGACCAGGTCGAGGAGGCCCGGGCCCTCCTCGGCGGCGGCGCGCACGTGGCCATCGACTGCTCGGGCAGCGAGCCGGGCCGCGGCACCGCCGTCGCTCTGGTCCGCGAGCGCGGCCGCGTCGTCCTGGTCGGGGAGGGCAACGGGCTGACCGTGCCCGAGGTCAGCCCCACCCTCATCCACCCCTCGGTGACCATCCTCGGCTCCTGGGTGACCAGCCTGGAGCACATGCGCGAGCTCGTGGCCCGGCTCCCGGTCTGGGGGCTGCACCCCGAGGTGGTGGTCAGCGACACCTTCCCGCTGGCCGAGGCCGACGCCGCGTACCGGCTCGCCGACGCCGGCCGCTCCGGCAAGGTCGCACTGGTGCCCTGAGGGACGTCCCGCGGGCGCCGGCGTCGCCGGCGCGAGGACCCGCTCCCGCGCCGTCAGGTCTGGGGACGGCCGCCGCGCTGCACCTCGTGCATCACCTCGACGGCGCGGAACCCGAAGCGGGCGTTGACGGCCCGCATCGGCCCGTTCGTCGCGTCGGTCCAGGTGTGGACGTACCGGGCCTCGGGCACCTCGCTCGCCAGCCGGTGCAGGTTGGCCGCCTTGAGCCAGCTGCCGATCCCGTGGCCCCGGTCCCCGGCGAGCACGTACGTGTCGTCCTGCAGGGCGTTGCCCCGGTCGCTGCCCTGGACGAGCAGCAGGCTGTAGCCGGCGGGGCGGCCGTCGGGCGCGGTGACGAGCGAGACGAGGGAGAGGTGGCCGCGGTCCTGCAGCCGCACGTCTGCGGCGGCCAGGGACTCCGGGGTGACCACCTCGGGGTCGCTGTCGACGTCCCCGGTCGGCACCTCGGCGTTCATCCCGCTCCGCAGCCGCGCCATCGTCGCCAGGTGCTGCTCGGGCGTCAGCCCCGTCCAGGAGGTCAGCGTCCAGCCGCGGCGGGCGGCGTCGCCGCTCGCGGCCAGCTGCGCGAGCCGCCCCGGGGGGAGGGGCAGGTCCAGCACCAGCCGCTCCTCGGTGTGGACGCTCTCGAACCCCGCCCGGCGGGCGAAGGACAGGCCGGGGGAGACCCCGTCGAGCGCCGTGACCTCCCCGAGCAGGGTGGTCAGCCCGGCCGTGGCCGCCTGCGCGGCCATCTCGTCGAGGAGCAGGGAGCCGATCCCGCGCCGGCGGTCCTCCGGCGGCACGGTGACGTCGACCTCCCCGAGGTGGGTGTCGTGCTCGGTGTCGCGCTCCAGGACGGCGGTGCCGACGCACACCCCGCCCTCGAACGCGCCGACTGCATGCCGGACCGCCCGCGTCTGGTGCAGGAGCTGGGACCGCAGCGCCGCGGCGGAGGTCACCACCGGCGCGTGCCGGCCGGCAGCCGCACCGGCCCGCAGCGCGGCGTACCAGGCGGCGAACTGCTCGTCGTCGCGGGCGTCGAGCACGGACAGGTGCACCATCGCCCCAGCCGAGCACGGGCGCGACGGGCTGTCGCCGGAGTTGATCTGGCGGCCGGCCGGCCGGCCGGGCGGGCGGGCGGGAGGTGCCGGGGCGGGCCCTCGACCGGCGTCCGGTGCGTCGGGTGGCCGACCGACGCCGCCTGTTCATCTTAGGTTCGCTACCTATCCACCCGTCCGGCAGCACCGCTGTGCAGACTCGGGGGCATGCAGACTCCGGGGACCGGCGCTGAGCCGTGCACGATCGACGAGTACACCGAGTGGAACGCGAAGCAGCTGGCCTCGCAGTCCGTCAGCCGCCGCACGCTGCTCACGGCGGTGATGGCGGGCGCGGGCGGCTACGCCGCGGCCCAGTACAAGCTGGCCGGCACCGCGTTCGCGGCCGGCGGCGGCACGGCCGGCACCAGCGGCACGGTGATCTCGGGCCGCCACCTCTCCTTCATCCAGGACCACCACGGCCGCCCCGACACCGCGATGGCGGTCACCGCGCAGCTGGTCAGCCGGACCGGCTCGCTGCCGAAGAAGCTCCGCGCCTTCGTCGACGTGGGCACCGAGGCCGGGCACTACGGCACCCGGGTCGAGGCGGAGATCGTCCACCTCGTCGGCCAGTACGCCATCCCGGGCGGCCCCCTGGGCAGCCAGTTCTACGCCAAGGCCCAGGTCCGCGGGCTACGGGCCGACACCGTCTACCACTACCGGCTGCGGCTCTCCGACGGCACCACCAGCGGCGAGGCGTACTTCACCACCGCCCCGAAGCACAAGGCCGGCGCCCACCTGCACCAGCGCGACCTGCCCGCGCCCTTCACCTTCACCGCGTTCGCCGACGTCGGCACCAACAGCGCCCCGACCGACCCGCGCTACGCGTGGAACGACGACCCGCAGACGGTGCGCGACGCCGGTGGCACCTGGCCGCGCGGGGTGTTCGACGACAACTACTACTCCGCGACCGACCCGATCGCCGGCCCGGACGGCACCGACCCGCGTCCGGCGGCCACGCTGACCAACCTGATGTCCACCCAGCGTCCGGTGTTCACCCTGCTGGCCGGGGACATCTGCTACGCCGACCCGGGCGGCAGCGGGCTGCCGGCCGACGACTCCCACTCCCCGGCGGGGGCGACCAAGCCCGGCACGAACCTGTTCAACCCCTACGTCTGGGACGTGTTCCTCAACCAGATCGAGGGCCAGGCGGCCTTCTCGCCCTGGATGTTCGCCACCGGGAACCACGACATGGAGCCCCTGTACGGGAACACCGCCTACCTCGGCGACAGCCCGGTGCACGGCTACGGCGGCCACGAGCACCGCCTCGACCTGCCGAAGAACGGCCCGCGCACCTGCCCCTCGGTGTACCGGTTCGTCTACGGCAACGTCGCGGTGATCTCGGTCGACGCCAACGAGCTCTCCAACGAGATCCAGACCAACAAGGGCTACTCCGACGGCGCGCAGCTGCGCTGGCTGACCAGCACGCTGAAGCGGTGGCGGACCGACCCGGAGGTCGCACCCGGCATCGACTTCGTGGTGGCCTTCTTCCACCACTGCGCGTACTCCACCACCAACAACCACGCCTCCGACGGCGGTGTCCGCGACGCCCTGGACCCGCTGTTCTCCCGCTACCAGGTCGACCTCGTCGTGCAGGGGCACAACCACCTGCTCGAGCGGACCGACCCGATCAAGAACGGCGTCCCCACCCGCAAGGCGCCGGACGGCTCGGTCGTCGAGCCGGCCACCGAGGGCGTCACCTACATCTGCGTGGGCAGCGGCGGGCGACCGCGCTACCCCTTCCGGCCGGCGCCGAGCCCCACCGCGCCGCCCGCCGAGGGCGTCACCCCGACCGGTCCGCAGCTGCTGCCCGAGGGGCAGCGGTACCGCGGCTACACCCCGCCGGGCGGGGCCAACAGCAGCGAGAACAACACCGAGAACGTGGTCAACAGCTACGTCTGGTCGGCCGAGGGCACCGCGGTCGGGACGAACGGGTACCCCCAGGGCACCCGGGTCGCCGAGGAGGTCACCTGGTCGCAGGTGCGCTACGACGACTACGCGTTCCTGGCCATCGACGTGGAGCCCGCGGTCCTGGGCAAGAAGACCACGCTGACCATCCGCACCCTGGCTGACGCGCTCCCGGGCACCAACGAGCCGTACACCGAGATCGACCGCATCACGCTGGAGCGGAAGGCCGGGCACGGCCGGGTGCGGCACGCCGCCGCTGACCGTCCGGCCGTCACCGAGGGCGGGCAGCAGGGCCCCGCGGCCTCGGAGCCGTCGGGGAGCCACTCCTAGACGTCGGGGGCGGCGACCGAGGAGGCGGTGGCTGACCTGCCGGCCAGCGCTGGCGCGAGGGGGTGCCTGCCCGTGCCGACCCGGTGCCGGGCATCGTGGGTCCCGCTGACCCATCCGCGGGAGGACACCGATGACCGACCCCAGCCGTCCGAGCGAGCCCGGCCGCCACCGGCCGGGCCCGGTCCGTCCCACCGCGTCCAGCGCGCTCCGGCTCCGACCCGCGGTGGAGGCGCGGATCACCGGCGGGTTCTGGGCCGGGCGCCGAGCGGTCAACCGCGAGGTGTGCGTCCCCGGGGGCTGGGACCGGCTGCAGGAGGCCGGCAACCTCCACGACGTCGAGCTCGCCGCCGGGCGGGCGGCGGGGGACCCCGCCGGCGACCTGCCGTTCCTGGACTCCGACCTCTACAAGTGGCTGGAGGCGGTGGGCTGGACGCTGGGCGACCCCGACCTGGCCACCGCGGCCGCCGGCCAGCTGCTGGCCCGGCTGGCCGAGAGCACCGAGCTGCTGGCCGCGGCGCAGGAGCCGGACGGCTACCTCGACTCCCACTTCCAGGTCCGCCACCCCGGCGAGCGGTTCGCCCAGCTGCCCTGGGGGCACGAGCTGTACTGCGCCGGGCACCTGGTCCAGGCCGCGGTCGCGGTGCACCGCAGCACCGGCGAGGACGGGCTGCTGCAGGTCGCCCGCCGGGTCGCCGACCTCGTGGTGGCCACCTTCGGCACCGGTCCGGGGCAGGTCGACGGGGTCTGCGGGCACCCCGAGATCGAGACGGCGCTGGTCGAGCTCTACCGCGAGACGGGCGAGCAGGCCTACCTCGACCGGGCGCGCGGCTTCGTCGACCGCCGCGGCCACGGCCTGCTGGGCGACGACCGGTTCGGCCGGCAGTACTGGCAGGACCACCTCCCCGTCCGCGAGGCAGCGACGGTCGAGGGGCACGCCGTCCGCCAGCTCTACCTGCTGGCCGGGGTGGCCGACGTCCACGCCGAGACCGGCGACCCGTCACTGCTGGCGGCGTGCGAGCGGCTGTGGGCCGACATGGTCGCGACCAGGACCTACCTGACCGGCGGGATCGGCGCGCACCACCGCGACGAGGCGTTCGGCGACCCGTACGAGCTGCCCGACGAGCGCGCCTACTGCGAGACCTGCGCGGCGATCGCGTCCGTCCAGCTGAGCTGGCGGCTGCTGATGGCCACCGGCGAGGCGCGCTACGCCGACCTGCTGGAGCGCACGCTCTACAACGGCTTCCTGGCCGGGCTGTCGCTGGACGGCGAGCGCTACAGCTACGTGAACCCGCTGCAGGTCCGCGACGGGCACGTGGCCGGCGGCGGCGACGGCGACCCGGGCCGCGTGCCGTGGTTCCGCTGCGCCTGCTGCCCGCCCAACGTGATGCGGCTGCTGGCCTCGCTCGAGCACTACGTCCTGCTCGGTGGCGAGGACACCGTCGCCCTGCACCAGTACGTGAGCGGCGAGTACACCGCCGAGGTGGCCGGGGGCCGGGCCCGGCTGGTGGTGGCCACCGACTACCCGTGGGACGGGGCCGTGCGGGTGCAGGTGCTGGACGCGCCGGCCGGGCCGTGGACGCTGGCCCTGCGGGTGCCGCTCTGGGCGGGCGAGGGGGTGGCCCTGACCGTGGACGGGGAGGCCGCCGCCGGCGGACCCGCAGCGGGCTGGTGGCGGGTGGCACGGGTCTGGCAGGGCGGTGAGCAGCTGCTGCTGACCCTGCCGCTGGAGCCGCGGCTCACCGCGGCCGACCCGCGCGTCGACGCCGACCGCGGCTGCCTGGCCCTGGAGCGCGGCCCGCTCGTCTACTGCGTCGAGTCCGCCGACCACCCCGGCCACCGGCTCGACGACGTGCTGCTCGACGCCGACCGGCCGCTGCGGGCCGAGGCCCGCCACGGCGACCTCGGCGACGTGGTGGTCGTGCTGGCCACCGGCTCCAGCCGGCCGCGGCCGGAGACGACGTGGTGGCCCTACGGCTCCCCGGCGCCGACGGCGGCGACGATGGGGACGGGGGCGACGAGAGGGGTGAGCGAGGCGGGGGAGGCGGTCCGGCTGACCGCCGTGCCCTACTTCGCCTGGGGCAACCGCGCCCCCGGCGCGATGCGGGTCTGGCTGCCCGTGCGCTGACCCGACCGGGTGCGGGCACAGGGTGGGGGGCCATCATGGTCGGGGCAGGACCTCTGCCCCGACGACCGCACAGCGCAGGAGGATCCCATGGGACTGGACGAGCTCAAGGACAAGGTCGGCGACGCCGGCATCGAGAAGGCCAGCGACGCCGGGATCGAGAAGGCCGGCGACATGGTCGAGGACAAGACCGGCGGCAAGGGTGCCGAGCAGATCGAGAAGGGCGAGGGCATCGTCGACGGCAAGATCGGCGAGTGACCGACCGCCACTGAGCGATCCTCGGACGGCGCGGCCGGGCTCGTCCCGGTCAGCTCGCCCGCCAGGGCCGCCACCACCCCACGCCTGCGGGCGTCGGGAGGGTGGCGGCCCTGCTGCGTCCGGGCCCCCGGGTCGGGACATCGCGCCGTCGCTCCGCCCGGCCGAGTCCCCCCGGGCGCGATGCCGGAGCGGTGCGCAGCCGTGACCGCACCGGGACCCCGACCACCTCGCCGCGGTGCAGACCGGTGAGCAGACGCGCGACGGAGCGGTCGTCCGGCCCCTCCGGCCCGCCTGGGCGGTGCGTCCGGC
>Ga0210040_10007539_pt1 | contig 13137 bp, 8 predicted proteins | sample CryGeyCG12114_NA_FD_185462 | JGI IMG/M metagenome (GOLD analysis project Ga0210040, IMG submission 185462) | Groundwater microbial communities from aquifer - Crystal Geyser CG19_WC_8/21/14_NA (SPAdes) (version 2) | ecosystem: Environmental > Aquatic > Deep subsurface > Groundwater | place: USA... | reverse complement strand
CAAGTTGGGATGCATAAGATTTTGTGGAGGAACAAGTTAGATAAAAATGCACAATTTAGACTGTTCTGTAACTTCTCTTATTTTCTCAACAGAGATATACCATATGTATGTGCTAACTTTTCAGTCAGTGGCAGATACCATGCAGCAAGATGTTCAATATCCTATTTTTAGACGTATATTCAACTTTTTACACAGCTTCTATTTCAGTTTTTCTAACTTTATGTGTTTCACTACACATATCTAAGGATGTTTGTTTCCACGATATATACAACAGACAGATTCGGCACTCCAGTCAGGTAGTTTTAGTCATTTTGTACGGCACAAGACAAAATATTTGATCAATGAATTGAAAAAATGTAAACTTTTCCTTTGGTGTAGTACTAGCATACTTGGCATTTTCACTGATAGTTAAGTACCTTACTTTCCAAAAATACATTCCCCACCATGGGTAACTCTCAAAGTTCTGGCAACAAAAAGCTTGGAATCGCTCCGAGAAAACTCCTGTCTTTAAAATCATTTAGTAACAACAATAACAACTTTTTTAGCAAGAAAAAGAGCAACAAAGGATTACAATATCCAGTTCCTTCGGATGCAGGTATACACAGAATTTAGGATGATTAAAGATTAAAATTTGCAATGTTTATTCAATTTTTTGCAATATTTAGAACGTCCATCTCCGCCATCCCGTCCGGAAGTTTTTCAAGAACAGAACGAATATTTCGTTATCAGTTGGGAGCCACCCGCTTATGATGGAGGTTGCCCACTCATGGGTATAAAAATAATTTTAACTGTTGTATTTACTTGTTTTGATTTTACCGTATTATCCAAAGGAACAAAAGTACATATTTTCATAGGATACATAATCCAACATTTGGAGCTCGGCATACCTGGACAAGCAGATGAATTGGATGACATGGAATGCTGGTATTCCAGCGAACCCGGTCAAGTTACACAAACGGAATGTCTGTTGCATAAACTTATTCCAGGGACAACTTACCAATTTCGAGTATTAGCTGAAAACCTTCTAGGTTATTCCGAGCCTAGTGAAGTTTCTGTACCAATTGTATTCAATCCCTATGGAGAATTAGACGACTGGTTTGCTCCACCGTATTTTACTATGGGATTAGACGAGTCATATACTGTTTATCAACATGAAAGGGCAAGAGCATTTTTTTAGAATGCTGTAATTCACAAACCAAATCGGATCCACTAGTTTTTTATGATTATTGCTTCCATTTTTCATGCAGGTAGAGTTCGTTACGGAAGTCAGGGGGCAACCTTACCCGTTGACTAGATGGTTGAATGAAAATGGCCAAGAATTACAAAAATCTTCGTCATACGGTCCACGAAGAACGTTGCTCTTAACCAATGTGAAATTAAGTGATGCTGGGCTGATTAGATGTGTAGCCGACAATGGACACGGTGCAGTAGAGTGTTCTACTAAACTCATTGTTCAAGGTTTGATTGTATGATTTGGGTACTGTTATATTGGGTCTTGCATGTAGCTTTCAAATAGCTTGTAATTTTTATCTCTTATGCATGTAGCCCCACCACTGGTTCAATGTTTGGAGAAAAAAGAACTTAATTTTCAATCTGGAGAAATAGTGAAAGTAAAGTTTGCTTTTTCTGGAAATCCTACACCGACTTTCACTGTGCACAAAGATGACGAGCTTGTAATAATTGGGAAAAGGGTCTCCTTAGATATTGAGGTAAATAGTTCGATGATGGATATCTAATATTTCAAATGTATTACATCATGCATATGCATTACTGGTTAATTTTGACCTTATCTTTCTAGCTACCAGATCAAACTTTCACATTTAAGATCCTTAACATTGAAAAAGAGGATAGTGGCTCTTATGAAATTTTTTTGGAAAATGACTTGGGGGAAGATTCACACAATTTCAGAATCAATGTTACAGGTAACGGATATTCCATTTATGAACCAGTTTTGAGCATGAAACGCAGTTGACATTTTGCACATGGATGTCGAAAATAATTCCATCTAAAATATTTGTTGTAGATAAGCCTGAGTCTCCCACAAAACCAGAAATTTTACAACTCAGCGATAACACATGCATCCTACAATGGAGACCAGCAAATGAGCAAGATCCAATTGACAAGTTCATTGTGGAATATTTTAGGGTCCGCTACAAATTACATTCCAGCATTCATTTCGTTTAGCCCCAAATCCTTTTACGTCAATCACACATACATTAATTGCATTACGAATGTTTACGTACTAAACAGACGGACTGGGGAGTATGGCTTACAGCGACGACCACACGAGGGTGTACAGCAAAAATTCGTGACCTTATTCCCGGCTCAAAATACAAGTTTCGGATCAAAGCCGAAAATTCTCACGGAGTCGGTGAGCCCAGTGATGAATCTGTTGAGATCCATATTACTGACTCAAATTACAGAAAGAGCACTGATGGAGATGGGTATGTACCAACAATTCAATAGCTCGGTCTAACTGTTACCGTTAAAAACATTATTTTCACAAATTAATATGTTTTGCCCAGGTTGCTTATGAAAACAGTAATAGAAGAAGAAGAGCAAGACGTAGAAAAAGGTATAAATATAATGTGATAGGATTAATTAAATTAGTGTTCGGTATTCCATTACTCAAATCATCCATCTTTAGTGAGTTCATTGTTATGCTTTTCATTTTGTATTTCAGACATTGATCAAAAATCTAATATGACAAACGAAGAATTTATGCGAAAATTAAAAGATTTATCAACCTCTTCATCAATTGGAGAAATCAGTGATTTAGATTCCTCATCCCAACCTTACAAAATAAATCATCGACAATCATATGACGAAAAAATGCGCCCTTACGACGAAAATATGGTTTCACTCCTACACAAAGAAACCAGTGGAAGTGAAGCCCTGCTAGATTTATACTCGTCCGTTCAGAAGCCCAAAAAGCATGTAACCCTTGAACGACCTCAAAGTGCAACATTCGAAAAAGACTTCAATTCCCACAAAAATGAAAGCGCACTGGACTCTGCAAGTAGTTGTGAGGACAAAAAACCGTACACCAAAACCACACTTTCACCCATTAGAGATTTCCGTCCACGAAGTCGATCTCGAAGTCCAATGCCAAATTTCGAACCGAAACCAGAAGATGACAAATTACTAAGTGACTTGACATTCGAACCAAAAAACACTGTTCCCGATGTTCCCGTGGAAGAAAAACGGGCACCAACTCCCGCATCCGAAATCGTTCTTAGATCCCCATCTTTAGACAAACTTACTGACTACATTTCCATGAAAGTTGCACATCGTGATGCACGAGTAGCAGATTCATTGCGAGCATTTTCTTTAGGCAAAATGTACCATTCTTCAGCTCGACTTTTGCAACGAGAAGATGACAATGGAGCCACTGATGATGAAACCGACGATCCGTTGAATTTTAATGTTAAGAAACCAAAACGTGTCACTCTGAGTACTCCAAATATGAGTACAGGACCCCGAGTCATTCTTTGCGATGAAGAGAAGCCCCCACCAGTAGTGATCACAGAATGCTCCCTAACTGTATGCAACAATTCACAAGTACAGCTATGGCGAAGTGACATAGGATTGGCACACGATCGAATTTTCGATGAAGAAAATCTTGTAATCAAGGAAAAACCTATTGCCGTCAACATTGACGATGAACCACCGCCCGGTTTACTTCCGAACACCGATCCGCCACAAAAGATGAAGGAAATTTACAATGAAATTGTAGGCAAGAACATTGGGCGAGTTAGAAAACCAAGATATGTACATAACCCCGGTACAAGTGCGATTGGAACTGTTAGTTTGACGGGGAGTAATACCGGAAACAATGATAACAAAGGAAACGATAAAGATTCAAATTCGGATTTGGCTCCCGCCATCATGGATGTGAGTCCGGAAGCCAATCAACATGGTGGACTAGGTGTAAATTCTAAAACCATCGTAAAGACAGGCTTATTTATTTTGTTGTCTCCACTTTTGTTCCTTAATGTTTACCTCACCATCATAGTATTTTGCATGTTTGTCGCCCAAATGTACCATTTTCGAGAATGACTGTCACTCAGTGACAGTATTAAGTAAGTAAGAAGTAAAGTTACATGTTTTTGAGCTTGTAATTTATTGTGTGAGTCTACGATTGGAGAGAAATAAAGTGGAGAATCTTTCACATGAGTCAAGGTGTTTCTCTGTAAGAAATGAGGATTCTTTTCTTTGTCTCGTTGCAAATACAATCAGTAGCGTAATTACTTTTGCCAAAATTATGATACCCACTGAATGGTAAAGCAATTTTTGCCGACACCGTTTGCCCCATGCTGCAACCATTTCAGTTAAGTTAGCAAGCACGGTGGCTACGCGTTTCAGATTGGGACAGACAGGATGTAAACATTGAGCGACAAGCATATAAAGCATTTCGTATAGCAAGAAGTCATCGGAATGCAATGATTAACAAAAGGATAAATTGGAAAGACATTCACATTACCAGCAAACCCCTTTGGTATGTTTCCGTATAGAGATCGTCTAGATGGAAAAATGCATGTCATGCATGGATTCATCCAAAAAAGTTCGTAAACATATAGAAAGGAATCAGAACAGAACTAGGTCGAGGTGATGTAGTAGCATCCTTAATGGCTAACTAGATTATAACATGGTCTCTACAGTAAGTTAGTCTGCCGGTTTACGAGCGAAGTTAAAAGAACATGCATCATTCTCTGTATACGATCTTCATCTCACACTAAATAAACTAACTAACTAATCTCCCAGCTTACTAACTGACTAGGTGAAGTACACAAGTAGGATAGTGGTAGAGCATGGTAATTGGCAGACATTGAACGAGCCTAAAAATAAGTAGTGCCTATGATGTGCCTAAAAATAGAGATTTCGGGAGAAAAATCCATGCACCTTTTTTTATACAGCTTCTTTTCTTTTCCTTTGAAAACATGCATTAGAACGGGTCCATGTGTTGCACAAGGCATGGCGTACAACCCGTTTTTTCCGCATACGCAATTTAACATGGACGAGTTGGAAAAGTCGGGACAGACGTTCCACTGTTACAGCTACAGTCCGTCGTGTAGTTTTTAGGTTTACAACAGCAGTTTCTAGTTAGTTTAAACTAACCAGGTTAAGTAGTGCAATAGTTAGTAGTAATAAGCAAAAAGTTACAAGGTTACTTTCAGTGTCATCGGGAAAGTTTCACAGTTTTGCTCACCTGAGTTGGTACATCCACACAAACTATCGTTCACAGACTTGACACCATTTATAATTACAATAATTGTCCTCCAATTATCCGCTTTACACGAACGATACATTTTGTAATAACATAATCATTTATTATTCCCTAGATATGCAGTGATTGACTAGATAGTGTTACAATTACGACCAGATTATAGCTAGTTTGTGTTAACTTTTATTTTGGGAGTAGTAGTGCCAATGGGATCTAAATGCTGCAAGTGTACGAATGAAGAGAAGTTAGTTTTGAACATTTTCTATCTCATATTGTAGATCAAACTGATTTAGTAACCGAATAACAAGAATTTTCATATATTAGTATCATTTAATTTAATGCTGTTCTTCTACCTCCATAGGTGGAATTAACATAACATAGAGACGCCTCACCAGACTATGTTGCACGATGGCTTTATTCTCTTTTATTTTTATGTTATTCTCAAACAGAATACGTCGACAACTGGAGAGCTATAAGCTGAACAATAATAACTATCCTTTGACAATCAGTGAGATCAGGCCGGACACTTTGCAGTGCAGAGAAGTAGCCATGACAAGTGGAAGAGGACCGCCCGGATTTTTACGCGAGTTGAGTGATGTTGCTTTGAAAATTGGCACCAAGTTGTCTCTCAGTGTTGAAATCACCAATAATAATAATCCTGTCGAGTCGCTAAAGGTAACAAATTTCAATCTACAAGCTTATTATCATGACGAAGTCTGAACGAACGAAATTGATTCTTGCATTCTCTTTTACACACAGGTAAGTTGGTTTTGTAACGATGTACTGATAGAGAAAGGTGAGCGCTACAATGAAACAAAGGATGGACGATTTTACACAATGGACGTCCATCCTTCACTTCAAATGGATAGTGGCACATGGACTTGTGTGGCTGAAAACAAATCAGGACATGTATCCTCTTCATGCATTGTTACTGTGATGGGTAAGAACATCTCTTAAGCTAATTCCCATTAAACATATCTAACTCTCCTTTTTGATTAAAAAAAACTATAAAATTCAGTGCCTCAGTCATACAAGGTGCCAGAATTTTTGGAAGGACTCCAGGCAATCATGACCGACGCAGGAACCGTTTCCTTAGAATGCAAAGTACATCATTCCCTTTTAATTGCGCCATTAGTTATCGTAATCTATACATTTTTGACACTCAATATGATCTGGATAGGTGATAGGGACGCCCACACCAAAACTAACATGGTGGAAAGACGGTCATGAGTTGAAGCCAGGAGATATCCTTGGCCTTCACGGGCACTCCTCATTAGGCACGTACACATGTGTTGCAAGCAACATTATGGGCCGGGCTACATCCACATCCCAACTGAATGTGCTTGAAAGTCCAGCCAAAGTGCGACTAATCGAAGGACCTGAGCCCACAACACGTGTTAAAATTGGGGACCGAGCGGAACTCTACGTAAAATTTGCCAAAGCAGAACATATCAAAGCCGTTAAATGGTACAATAAACGAGTACCGATTGCTCACAGTAGTCGCACCGTACAACAATTGCTAGACCACAGTGCCATCTTGGTTTTAAATCCTGTAGAAATCCAAGATGAAGGCGAATGGCTTTGCGAGTTGGAGACCAAAACTGGTAAGAAAATCGTCATCAGTGAAACTGTCATGGAAGTGGTTCTACCAAGAAACTACCGGCGTCCTAAATTCTTGGAAAATCTCAAAGCAGTGCTAACTGAAGAAGGATTGGTGAGTTTTGAATGCAAAGTGGTAGGCTACCCCACTCCAGAACTTCACTGGTTCAAAGACAGTTATGAACTGAAACCTGGTGACGTGTACCACTTGAGTGGCGCAAATAGTTTGGGTGTGTATACCTGTGTAGCTCATAATTGTATGGGGGATGCGGAATCTAGTACTGAATTGACATTGTCCGATATTCAACATCAACTCAGTGATGAAGAGCGTAAAGAACTTTTGAAGAAAAGTCCACCCAAGTTTGTTCAAGGGTTGAAGTCTTTGGAAGTGGCGGCGAATACGACAGATTTTTACTTAAGAGTCCAAGTGAATGATTTGAGTGCTGTGATAAGTTGGTTGCAGGATGATGTGGATATTAGCAACCAATATAGATTAGGGAATGAGGGGAATGGAGTTCACCATTTGCACATGGAAAGAGTGGAATTTCATCATCAAGGGGAATGGAAATGTTGTGCTACTAATGAGTTTGGTCATACATTCACGGCTGCTCGCATTTCCCTGATCATCCCTTCGAATTTTAAGAAACCAAAGTTCCTCGAGAATCTCAAAGCTGTGCTAAGTCGGGAAGGGACGGTGAATTTGGAATGCAAAGTCATTGGTGTGCCACAACCTACTCTCACGTGGTTCAAAGATAATGTGGAATTGAAGGCAGGAGATATTCATCGGATTGTTAGTGGCCAAGATGGAACGTGCTGCTTGGGCACTTACACATGTGTGGCGAGAAATTGCATGGGGGAAGTCAGCTCCAGTGCTGCTCTGCTGGGCTTTGAAGGTAATGTTTATTGGTTTTGAGGAGCTATGCATCTTTTTCGTTTACATTCCAAAATAGGCCCGGTGTGCATGATAGTAGGAGTAGTTAGTTAGTGGTGTGTATTTTAGAGTAATATATATACACGGAAGCAAAATGCAGGCAGTCATAAAGCTCTTTTTATGCGTGTTTTTCTGTTCCTCTACGATTTTTGTTTTGTGATTGAAAACTTACTGAAAATCAATGCACTCACGGAGAAGTGTTGATTTGACTGCTCATACTGTATTTTCAATGTCCTTGAGAATAAACTATAATGCCAAAAGAAAATAAGCTACCAACAACAACTACGAAAAAAATCAAAATATTTTGGTTATTTGAGGTATGCAGATGAAATTTAGTAGGAGAATACAAGTTTTCAAAACGCTGAAAGTAACATAGAAGGATAATTTCAGTATGGAATGTGGAAACGCGTTAACTACGAAAGCGAACCCTCATTTTCACACACTACACGTTTGTTTGTATGTCTGCCTTCACGAGAGGCTTTCCACTCGTAAGAATATTGTTATCTTTAGGTAGCTTATCTTCCGTTTGCACATGTCGTCACGAGTACAAAAATCTTACAACTTTGAACACATGTTCTGTAGGTAGGCACGTCATAAGCACACCGCAAATCTGCTAGAAGGCATTTAAGATGACGAACATGCACATGAAATCATTCGATTTGAGGGTGCTAACTATTTTTTTCTAAACTACCGCAAAAATAATAATAAAAGGACTTTATTATATCATAGAAATCAATTGCACATAAGCATGTCCATGCAGGAATTCAACTCAGAAAGAAATGGAAGCACATAGAAACCAACTAAATATGTATGCTAAAGAGAAAGAGTTTTGCAAGGTAGCCAAACTTTCATCTTATGTATCATTAGATCCCAACTGGTCCTCCCAAAATAGTCACAACATCTACTACATCCAAGCAGCCATTTGAGTCAGTAGACATAATACAGTGCAGGTATCATTATGCGATGATCACAACATTACATGTTTTTCCCATTATCATCTGCCATCTAACTAACAACCTAAGATCCCATCCTATAGCCAACTCACGCATGCCAATTCCATGTTGTTCTGCCTACACAAATCAAGAAATGCGTGGGCTTTTTATCGCCTTTTTTACTATTAGCTCATAATACACAATTTGATGATGGTTGGGATCCATGATATTGCAAAAAAATTGAATCTCTCAGGAATAATTCACACTTTTGCACTCGAACGTATTATTTTTAATAATGCTAAGCCATGACAGTAACATTGAAAAAAATTTCTCTTTCGCTCTACCCTTTTCCATCTGCTATTCCATTTTCACGAGCTTTTAGTTAGTTCATGTAAACATTCAGTATGTTTACATTTTAGTCTATTTAAATTACGGCACCTCATAATTCAACAAAACCCTTTGCACTGTTTACTTCGCCATAGCTTTCATGCTTACTGACACTGACATGAGCCAACAAATGTGTGTAATGCACGCACATTATGCAATAAAACATGGCAATGGAATTCTAAAGCATTGACGCTAAACCAAAACCGAATATCTTTTGATTTACAATTTGCTATTTTACCAGGACGAGAAGAAATGGGTCAACAGCAGCCGCAACAACAAAGCCAGAAAAGAGCTGTTCTCAATCAGTTAGTTCGAGATCCATCTTTATCCACAATTGTGGAGGAGAGGACATCTCAAATGCACAGTGTTATGGATGCACATTTGATGACGAAAGCGGATGAGGAGGAATTGAAAGAGATTAGTCTCAGCATAGATGGCAAAGAAGTCAGTGTCAGTTTATATGAGACTCCGGATTTGACAGAAAATGATGCCAAGCAAATTGTAGAAATGTTTGCTGATCAGTATTCTGAACGCCTTTCAGAACACAGTCTGGTTACCTTGCCCAGTCTAAGATTCGTGAAAGAAACGAGTCGCTCTGGCCCCATTATGATGGAAGCAGTTGTGATAGATGTCTCTGACGATCCATTTGAAACAGCAAAATCCGTGTCAGCCCACGCATTTTTGAAAGAAGATGCCACAGATGTAGAAGACTTTTCCGAGACTTCATTCTCAAGTCCCCTGGAGACTTCGGATAAACCTATTCCTAAAATTATGGAATCATCGCCTCCATACTACAGTGCAGATGAACACAAAAGCTCACTAGAAACGGAGATAGACTTTGCCATCCAGCAACTCAATGAGCAAAGAGAGTTAGCCCAGAAAAGTATGAGTATGTGGGAACAAAGATTTGAAGATGAAATTCGGGAACTTTCCATGGAACCAGAATCAGCTCAAATTAACGACCGGGATAATAGATCTAGTCTAAGTAGAGAACACTCATTGAGTAGAAAATCAAGTGACAAGAGAAAGAGTAGAGATTCACCTGTTATAGAAAAGATGGCAGAAAAACATTTGCTGGCTGATGATGAAGAAATTGTGCCACCCAAATTGCCTCCCAGAAGGGATCAAAAGTTAGCGAAAGCGGAATCAAAATCTAAAAAATTTGTTACTGAGGAGGAAGTCCGAAATATTAGCGCACAGGATAACGAAAAAATGTCAGCTACAAAATCTGTAGCAGAGAAAAATAATTTTTACACAGCTGAAGCTGTGGGAGTACAAATGGCAGAGCGTTTGTTATACGAAGGTGACCAATATCAACATCATGACGAGTCATTTGAGGATGAATTGACTTTAGCTTTGCAACATGATCCTTATTTAACCGGTGGAGAGAAACTGACTAAAGATGATTTCATGTATTTAACACGCGAAAAAAGTGATGATACTTTAATAGAGAGTTTGGAAAATGAACCGGAAAAGGCTAGAAGAGGGGCACAAATGGCTTGGGGTTCGGATCAAGAATTAAATGAAACTGATTTCAGCCATATGAAGGAAACTGACATAATGTATGATAGTCCTGAAGAAGAAATGAAGGTTATGACTGCCGAAGAAGAAAACTTTGAAATTGGAAGGATTGCAACCAGAGGTAAACCTTTGGATGGAGTTCAGTATGAAAAAGGATTGTATCCTCTCGAAGAAATGGCTGAAGAGGAGTACATCACTAGTGAGCAAAAGGAGGTGCAAGCTCTACAAGTAAAAAATGTCGCAGAAGAGAAAGCTAAACTGGCTCAGCAAAAGTCTCAAGTCATTGGAGTGGAACAAGTTGTTCAGAAAAAAGAACAAGTTCTTACTCAGGCTGAAATGAGGGACGACTCAATTGAATTTGAATCCGAAAGTTTGCATAGTATGCAAACCAATGGAGCAAGTCAGCATGAAGCACAAATGCTTACGGAAGCTGAGAAATTGAAAGGTGAAAAATCTCAAGTACAAGTGGTGCAAAATAAAGCTATGACTAATGAAACAAAAAAGCAAGAGCAGGCGAAATTGAATTCAACCAAAAATATAGAGCCTCTTGGTGATGACACGCCGAAGATACGTGAAAGTAAAGTTGCTGATGGAAAAACGGTTAAAAAGCCAGATGACCAGGAAACAATCGAAACAGCAAAGGACAAGCTAGACTTCGCTGAAACCAATGAAACCGAGGACACAGAAAAGAATGAAAATATATCTCAGAAACAAAATGAAAATTTAAACTCGGAAGAAAAAGTTAAAGTAGAACAACAAAAGAAGGCTAAAAGTGACGGGAAAAAATCAGTCGAAAATAAAAGCTGTAAAGAATTCAAAACGGACGATGAAATGAAAGCTGAAGAAAGTGGAAAAACAATAGAAAAGCTTCAAGATGAAAACAAGCTTGAGCAAAAAAGCAAGAGTGATGCCGACTCAGAAACAAAGCACATAGCTAACGAAAAACCATTACAAGATGAAACTAAAAAAGAAGCAGAAGTTGGGGTTAAAAAAATTGGAAAAGACGAAAAAGAAAAACCGAGTGATTCAAAAACGCTGGGAGCTGAAAAGAAAAGTAAGCACGAAGCAGATAAAAAATTCAAAATTGAAGTCGAGGGGAAATCTCAAGATGAAGATGGAAAGAAAGTTAAGGATCTTGATGAGAAAAAAATACAGAAACAGGATACTGAAACACCAGCCAGAGTAGATGAGAGAAAGCTAACAGACACTGCGGCCCAAAAAAAACTTGAAAAGAAAACTAAGGATGATGGTGAAAACGAAGAACAGCAAGTAAAGGAAAAACATGGTAATAAAGTACAGAAAGAGGTTGAAGATGTACCTGATATGCAAGCCAAACTTGAAGTTGAGAGTAAATCTAAGGAAGATGACAGAAAACAGATGGATAAGTTTCAAAAAACCGTAGCAGAAAAGAAAGGCAAAGACGACGTGAAAAATGATGAGGCTGAAAAACAAGATAAAACTCAAAATGACAAGAAAACTACAGCTGAAGAGAACGAAACAGTAAATTTTGAAGCAGACGAGAAGACTAAACAAAAAACTGAAAAGAAACCAAAAGAAGAAATTGACAAAAAAGTGGACGCAGCTGCCAAGAAAGTCGAAGAAGAAAAGATATTAAAGAAGGAACCTGAGAAAAAAGGTCAAGAACATGTTGACACGATACTGAAAAAAGAGATCGACAAAAAAGGAATGGAAGAAGCTGACAACAAAGCTAAGCTTGAAACAGAGAACAAAATAAAGGAAGACACTGATGAAAAAGCCACAGAAAAAGCTGAGAACACAGCTAAAGAAGCTGAAAAGAAACCTAAGGATGAAGCTGACAAAAAAGCTGAACTTGAAACAGAAAAACAAAATGAAGAAGAAGCTGAAAAAAAGGCCAAGGAGAAATGTGACGAAAGTGCTAAAAAGGAAGCTGAGGAAAAGTTTAAGCTTGAAAAAGACAGTGAAACAAAGGAAGACGCTGGGAAAAAAGCAGAAAAGAAAGCCAAGGAAGCAGAAGAAAAGAAAGCCAAGGAAGCAGAAGAAAAGAAAGTCAAGGAAGCAGCAGAAAAGAAAGTCAAGGAAGTAGCAGAAAAAAAAGCTAAGGAAGAAGCAGAAAAGAAAGCCAAGGAAGAAGCAGAAAGGAAAGCCAAGGAAGAAGCAGAAAAGAGAGCCAAGGAAGAAGCAGAAAAGCAAGCCAAGGAAGAAGCTGAGAAAAAGGCCAAGTTAGAGGCAGAAAACAAACCCAAAGAAGCTGACAAGAAAGCTAAAGAAGAAGCTGAGAAGAAAGCTAAAGAAGAAGCTGACAAGAAAGCTAAAGAAGAAGCTGACAAGGAAGCTAAAGAAGAAGCTGACAAGAAAGCTAAGGAACAAGCTGACAAGAAAGCTAAAGACGAAGCTGACAAGAAAGCCAAGGAAGAAGCTGAGAAAAAGGCCAAGCTAGAGGCGAAAAAGAAAGCTAAAGACGACGCTGACAAGAAAGCCAAGGAAGAGGCAGAAAAGAAAGCTAAAGAAGAAGCTGAGAAAAAAACCAAAGAAGAAGCTGACAAGAAAGCTAGGTTAGACGA